>OHAS01000169.1_pt1 | contig 51460 bp, 49 predicted proteins | sample 1577131 | NCBI WGS metagenome assembly OHAS01 (sample SAMEA3541566, study PRJEB24748) | human gut metagenome | biome: human gut; feature: human-associated habitat; material: faeces | place: China | collected 2012 | reverse complement strand
CGGCGCTCTTTTGGCTTTTTGAGGGGTGCGGCAGTCGTGTCTTTTATTCTTCCACGCGCACCATACTGGGATAGATCTTAGCGAGGCGGCTGTCGGGGAAACGGTCGTCCAGCACCTGCTGCCAGGCGTGCGTTGCGGGGACGCCTTCATAACGCTGGCTCTGGCGCAGCACCGCCGCGCCGCTTACAAGAGAGTTCGCAAGCATAAATGCGATGAGCACCCAACTGATGACGACACCGTAGGTTTTGGAAACGCGCCGTTCGATAAAGCCGTTCAGCCGTGGAAATACCTCTTTCACCCATACCAGCGCCAGTGCGCCCCAGAACAGGCAATACAGCAGATTGATGCGTCCGTTCAGGTTGAAAGGATACCCGGTATAGTCCCAACTCACGGTGCCCAGCACGGTTTCCTGCAGCCAGCTGCAGAAATACTCGAAGGCGCCTCCGATGATGGAACCGCCGATGAAGATCCAGCGGTCGCTTTTTCCGATGAACGGATGCAGGCAGACGGTGAGCAGCACTGCGCCGATGCCGTAGATCAGATTGAAAGGCCCCCACACGAGGCCGGTGCGCTGTGAAAGCCTGCCGGAGGCGATCCAGCAAAAAATAGTCTCGATGACCACTCCCAGGAAACAGCAAAGAAAAAACACCCAGAACAGCTTATAAAAATTAAGGCCGTGGGCAAAATGGCCGGGAACCCCGGCCAGGTCGCGTGCGATCTGTTCGTCGTGCGTCTGTTCCCGTTGGAGAGTGCGCGCCTCCTGAAGATCCAGCCGGGTCAGCTTTTCTTCCAGCTTTTTGCGGCGGCGAGCAAATCGTTCTTGTGTTGTCACGGTCGGTTCCTCCTCTTTTACGCAATAAAAGCAGTATATCACAGTATTCTTATTTTGTCGAAGAAATGTTTATGCGCAAAAGGAAAAGACATCCGGCGGAGAAACACAATTACCTGTTTTCACGCTTCTGCTTGGGGCTTTCACGCGGGGAGACTTGTGTCCCGGCCCGGGCAAGACTATGATTTTTTCAGGAAGAGCGGCGGTATGCGTGTTTTGCGCTGCGAGGTGCAAACAGGGAGGTTCGATATGAAAAGGACAGGCTTGGCTCTGCTGGGGCTTGTAATTGTACTGGCTTTTTTGCCCGCACCGTTTTCGGTGCATGCAGCCGGACACGAGTGCACACGGCCAGTGGCGAGGGTAACTGCTTTGGACCCGCTGAGCGGCGAGGCGTGGAATTGGGTCCTGTGGGACGAGGAAGCCGTGTGGATATCCCGTACACAAGAAACTGCATCCGACGGCTCAAAGATGCGTAGGGAGGTTGTTTGGACATTCGATTTGGGGCCGTTTTTGCGGGAGACTTTTCCGTCTGATGAAGCGCCGGCAGCAGATGCGAAAGTGTGGCTTGTTGTCCGGACGGAACACTCGGACGGAACATCCGGCAAAGTCATAGAAACCCATTCTTCATACACATTTGTGGATGCACAGGGTGGGGCATACCGTCCCGGCTGCACTGTGCGCTGGAGCTCCGGCAACCTGGGGGAAAATGGAAACTTCTACCCTACGTTGAGCCAGGCTGGTGAAGGGCTGGAAAATGACGGGCCGTTTCGCGTTTTGCATATCGGTTAACGTCCCACGCTATTTGTGCTTGTTTCTACGGCTTTTGGGAATATGTTGCCGAAATCTGGAAATCAAGGTAAAATGATAGGGCGCGGACAGGAGATAGGAACGGTTGCTGCTGTTTTTCCATAACGGGAGAACAGCAAAAAAGCAGTGCAGACAAGATGCCTGCACTGCTTTGGACTGGGTGGCCGGATTATTTTTTCAGAGCGGCCGGCTTCTTGGGCTGATAATGCAGGCCATAGCAACGATCATTGGCGCCGATCTTGGCGGCTTTGCCGATGAATTTGGAGCATGCTTTGAAGAATCCCTTTTCATATTTTTTCATGATGTACCTCCTGTTTTTTGATTGGGTGAATGGTTTGCGGGGAATCCCATAAGGAGATATATACCGCAAATCTGCTGCGGACGCAAGGGAATCTGCGCGAACCCCGGTCTGAAACGCGCGAAATCATCATTTTTGGTAGGAGAGGGCTCAATGCAGGTGTTCATTGCGGAAGATAATTATTATGAATTGGAAAGACTGCGGCGGCAGGTTCAAAGCTGGGGAAGCCGGCATGGAGGCGTCAGCATCACGGCTGTGCAGTGCGTGGCGGAAGTGGGGCCGGCGGATTTGCGTACATACGATGCCGTTTTTCTGGATGTGGAACTGCCCGGGAAGGACGGATTCGCTTTTGCGCAGGAGCTGCGCGGTGCGGGTTGTTCGGCGGATATCGTGTTTGTTACGAACCATCCGGAGCTTTCGCTCAAGGGCTATACAGTGCACGCACAGGACTATATCATCAAGCCCGTGGAGCAGGAACGCATCGACGCTGCAATGGATTATATCGCCAGGAATTGCCGTCTCAAAGAGCGCAGGAGCATCGTGCTGCAGCGCGGTATTTCCCAGCAGGACAGATACTTCCTCACAGAAATACTGTATGTGGAGGCAAGCAACCACAGCAGCATCGTTTATACATACGATAAAACGCAAAGCTATGCGCTCACATTCGCGCAGATGGAAAAACTCCTGCCGGCAGAGGATTTTAAAAAGTGTCACCGCGGCTATATCGTCAACCTTCATGCGGTGAAGGGCCTGCGGCGGAATAGCATAACACTTGTTGACGGCAGGGAGATTCTGGTAAGCACGACCTATTTTCAAAGCGTCAAGGACGCTCTGATTGCTCTGAGAGGAGGGCAATGATGGAGAATATCCTGTGGAATACATGGCAGTATTTAGTGGATGTGTTCGACTGCTTTTTGATCCTGTATCTTTTCCGGAAAATGATGCGGACACGTCTCCGGCAGCCCAAGTATTATTATCTGTTCCTTCCCGTGCTGGCGGCGGTGCTGTTCGCCTGTAATTGCCGGCTCTCCGGGATGATAGGCCTTGGTGTGATGACGTGCGTCTACGCCGCGTTTTCGCTTTTGCTCTTTCGGGGAACGGTGATGATGCGCCTGTTCTGGCCCGCATTTTGCTCGGTACTCTTTTTTTCAATCGACTTCATATACAGCAGCGCGCTTTTGATGTTTTTTCCGACGATCGACCCGTATACTTATTTTTCGGAACAGTCGGCATTCTTCATGGTCAATACGCTTGCCACGAGGCTGCTCATTGCCACGGCCGTGGTGCTTGTCACACGCAAGGCGTTCCGTCTCACGCTTTCCTGGCGGAATTGGATGCTGTCTGTGTTCATCCCAGCGGTGAGCGGCGTTATTATGCTGCTTTTGGAACCGAATTTTATGGTGCCGGGAGTGAACGACGGCCTGTTCCTGCTGGTAGCGGTTCTGTTGTTTCTGGTGAATATCCTGTGCCTGTGGCAGACGGTCTCGATTTCCCGCTACACGGCAATGGCGGCGCGGCAGGAAGCCGAGCTGAAGCTCAAGGGCCTGGAGGATACGCAGTATCAAAATCTGCTGGATACGCACAAGACCCTGATGGGTTGGCGGCATGATTTCTTCAATCACCTTTCCGTCATCGGACAGATGATTCAGACAGGCAGAGGCGATGAAGCACTGGGCTATATTGAAGCGCTGCGTAATAAAACAAATGAGAGCTCGACGATGGTGAACTCCGGGAATCTGGCTGTGGACTCCATTCTGAACGCGAAACTTCCTGCCGCAAGAGAAAACGGCATTCGTGTATCCCTACGCCTTGAGGTGCCGAAAATGAAGACCGATCCAGTGGACCTGTGCACACTGCTGGGCAACCTTTGGGACAATGCTTTTGAGGCGAATATGTATCTGGAGAACCATTCGGAACGGTTTATTCGGCTGACGGTGCGCCCATCCGATTTCTTTTGCAGTATCCATATGGAAAATCCCGTTGCACCGGGCCGCGAGGAGCAGGCGGAAAGCCATGAAAGCACCAAACACCTGCCGGGCCACGGCCTTGGCGTGGGGCAGATTAAGAAAACCGTGCAGAAGTACGATGGTGTATACTCCCTGCGTTTGGCACAGCCCGGGCGGTTCGTGGTCGATTTGCTGCTGCCCATAGACGCGGCCGCTCCGGTGGAGCAGGTGTTTGTATGGGAGAGCGCGAAAGAGGCGCTGGTATGATTGACAGATTTGCTGACTGGTTTGCGGGGGTCCTGCTGGAGAAGGGCGTGATCACCGAAGATGAGTTGGAGGTACAGGTATACGGCATCCAGACCATACTTTCCAATCTTTTGAGCTACGGTGTGGTGCTGGCGGTCTCTTGGGCTTTCGGCGTACTGCCATTGTCCGCAGTGTTTCTTGCCGTCTATACGGTGCTGCGGAAAACAGTAGGCGGATGGCATGCGAAAACGCCTTTTTCCTGTGCGCTGTCCAGTATTGCCGTATGGGGCGCGGGGCTGTTGCTTGCGGCCGTTGCCGCAAAGAGCGCTGCACTGCTGTTTGCAGCGTGGGCGGCGGGATGCCTGGCGCTTTGGTGCAAGGCCCCTTGCGTCATGCCGGATGAAGAGGACACACTGGAACTGCGGCGAAAGCTGCGGCTGCGTACGGCCGTGGTGTGTGCGGTGGTTCTGGGTGCCGCTCTGCTGAGCATGTGGCTGTATAGCCCGGCTTTGCGCCGCGGTGCGGCTGCTGCTGTGGCGAGCGTGCCCGTTGTGGCCCTTACGATGCTGGCTGGGATACATGCCGGCCGAAATGAAAAAGAATAAAATAAGAGAACGGCCGGGAGCGTTGCTCACGGCCGTTTTTTCTTCCGGTTTCGACAGCGATTTCACGCCGCTTCAGAGCATTTTCACGCAGAAACGATTGAAATGAAATGGGAGAGTGGGGTATCTTTGGATAGACAAAACAGCCGGAAAAGAATTCAGGCCGCCCGCCAGCCGCGAAAGCGGCTCGAAGCAGCTTTTGCTGCAAAGCGCTTGGGCGTTTCGGCCGGGCAATGAAAGGCTGCGTGAAAGAACGGAGATGGAAACAGCGTGATATTGTACCATGGAACGACATATTCCCGGGCGAAATCGATTGTTGCGGAGGGATGGATCTATCGGACCAACGGAAACCGGGCGGTTTACCGCAATACGGAGCCGGGCTTTGTGTCGCTGGCTGCACGTCCCATCGAGGCGGCGGAATTTGCCGCCCGGGCCTATCTGAACGAACGCCTGCACAACGGCACGCAGAAGCTGGTGGTGTTCGAGGTGGATGTCAATGCCAATACCGTGGCTTTGGACAAAAAAGAAACGGACAACCCGTCCACAGAATGGGCGGTGCGTCATCCCGAGCAGACCGGGCCGTATTACAGGTGCGATACGGATCTGCCGCGCTGGTGCGTTACCCGCTGGCTGCTTCTTCAGTTCGTTTCCCCGCAGGACCGGTGGGATTTTATCGACGAGCGCATCGAACTGAAAGACGCAGGCCTGGCGGATCAGCAATGGAGGCGTTCGCTCTCCGCGCTCCAATAGGCGGGAACCCTGAGCAAATAGGCGCGTACTGTGCTCCAAAAAAACAGCGCCGGAACTGTTCCGGCGCTGTTTTGGTCAGAATCTATGCGTTTTTTGCTCAGCCGATATTTTTGCCGCCCTTGGTGGCTTTCATGCGCAGGTCGTGGTTCAAAATACGTTTGCGGATACGGATGCTGCTTGGTGTGACCTCAAGAAGTTCGTCCGGCTTCAGAAATTCCAGACTTTCTTCCAAACTGAATTTGGACACAGGCACCAGGCGCAGCGCGTCGTCGCTGCCGGAGGCGCGGGTATTAGAGAGATGCTTGGTTTTACATACATTGACGGTGATGTCCTCGCCGGCAGGGCTGTACCCAACGACCATGCCCTCGTAGACCTTGTCGCCCGGGTCCACGATCAGCGTACCGCGCTGCTGCGCATTGAACAGACCGTAGGCCACGGCCACACCGGTTTCATAGCTGATCAGGCTGCCGGTGCTGCGGGCAGGAAGGTCTCCGCGCCATTCGTCATATCCATCGAAAATTGTGTTCAGGATGCCTTCGCCGTGTGTGTCGGTGAGAAACTCACTGCGGTATCCGAACAGGCCGCGGGAGGGGATGCGGAATTCCACGCGCATGCGCGTGGAGCCCAGAGGCGCCATCTGGACAAGCTCGCCCTTACGGCTGCCCAGCTTTTGCATCACACTGCCCTGGTATTCAGTGGGGACGTCGATAACGACATGCTCCATGGGTTCCATCGTTTTGCCGTCCACCTCGTGCAGCAACACTTTGGGCGGGGACACCTGCAGCTCGTAGCCCTCGCGCCGCATCGTCTCGATCAGGATGGAAAGATGCATCTCGCCGCGACCCATCACGCGGAAAGACTCGCTGGTGGGAGAATCCTCCACCTGCAGCGCCACATCCTTGAGCAGTTCCTTATGCAGGCGGTCACGAATCTGGCGGCTGGTGACAAATTTGCCCTCTTTACCCGCAAAGGGGCTGTCGTTGACGGCAAAGGTCATTTCGACCGTCGGGTCGTTGATCTTGACGAAGGGCAGGGGTTCGACCATCTGCGTGTCGCACAGGGTATTGCCGATGTTGATGTCCGTCAGGCCGCTGAACGCGACGATATCGCCTGCGTCGGCGGATTCAATGGGAGTGCGGCCATTGGCCTCAAAGCTGTACAGCGCGGTGATGCGCCCTTTTTTGGAGAGATCTTTGTCATGCCAGTCGCATACGGACACCTCCTGGCCCACACGGATGGAGCCGTTCTCCACACGCCCGATGCCGATACGGCCTACAAAATCGTTGTAGTCGACCGAGGAGCACAGCATCGCAAGAGGCGCGGAGGGGTTGCCCTCGGGAGGCTTGACATAATCGAGGATCGTTTTAAACAGCGGCTCCAGATTCTGGCCCTCAACATCGGGGCTGTAGCTTGCCGTGCCCGCACGGCCGGAGCAGAATACCATCGGGCTGTCCAGCTGCTCGTCCGTGGCGCCAAGGTCCATCAGGAGCAGAAGGATCTCGTCGATGACTTCCTTGATGCGCGCATCGGGACGGTCGATCTTGTTCACGGCGATGACAAGGGAAAGATTTTGCTGCAGGGCTTTCTGCAGCACAAAGCGTGTCTGGGGCATGCAGCCCTCGGCGGCGTCCACCAAAAGGAGCACGCCGTTGACCATCTTCAAAACGCGTTCCACTTCGCCGCCGAAATCGGCGTGGCCCGGGGTGTCCACGATATTGATTTTCACGCCGTCATAATAGGTACAGGCGTTTTTGGCAAGGATGGTGATGCCGCGCTCGCGCTCGATGTCGCCGGAGTCCATTACGCGCTCGGCAACCTGCTGGTTTTCGCGGAACGCTCCGCTCTGCTTGAGCATCTGGTCCACGAGCGTCGTCTTGCCGTGGTCGACGTGGGCAATGATCGCGATGTTGCGAATGTTTTTCTGTTCCATAAACGTTCCGTTCCTCTTTTTTATATGTGTATTGATTTTGTCAGACATAATATTTTATAATATGTACAAGGGGATGTCAAGAAATTTGGCGGTTTCATGCGGCTGCAGGCAAATATTTTTTGTAAAAATTGAAAAAAGAGGTTGCATTCCAGGAAACGATTTGCTATAATAACAAAGCCGCAGAAATTACGGACAGTTAGCTCAGCTGGTAGAGCACCTGCTTGACGTGCAGGGGGTCAGGGGTTCGAGTCCCTTACTGTCCACCATATCGAATGCAAAGCAAACCCGACGCCATTGCGGCGTCGGGTTTGCTTTTTGCAGAAAACAGAACAGCGTTTCATAAAGGTGTTTCCGCACAAGGAAATGTCTTTGACCTCAGCTGCGGCCGGAAGGCGGTTGCTTTACCGGCTTTCCGCCGGGCGTCCCGAAACGGTTTGGCACAAGGATACAAAATGACGGCACGGTTGTTTTGCACAAAGCGCATTCATTTTCTATGTGCGGTGTGTACGGGTTTTGTTGTATCCGTGTGGGGTTTATGGTATAATAACTCCAAGTCTGCTGCTTGCGCGGCAATGTGCATGGATGCGGTTTTTGCCGCGTTCGGCAGGTTGGGCGCGGCACAAGAAATGGGAGGGCGCGCCATGCGGATATTGGGCATCGACCCGGGATATGCCATCGTCGGCTTCGGCGCGCTGGATTATACCCGAAACACTTTTACCACGCTTCAGTATGGGGCCATCACCACAAAGGCGCATACGACCTTTGAGGACCGATTATCTGAAATTTATGATGATATGACGCAGCTGCTGGCGGCCGTCAAGCCTGACGCAATGGCCATTGAAACGCTATTTTATACCACCAACCAGAAAACGGTCATCGCCGTGGCCGAAGCGAGAGGCGTGCTGCTGTTGTGTGCCCGGCAGGCAGGCGTGCCGGTGTTCGAATATACGCCGCTGCAGGTAAAGCAAAGCGTTTCAGGCTACGGAAAGGCCACAAAAAAGCAGGTGCAGGAAATGACCAGGACGCTTTTGAAGCTGCCCGCCGTGCCCAAACCGGACGACACGGCCGACGCGCTGGCTATGGCCATCTGCCATGCGTACAGCTACCGTTCCAAACAGTATGGCGTGGCGCTGACAAAGCGCCAGCAAATGGGATATTTTTGATTTGAGCTGGATACAAGCATACAAATAAAAGATGCGCTTTGGAGCGCGTGGAAAAGACCGGAGGAAATTATGATCTACTGCCTGACAGGGAAGCTGCTGGAAAAAGCGCCTGATTACGCCGTGGTAAGTTGCGGCGGCGTGGGGTATCTGGCGGCCATCCCGTCCACTACGGCGGGCGCGCTGCCCGCTGTTGGCGATACCTGTACACTGTATACCTGTATGAATGTCACCGAGAATGATGTGTCGCTGTTTGGCTTTGCCGACAAAGAGAGCCAGACGATGTTCCGCCTTTTGACGGGCGTTTCCGGCGTGGGGCCGAAGGTGGGGCTTGCCATCCTCAGCGTACTCAGCCCGGACAGAGTTGTTTTGGCTATCTCCGCGGGAGACCACAAGGCGTTTACTGCGGCCAGCGGCGTGGGGCCCAAGCTGGGCCAGCGCATCGTACTGGAGCTGAAAGACAAGGTAGGTAAGGGGCTGGCCACGGGGCTTGGCCTGGCCGATGCTTCCGGTACGGCAGCGCCTGCAGCCACGGGCGGCGTGGCGCAGGCCATTGCCGCCCTCACAGGCCTGGGCTATACGGGCAGCGAGGCCGCGCAGGCCATTGCCAGGCTGGACCCGTCTTTGCCTGTACAGGAACTTATCCGCCTTGCTTTGCAGGGCATCGGGAAAGGAAGGTAATCCATGGCTCTGGAAACCGTAGAGATCGACAACGGTCCGCGCCTTGTGAGCCCGGAGCCGGAGCCGGAGGACTTTGACAGCGAGGCGTCCCTGCGCCCGAAAACGTTGGAGGAGTACATCGGCCAGGACAAAGCAAAGGAAAACCTGAAGATATACCTGCAGGCGGCCAAAATGCGCGGCGAACCGCTGGATCATCTGCTTTTGTACGGCCCACCGGGCCTCGGCAAAACGACCCTTGCGTGTATCGTGGCCCACGAGATGGGCGTGCAGATCCGCATCACAAGCGGCCCGGCCATTGAAAAACCCGGCGACCTTGCCGCTCTTTTGACGAATCTGCAGGAGGGCGATGTGCTGTTCATCGACGAGATCCACCGCCTGTCCCGGCAGGTGGAGGAGGTGCTGTATCCTGCGCTGGAGGATTATGCGCTGGACATTATGATCGGCAAGGGACCGTCCGCACAATCCATCCGCATCAACCTGCCGCGCTTTACGCTGGTGGGAGCGACGACCCGCGCGGGCCAGATCACCAGCCCGCTGCGCGACCGCTTCGGCGTGCTGCTCAAGCTGGAACTTTACTCTCCGCAGGAACTGGCAAAGATCATCCGCCGTTCCGCTTCTATTTTGAATGTTCCCTGCGAGGAGGGCGGCGCTCTGGAAATGGCGAAGTGCAGCCGCGGCACGCCGCGCGTGGCGAACCGTCTGCTCAAGCGCGCGCGGGATTTTGCCGCTGTGCTGGGCGACGGCGTGATCGACGAATCTATCGCCCGGGAAGCGCTGCAGCGTATGGGCATCGACGACACGGGCCTGGACGAGATGGACCGGGGCCTGCTGCGGGCCATCATTGAAATGTATGGCGGCGGCCCGGTTGGTTTGGAGACCATTGCCGCCGCGCTGGGAGAGGAAGCCGTGACGCTGGAGGATGTATGCGAACCGTACCTGATGCAGCTCGGCTATCTGACGCGAACCCCCCGCGGCAGATGTGTGACGCGGTATGCTTATGAGCATCTGGGCATGAAAGCGCCCGGCACCGCTGAGGCCAGCGGCCAGCAGACGCTGGACGACCTGTAAAACAGGCGTTGCGCGGAAAATGGATTTGGGCACAATGCCGGGAAAAGCACACTAGATTTGTTCACATTTTTTCGCTATCCTAAGAGGGAACATTTACGAGGAGGATGACACAATGGGAAAGTTGTTCGGAACCGACGGCGCGCGCGGCGTTGCCGGAAAAGACCTGACTCCGGAGCTCGCGATGCAGATCGGCCGCGCGGCGGCGGCTGTGCTGGCGGGCAAGACGCAGCACCGCCCCCGCTTTATCATCGGCAAGGACACCCGTATTTCCGGAGATATGCTGGAAAGCGCACTGGCCGCCGGCCTTTGCAGCGTCGGCGCGGACGTGGAGCTGCTGGGCGTCATCCCCACGCCTGCTGTGGCGCATCTGGTGCGCAAATACGGCGCGGATGCGGGTGTTGTTATCTCAGCCTCGCACAATCCGGTGGAGTTCAACGGGATCAAGCTGTTCGGCGGCGAAGGCTATAAGCTGCCGGACGAAGTGGAAGAAGAGATCGAGCACCATGTGTTCAACAACGGCGCAGAGCTGACGCTGTGCACCGGTACAGCCATCGGGACCGTCCGGCGCGTGGACACGGCTTTGTCGGATTATGTCGATTATCTGGCAAAGGCGATCGGCGCAGACCTGACGGGGCTGAATATCGCCATCGACTGTGCCAACGGAGCGGCCAGTGAAGCAGCCGGGCTGCTGTTTCCGCGTCTGGGCGCGGCGTGCCGCTTCATCGGCACGGATCCGGACGGCGGCAATATCAACGAGGGCTGCGGCTCCACCCACCTTGACAAGCTGGCAAAATACGTGGTGGACAACGGGCTGGACTGCGGCGTGGCCTTTGACGGCGACGCAGACCGCTGCCTGGCTGTGGACGAAAAGGGGCGCGAGATCGACGGCGACAAGATCATCGCCATTCTTGCGAAAGACCTGAAGGACGCCGGTAAGCTGCCCGAGGATACGGCGGTCGTTACCGTAATGAGCAACCTGGGCTTTATCGAGTATATGAAGCAGAACGGCATGAAAACGGCTGTCACCGCCGTGGGCGACCGCTATGTGCTGGAGGAAATGCGCGACAAAGGCTATGTCATCGGCGGCGAGCAGAGCGGACACGTCATCCTGCTGGCGCATTCCACCACCGGAGACGGCGAACTGACGGCGGGCATGCTGCTGCGCACGATGGCCGAGAAAAAATGCAGGATGAGCGAGTTGAACGACGTATATGTCCGTTTCCCGCAGGTGATGGTCAATATCAAAGCCACACCGGAGGAAAAGGCGCGCTATAAAGAGGATGAATACATTGCGGGCTTCATTGAGAGCCAGCAGCAGAGCCTGATGGGCCTGGGACGCGTGTTGGTCCGGGTCTCGGGAACAGAGCCGCTCATCCGCATCATGGTGGAGGGAAAAGACGAGGCGGCCATCGCCGCCAGCGCCGAACGCATTGCAGTGAAGATCAACGAGCGCATTCATTAACAGTAAAACGAACGGCGGGCGTGCCCGGCGCATGCAGCGCCGGGCCTTGCCGCAGAATTGGACCGGAGGTTTTTATGCGGGCAGCGGACAACTGGAAAGATTATGAGCTCATCGACGCAACGGACGGCAACCGTCTGGAGCGCTGGGGCAAAACCATCCTGGTGCGGCCTGACCCTCAGGTCATCTGGAAAACCGGAGAGAGCAGCCCGCTGTGGAAAAGCGCGAATGCGGTGTATCACCGTTCCGCTTCGGGCGGCGGACAGTGGGAATACCGGCGCAGGATGCCGGAAAAATGGCAGATCACCTATGGAGATATCTGCATGGTGGTGTCTCCTACAGGCTTCAAGCATACGGGTGTATTTCCGGAGCAGGCTGTGAACTGGGACGCCTATGCGCGGCTCATCGCGGCGGCGGAGCGGCCCATCCGGGTCCTGAACCTGTTCGGCTATACAGGCGGCGCCACGCTTGCGTGCGCGGCGGCAGGCGCCAGTGTATGCCATGTGGACGCCAGCAAGGGGATGGTGGCCTGGGGGCGGGAGAATGCCGCAGCCAGCGGCCTTGCGGACAAGCCGGTACGCTGGATCGTGGATGACTGCGCGAAATTTGTTGCGCGGGAGATCCGCCGCGGGGTGCGGTACGACGGCATCATTATGGACCCGCCCAGTTACGGCCGCGGCCCGGGCGGCGAGGTGTGGAAGCTGGAGGACAGCATCTACGATTTCATTGACCTGTGCGCGGGCGTTTTGAGCGACGAGCCGCTGTTCGTCGCGGTAAACAGTTATACTACGGGCCTTTCGCCCAGTGTGATGGAGTATATGCTCCGGGCGCGGGTATGTCCCAGGTGGGGCGGGCACACAGCCTGCGACGAGATCGGCCTGCCGGTAACGGCTACGGGCGGCGTGGTGCCCTGTGGGGCTACGGCGTGGTGGCTGGCACGAAACGCAGGGCTGTAATGCCGCGGGCATAAACCTGTATCGAAAAACAGGGGAAAGCTGTTGTTTGAGAAGAGGGGCCGCGCGGCAAAGGGCCGCGGGACAAAGGATCAGAAACGGACGGGAAAGCATGGAAGAAATGCTCAGAGCAGACAATATCACATTCAGCTATACGGACGATCAGCACCGCGCTGTGGACGGCCTTTCGCTGCGCGTAAAGCGCGGCGAATATGTGGCCGTGTTGGGGGCGAACGGGTGCGGCAAATCCACGCTGGCCAAGCATTTTAACGCCATCCTGCTGCCGCAGGCGGGCACAGTATACGTGGAGGATATGTCCACTGCGGACGAGGACAAGCTGTTCGACATCCGCCAGAAGGTGGGCATGGTGTTCCAGAACCCGGATAACCAGATCGTCGCCACCGTAGTGGAGGAGGACGTCGCTTTTGCGTTGGAAAATCTGGGTGTCCCCCCTGCGGAAATGCGGGCGCGTGTGGACGAGGCCATGCAGATGGCCGGGATCTTTAAATACAGGGAAAAGGGCCCGCACAAGCTGTCCGGCGGGCAGAAGCAGCGCGTGGCCATCGCGGGCGTGATCGCAATGCGGCCGGATTGCCTTGTGCTGGATGAAGCCACCGCGATGCTGGACCCCATCGGCCGCGAAAAGGTCATGCGCACGGTACACAGACTCAACGACGACTACGGCATCACCGTCGTCCAGATCACGCATTATATGGAAGAGGCCGCCACAGCCGACCGTGTGGTGGTAATGAGCGCAGGCAGAGTGGTTATGGAGGGCACGCCGAAAGAGGTGTTCCGTAATGTGGAGGAGCTGCGCGCGCTGCACCTGGATGTGCCGCAGGCCGCCGAGCTGTGCCATGCCCTCACGGCTGCGGGCTGCCCGATGGCGGATGACATCATTGATGTGGAAGAGTGCGCCGCGGCGCTGTATGAACTGCTTACAGGAAAAAAAGCGCCCGGAGCCGCACAGGAAAAAGCAGAGGAGGTGTCCGCATGTCCGCAATCGTGAAGGTGGAAGACCTCACCTATATCTATAACCAGGGCATGCCGGACGAGACTGTGGCTCTGGATCACGTCAGCTTCGAAATCGAAGAAGGCGAGTTCGTGGGTGTCATCGGTTCCACCGGCTGCGGCAAATCCACGCTCATCACGCACTTCAACGGTATCAACAAGCCTACCTCCGGCAAGGTGTACATTGCCGGTGAGGATATGTGGGCGGACCCCAAAGACATCCGCCGTTTTCGTTTTATGGCAGGTCTGGTGTTCCAGTACCCGGAGTATCAGCTTTTTGAAGAAACGGTATATAAGGACATCGCTTTCGGCCCCGCGAATATGGGGCTTTCTGCGGAGGAGATCGACCGGCGCGTGCAGCGTGCGGCCGCGTTCTGCGGCATTGACAGCTGCTTTTTGCAGCGCAGCCCCTTTGAGCTTTCCGGCGGGCAGAAGCGCCGTGTGGCCATTGCAGGTGTGCTTGCCATGGAACCGCGGCTTCTGGTGTTGGACGAACCCGCCGCCGGGCTGGACCCGGAGGGCCGGGATATGATCCTCGGACAGATACGGGAATACCATAAGCAGACCGGGTCCACCATCGTCCTTGTCAGCCACTCCATGGAGGATATCGCCAAATATGCAGACCGCGTGCTAGTGATGAACGCGGGACGCATTGCGATGTACGACGCCACAGATAAGGTGTTTGCCCGCGCGCCGGAGCTGCTGGAGCTGGGCCTTTCGGTGCCCGAGGTGACGAAGATATTTTTGCGCCTGCGTGAGATGGGGCTGGACATCGACACCGACGTATATACGGTAAAATACGCTGTTAAGACCATCCTTGCCGCCCGTGCGGCAGCAAAGGAGGGTATGTAAATGCTGCGTGACATCACCATTGGCCAGCATTTCCCGGGCAATTCCATCCTGCATACAATGGACCCCCGCGTGAAGCTGCTGCTCACCATCGCCTATATCGTGATGCTGTTTGTTGGTTCGAATCCGGCGGGACTCGTTATTTCCATCGTGTTCCTCACTGTTTTGTACCTTGTGGCGAAGATACCGCTCAAAATCGTGGGAAAAAGCATCAAGCCGATCCTGCCCATCATTCTGTTTACGGCCGTGCTGAATCTGTTTTTTATGACGGGAACATCCGAGCCGCTGGTGTCCTGGTGGATATTGAAAATATACAAAGAGGGTATCTATTACGCCGTCATTATGGCTGTGCGCATCATCTGTCTGATCGCGGGCACGAGCCTGCTGACATACACAACCAGCCCTATTGTGCTGACCGACGCCATCGAGCAGCTTCTGCATCCGCTGGCAAAGCTGCACTTGCCGGTGCATGAGCTTGCCATGATGATGACCATTGCTCTGCGGTTCATTCCCACGCTGATCGAAGAGACGGACAAGATTATGAACGCCCAGAAGGCGCGCGGCGCGCAGCTGGATTCCGGCAATCTGCGCCAGCGTGTAAAGGCGTTGATTCCGGTGTTGATTCCTCTGTTTATTTCGGCGTTCCGCCGGGCAGACGAGCTGGCCATGGCCATGGAATGCCGCTGCTATCATGGCGGCGAGGGGCGTACCCGCCTGAAGCAGCTGCACATGCACCGTTCCGACATCCTCATTGCTGTTGTGGCGGTGCTGGTGTTTGTCGCCATTGGTATGAGCAACCTGTTTTTTGCACGCATTGGGTAAAAGGTGTTTGTGTTAAAATCGTCCGGGAGGAATTTTATGCACGTCTGCATTACGCTGCGCTTTGCCGGCACGCGCTACCACGGGTTCCAGGTGCAGAAAAATGCGCTTTCGGTGTGCGAGGTGCTGCAGAACGCGCTGGAAAGCCTGTACGGCGTGCGGCCGCCGGTGAAAGGGTGTTCGCGCACGGATTCCGGTGTGCACGCGCTTGGGTACTGTGTCAGTTACACGCAGCCCAAGCCGATTCCGCCGCGCAAGCTTCCGCTTGCCGTCAACCGCTTTTTGCCGGACGATGTACGAGTGACGGAGGCGCACCGGGTGCCGGAGGATTTCCACGCCCGTTACAGTGCGAAAAGCAAAGAATATATCTACCGCATTCATAACAGCGCCGTGGCGGACCCGTTTCAGAACGGGTTGTGCTGGCGTTTCCCAGGGCCTTTGGATGCCGGCAGGATGGAACGCGCGGCGCAGTACCTTGTGGGAAAACACGATTTTGTGTCGTTCATGTCCTCCGGCAGCGATATCGCCGATACGGTGCGCACGGTGTATTTCGCCCATGTGCGGCGTGAGGGGGACGATATCACGTTCCATGTGTGCGCGGACGGCTACCTGTACAATATGGTGCGCATTTTTGTGGGCACGCTGGTGGAAGCGGGCGCGGGGCGCATGCCGCCGGAGCGCGTGCGGGATATTCTGGAAGAAAAAAAACGTTCGCTGGCGGGGGATACCGCTCCGGCGCAGGGGCTTTTCCTTTACAAGGTGAATTACTCCGAAGAAGCCGGCAACGCCCAGGCCGCGCAGGAAATAACGGCGAAACAGGAATAACGAAACGCAAAAGAGAGTATACGATTTATGGAACTGATGCCACGCGAACCAGACGGGCGCGAACAGGAGAATACAACTCCGCAGAGGCCCGGCGCCCCTGCGCGGAGTGCGGTGCGTCCCGATGCGGGCGAGCCGCGCGCCGTCCAAGAGCAGGCGCCCGGCGCGGAGCCCCTGCCGCCTCGGAGCAGCGCGGCACGTATTGAACGTATCCGGCGGCGCAAGCGCATGCGCCGTATCCGCGCGGCTGCGGTGTGCGCGGTGCTTTTGGCTGCGGTACTGGCCTATTTCACCGGCATTTACGGCGCGTCGCTGGCGCTGCTGGGTGATGCGGTGGACTCCATCGGCATCGCGCTGACGCCCAGCCCCGGCTATCCCGTTTCATTTACGCTGTCCGGGTATCAGAATGCGCTGCCGCTGGCAGGCGGCTTCGTGGCGGTAGGCGATAAGGACCTGGCCATCTATTCCGCGGGCGGCAACGAGGTGCGGCGCATCCAGCACGGTTACGGCAGGCCGGCCATTACGGCGGGCAACACACGTGTGTGTGTATACAACCGCGCTGGCAAGGAGCTGCGGGTGGAGAGCCGCAGCCGCACGCTGTTCGAAAACAAATTTGATGACGCCATCCAGCTCTGCGCTATGAGCCCCAACGGCACGCTGGCGGTTTTTACAAAGTCAAAGCTGTATGTTTATGACCCGATGTTTGAGAACATCTATACCTTCCAGACGCAGGACCTGCCTACAGCTCTCGCGTTTGCCGGCGACAACCGGCAGTTCGCAGCGGGGTGCCCTTACGCCGAAGGCGGCGCGCTGGGCGGTACCGTGTACCTGATGGATACACGTAAAGACGAATATGTCACCATTCGCAATACCGAGGGCATGCCCGTGAAGATCCAGTACCTCACCAATGCCGAGGTGCTGGTGCTGTACGATACTTATGCCGCGGTGTACGATACGGCCGACGGAACAGAGTTGTACCGCTATTCCTACGGTGGGCGCACGCTGCAGAGCGCGGCCATCAGCGCGGGCAAGAATGCGGTGCTGCTGTTTGGCGACGGCGTACACGGCGCATTGACGCAGCTTACGATTCTGGACGCGACCCTGTCCGAGGCGGGCAGTGCCGACGTGAACGAGCGCGCAAGCGGCGTGGCAGCCAGCCGTACCGGTGCGTTTGTTCTGACAAATGACGGTGTGCTGAGCTATGGCCTGGACGGCGTGTTTTACGGCGCAACCGTGACGGAGGCAAAGCCGCTGGCGATGGTGAACGGCCGAAAGCTACTTTTGCTGGAGCAGGGGGAAGTGAGCGTGTTCGAGCCGCCCGCGCCGCCGTCGGCGTCCGTGGGATGACGCCGGCCACCGCAACCGAAGCATATGCGGGGGAATGCATCCCGCAGGAAAGGACATACTTATGAATATCTCACCGGCAATCATCATCGACGTCGCGCTCATCGCGGTGATCGTCGTGTCCGTGTTCCATTACGCCCGCAAAGGCTTTGTGGCGGGCTTGATGGACCTTGTGGGCAACCTCGCGTCTTTGGCGCTGGCCTGGGTGGTATCCGGCAAGCTTTCGCCCACGGTGTTTGAAAACTTTTTCAAATCGGGCCTCATCGAACAGACGGCCCGTACCATCCAGCAGCAGGGCGGGGTGAACCTGTCCGTCATTCTGGACGGCCTTTCGGGCATCCTGCCGCAGAAGTTCATCGACGATATCACGGCTTCTGCGGCCGGCATGCTGGATTCCGGCGCTCCGGATATTGCTCAGCAGGTGGTGGAAAAGATCATTGCGCCGCTGGTGGTGCCGCTCATCACCGTAGTGGTGTTTTTTGCCACATTTGTGCTGTGCCGTGTCGTCATTGCATTCCTTGTCACTGTGCTCACCAATATCAATAAGATTCCGCTTCTGGGCGGCGTGAACCGCATTCTGGGCGTGTGTATCGGCGTGGTGGCCGGGTTCATCAACGTGCTGCTCATCCTGTGCCTGCTGTGGGCCGTGGTGGTCATCACAAACGGAAATCTGCCGTTCGTCAACGATTCGTCGCTTTCGGGCAGCTGTTTTTACTCATTTTTCTCCGCGTATAATCCGTTTCTGTAAGATGCGGAGAACAGGAAAGGAAATAATCTGAATGCTTTGTGTTAGATGCAAAAAACGCCCCGCCATTGTTTTTGTACAGAAGCTGGAGGCGGGCGAGGCGAAAAGCGAGGGCTACTGCCTTTCGTGTGCGCGGGAGCTTGGCATCAAGCCCGTGGACGATATTATGAAACAGTTCGGCATCTCCGATCAGGATCTGGAGGCCATGGAAGAACGCTTCGCCGGCATGATGGAAAACGGAGATATGGACCCCGCCGCCATGATGCAGCAGCTTGGGATGATGGCGCCGCAGGACGATGCGGACGGGGATGAAGCGCCGGACGACGATACGGACGAAGGCGGCGACGGCGATTTTACGCCCGGCGGCAACGCAACGTTCCCCTTCGGTATTTTCGGCGGCCGCAGGAAAGCGGAAGAAGCGCCGGAGAAGGAAGCAAAGAGTAAGAACGACCGCGGCAAGAAACGCAAGTTTCTGGACAATTACTGCGAGAACCTCACCCGCAAGGCGCGGGACGGAAAGCTGGACCGCATCGTGGGCCGCGACAGGGAAATTTACCGCACCGTCCAGATTCTTTCCCGCCGCCAGAAGAACAATCCCTGCCTCATCGGTGAGGCGGGCGTGGGCAAGACGGCCATCGCCGAGGGCATAGCGCTGCATATCGCAGAGGGGAACGTTCCGGCGCGCCTGCGTGACAAGGAAATTTATCTGCTGGACCTGACAAGCCTGGTGGCGGGAACCCAGTTCCGCGGCCAGTTTGAAAGCCGTGTGAAAGGGCTCATTGGCGAAGTGAAAGCGGCGGGCAACGTTATTTTATTTATTGATGAGATCCACAACATCACCGGGGCGGGGGATTCCGAGGGCGCGATGAACGCAGCCAACATCCTTAAGCCTGCGCTCTCCCGGGGGGAGATTCAGGTCATCGGCGCGACGACGTTTGCAGAATACCGCAAATACATTGAGAAAGACCAGGCGCTGGAGCGCCGTTTCCAGCCGGTGAAGATCGAGGAGCCGTCCATCGACGATGCTACGGCTGTTATCGCGGGCATCCGCCAGTATTATGAGGCGTACCACCATGTAAAGGTGAGTGAAGCCATCGTGCGCAGCACGGTCACGCTGTCCGAGCGCTATATCACCGACCGTTTCCTGCCGGATAAGGCCATCGACCTGTTGGATGAGGCCTGTGCCTGCTGCAGCCTGCGCCACCCGGAAATCACCGAATGGGTGGAAAATGAAAAGCACCTTGCGGGCCTGAAAGAGCAGGAGGCTGAGCAGGAACAGGCCAAGGAGGGGCCGGACTACGAGAAGCTGGCGCAGATCAAATCCGAGATCATCCGCCTGGAGGCAGAGCTGCCCGCGCAGCGGGAGGCCGTGGATGGCATCCAGGTGACGATGGAGGATGTGGCAAAAGTCATTGAGCTTTGGACGGGGATTCCGGCCGCAAAAGTAAAGGAAACCGAGTATACAAAGCTTGCGCATCTGGAAGAAAACCTGAACAGGGTCATCATCGGCCAGCCCGAGGCCGTGCATCTGGTGGCAAACGCTGTCAAACGCAGCCGCGCAGACATCTCAGCGCGCCGCCGTCCGGCCAGCTTTATCTTCGTCGGCCCCACGGGTGTGGGCAAAACAGAGCTTGTCAAGCAGCTCGCGCTGCAGTTGTTCGATACGGTCGACCCGCTTATCCGTCTGGATATGTCGGAATTCATGGAAAAGCACACGGTCAGCCGCCTGATCGGTTCGCCGCCGGGCTATGTGGGCTATGACGAGGCCGGGCAGCTGACGGAGAAAGTGCGCCGCAAGCCATACAGCGTGGTGCTGTTTGACGAGATCGAGAAAGCGCATCCGGATGTGATGAACCTGCTGCTTCAGATCCTGGACGAAGGAAAAATCAACGACGCCCAGGGCCGCACGGTCAATTTTGAAAATACGGTCATCTGCATGACGAGCAATGCAGGCTCCGGCGACAAGACCGGAGAAACAGGCTTCAACCGTACCATCGCTCAAATGAGCAGGGATAAGTCCATCAAGGCGCTGGGCGAATTTCTGCGGCCGGAGTTTATGAGCCGTGTGGACGAGATCGTCACTTTTGCGCCGCTCTCTCCGGAGAGCCTGAAGCGGATCGCCGCTCTGATGCTTGGCGAGTACAAGGAACCTCTCGCGGCAAAAGGCATCGGTCTGAGCTGGACAGAAGCCGCGCTTGCCCTGCTGTGTGAAAAGGCGAAGGGCGGCAAGTTCGGCGCCCGCGACCTGCGGCGTGTCATCCGCAAAGAGGTGGAGGATGCCATCGCCGGGAAGATCATCAGCGGCGAGCCGCTGACGGCCATTGAGGTGGATACGCAGGACGGGGATATCGTACTGCATTGCTGAGCGCCGCGCCGGAGAATGATGCAAAAAAGCGGCCCTGCTGCTGGAATGCCAGCGGCGGGGCCGTTTTTCAGATGTTATTTTTCGGGCTTGACCGGGAAAAATTCCAGAAGGATATCGGGCAGCAGGCCTGCTGAAGGCAGCAGGCGGACGAGATCTGCTTCATCTTTCGGCTCGCGCGGCAGCACCATGCCGCCGCGTCCACGGTCCTCGGTCTCGTGATGATCGGAGCCGGAAAAAAACAACAGGCCGTTTTCGCGGGCGAAGCGGAGCGCGTCATCGTTGTGAGAGTCATGACGGGCGTTGCCGTTGAACACCTCCACGCCGTCCAACAGGGCGGGGTCCTCCCGCGTCAGCCCGGTGCGAAACGGGTGTGCCTGCACCAGCAGCAGGCCTTCGCGGTCCGCCAGGGCGCGCAGCTGCGGGATGGTATACCGGTGCAGCTTCGGCGTACTGTAAAGCAGTTCGGGCGCAGCGCCGAACAGGAGATAGTCGTTGTCGCTTGTGGTGGTGCGAAACTCAAGCCCGCAGTAAATGTGCAGGCCGGCCTGTGCCCCTGCTTCACACGCGGCGCGGTAGCCGGACAGAAAGCAGTCGATCTTTTGTGTCCAGCTTCCTGTAAGGCTGTCGAAATAGCCATGGTGGAAGTGGTCTGTAATAACGGCGCCGCCGTAACCGGAGCGTTTGAGCTGTGTGACGAGCTGCACGGCGGGCAGGCGGCTGCAGCCGCTCACTTCAGAGGTGTGGCAGTGTGTTTCCAGTTTGAACATTGCAGAAAGCTCCTTTTCGCAGAGTGGGCCTGTGCCCGGCAACCAGTATACTACTTTTTCAGCGCTTGTGCCAGTCTTGCGGCCAGGTGTAAGAGGAAATAATTGCATTCCCACATCAAAAAGGATAATATAAAGAAAAGAGACCAGCACAAGAGGAGGCAATGGATATGGCACAGGAAGATTACCGCAAGGCGCTCCGCCTTGGACAGAAAGAGTTCCGGTCGAGCGTGCTGAAAGGGACTTACCCGTATTTGCAGGCACTGGACGAGATCCTGGAGCACACCGCGGTGGAATATACAGAACCGCTCGGCGTTGTAAATATCCCTTTGGCATCCATCGTCGGTACGAAAACGGCCGGGCGCAAAACGGCATTTGCAGGTAATTTCATGCCGCTTCTGGATGAGGACACTGAATTTGCCCAGAAATGGAACGCGCTGTGCGACGCGCACTTGTCCGTGGGCATCCGGGACCCCATCAAGGCCTACGAATACATGAACAAGTTCTATGTGGAAGAGGGCAACAAGCGTGTCAGCGTAATGAAATACTACGAGGCGATGAGCATTCCCGGCTCTGTCACGCGTATCGTGCCGCGCCGCTCAGAGGACAAGGAAAACAAGATCTATTATGAATTCCTGGATTTTTATGATCTGACGGGGGTCAATTATCTATGGTTTTCCCAGCTGGGACGCTTCCGGGCAATGGACCAGGCGGTCAACAGCCGCCCGGGGCAGCCGTGGAGCAAAGAAGACCGGCGGGACTTCCAGACGGCATATTACAATTTCGAGGATGCGTTCCACCGCTGCGGCGGCGCGCGGCTGCCTATTACCGTGGGGGACGCGCTTTTGAAATTCGTGGGTGTGTATCCTTATGAGACGATCAGGGACAAAACGGGCCGGGAGATGGCGGCAGAGCTGGAAAAGATGTGGTCCGAGATCGAGGCCCTCACACAGGACGAAGCGGTGGAGCTGTCTCTGGAGCCTACGACGCAGGCGCCGCCGCTCATCAGCCGCATCTTGCCGCTGGAACAGTCCCGCTTGAATGTGGCCTTCCTATATGAAAAAAGCGCGGATACCAGCGCGTGGACCTATGCCCATGAATTCGGGCGCGGTCATGTGGATGAGGTCCTTGCCGGGCGGGTGTTCACCAAGGGCTACGACAACATCCGGGTGGGTGAAAATGACGACGAGGTCATTGAGCGCGCCATTGCCGATGGAAACGACGTGCTGTTTACCACGACGCCGAAGCTGATGGAATGCAGCCTGCGTGCGGCCATCCGTCATCCGGAGGTAAAGATACTCAACTGCTCTCTGAATATGGACCATCCCAGTGTGCGCACCTATTACGGCCGCATTTATGAGGCTAAATTTCTGGTTGGGGCAATCGCGGGTGCGCTGGCCGACAATAACCGTGTGGGATACATTGCGAATTATCCCATTTACGGGATGGTCGCGGGCATCAATGCATTCGCGCTGGGCGCAAGGATGGCCAATCCGCGTGCCAAGGTTCATTTGATGTGGACCGGGGAAAAGGGTGTGGACGCGCTAAGCGAGCTGGAAAAACGCGGCGTCGAGCTGATCTCCAGCCAGGACGCAGGGCTGCCGCGGGGCGATAAGCACTATGGCCTGTACCGTTTGGACGGGGAGGAGCCGGTGCCTCTGGCAATGCCATTCTGGCATTGGGGAGAATTTTACGAGCGTATCCTGCGCGGCATCATGGATGGCCGCTGGAAGCTGGAGGGCAACGAAGCGGGCCGTGCGGTCAATTACTGGTGGGGCATGGCCTCGGGAATGATAGACGTGCTGCAAAGCCGCAGCCTGCCCCGCGGGACGAAGCGCCTTGCCGCGATCCTTCACAAAGGCCTGTGCTCGGGCACGATCGTCCCGTTCGAAGGAGAACTGTACGCCCAGGGCGGCGTGATGATACAGGCCGAAGACAAACAGATGGAGCCGGAGGAGATTCTGCGCATGGACTGGCTGGCGGAAAATGTGGAAGGCCATATCCCGGCCTTTGACGACCTCATTGAGGAGGCGAAGCCGCTGGTGCGCCTCCAGGGAATTTACAAGGAGGCACAGGTGTGAAGATTCTGGCAATTTCCGATGTGGAATCAAAATATCTCTGGGATTATTTTCAGCCGGAAAAGCTGGAGGGAGTGGATCTGATCCTTTCCTGCGGCGACCTGAAGGCGAGTTATCTCACACTTTTGGCAACGTTTACCCACGCGCCGCTGCTGTATGTACACGGCAACCATGATACGGACTACCAGCGCAGGCCGCCGGAAGGCTGCACCTGCATCGAAGACACGGTTTACGAGGTGAACGGCGTGCGCATCGCCGGGCTAGGCGGCTCAGTGCGGTACAAGCCGGGGCCGTTTCAATATACACAGAGGGAAATGGAACGCCGTGTTGCACGGCTGTCCTCCAAAATACGCCGTATGGGCGGGGTAGATATCATCGTTGCCCATGCGCCTGTCCGCGGCTGCAACGACGGAGAAGACCCCGCACATATGGGTTTTGACTGTTTCAACGCCATGCTGGGACAGTTTCAGCCGAAGTACTTTGTGCATGGACACGTTCACCTCAACTACGGCCGCATCCCACGCTGTGCGCAGTGTGGGGAAACACAGGTGATCAATGCCTACGAGCGGTATACGTTCGAGCTGGAAACGCCAGAGGCTCCGCCGGCGCCTCCGCAGCGGCCGTTCGGTTCTCTTTTGGTGCCCAAGCTGTTCTGGAAAAGCAAATGAAAGCAAGAGCCCGGCTCCCAAATGCACAGGCGCAGTAATGCGCCGCTTGGGGCCGGGCTCTTTTATAGGGGGCTTGTGTGCTATCGATGCCTTTACACGCTTTCAGCCTGCCGTTCTCCCATTCTGCACCAGTTGATAAAGCCGTAGATATCATTGACGAGAAAGGCCGTAAAGCATACCACGACGGACAGATAGGATGTATTTTGACGGGCAGCCAAAATCCATAAAACAATGAGAACGATGTCGTTGGCCGCGTACCCGAGCGCATAATAAGGACTTCTTTTATAGGTAAGATATACCGCGATGAAGCTTGTCGTTACAGAAAGGGTGCTCGGGACTAAGTTGGCCGTTTGAAAATACCCCAGTATGAAGTAAAAAAGCGCAGTGACAAGAATTGCCGCCAGATACATAAAACGCCATTCTGTTCGGGCCAGGTGATTGACGCTGACTTCCATCCGGTTCCCGTTAAACGGGTTTTTCAACCAGGAAATAAGAGCGAACACCGCCATCGGCATAGTCATACCTACATAAGTAAGCATTTCTCCATAATAGGAAAAGGTGAAAGAAATGATTCCGTAAAGCAGGCTGAAAAGAATCATAAGAAGTTGACCGAACGGATTTCCCTTTGCGTTAAAAATGAGGGATGTGACGCCGAGCAGCGAAGCAAAAAGCGTGAAATAATTGCTGCGGTCGAAAAAATAAAAAGCCGCAATGATCACAAATACGGAACCAAACCACAGCGCTCGCTCGCCCTTGGTGAAATAGCGGCGCAGTTCTTCAATTTTTTTCATACAACCTCCAAAAAAATAAGCATTCGCATGCACATCTTCTCAGACCTAACGATGTACAAACGAATGCGAATTGCATTCCTACCCGGTGGCAGTGATATTCACATATGAAAGCGGCTGCTTGTGCCGCGCAATTTCGGAAAAAAGCAGCATCCGCAGATGCTGCCTTTTGGAGCAGATGATGGGAATCGAACCCACACGACCAGCTTGGAAGGCTGGAGTTCTACCACTAAACTACATCTGCGGGATAATTGTTTATTTAAATCAGCTTATATATTATAAGCGGTTTTCAGATGTTTTGTCAAGAGGGGATTTGTTCGTAAAATCGCATCTTTTTGTTTGAATTGCATTTTGTGGGAAATAATGGTATAGTAATAAAGAAAAGTATCCGCAGGCACACCTGGTGAGGGTGCATGGCGGAGGCGCTGGAAAGGGAGGGGTTTTATGAACGATTTTGTTTTGAGCTGCTGTTCCACCGCAGATCTTACGGCAGAGCACTTTGCGGCACGAGATATCCATTATATCTGTTTTCACTATTCCCTAAATGGGAAACAGTACGCCGACGACTTGGGCAAGTCCATGCCGTTCGATCAGTTTTACCAAGCGATGGCAGACGGAGCCGAGACGCAGACGTCCCAGGTAAACGTAGAGGAATTTACTGCTTATTTCACGCCGTTTTTGGAACAGGGAAAAGATATTCTGCATGTCACGCTTTCCTCGGGTATCTCGGGCGTATACAATTCCGCCTGTGTGGCGCGGGAAGAACTTCTGCAAAAATACCCGGATCGGAAAATCTATATTGTAGATTCTCTGGGCGCTTCGTCAGGTTACGGCCTGCTGATGGACCGTCTGGCAGACTTAAGAGATAAAGGTGAAGATGTAGATTCTGTATATGAATGGGCGCTGGCCAACCGTCTGCGTCTGCACCACTGGTTTTTTTCGACAGATCTCACGTTCTATGTGAAAGGCGGGCGTATTTCGAAGGCGTCCGGATGGTTCGGTACGGTGCTCAATATCTGTCCGCTGCTGAATATGGATGACCAGGGCCGTTTGATTCCGCGTTCCAAGATACGTGGAAAGAAAGCCGTTATCAAAGAGATCGTTGCCCGGATGGAACAGTTTGCCGACGGTGGGACGAATTACAATGGAAAGTGCTATATTTCTAATTCCGCCTGTTATGAGGACGCCCGCACAGTGGCCGACCTGGTGGAACAGAAGTTCCCCAAGCTGAACGGTAAAGTGGAAATCAATCACGTGGGTACTACCATCGGCAGCCATACCGGCCCCGGCACGGTGGCCCTGTTCTTTTGGGGCTCCGAGCGCAAGGAATAAAACGGGGCGGCTGCCGGCCAAATCGTAAAAGAGAGCCCGCACTGCGTCTCTTTCGAGGCGGGCGCGGGCTCTGTTTTGTGATTGGCCGGTTTGGCACCGCTGCAGAAACGTCATGTGCAAAGTAGTACCAGCCCATTGTGAGCCGGCTGGTAAAGGGGGATACGTATGAGAGTCGCTTATGAGGAAATGGCGCGGGAATTTGCCCGTGTGCTTGAGAAAAAGGGCTTTGCGGCGCAGGACGCGGCGGATGCGGCGGATATTTTTGCTCAAAACAGCCTTGCGGGCGTATATTCACATGGGTTAAACCGTTTCCCTCGCATCGTCCGTTATTTGGACAAAGGGGAGATAGATCCCCGCGCCCGCGCGACCTGTGAACTGCTTGCCGGCGTGCTGGAACGCTGGGACGGCCATAGAGGCTTTGGCCCGCTGAACGCCCGGCGTGCGATGGAACGCGCCTGTGTGCTGGCAAAAGAGAACGGCGTCGGTCTGGTGGCGCTGGGAAACAACAACCACTGGCTGCGCGGCGGTACTTATGGCTGGCTGGCAGCAGACAGAGGCTTCATCGGCATCTGCTGGTCCAACACAATGCCCAATATGCCCGCATGGGGAGGGAAAGACCGCAGGATCGGAAACAACCCGTTCGTTTTGGCGGTGCCTCGCTCCAACGGCGAGCATGTTGTGCTGGACTGCGCGGTATCCCAGTTTTCTTACGGAAAGATCGAGGACTGTCGACTGCGGAACGTGCAGCTGCCCGTGCCGGGCGGTTACGATACAAAAGGGGAGCTGACGCGCGACCCGGCTGAGATTGAAAAGACGGGGCGCGTACTGCCCATGGGATATTGGAAGGGCAGCGGACTTTCCATCGTGCTGGACCTCATCGCCACGGTACTCTCGGCAGGCAATTCGGTGCAGAAGATCGGAACATTCGGTGATGAAGTGGGTCTGACACAGGTCATGATCGCCATCGATCCCCAAAAATTCAATACGGCACAGCAGACGGACGCCATCGTGGACGCGATTCTGGCAGATGTGAAGGCCTCTGAGCCGGTTGAGGAAGGCGGACAGACAGTTTATCCCGGCGAGCTTTCGCTGCGGAACATCCGGGAAAACAGATGCAAGGGAATCCCTGTGATCCGGGAGATATGGGAAGCGGTACAAAAGATGTGAAAGGCGGGAAGCTGTGATACGCGGAGTTTTATTTGATATGGACGGATTGATGTTCGACACGGAGCGCATCGGCCATCGGGGTTGGAAGTATGGAGCTCAGGTGCTGGGGCTGGAACTGCCCGACGAGGTGATCGCGGCGGGCCGCGGCATGAGTGTGGCTGACAGCCGTGCGATGTATCTGGAACGCTTGGGCCCGGAGGTGGACTATGATGCATTGCGTGCACTGCGTGTGGCGTACGCAGATGAGACCATCGCGCGGGATGGGCTGCCGGTGAAGCCCGGCCTGCGGCAGCTTCTGGAGCATTTGCGGGCTGTGGGCATCCCTGCGGCTTTGGCAACGGCCACTGTGCGGGAAAAGGCGCTGCTCTATTTAAAAATGGCAGGCGTAGACGGCTTTTTTGAAGCTGCGGTGTGCGGCGACGAGGTGGCACATGCAAAACCGGCACCGGATATCTTTTTGGCGGCAGCAAAGGCACTGGGCGTACCCGCAGAGGAGTGTCTGGTGCTGGAGGACAGCCCCAACGGACTGCGGGCGGCAAGGGCTGCGGGCTGTAAGGCTGTCGTTGTGCCTGATATCACTCCCATCCCGCCGGAAAGCGAAGGGCTGTGGGCGGCCCGCGCGGCGACGCTTGCGGATGTGATCCCTCTTTTGGAATGCCTGTAAGGCATGCGGCAGCGATAGCCTGAAAACAACAGAATTTTGATTTTTAAATATTTAAAGACGGTGCGGCGGTTGCAGCACCGTCTTTTTGTTCTGCAATATGGATCGTGTCCGCTTACGGCTGAAGAAAAATCATACTATATTAAAAACCGATGAATGATATAATGTACAGTGAAAAATGAATTCGTGTAAGAATTCGTGGTATTTGCATAGATCTTGCCTGGAAACAAGCGTATAGGAATGTATAAGGCGTGTAGCTCCGTGTGGACGGCAAAGCCTTATTGAATGTGATAGGAGGAGCAAAAATGCTTGGACAGATGAAAAGACAATTGGAGAACAGCCGCTGCTTCAGGCAGGGAATGGAGAAAGATCTGGAAGAGTGTGCGGAGGCACGATGGCTGGCAAAGCCTGTATTAGACTCCCGCGCTCTGCCGCTGGATTCGGATAATGTGAGGCTGCAAGGCCCCGGAGTTATGAGCTTTGAAAAAAAGCATACCATTTCCGGCAAAGGCAGCATAAGGCTGGATGTGCCTACGGATGGTTGCCGCAGACATCCCAGCAACCGCGCATTTTCGGTCACGACCATGATGCGCCTGCTTCCTGGCGAAAATTTGGAGAGGTTTAACCGTATTTCACTTTGGATCTATGTCGATTCACCGGCGATTGCGAATAACTTCATGGAGCTTTCTATACATAATCAGGGAAAGCATATCATGCCGCTCCCGGGTCGGTTTGAAGGCACGCATACATTGGGAATCCCACACGGAGAGTGGCAGCATGTCGTTTGGGAGTTCCCTTATGTCTATCGCGATTTTGTCACAGGTATTTCTCTGTCGATTCATGCACACCGCACTCCGGTGCCTGCGCCGCAGGGCATAACGGTCTATGTGGATAATATGTGTCTGGAGCAGGTGGAAGCAGATCATTATAAAGGGTTTGACCTGCGTGCGGGTGCAATTGCTTATTGCCACAGCGGCTACCGTCCGGAAGCGGTCAAACAGGCTTACGCGCAATCCGGTTCAGGGGTGTTTTATCTGCGAAACAGCAGCGGCGAAGTGACGTTCCAAGGCAATTGTGTCCCTCAGGCGAATGGACTCCGGCAAATGGATTTTTCCCCGGTGAAAGCGGAAGGGTGGTATACTCTTGAAGTGGATGGAAAGAAGAGCCGTCCTTTCCGTATCGGAAGGGAGGCCTATATCCCGGCCGCATGGAAAACACTGAACTTTTTCTTTTCAGAACGTTGTGGCTTTGACGTACCCGGAATCCATACAGAGTGCCACATGGATGTTATGAGCGTCCATCCGGACGGGAGGCGGCTCCCGGTGTGTGGGGGGTGGCATGACGCGGGCGATTTGACGCAGGCGGCCATCAATACGGCCGAATCGGTTTTCGCCATGCTGGAATTGGCAATCGCCGAGAGGGAGGCCCAACCGGAGCTGTCGCAGCGTGCCAAAGAAGAAGCCCGCTGGGGATTGAACTGGCTGATGCGCACCCGCTGGGGCGATGGATACCGACACAACGGAACAGTCATCGGCTTTTGGAGCGACAACATTCAGGGGACCTTGGATGATATCAATGCCGATTCCGGCAACCGCCCTTTCGATAACTTTATGATTGCGGGCGTGTGCGCCAAAGCAATCGCCCTTTTCCGGGATGAAGATCCGAGATTCGCAGATTGGTGCGCCCGCTGTGCCAAAGAGGATTTTTCATTTGCTCTGGCCGCAATGCATCAGTCTCAGGACAACGAGTCGGCAGGGGCGCGCTATACGCAGCTTCAGATGAACGCTCAAGCTGCAATCTCAGCTATGGAGTTATATGAAGCGTTTGGAGAAACTGAATACCTTTCCCGTGGCGTTTCCTTTGCAAGAATTCTGATGGCATGTCAGGCATCCGCGGTAGACCCCAGTTTTTCTATCCCATTAAGAGGCTATTTCTATGAGAATGAAACGCATGAGCGAATCCAGACCTATTATCATCGTTCTTACGAGCATGCGCCGATCAAAGCATTCGCTATGCTGTATCGCTTGGCTCCAGAGCATGAGGACGCAGCCCGCTGGAAAAACTCTTTGGAACTTTATCGGGAATATGTAGCGCTCACTTCACGCACGGTCCCTTACGGGTTGCTGCCCAACGGTATATATGAACTGGACAATACGGATTTTTCGACGATAACGCATGAAGGAGCCCGTGCCGCCGGAGCGCCGAGTCTTGAAGAATACAATGCTCAGGTGAGAAACGGCATCCGGCTGAACGACCGCTTTTATCTGCGTGTTTTTCCCGTTGCTTATCAGTTCCGCGGGTTCCATGCTACGCTGATGGGCAGAGCCCTTGCTGCTATGGAGCTGGCGCGTGCGTTAAACGACAGAGAAATCAAGCAGGTCGCGGTTCGTCAGATGGAATGGATTCTCGGCTGCAATCCCTTTGCTGTCAGCAGTATGTATGGGGAGGGGCACGATTATCATCCTCTTTATGCGCCGATGTCCCCGCAGCTTGTAGGCGCGGTACCAGTAGGGTTCGAGACCTTTGAAAACGAAGATCAACCGTTCTATCCGATGCAAAACAATGCGACATATAAGGAGGTTTGGGTACACACAACCTGCCGCATGATGTGGTTGATCGCCATGCTGTAACTGCGGGATGCCATTTGGGGCGGAAAAGGGCGCTGGACCGTGTTGCCATGGGATGTTGCGTGGCTGCTATGCCTCCTGAAGCTTTTCTTCCGGTGCAGCATGATAAAAGTGTCCGTGCCAAGAAAACGACCTCTTTTTTGTTCATTCTCCACATTGATAATTTTTTCATAATCCCGTATGCTGAAAGCAGCAGGGTTCCCAACGAAACGGAGGAGAGAAAAATGGCGGAAAATATGGTTTTGTCGTTTGATGGGACGAAGCTGTTTGTAAACAAGGAAGTGGATATGGACTGCCGCGCTGTGTGCGTGATCGTGCACGGCCTGTGCGAGCATCAGGGACGTTACGATTACCTGGCGGAAAAGATGCATGAAATGGGATTCGGCACCTACCGCTTCGACCATCGCGGCCATGGCCGCTCAGAGGGTGAACGCACTTATTACGACGATTTCAATCAGCTTTTGGACGACGTAAACGTTGTGGTCGATATGGCTGTCAGCGAAAATTCGGCGTTGCCGGTATTTCTGTTGGGGCACAGTATGGGCGGGTTTGCCGTGGCGCTGTACGGCGCAAAATACCCGAACAAAAATCTGCGCGGTATCATCACCAGCGGCGCGCTCACCCAGGACAATGCGGGGCTGATTTCCGGCGTGCCCAAAGGACTGGAGCCGCACCAGAAGCTGCCGAATGAGCTGGGGGCGGGAGTATGCTCTGTTCCGGAGGTCGTGGATTGGTACGGCAAGGATCCGTACAATACTCAAACATTTACCACAGGCCTATGCTATGCCATCTGTGACGGTGTGGCGTGGTTCAAAACCGCAGTGAAGGATTTCACCTATCCGGTTCTGATGCTGCACGGCGAAAAGGATGGATTGGTGAGCGTGCAGGACACCTATGATTTTTTTGCGGCCGCGTCTTCGACGGACAGGCAGATGAAGATATACGGCGGACTGTATCATGAGATATTCAACGAATATTGCCGCGACGAGGTCATTTCAGATACATTGCGCTGGATGCGCCGCCGCCTGTAACGGGTGAAGGCAAAACGGCGGTACGGAACAGAAATGCAAAGAAGGGACGGCCCGCAGGCCGTCCCTTTTTGTCTTGCAGAGCATATGAAAGACGAAGAAGTGCTGTCAGTATCGCATAAAATCACTCAGCTCGGAAGCGTCCGTCATACCGGTGGCAAACGCTTTTGCGCGCAGCGCCGCATACAGTTCGGCAAACGTGGCTTCAATGTAAGGATTCACGAAGAACACCCCAATACCACAGGCAAGCGCTCCCAGAAAAAGCCAACCGAAGAACGAGAGCTCCAGAATGAAAATATTGAACTTCTCGCCATCTGTCATCTGGCGGCTGAGCTCCAGCGCACGCTGGTAGGTCATGTAAGGATTTTCCGACATCAGGTAATCCACCATGCGGTATTGGTATGCCTTATAGATGCCGGGGATCACAAACAGCAGGCTCCACAGGAAAATAAACAGATTTTTCATAAACATCACTTTCACCACGTTGCGGTAAGCTGGGTCGCCGAACGCTGAGAACAGCGACGAGAACGGAGCGTTGCCCACCCGGCTCTCCATAAAATAGCGGCACTTGCCGACTGTCACAGGATTGCTTACAAACACGGAAAAGAGAACGCCAACCACCATTGCAATGAGCACGAAGCCAAATGCGGCGGCGGCCACAGCGCCGAAATAGGGCAGTACGGCGCGGTCATATCCGTATTGATAGTTGTAATGATCAGAACCTGTGGTATAATTAAATGTCAGTGTGGGGCCTATGTTGGAAGAGCCCCCTGCGAGCAGGGAAGCCACGAAGGCGACGAGCAGCGCCATCCAATAGTTATTGCGCAGCACCTGCTTGGCGTTCATTTTTAAAAGATCACGCGTCCACATGAAACAAAACCTCCTCAAATCTTTTGGGATACACCCCCATTATAGGGCTTTACCGGCGCTGCGTCAAACCATGAAGAAAAATATTGCACAGGCTCGTAATTTATATATGCAGCCGCGGCCTGTGCACTGAAAGCAATCTCTTGTGAAGGAGCATCCAACATGAAAAAACCGACCTTGCGGGAGATGTTCACTATCCCGAACATCCTCAGCTATTTCCGCATTCTGCTGATCCCTTTGTTTGTGTATCTGTACTTCAAAGCGGAAACGCCCCCCGAGTTTTTTCGGGCGGCTGTGGTACTGGGGATATCCGGCTTCACAGACTTGTTCGATGGTAAAATCGCGCGGCGTTTCAACCAGATTACGGAGTTGGGCATTTTGCTGGACCCTGTGGCGGACAAGCTGACAGAGGGCGCTGTGGTGCTCTGCCTGATGACACGGTATCGCTGGGTCGTTGCGCTTGTAGTGCTGTATGTACTTAAGGAAGGCTTTATGGCTGTGGCGGGGCTGGTGATGCTGCGGCGCGGCAAAAAATTGGACGGCGCAAAATGGTTCGGCAAGGTGTGTACCTTTGTATTCTATCTGGTGACGGTCACGCTCATTCTGTGGGTGAGCATCCCACCGACAGTGGCGGATATACTCATTGCCGTCTGCGGCGCGGTCATGGCTTTTACGCTTGCGATGTATATTCCAGTTTTCGTGAAGATGAACCGGGAGGCGAAGGCGGACGCGGGAGAAAAGTAAATATTCCGACGGCGGATATTCAAAAAGCCAGGCATTCCTTATAAGGAATGCCTGGCTTTTGCACACGGACGTGCTGTTCAGTCTGCCGTGCCGTAGATTTCCTTCGCCATGCGCAGTGCGGCCCAGGCCTTGGGCCAGCCTGCGTAAAAAGCAGCGTGGGTGAGAAGCTCGGCCATTTCCACAGCCGTTACGCCGTGCTTTTTTGCGTTCTGAATATGATGCTGCAGAGAACTGTCGAGAATTCCGCTGGCCATCAGAGCCGTCACTGTGACGATGCTGCGGTCGCGGGCGGAAAGCTGTTCCTCTCGCGCCCAGACCTGCCCGAACAGCACATCGTCGTTCAGTTCTGCGAATTTGGGTGCAAAAACACCCATGGCGTCCCGTCCTGCCGTTACTTTTTCAATCATACTTTTCTCCTTTTGTTTTTTCGAAATCCGAAAATGGTCCATGAGCTCAATCCAGATAAATCAATTCGTATTCCCGGACGCCTATGCCCAGCGCACAAGCTGTTTCAACCGTGTGGATACCGTTGCGGGATTCCATGCGTTCGATGAGCGCGGCTTTTCCGGGGTCAGGGGAGGCATATACCGCGTCCACACAGGCCTGGTCCAACGCTACGGGGTCCAGAGAGGCAAAGACGCCTATGTCGGCCATTTCCGGTTCGTGTGGGTGCGCGTCGCAGTCACAGTCCACGGAAAGGCGGTTGGCAACATTGATAAAAGCCATGTTCCGCCGCCCCAGATATTCTACAACGGATTTGGCCGCGTCGGCCATGCACTCTAGAAAAGAGTTGTGATCGGCCGTCCATAGCTCCTCTGGAACACCCACACCGTGAATATGTGCTTTGCCGTGAACAGAGGCGATGCCGATGGAAATATTTTTCAATGCGCCGCCGAAGCCTCCCATCATGTGGCCCTTAAAGTGAGAAAGAACCAGCATAGAGTCGTAATTCCGCAGGTGCGCTCCGACAAAATTTTCCTGCAGATGCATACCGTTTGTGACAGGCAGTGCCAGCTCGCCGGTTTCATCCATGATGTCACAGGGTGCGATATCCAAAAAACCGTGCTCCTGAATGGCCTTCCAATGCTCCTGTGTGGTGTTCCTCCGGCCTTCGTAAGCGGTATTGCACTCAACGATGGTGCCGTGCAGACGTTCTGTCAGCGGACCGATCAACGCGGGCTGCAAAAAGTTATGTCCGCCCGGCTCTCCGGTAGAGATTTTCACTGCGGTCTTTCCACTCAGCCGGATGCCGAGCGCATCATAGAGACGGTCCATCGCCTGTGGTGTGATCTCCCGTGTGAAATATACCCTTGCTTTCGCCATATAGCTTCCGCTCCTTTCCATAAAAAATGTGTTATAATGAAGCATAATCTTCTGTAGGCAGGAATTCCAGCCACTCATTGGATGCGCCTTCTGCGGGAACCTCCACGGCCAGATGCTGGAACCAGCAGTCCACGGCGGCGCCATGCCAATGCTTGACCTCCGGGGGAATATTGACAACGTCTCCGGCGGCCAGTGCCCGTGCCGGTTTTCCGTCCTCCTGATACCAGCCGCGTCCCCCCGTTACAAGCAGGATCTGTCCGCCCTTGTGGTGGATGTGCCAGGCGTTGATCGTACCGGGGGCAAAAGTCACAACGCCGATGCCGACGCCGGAGGTTGTAAGCATATTCAGATAGCATTCACCCGTAAAATATTGCGCGTAGGCAGTGTTTTCAGCTCCGATGGGAAAAACCGCGCCGCCGCCGAGTTCCCGCTTCATTCGGTTTGCATCCATGAAGATTTCTCCTTTAAATCGCAGGCCATCCGTTTGAACCGCTGAAAAGAGCATACACCTTGGAGCAGACTCGAAGTCAATAGTTGTTTTGAAATATTTTTGGGATATTGTTGTTAAAACAACGCATTGGAAAAAATATCTGTGGCAAACTGTAAACAAAGAAAAATCGGTTTAGAGGCAAAAGGAGGAGAAAATATTATGGCTTTTATCAAAAATATCGAACACGAAGAGATAGTGCGGCTTGCGGATGAGATATCGGCGAACACAGGGCAGGTCGTCAGTAAAACACTGGCGCAGAACAGCTGCGTCAGCATCACGCTGTTCGCTTTTGCAAAAGGAGAGGAGATCGGAACACACGATTCTGCAGGCGACGCGATGGTCACAGTCATCGAAGGAAAAGGCAGATTCGTGGTAGACGGCCGGGAATACTGCCTGTCCGCAGGGGAAACACTGGTGATGCCTGCCCGAAAGCCGCATTCCGTTCATGCGGAAGATGCGTTCAAAATGCTGCTCACAGTTGTGTTTCCGCGGAACGACAGTGAAACATAAATTATTGTGTTTTGCAGATTCAAAAGTAGCCGCCCCGACGGGTTGCTGCTTTTATGCAATAAGAAAACCGCTTAAACACTATGTTTAAGCGGTTTTCTTGCAGCAATGTTAAAAACAAAAATCCGAACCTATAAGGTTCGGACTTTGATTATGTGGTGGAGATGAGGGGGATCGAACCCCTTACCTCTTGAATGCCATTCAAGCGCTCTCCCAAGTGAGCTACACCCCCACGGCACCAGCGCCTATCAGCGCCGCACTCTTCTCTCGAGTGCTTTATTATATTATCAAATCATTTCTTCGTTGTCAACCCCGAATTTTCAATTTTTTTTGTGAAGAAATAAAACAGCGGGCAGCAGACGGGAAAATATAAAAACAGGGCATGCTATAAGCGGGGCGGTTTGTGCGAAAAACAGAACCCGTGTCCATGACGGTTGACACCGCTCATGAGTTTTGTATAATAATGTAGAACCCAAAAGAAACATGGCGGAGCTTGCCGCTGCGAAACAAAAGAAAAAGGGAAGGTCGGGCATATGAACGGAAAACTACTTGCCGTACTCAGGCAGGACATTGATGCTTTTGAAGAGAAAATATATGAATTTACAAACGGAGAGATTGACCGCAAGGCTTACAAAGGCTTTTCGGGCGGTTTTGGCAGTTATGCGCAGAGGGAGAACGGATACAGCATGCTTCGTCTGCGCCTGCCCGGCGGGCGGCTGACGAAGGAACGGCTTGGGTTTATAGCCGAATGTGCCGAAAAATACAGCGTACCGCGTATGAAGCTCACCACATGCCAGACCATCCAGATGCACGACCTCCCGCCGCAGAGTGTGGTGGAGATCATGAAGCGGGCGCTTGATTACGACATTATAACGCGCGGCGGCGGCGACTTCCCGCGCAATGTCATGGTGAGCCCGCTTACGGGTGTGGAGCAGGGAGAGTATTTTGATGTGATGCCCACGGCTCAGGCAGTCAATGATTATCTACTGACGCAGGTGCGGGAAATCCGGCTGCCGCGTAAGCTCAAGGTAGGGTTCTCCAATGGACCGGCGAATGAAACACATGCGACATTCCGGGATCTGGGCTTTGTAGCCTGCGCGGACGGAACTTTTGATGTCTATTGCGCCGGCGGGCTTGGCGCAAATCCCAAAATGGGTGTACTGGTAGACACAGGCGTTGCGCCCCGGAATGTTCTGTACGACGTATGCGCTATGGTAAAGACTTTCCAGGAGCACGGAAATTACGAGAATCGTGCCCGCGCGCGTACGCGTTATTTGCAGGAAACATTAGGCGAAGATGGCCTGAAAACTGTTTTTCGTGAGAATCTGGCTTTGGCGAAGGAGAAGGATATGGCCCTGGTGCTGCCGGACTCGACGGCACCCAAAACAGGCGGTGCGTCTCTTTCGCATCCGCGCGCCATCCCGCAGAAACAGCCGGGGCTTTACGCTGTGGCATACCATCCCATCGGCGGGATGCTGTCTGGTAAAAAACCTGCCGAGCTTTATGAATCCATGTGCAATGCTCCGGACGCGGAATGGCGGGTTGGCCCGGATGAAACGATGTATTGTATCAATCTGACGGCGGAAGAGGCGCAGGCAGTACTTGCCGTTACGGAAGACGGTGCGCGGGATTTGTTCGAATCTTCTGTGGCATGCGTGGGTGCAGCGACCTGCCAGCAGGGTGTGCGGGATTCACAGTCAACATTGAAGATGCTGGTGGAGGCAATGCGCAGGGAAGGATTTTCCGACGGCATATTGCCGCGCATCCATATCTCCGGCTGCCCTTCCAGCTGCGGTACACACCAAATCGGCACGCTGGGTTTTCGCGGCGGCGTGAAGCTGGTGGATAAAAAGCCGATGCCTGCCTATATGCTGTATGCAGGCGGATGCGATGCGCAGGGGGCGGAACAGTTCGGCCAGGAGCTGGGGATGATGTTGGAACAGGATATCCCGGCTTTTCTTGCGGAGCTGGGGCGTGCGGTGCGCGCGTCCGACGGAACTTTTGCGCAGTGGTATCCGGCGCATGAGGCGGAATTTAAAGAGATTGCTGCTCGCTATATTGCCGACTGAATTGAAAACAGTCTGTCCTGCGTCCGTTTTGCGGGCGCGGGACTTTTTTAAATATTTGGCAGCGCGCAAAAAGGCGGAGCGGGGTAAAGCAGCGTCAAAAAGTTTACCGGAAGCATGCCGGAAAATTGACAATTTTGAGCAGGAAAGATGTTTTGGCTTGAAAGCGGAAAGGATTTCCCCTATAATAAATGATAACCCCATGGCGGCGTTTGGCGGGCCTCTGTCATACCGCGAGCCCCGCGCGGCGATGCGTAAAGCGGCGTTTCCGTCATGCGGCATACCACAGGGCGGGCAGCCCACGGCTTGGGAGTATTCAGTGAAAAGACAATGGCGCGGCGGAATGGCTGCTTTTTTGACTTTTATCATGCTGATATCAGGATGCAGCGCGGCCCCTGCGGGGAGCGGCGCTGAAAGCCGTACCATGGCGCCGGCGGACGGCACGCATTACGAGCCGCCGGCATTTCGGAGCGCCGAGTTTCACCCGGACGCCGCGGTAAGCGGCAGCGGGGTGGAAATAGACCTTTCGGCGGTGTCGCAGGGGTATGTCGCCGTGCGGGCGCAAAGCGACAAACGCCTGAAATGCCAAGTCGTGTATGGAGACATAAAATACAATTACGATCTGCCCGGAGACGGAACGCCGGTCGTTTATCCGCTGCAAAGCGGCAACGGACAATACAATGTCCGCGTGATGCAGAATACCACGGAGAACAAGTACATGGAATTGTTTTCCGCACAGGCGGGCGTTGTGCAGGACAGTGAATTCGAGCCGTTCCTGCGGCCCAGTCAGCGGGTGGCTTACAGTGTGGACTCCGCATGCGTCTTGCTGGCGTCGGACATAAGCGCACAGGCGGCGGATGCGGCGGCGGTGGTGAGCAGTGTGTACGAATATATCCAAAGCAATGTGGACTATGATTACGACAAAGCCCAAAACATCGTAGACAACAACGTTACCGGATATCTGCCGGACCCGGATGAGACGCTCTCCACAAAGAAGGGCATCTGCTACGATTATGCGGCGCTCGCCGCGGCAATGCTGCGCAGCCAGGGTATCCCGACAAAGCTTATCACAGGATATGTTTCCAGCGGCGGAAGCGAGCTGTACCATGCGTGGAACATGATTTGGCTGGAAGAGAGCGGCTGGATCACCGTGGAGATCAGGGCGCCCAGGCATGAATGGCAGCGCATCGACCTGACGTTTGCGGCTGCCGGCCAGAGCGCGCTTGTGGGCGACGGTAAGGGCTATGCGGATAAAGAGGTCTATTGAGGAGGAAAGGTCATGGCGGCAAAAATACTTCGCTCGCTGGCGGTGAGCGCCTTTTGCGAAGATATGGCGATGATGCTGGCAGCGGGCATTCAGGTAGACGACGCGCTCTCCCTGATGCGCGGAGACAGCGGGGACGGCCCGCTGTACGATGCGGCTTCCGCCGTGCTTGAGCGTGTCCAAATGGGGGAGCCTTTGGCCGAGGCGGTGGAGCAATGCGGATATTTTCCCGCGTATGCGGCGCAGCTTGTCGCGGCGGGCGAGGCGGCGGGACGCACCGAGAGCGTGCTGAAAAGCCTCGCGGTATATTACGAAACACAGGATAAGCTGGAAAAAAGGCTGAAAAGTGCTGTGATCTATCCGGCAGTTTTGCTGTTCTTGATGGCCGGAGTGCTGGCCGTTCTGGTCGCGCGTGTGCTTCCGGTATTCACCGGTGTTTATACGGGGCTGGCGGGAAGCGTAGCGGCTTCTTCTTATGCGTACATCACGGCTGCAAATATCATCGGCTGGGCATCTCTGTGCCTGGTCATCGTGCTGACGGCGCTTTTGCTTACCGGTGCGGCTGCGGCGCGCACGCAGCGTGGGAACGGCCTGTTCCGCACGTTGTTTGAAAAACTGCCCTTTACTTCTGCTGCTGCCCGGCGGCTGGCGGAGGCGCAATTTACTACGGCGCTGGCCACGTTTACGGCCAGCGGGATGGACACCGACACAGCAATGGAACGCGCGTCGGACATGGTGCGGCACCGCGCGCTGCGCGCGCAGCTGGAAAGCTGCCGCCGGCAGATGCTTGAGGGGCGCAGCCTGGCGCAGGCCGTTTACGATAACCGCGTGTTCGAACCGCTGTACGCGCGCATGCTGATGAGCGGAGCACGCAGCGGCAATCTGGACCAGGTGCTGGCGCGCCTTGCGCAGGTGTTCAGTGAGGATGCAAACATGCGGATGGGGCGCATCATCGACAGCGTGGAACCTGTGCTTGCAGGATTTCTCACCGTTTCGGTGGGGATTACTCTTCTGGCCGTGATGCTGCCGTTGATCGGCATTCTCACTTCCATCGGATAAGGGGGCGCGGGGATGTATCAGGAAAAACGGCTGCGGCGCGGCGCAAAACGGCTGGGCGCAGCCATAGCGGCAGTATGTACACTGCTGCTGTTGCTGGGTGTATGGGCTGTTTGGAACGGCGCACAGGCGGCAATGAGGGAACAGGCGGCGCAGAGCCTCCGCACGGCGGTGCTGGATGCGGCGGTGCAGTGCTACGCTCTTGAGGGGGCATACCCGCAGAGCCTTTCCTATCTGGAAGAAAACTATGGCGTGCAGGTCAACCACAGCCGGTTTATCGTCAGCTATGAGGCGTATGCATCGAACCAGCTGCCGGCCGTCGCCGTGCTGGAAAAGCAGACGGCATGACAGTCTTAGGCGCGGGATAAGACAAAATGAAGGGAGGCGGCGGAGTGAAAAAACACGGAGCGTTTTGGATGCATCTGTATCCGCTGCTTCTGTTTGCCATCATCGTGCTGTCGCTGCTGTTCCTTGTGATGACGGGGACCGGGCTTTACAGTGCGGTCGTGGACAGCCAGACGCGGAACAGAGAGGCGCGCGCGGCGCTGTCATATCTTGCCGCGCGGGTGCATGCGGCGGACGCGGCGGGAGCTGTTTCCGTTGGGGAAGGCCCCGAGGGCGCGGCGCTGCTGCTGCGGGAGAACGCAGACGGCGAAACTTACGAAACCCGTATTTATTTATATGAAGGCGCGCTGCGGGAGGAATATGGGACGGCAGATGCTGCGCTGGACCCGCAGGACTCCGAACGCATCGTGGATGCAAAATCCTTTTCCATCGAGCAGGTTCGACCGGGTCTGCTGGTAGTGTCAACCGAATACGGAAGCGCAGATATCGCGCTGCGCAGCGGAAGGGGGACTGGCCCGGATGCGTAGATCTCGGGGCGGCGCAGCTTTTTATGTGGAAACGCTGCTTTTGGTACTCTTTCTGCTTGCCAGCCTGACCGTGCTGGTGCAGATACTGGGTGCTGCAAAGCGTACCTCACGGGAGGCCAGGGAGCTTTCCACAGCTGTAAGCATCGCCCAAAATGCGGCGGAGTTGTTTGCGGCAAGCGGCTCACAGGAAGATTTCGCAGCCCTGTTGGGTGCTGAGAAAACGGCGCGCGGCACACTGCGCGCCGCATACGACGTCCAGGGCGGTTGGACAGAGGACGAAACACAGGGGGCTTACGTCCTGGAAGCAGTGCTGGACGAAACGCCGCGGCAGGCGGGTGAGATGCGCACGGCGCATTTTGTTGTAACTGCGGCGGACGGCGATACGGTTTTGTATGAGCTGGATACGCAGAAATACATCGGCGGGTAACGCCGCGGGCAAGGGGGAGACGAGATGGAAAGCAGGCCGGTGCGTCTGGGATGGCTGTCGCTGCTGCTGACGGTGATCATCCTGTGTCTGGCAACGCTCTCTGTGCTGAGCTTTTCCACCGCCCGGGCCGACCTTGCACTCGCGCAGAAGCAGGCGCGTCAGGCCCAAAGCGTTTATGCGCTGGAATGCGCGGGACAACAATGGCTGGCAGAGCTGGACGCAGCGCTGGCGCAGGCCGGGGATACGGCGGAGCTGGATGCGCTGCTGCCGCATGGCACTGCCCGGGAAGGCCCCGGTGTGAGCGCCGTGCTGGAGGGCGCGGACGGGCGTTCGCTTTCTGTTTTTGCGGAGTTGACAGCGGACGGCGGATACAGAGTGATACAATGGCAGCAGAGCGCCGAATGGGCGGGCGAGGCCGAGGCTCCTGCGTTGTTCGGTACACTGCGGGAAGGATAGGAGGAGACGCATGGACGTCAGGGAAACGCTCAGACAGGCCGTTGAAATGGGTGCGTCTGATATTTTTATTATCGCCGGCCTGCCGCTTACCTATAAGGTGGACGGCCGCCAGAGGCGGATGGAAGCGCGGCTGATGCCGGCAGATACCGCCGCGGTCATCTCGGATATTTACACGCTGTGCGGACGCAGCCGCAGCCGCATCGAACGGGAGGACATGGACGACGATTTTTCCTTTTCGATTCCGGATCTCGGACGTTTCCGGGCGAATGTTCTGCATCAGCGCGGCAGCCTTGCGGCGGTCATTCGTGTGATACGTTTTGGCTTGCCGGAGCCGGAAAAGCTGAACATTCCGCCTGAGGTGCTTGCCTCGGCCAGGCTGATGAAAGGACTTGTCCTGGTGACGGGCTCGGCGGGCAGCGGCAAATCCACAACGCTGGCCTGCCTCATCAACGCCATCAACCAGACAAGAGAAGGGCACATCATCACAATGGAAGACCCCATTGAATACATCCATCGGCATGACAGATGTATCGTGACGCAGCGAGAGATCTCAACCGATTCTCCGAGCTATGTCAGCGCCCTTCGCAGTGCTTTGCGGGAGAGCCCGGACGTCATCCTGCTAGGCGAAATGCGGGACTATGAGACCATCGAGGTGGCCATGACCGCCGCGGAGACGGGGCAGCTGCTGTTCAGCACGCTGCACACCACAGGCGCTGCCAACACGGTGGACCGCATCATCGATGTGTTCCCGGCCGGGCAGCAGGCGCAGGTGCGCATGCAGCTCTCCATGGTGCTTCAGGCGGTCATCAGCCAGCAGCTTGTTCCCACGCTGGACGGCAAGCAGACCCCGGCGTTTGAGATCATGTATACGAACCCGGCCATCAAAAACCTGATCCGTGAGGCAAAGACGCACCAGATCGATTCCGCTATTCAAGCGGGTGCGGCACAGGGTATGTGTACCATGGACACAAGCCTGCTGCGCCTGGTGACGGAAAAGCGCGTCAGTAAAGAGACAGCCCTCACACACTGCATGCATTATGAGGCGATGGAAAAACGCCTTTCAGCAATGAGCTGAATCCAAATTGATTCGGAAGGGGGAGAGGAAAGTGCCTGAGCAAAGTAAAATGGAAATATCCCTGTTCAGCGGTATGACGATCCTGTGGAACGGTACGCCGATCCTGGAGCACAGCGCGCGGCTCAACAAGCCTTTGGAGCTTTTGGCGCTGCTTTTGCTGCGCGGCGATAAAAAGCTGACGAATGAGCAGTTGATGGACGGCCTGTGGGAGAGCGATGAAATCGAAAACCCGGCCGGCGCGTTGAAAAACGCGGCGTATTCGCTTCGCAAGTTTTTGCAGAAAGCGGATAAGGAAAAACGCTTTATCATCACAGAGAGCGGGCGTTACATTTGGAACCCGGAAATCTCCGTCACCACCGATGTGTGGGAATTCGAGCAGGAGGCGCGTCTTGCGGATCAACCGGGCACGCCGGCGGAGGAGCGTATCCCGCATGCGCGGCGAGCGCTGAAGCTGTATACCGGCGATCTTCTGCCCAGCCTGAGCATGCAGCAGTGGGTCATCCAATACAGCAGTTATCTGCGGCAGACCTATCTGCGTACCGTTAAAAATCTGGCTGCCACGCTCTGCGAACGCGGAGGCAGGGAGGATCTGGAGGAGACGCTGGATATCTGCAACCGTGCGGCGCTGCTGGAGCCGCTGCACGAGGAACTTTACCGCTACATCTTCAATACCATGCGCAGGTTGGATATGAAGCAGGCTGTGCTGAGCTATTATCCGGTGATCTCCAACCTGTTTTACGACGAGCTGGGCGAACGTCTTTCGCCCGAGCTGCGGGACATATATCTCTGGGCTTCCCAGGGAGCGAACCAGATGAAGGAAAATCTGCGCCAGATCCAGCAGGATTTGGGCGAGATTACGCGGGACGCCCGACCCATCCACGGCGCATACTACTGCGAGTATGAGATGTTCAAATCCGTGTACCAGATGGTCGCACGAAGCGCGGCACGTTCCAACAGTCATGTGCTGCTCATCCTTGTGACGTTTGAAGGAAAAAACGGCCAGACCGTGGCAAAACAGGAGATCGTGGACGCGATGGCGCGCGGCAAGGAAGTCATTCGGGAGTCTCTGCGCAAGGGCGATGTATTCAGCCGTTACAGCCGCAACCAGTACATCCTTATGTTGACGGTCACTTCGCCTGCCGACAGCGTTGTGGTGGAGAACCGTATCAAGGATGCTTTTAAGGAAGTGCGTCTGAGCGCGAAAATCGAGCTGCGTATGAAAGCGCAGGAGCTGGACCCGATCGTTTAGCGTATGCAACCGCTTCTTCCGGAAAACGGCGCTTGCGTTTTATGTGCGACGGGTGTAGAATCAAAACAGCCCCAGGAAAATAAAGGACGGAGGAACGATCACGATGCGTACACTCAACAGTGTTTCTGAATTCCAGACAGAGGCGGCCAACGCCGTTTTTACAAAGCAGCAGGCGATTTCCGCTACGTTGCAGCTCCTCACAAAAGAATGGAACGATCCCGGCAATACGCCTGAGGAAAAATCGGTTCTGGAAAATGCGATCCAGCGCGCCGAATTCCGCTACATCGATGCGACGAAGTCGGAGACGGACCGTATGCTGGACGCTATTGGCGTGGCGCGCTTTACTACGCAGGATATCGTAAACGACATTCAGGCGATCGTATTCGATGCGGAGTGAGCCCCAACCTGAGAAACATTATCCCTGCTGAACAGAGCCCCGCCGGAAGGCGGGGCTTTTTGCATGCCCGGAAACGAGGAAAATCTCGCCGCATACTGGTTTGGCGTTTAGCCGGGGCATATAGCGCGCACACTATTTTTGTGTGGAAAAGGAGGGGATATGTTGGAAAAAAGGCTCATTGCAATGGCGGGCGCGTGTCTGCTTGCGTTCGCCGTAGTGGTTTGTGCTCTTGCAGCCGTGTCTACAAATCCGGCATATGCGGCTGCCGCCGTACAGCAGAGCAGTACCAGCGTCGTGCTGAGTGAAGGGCGCGGCAATATTTACGACTGCGGTTTTTTGCCGCTTACAGGGACGGTCTCGGAGCGCTATGCGTTGATTGAGCCAGGGAGGACGAGCTATCATACTTTGTTTGAGGCCATCCCGGCGGAACTGCGCACGCAATTTTATGCAAGCATCCAGCGGGGCTCTCCGTTCCTGATGCCTGTCACAGGGGCGGCCGCAGCGCGTGCGCAGTATACGTTTGAAAAGCCTGTGCGGTACCAGCCTATGCCCATCGCCCAGCACCTCATTGGATATCTCGGAGCGTCCGGCCACGGTGTTTCAGGTGTGGAATATGCTTTTGATGATCTTTTAACAGGAGGCTCCACTTTGACGGAGGTGCGCTGCGCAATGAATGCGCGCGGGGGATTCATAGAATCAGATGCGCCGTACCTGGTGGAATCTCCCGGCACGGGGGCGGGTGTGATGCTCACGCTGGATTCAAGCATCCAGCGCGCCTGCGAAGCCGTAGGCATTGAAATGGTGGATAAGGGATGCATCGTTGTACTGGACGCGCCCACCGGGCGCGTGCGCGCCAGCGTGAGCCTGCCGCTGTACGACCCGGAAAATGTGGCCGCAAGCATCGCGCGCCAGGATACTTCACTGGTCAACCGCGCCCTCAGTGCATATAATGTGGGTTCGGTGTTCAAGCCGCTGCTGGCCGCGGCGGCGCTGGAGCAGGGAATCAGCGCGCAGGAGACGTATGAATGCACGGGATCCATCGAGGTGGGCGGCCATGTTTACCGCTGCGCCTATGGGCGGGGCCACGGGACGGTAGACATGAAAACCGCGCTGGAGCAAAGCTGTAACTGCTACTTTGTGCAACTTGGGCTGCGCCTGGGCGCGCAGACGGTGTACGACATTACAAAAAGTGCGGGATTTGGGCAAAGCCAGCAGGTTGCGGGCGGTCTGCGGGCAGCCTCCGGGAACCTGCCGGACGCGGCGCAGCTGGAAGATCTGGGCCAGCTCGCATCTATCAGCTTCGGCCAGGGAGCGCTGACCGCCACGCCCGTACAGGTTGCCGCGATGATGAACCTGTTTGCAAACGGAGGGCGGTATGTGGAACCTGTGTTTGTGGAGGGAATTGTGGATGAATACACGCAGTCGGTAACGGAAAGCCTGTACCGCCCCGTCCAGCGGCAGGTGATGGACAAAGATGTGGCGGAGGTGATTCGGCAGATGCTTGTGGGCGTTGTTGAGGAAGGGCTGGGGCGAAAAGCCGCGCCCCGGGCCGGCGGTGCGGGGGGCAAGACGGGGACAGCGCAGACGGGCCGCTATCAGGAGGACGGAGAAGAAATTATGGACGCGTGGTTCGTGGGTTTTTACCCTGCGGAAGAACCTCGATATACCATCGCCGTTCTGCTGGACAGCGGCACACACGACAGCGACGACGCTGCGCAGGTGTTCGCCAAAGTAACGGATGCCCTGAGCTTTTTTCTTGCGCAGGAGTAAGCCATCCGGGGGTTGACATTGCCCGGATTTGATTTATAATAATATGGTAAACGTGTAAAAACAGGTATTACGGCAGAGACTGGGCCAATGGGGTTCCGCACGGCTTACAGAAAGGGAACGCAGGGCTGAGACGTTCCCGCTTCGGACCCCACCGCCACCCGGATAGCCTCCCGTGATGAGCGGGACGTAGCTGCGGCGTTAACGCGGGGAAAGCGGCGTGCCTTTTGGTACGCAATTTGGGTGGTACCACGGATGCTGACAGGCCTTCGTCCCTGACACAGGGGCGAGGGCTATATTTTTTTACACGGCAGAACAAAAATGACATTTATTTTGTGAGGAGAATGAACCCGATGGAATGGACCGGCCTGAACGAGCTGCGCGAAAAATACCTTTCTTTCTTTGAAAGCAAAGGACACCTTCGTTTGGACAGCTTTCCCCTGGTGCCCAACAACGATAACAGCCTTTTGTTGATCAACTCCGGCATGGCGCCGATGAAAAAATGGTTCCTCGGCCAGGAGGAGCCGCCGCGCCACCGTGTCACCACCTGCCAGAAATGCATCCGCACGCCGGACATTGAGCGCGTGGGCATCACGGCGCGTCACGGCACGTTCTTTGAAATGCTGGGCAACTTCAGCTTTCAGGATTATTTCAAGCGCGAGGCTACCGCATGGGCGTGGGAATTCCTGACGAAGGTGCTGGAGATTCCCGCCGAGCTTCTGTACGTCTCGGTGTATGAGGACGACGACGAGGCCTACGATATTTGGACAAAGGAAGTGGGGATCGACCCGTCCCACATGGTGCGCTTCGGCAAGGAGGACAATTTCTGGGAGCACGGCTCCGGCCCCTGCGGCCCCTGCAGCGAGATCTATTTTGACCGCGGCCCCGAGCACGGCTGCGGCAAGCCGGATTGCAAGGTGGGATGTGACTGCGACCGTTATATGGAGGTCTGGAATCTGGTGTTCAGCCAGTTTGATTCAGACGGCAAGGGCACATATACGCGCCTGGAGCGCCCCAACATTGATACGGGCATGGGCCTGGAGCGCCTGGCCTGCGTGATGCAGGGCGTGGGAAACCTGTTCGAGGTGGATACCGTTCACAATATCCTGAACCATGTGGAGCGCATTACGGGTAAGACCTACGGCCGCGACCATGCGACGGACGTTTCCATCCGTGTCATCACCGATCACATCCGTTCCACCGTGTTTATGGTGAGCGACGGTATCCTGCCCTCCAACGAGGGCCGTGGCTACGTACTGCGCCGCTTGCTGCGCCGGGCCGCACGCCATGGCCGTATGCTGGGGGTTACGCGCCCGTTCCTGGCCGAGCTGTGCGATACCGTCATCCGCGAAAACGGCGGAGCCTACCCCGAGCTGGTGGAGCATGCTGATTATATCAAAAAGACTATATCCGCAGAGGAGGAGCGCTTCTCCCGCACCATCGACCAGGGCCTGAATATCCTGTCGAATCTCATCGACAACATCGAAAAGGCTGCTGCCGAGGGCAAGCGCCGCGTGCTGGCGGGCATTGACGCGTTCAAGCTGAACGATACGTTCGGCTTTCCGCTGGATCTTACCAAGGAGATCGCTGCTGAGAACGGCATTGAGGTGGATGAGGACAGCTTCCGTACCGAGATGCAAAAGCAGCGGGAAAAGGCACGCAAGGACCGTCTGAGCCGTGACATTTCCGGTTGGACGGCGGATCTGTTCGGCGCGCTGGACGCTTCGGCCACAGAATTTCTGGGTTACGGCACGCTGGAGGCTGAGGCCAAAATCGTGGCGCTGTCCGACGGCGATGAGCTGACGGATGCCGTGTCCACGGACGACGGTGCGAAGGAAGGCGTTCTGGTGGTGCTGGACCGCACGCCTTTCTATGCCGAGAGCGGCGGTCAGGTAGCCGATACCGGCGTGATTGCAACGGCGGGCGGCGCGCATCTGGCGGTGACGGCCTGTAAAAAGACGCCGAAGGGTTATTATGTGCATACCTGTACGCTGCTGGACGGCGTGGTGCAGGCAGGCGATAAGGTCATCGCTTCTGTGGAGCGCGACCGCCGCCATGCGATCATGCGCAACCATACAGGTGCGCATCTGCTGCAAAAAGCTCTGCGAGAAGTGCTGGGCGCTCATGTGCATCAGGCCGGCTCGTATGAGGACGACGAGCGTGTGCGCTTCGACTTCACGCACTTCAACGCTGTAACGCCCCAGGAGCTGGCTGAGGTGGAGCGGATCGTCAACGCCAAAATCTTCGAGGCGCTGCCCGTACACATCAAGGTGATGCCCCTCAAGGAGGCCAAGGAGCTGGGCGCTATGGCGCTGTTCGGAGAAAAATACGGCGATATCGTGCGCGTTGTGGATGTGGAGGGCTTTTCTACGGAATTCTGCGGCGGTACGCACGTTTCCAATACGGCCGAACTGGGCTGCTTCAAGATTTTGTCCGAATCCAGCGTGGCGGCGGGTATCCGGCGCATCGAAGGCACAACAGGCTACGGCGTGCTGCGCCTGCTGGATGAAAAATCCGATATGCTCAACCAGACGGCGGGCGCGCTGAAGGTAAGCAATATCCACGACCTGCCCGCCCGCGCGGCTGCGCTCACCGCAGAACTGAGATCCGTGCAGAAGGAACTGGACGACCTTAAGCAGAGGCAGACGGCCATGAAGGCCAGCGGTTTGTTTGAGGATGCCAAGGACGTGGACGGCATAAAGATCTTCACGATGTATCTGACGGGGACTGCGACAGATGCGCTGCGCAAGCTGTGCGACAATGCACGGGACAAAGCGCCCGCGTCTGTTACTGCGGTGATCGGCGAAGCCGAGGGCAAGACAACGTTGGCTGTGGCTGTCGGCAAGGAGGCGCAGGCGCGCGGCCTTGCGGCGGGCAAGCTGGTGAAGGAAATCGCGGCTGTGGCCGGCGGCAACGGAGGCGGCAAGCCCGATTTCGCGATGGCGGGCATCAAGGACACCTCCCGCATCGACGACGCGCTGAACGCGGTGCCGGGCATCGTCAAGGCTGCCCTGGTCTGAACGGGCCGTTCGTTAAAAGAAAAAAGACGCGCGCCCCATTCTGGGGCGCGGCGTTCTTTGGGAAAACAGAACACAGAAGGAGGGAGCGTTCATGCAGGACTGCTTATTTTGCAAGATGGCGGCGGGGGATATCCCTGTCAGCAAGGTGTATGAAGATGACACCGTGCTTGCGTTTCATGATATCGATCCGCAGGCACCGGTGCATTTTCTCGTGATCCCCAAAACACACATCGCTTCGCCTGGCGGCATTACGCCGGAGAACAGCGCTGTGGTAGCGCATATCTTTGAGGTGATTGCCCGGCTGGCCGAAGACCTGGAGCTTGGAAACGGATACCGCGTTGTGACGAACTGTGGCAGGGACGGCGGACAGAGCGTGCCGCATCTGCATTTTCATGTGTTGGCAAAGCGCAGCCTGGCATGGCCGCCGGGTTGAGTGACGCGCGCCGATCATAAAAAAGGAGAATGAATTATGCGTAAAACTTATACGCTGAATGTTGCCGGCGTTACGCGGGAGCTGCCGCTGTGCCCGGTGAATGAAAAGCTGGACATTGCCGCGTTTGTGATGTTCAGTGATGTGGAGCTTACTGTGGCCTGCGCCGAAGCGCTGCTGAAAAAAGTGCCGGAGTTTGATATTATCGTTACGGCCGAAGCGAAAGGTATCCCGCTGGCCTACGAGATGAGCCGCCAGAGCGGCAAACGTTATATCCCGGCCCGGAAAGGCCCAAAACTTTACATGGAGGAGCCTGTTGTGGTGGAGGATGTTTCCATTACGACCGAGACCGTGCAGAAGCTCGTCATCGACCGTAAGGATCTGGATTCCATGGATGGAAAACGCATCCTCATCGTGGATGATGTGATCAGCACCGGCGGCAGCCTGCATGCACTGGAAACGCTTGTAAACAAGAGCAAGGGCACGGTTGTGGCGCGCGCGGCTGTGCTGGCGGAAGGCGACGCGGCAGACCGTAAGGATATCATTTATCTGGAGCCGCTGCCCCTGTTTTTCAAATAGTCCCGTATGAAAAGGCCGCTTGCCTGCGCCGGGTTTCTATATCTTGTAATACAACTGCTTGCAGCCTTTCTGCCGCCAGCGGCTTTTGGGCCGCTGGCGGCCGTTTTTCTTGCGGCCGTTTTTCCGGCCTGGAAATTGGGCGGACGGTTCCGCACTCACGCCGTGCTGGCATGCACCGTTACGGGCGCGGCGCTGCTGCTGCGCATGGCGGCGTTTACATGGATGATGGCTCCCATTCAGGCGCGCGCCGGAACACAGGCGGAGATCCACGCAGCGGTTGTGGAAACGTCGCCGGGCTTTCTTGAAGATACCGTTCGGGCCGGTGTTCTTGTGGACGAAGTGAACGGCATGGCTGTGCGCCCTTTTCGGGTGTATTTTCTTTCTCTGCCGCAGGCTTTGCCGGGCGAATGCTTTTCTGCGCGCGTGGAGTTCGCGGAACTGGAAGAAAACGAATATACATACGGCAATTACGCAGACGGCATTTTTCTGGCGGGAGAATATCTGGACGGTTTTTTGCCACAGGGGGAGAGCGGTGCGCTTTGGGCTCGGGCGAAACGGGTGCAGGCGGCGTTGAGCATGGCGCTGCGCAAAGTTCTGGCACAGCCTTATGCGGGAGCAGCCGCGGCAATGACGGCAGGCGACCGTGCGCTTTTGACGGATGAGGTGAAGGACGCGTTCCGGGGCGCAGGGCTGTCCCATGTGCTGGTGGTGTCCGGTCTGCATCTGTCCGCAGTGGGCGGGCTCGTTTATGCGGCGGTGCGGCGTATGGGGCGGCGCAGGCTGGCCTGCGCCTGCGCCATGTTTTCCTCTCTGGCTTTTATGTGCCTCACGGGTTTTACACCCTCTGTTGTGCGCGCGGGTACGGCAATGCTGCTGCTCTACGGGGGCGCTCTGTTTAACAGGAAAAGCGACGCGCTCACTTCGCTGGGCCTGGCGGCACTGCTTTTGTGCCTGCAGAACCCATATGCTGCCGTGGATGTAAGCCTGCTCCTTTCGTTCTCGGCCACGTTGGGGGTGCTTTGGGTGACGGCGGCGCACAGGCGCTGGCCGTGACCATGGTGCGCAAGTTCGGCG
>OHAS01000161.1_pt1 | contig 52078 bp, 40 predicted proteins | sample 1577131 | NCBI WGS metagenome assembly OHAS01 (sample SAMEA3541566, study PRJEB24748) | human gut metagenome | biome: human gut; feature: human-associated habitat; material: faeces | place: China | collected 2012 | reverse complement strand
ATCTTTTCGTAAGTCTTTTGCGCATCTTCTTTTGCCGCAAAGCCGAGATTTTTTGGCTCCACAATCCGCTGTGCACCGGCGTTGGACGTCATGATGATGACGGTATTTTTGAAGCTGACCTTCCTGCCCCTGGAATCCGTGATATGCCCATCGTCCAGCACCTGTAGCAAAATATTGAAAACATCCGGGTGCGCTTTTTCGATTTCGTCGAATAAAACCACCGAATACGGATTTCTGCGAACCTTTTCAGAAAGCTGTCCGCCCTCGTCAAAGCCGACATAGCCCGGAGGCGAGCCGATCATTTTCGAAACAGAGTGCCCTTCCATATATTCCGACATGTCCACGCGGATCAGCGCGTTTTCTGAACCAAACATCGCTTCTGCCAGCGCCTTGGAAAGCTCCGTCTTTCCGACACCGGTGGGGCCGAGGAACAAAAACGAACCGATCGGTCGTCTCGGATCCTGCAGTCCGACTCTGCCGCGGCGCATCGCCCGCGCAACGCTCGATACGGCTTCTTCCTGTCCGATCACGCGCTTATGCAGAATAGATTCCAGCTTTAACAGCCGTTCGCTCTCTTTTTCGGTCAGGCGGCTCACCGGAACCTTTGTCCAAGTGGAAATGACCTTTGCGATATCCTCTGCTGTCACCTCTGGCTGCCCCTTTTTGCGGCTCTTTTCCTGTCGTTTCTGGTGCTTTTCGTAACGGGTGAGCGCCTCCTTTAGCTTTTGCTTTAGTCTGGAGGCCTCCTCCAAATCCTGATGGCGGATTGCCTGCTCCAGCTTTTCGTCCAGCGTTTTGATTTCCTTTGCCTGGTCTGTTGCCTCGTCAGTCGTCTGCATCCGCTGCAGGCGCACCGCAGCAGCCGCCTCGTCCATCACGTCGATCGCCTTGTCCGGGAGCTTCCGGTCGTTGATATAGCGATTGGAAAGATGTACTGCGGCCTCGAGGGCTTCCGGCAGAATCTTTACTTTATGATGCTCTTCATATCTGGAAACGATTCCCTGTAAAATGCCGATCGCCTCTTTTTCCGTTGGTTCTTCGACCGTAACCGGCTGAAAACGGCGTTCCAGGGCAGCATCTTTTTCGATATATTTGCGGTATTCTTCCAGCGTTGTCGCGCCGATCAGCTGAATCTCGCCGCGCGCAAGGGACGGCTTTAAAATGTTGGAAGCATCGATCGCCCCCTCTGCGCCGCCTGCACCGATCAGTGTATGCAGCTCATCCAAAAACAGTAAAATATTTCCGTCGTCTGTTACCTCACGGATGACCTTACGAATTCGCTCCTCAAATTCGCCGCGGTATTTGCTTCCCGCGATCATCCCGGACAGATCCAGCATCAGAACCCGTTTATCCTTTACCGTATCCGGCACGCTGCCCTCCGTAATCCGAAGCGCAAGTCCCTCGACGATCGCCGTTTTGCCGACACCGGGTTCTCCTACCAGGCACGGATTGTTCTTCGTCCTGCGGCTTAAAATCTGAATCACGCGCCCAATCTCCTGATCGCGCCCGACAACCGGATCGAGCTTTCCCTGTGCAGCCAGCTTCGTCAGATCCCGGCTGTAAAGCTCCAGCGTCCCGGTCTGGCTCTTTTTTTGCCTGCGTCCCAGTTCTTCGCGGTACGCCGTAGGGTCCAGTCCTGCTGCCAGGAGCGTATCCCGCATGATTTTCTGCAGCGGCAGCGACAGCGTCTGCAGCACCCGCACTGCAACATTATCCCCATCTCCTAAAAGCGCTAACAAAATGTGCTCCGTTCCGGTCAGCGCGCTGCCTGCCTTTTCCGCCTGTCTGTGGCTTTCCTCCAGAACTTCCTCTGCCCGGGGGGAATAACCGTCCCGCTCTATGACCGGATTGGGCGTCTCCGGAGCCAGCAGATCCTGAATCATTTCCCGGATCGCCTCTTCTTTTGCCCCGTTTTCCGTCAGAACTCTTGATGCCACGCCGGTTCCTTCTTTGATCAGGCCCAGCAGGATATGCTCTGTTCCAACATAATTCTGATGCAGGCTTTTTGCCGCCCGCCCCGCCAAAAGCAGGGCAGTTTTTGCCTTATCCGTAAACTGTGACTGCATCTGTTATAGTCCTCCATACTCTTCATAAATCTCATCTATCAAAGCATGTACTTCCTCGCGGGAAATATTCCGACAACTTGCCCGTGCCAGAATGACCCGCAGCGACTCCCGCATCTGCTCCAGATCACTGATTCGATCCGCATCAATCGCAATCACTGCGCCGCGGCGTCTGTCCACCTTGACGAAGCCCTCCTGCTTGAGCACGGTATATGCCTTATTCACTGTATGCATGTTAATCCCAATGGATTCTGCAAGCTGCCGCACGCTCGGGAGGGACTCTCCCTCCTTGAGCCTGTTTGTCGCAATCCCAACAATGATCTGATTGCGCAGCTGTATATATAGCGCTTCTTCGCTGTTAAAATCTACTTCCAGAATCATGCTGATCTCCCATCCATTTCATCTTTAAAGTGTTATAGAAACACTATAACAAGAATTCTGAAAATAGTCAACAATAGCATGCACGCGCTGCGAGCATGCTATTGTCATGAATAAAACAAAACACCCGGCACTGCTGTTTCCTATGCTCCCGCCAGACAGCGGGCAGTTTGCAGCAAAAGCCGGATGTTTTTTATGGATTCACGGCAATAGAATGTTCGCAGAACGTGCTTCTATTGTTTTCTGAATGCTTGTTTTTTGGAAGATTTATTTCAGGTCAAGGAATTCAAATTCAAGATCGTCATCATCCAGGAAATTCTTGGACTGCCAATCTTTGGATTTGCCCTTTTTGCGGCGCGGACGTTCTTCTTCCTCGTCCTCATCCTCGTCATCCTCGTCTTCATATTCGTCGACTCTGGGGCGACGGACAGGCTTCTTTACCGGAGCCTTCTTTGCCGGACGGCGGCGCGGACGCTCTTCTTCCTCTTCCTCGTCCTCATCCTCGTCATCGTCCTCGTCGTCATCGTCGTCCTCTTCTACATAACGGGCAGGCTTTTTGCGGCCGAAGCGGCGCGGACGTTCTTCTTCCTCGTCCTCATCCTCATCGTCGTCTTCGTCATCTTCGTCGTCGTCTTCGTCATCATCATAATCGTCATAGTCTTCATACGTGCTTCTGACTTTGATGATCAGGATTGTTACAACGATAATCAGAACTACGATTACAAACGCCATCAGAATAACGACAAAGCGCATGCTCTTTGCGGTCTGGTCAATGGTTGCCTGATTGTTCTTGTTAGTCTCCTCTGCATTCAGCAGGTCACTGACCTGATATCTGGTTCCCATAGTATTATCATGCAGATACCATGCACTGCTGCCGCTTCCGTCATCCTCAAAGGCGACGGAATAATCTGCAGAGTTGTCTACGATCGGCTCTTCCTCCGGTTCTTCCGTCTCCTGACTTTCGTCAACAGCCGGCTCTGCTGTCGCCTCCGACACATGTGCCTCTACCAGATCAGAACGGATATATCCGCTTACATTATCAAATGTTACTGCATACCAGGTCTTGCCGTCGCTGCCCTGTGTCTCGCCGGTAACGGTCAGCTCCTGTCCGCTGGTTGCCTTGCCTGCAAGGCTTGCGCTGGTGGAAGCTTCGCTTCTGATATTAACGCTGGAAGAGGTTACGGTTGCGCTGGTAACGGTTCCTGCGGCAGCTGTCCCTGCTGCGTTATCCTCTGCGGCTGCATCAGTGTTTCCGTCCTCTGCAGCTGCATCAGCGTTTCCGTCCTCTGCAGCATTGGTGTCGGTTGTTGTGGTCGTTGTCGTTCCGCTCGGGGAAGAGGTCAGCGGCACAGCGCCGACTTCCATTGTGGATGTAAATAAAAATACCGCAGCAAGTGCACATCCCAGCACAGTGCTGAACTTGGTCGTCCATTTCATCATTCTAATTTACGTACCTTTCTGATTCCGATCCGCAAAGGTCTCTGCGGTTCTTTTCTCTTTTCCAAACTCCTCAGCCAGGCTTCCGATTTCGCCTGTCGCCAGTGCTCTATCGGTATATTATGCTTCGTCGATCGCTTTACCGATATCGTGTCTCATATATTTGTTGGCAAAATTGACCCATTCGGTCGCTGCATACGCTTTTGCGCGCGCTTCCTTTAAGGTAGGCGCCTTCGCCGTGATACCCAGCACACGTCCACCGTTGGTCAGGATCGTCTTTCCGTCTTCTGCAAACCTGGTTCCTGCATGGAAACAGAACACATCGTCTTTTCCGTCAAAGGCTTCCAGGCCGGAAATCGGGAGTCCCTTGTCGTATTTTAACGGATAACCATCCGATGCCAGCACAACACAAACTGTCGCATTGTCTTCAAACTCCAACTTGAGCTGATCGAGCGTACCGTCGATACATGCCTCGCAAACGTCCAGAATGTCGTTTTTCATACGCGGCAGCACAACCTGCGCTTCCGGATCACCGAAGCGGACATTATATTCCAGCACTTTCGGACCGTCAGGTGTCAGCATCAGGCCGAAGAAAATTACACCCTGAAAGGTGCGTCCTTCCGCAGACATTGCATCGACGGTAGCCTGATAGATATATTTTTTACAGAACGCATCAACCTCTTTTGTATAGAACGGAGACGGAGAAAAATTGCCCATGCCGCCAGTGTTCAAGCCCTGATCGCCGTCCTTTGCGCGCTTGTGATCCTGGGCGGAAGACATGATCTGGATGGTCTTGCCATCTGTAAAGGACAGCACGGAAACCTCGCGTCCGGTCATGAACTCTTCGATGACCATCTTGTTGCCGGCTGTGCCGAATTTCTTATCTGTCATAATCGTGCATACGCCGTCTTCCGCTTCTTCCAACGTGCTGCAGATTAAAACACCTTTTCCAAGTGCAAGGCCATCCGCCTTTAAAACGATCGGGAATTTCGCTTTGGTATGCAGATATTCCAGCGCATCCTCTGCCTTGTCGAACACTTCATAGGCAGCCGTCGGAATGTTGTATTTTTTCATCAGTTCCTTGGAAAATGCCTTGCTGCCTTCCAGAATCGCCGCATTTTTGCGAGGACCGAATGCACGGATCCCGGCTGCCTCCAGCTGGTCTACCAGGCCCCCGACAAGCGGATCATCCATGCCGACGATAACGAGGTCGATCTCTTTTTCCTTTGCGAACTCGGTCAGACGGTCAAATTCCATCGCGCCGATCGGAACGCACTCTGCCAGCTGCGCAATTCCGGCGTTGCCGGGCGCACAGTAAATCTTCTCTGCTTTCGGGCTCTTTGCCACGCTTGCAGCGATCGCATGCTCTCTGCCGCCGCTTCCCACAATCAGAATTTTCATATGAACCTCCATATTTTCAGGCGCTTTCGCTGTTATGCGATGCAATTTTGCATCACGATGCGATAATCGTCTTTCCATCCACAACGGTTACTCTGCCCTGGGCAATCAGATCGATGGCCTGGGGCAAAATTTTCCATTCCGCTTCCTCCATGACCCGCTGCTGCAGACTCTTGGGTGTATCGCCCTGCTGCACTTCAACCGCCTTCTGTAAGATAATCGGACCGGTATCCATTCCGCTGTCCACAAAATGCACCGTCGCGCCGGTCACTTTTGCACCGCGCGCAAGCACACCCTCATGGACATGCAGACCGTAAAAGCCAACGCCGCAAAACGCAGGGATCAGCGACGGATGGATATTGATAATCTGGTTTGGGAACGCTTCGATCATCTCTGCCGGAACAGCGACTAAAAATCCTGCCAGCACGATCAGATCCGGCGCGATTTCCTTTACCTTTTCGGTCAGGGCATGATTGAATGCCTCTCTGCTCTCGAAAGATTTCGGAGAAAGACAGATTGCTTCCACATTATGCTGCCGCGCACGTTCCAGCGCATATGCGCCCGGGTTGTTGCTGATCACCGCTGCGATTTCGGCATTGCGGATTTTTCCCGCGTCAATCGCATCGAAAATCGCCTGCAGGTTCGTGCCTCCGCCTGAGACACAGACCAGAAGCCTTAACATAAGGTCACTCCCTTTTCGCCTGCTTCGATGGTGCCTACCACATAAGGGGTATCGCCTGCAGCTTTCATTGCTTCCATGGTCTTATCCACATCAGCGGGATCTACTGCGACGATCATACCCAGGCCCATGTTATAGGTGTTATACATCATATGCTCTTCGATATTGCCCTTTTTCGCCATCAGGGTAAAAATCGGAGGAATGGGATAGCTGTTTTTGTTGATCACCGCATGGGTACCCTCTTTTAACATACGGGGCACGTTTTCATAAAAGCCGCCGCCGGTGATATGGCTGCATGCCTTTACGGTTACGCCGGCTTCTTTGACTGCCTTTAACGCCTTAACATAGATGCGTGTCGGAGCCAGCAGGGTCTCGCCCAGGGTTGCGCCCAGCTCATCATAATAGGTATTTAAGCTTTCAACGGTCATGTCGAATACCTTACGAACCAGAGAGAAGCCGTTGGAATGCACGCCGGAGCTTGCCATGCCGATCAGCACGTCACCGGGCTTTAAGTTTTCGCCGGTAATCAGGTCTTTTTCATCCACTACGCCGACTGCAAAACCAGCCAGATCGTACTCATCCTCCGGCATCAGTCCGGGATGCTCTGCTGTTTCGCCGCCGATCAGGGCAGCTTCCGACTGTACACAGCCTGCGGATACACCTTTTACGATCTCTGCGATCTTCTCGGGAATATTTTTGCCGCATGCGATATAGTCCAGGAAAAAGAGCGGTTCGCCGCCTGCGCACGCAATATCGTTTACGCACATGGCAACGCAGTCGATACCGATGGTATCATGCTTGTCCATAAGAAAGGCGAGCTTGATCTTGGTTCCGACACCATCTGTACCGGATACCAGGGTAGGCTTTTCCATATCCTTGATCTTTTCCAGGGAAAATGCGCCGGAAAAACCGCCCAGTCCGCCAAGCACTTCCGGGCGCATTGTCGTCTTTACATACTGTTTCATCAGTTCCACCGATTTGTATCCGGCTTCAATATCCACTCCAGAACTCTTGTAATCCATCTGATCCTCCATACCGTGCCTGTGCACCTGTTTATTTTGTGTAGTTGTGATAGCCGCATTCCTGCAGCTTTGCATCCTTTTTCAGTACGCCGTCTTTCATCTCTGCGCTGTAAGCCTTGAGCTTTGCAAGAAGCTCCGGATCGGAAACCGCTAAAATCTTCGCCGCCAGAATACCTGCGTTTGCACCGCCGTTGATGGCAACGGTCGCCACCGGGATACCGGAGGGCATCTGAACGATGGAATACAGGGAATCCCTGCCTCCCAGAGACGTCGTGTGCATCGGGATACCGATCACCGGCATCGGAAACAATGCAGCGCACATACCCGGCAGATGAGCTGCCATACCGGCGCCGGCGATAATCACCTTTACGCCCCGCTCCTCCGCGGTCTGTGCATATTCAAAAAAAGTATCGGGCATCCGATGTGCGGAAATAATCCGCATTTCATAGGAAATACCGAATTTGTCCAAAATCTCAGCTGCTTTTGCCATTACAGGCATATCGGAATCACTGCCCATTACAATACTGACCTGTGCCATGTGCTTTTATCCTCCTGTCAAAATATGTCGCAACTTATCAATCTACAGTGTACTAAACTTTTTTGGCAGATGCAACCTATTTTTATATTACAGTTCACTCGCAGCTTTCTGTGCACAGATTCCATGCTCGCATGAGAATCTGTGCACGGGAAGCTGCGAAGGGAGCGCCACTCTATGAGCAAAAAGGAGCTGCAACGCAGCGGAAAGCATCGAAGATGCGATTTTGCGAATGGCGCGGGTGAACTGTAACGCACCTTCCCGCGAATAGCGCGGGTGAACTGTAAGATGTTTATCCCTGATACAGCGGCAAATTTAATTCTTCCGTGCCGTCCAGTACGAAAAATCCGTCCTTGATCAGGCCAATCCTGGTGCCGTCTGCACATACCGCTGTTACCTCTGCCAGCTCTGCGTACGGGATCGTAATATCTGTGTGGCAGTTAAAATATGCCTTTTCCGGATCGGTATGACGAAGCGCGGACACCTCGTTGTCCCGTGCGATGATCGCCTTGCCATCCGGATTATAGGTCATGCGGTCTTCTTCATAGCTGTAGCAGGTATCACCCACTGCGAAGTGGGGGCCGGTCTTTTCTGCAATCAACACCGGAAGCTTGTCATTGATTTCATAACGGCGCGCCACCATATACGCTGTTGTGTTTGTTCCGATGGCAAATTCGCCGATCGGCAGCGTATCATGATGATACAGCACACCATCCTGCAGCAGCTTTTCGTTTTCCGCTTTCTTTTCGAAGTTACGGCAAGTGTATTTGGTAATCATGCCATCCCTAAACTGCAGCTCCAGATCGTTATACTGCATACCGCGCAAAAACGTCTGCGGTACATGCAAAACGCCTTCTGTTCCGGTCAGCTTCGGAGAGGTGAACACTTCCCCAACCGGAATGTTGACGTCCGCCACGCAGTTTTCAAAATTCGTTTCCTGCGCAGGGTTGTTGAGCGTATGGAGCATGACCTTCATATCGGTGTGGTTGTCGCCGCGTCCCTTGATCTCCACCCACGCTGCCTTATCCAGCGCATCGATCAGGTGCTGCTGAATCGTCTCGTAGGTCTTGTAATCCAACGTATTGATCTTTAACACTTCGTCGAAAATCTCCGGGAAATGCTCGCCGATGCCCGGAACCGGGAACGCGATACAGGTAAAGCTTCTTTCCTCCGGGTCGATATATTCGTTCGTCATCGCACCCGCCTGGCTCTGATATTCGACATACAGCTTCTGCTGTTCGGCCGATAAGGTGAGCAGATGCTCCTTGCTCGCAGGCTCGAAGGGCTCTTCGCCGAATGCTTCTATGACAGCGGGACCTGCATGGACAACCGCCATATCTTTGTACTCTTCCCACGCATTTTTGCGGCATTCCAGCATCCTGTGGACATATTTTTTGTCCAGGTACAGTGCCTTATCGTTTTCATGGTCATAGTCGAACTGCCGGTTCACTGCACCACCGAAAAATCCGAGCCGGAACACTCTGCGTCCCTCTGCAAAGCTCGCAGGTGTGCGGGCGATGACAGGCTCTAAGCCCATTTTTCTGAAGTTTTCAATTGCAGCTTTTACGACACGCTCAAAGCCCAGAGGATAACGGATCTGGACGGATTTCTTTTTGTCCAGAGGCTTCTTTGCCAGCTCAAAGCCCTTGCGAAAGCCCTCCGTGTAGGTGTCTGCGATTTTCTGAATTTTTTCTTCCGGCAGACCATTCAAATGCTCTGCCAGCTTCCACTGGTCATCCGCGATATATTCCCCGAACCGGAACAGGTAACGGATATCAGACAGGTCTGCGTTTTCGATGATGTCCAGCGCAAATCTCTGTCCCCAGTCCACGGTATGGCGGATCGCATGCTCTGCAGTCAGCTCCGCATAGTCGCTTGCAAACCAGTAGAAAATATCCCGGATCCGGGAATATTCCGGTGCTTCTTTTGTCTCCTCGAAGCTTTCTGCAAACGCACAGTAAATTTCGACAAACAGCTCCAGGCGGATCGTGATGCCTTCCAGATCCTGTTCATAAATAAACGCAGGCAGGCTGCGCAGCTCCGCCGCAACTGCAGAAAGCAGCTGTCCAAAGGTTTCTCCAAGCTGTGCATATGCCCAGTCGGGGTTTGCATAGCTTGTCTCATAATTGCGTCCCATCAGGTCGATGAAGCAGCTTTCGTTGTGCCGTTCCAGCTCTTGCAGAGAGGCTTCCCGCATCGCCCCGGACGCTATCCATTTGTATTCTTCGAGCAGGACGCCCAGGTAGTCCGCGTTTTCCGCAAAATAGCGTTGAAACTGCTCCGGCATCCGTTTTTCTTTTTCGATTTCCAAAATACGCTGTGAGGCAAGCTCAAACCGTTCTTCCATTACTGTCATAATCCATACACTCCTACTGCCACAATCCCCCCGATCCCCAACAGGGTCAGGGCGTTCAACACAATGCCAATCCAGGCGAACAGATAAAATTTATCCTCTTCCAGCTTCGCCATAATTCCAATTACCAGACCTGCCGCAGAAAAAATCAGGCACAGCAGTGTCACCACGCCGTAGCGCACATATGCCGTCCCATGATTCTGCCAGGTAAAATAGACGGTCAGGAAAACAGAAATCAGGGACATTGCCCCCAGCATTGCTGACAATATCCCCTTTTTGGATTCCCTCTTATCGGTAAAAATGTAATGCCTGTGCACGCCGGTCTCCTTTCCGAAAAGCTTCGCTTACGCAGTTCCCTATCTGTAACCGGGAACTGCGTAAAAATTCCATTTCCTGCATTCTCAGAAAATCAGTTTGCCCCGGTGCGCCAGCTGTCTTGCGCCGTTTACGATCAGCAGCACGCCGCTTGCAATCCCGGAAACCAGCACAACCGCGCCGACCGCGATGTTCAAAGCGCCGCTGCCGCCCAAAAGCTTATAGGTCTTTTCTTCCATATTGGTTGAACCTCCTTATTTTGCACCGTACTGCGCGTAATAAGCGTCGATCGCAGTCTTTAAGGTATCATCAATATAAACCTGTCCCTTGTAGGGCTTGTTATACAGATATTCTGTCACTTCTGCCATGCTGACGATGGCATTGGCGTCAAAACCATACTTCTCTTTGATCTCTTCCAGCGCGCTCTTCTCAGAAGAAAGCCCGCGCTCCATGCGGTTTAAGGAAACCATCAGTCCGACGATCTCCACATCTGCCTGTGCTTTTAAGATCGGGAAGGTTTCTTCGATGGACTTGCCGGAGGTCGTTACATCCTCGATAATAACAACGCGATCGCCGTCCTTTAACTTGCTGCCCAGTAAAATACCGGTGTCGCCATGATCCTTTACTTCCTTACGATTGGAACAGTAACGGATATCCTTGCCGTAAAGCTCGCTGATGGCCATCGTCGTCGCAACGGTCAGCGGAATGCCTTTGTATGCGGGTCCGAACAGCACGTCAAAATCCAGTCCGTAGTTGTCATGAATCGCCTTTGCATAATATTCGCCCAGTCTGCGCAGCTGTGTGCCGGTCACATAAGCGCCCGCATTCATGAAAAACGGGGACTTACGTCCGCTCTTCAACGTAAAATCGCCAAACTTTAAGACATTGCTGTCCACCATAAATTCAATAAATTCCTGTTTATACTGTTCCATTTCTTGTATTCTCCTTCGTTGCAGTGCATTGAAAATGCCTGTGCTTTGTTATGAATGCAGCGCGATCGCCTGCAGGTACAAAAAGATAATGTTAGTATAGCATTGCAAGACAGGTTTTTCAACCGTTAACTAACAGCACTGCGCTAAAGGGTGAGAGGTCTAATACACAGCCGTTCTCATATACCGGCTCTTCCCGTTTTTTGCTGCCGCCAAAGCACTCCCAATCGCTGTTAAGCAACTCGCGATAGCTGCCGTCTTTCTGCAGCGGTACGGCATAGCCGTTTTGCGGCTGAGCGGAAAAATTGAATACGCCGATCACGGTCTGGTCGCCCGCCATTCTCTGCATCGCGTAGATCACGCGCCCCTCCTGATGGCAGTCCAGCCAGGTAAAACCGTCGCGGTTAAAGTCCTTTTCCCAGAGCGCCGGATGATCGAGATAAAGGTGATTCAGTTCCTTCATATAATGATAGAACGCTTCGTGAATCGGGAAATCCAGCAGGTTCCAGTCCTGCTCCCGCTTTTCATCCCATTCCCGGAACTGCCCGATTTCATTGCCCATGAAATTCAGCTTTTTACCCGGATGCAGCATCATATAGGCGTACATGGCGCGTGCCTGTGGGAATTTCCGTTCGTAATCGCCGTTCATCTTCTGCAGAATCGTCGCCTTTCCATGCACTACCTCATCGTGGGAAAGCGGCAGCAGATAATGCTCGTTATACGCATACATCATTGAAAAGGTCAGCTTGTGGTACGCATCCGTGCGCGCCGACGGATCGAGCTGAAAATATTCCAGCGTGTCGTGCATCCAGCCCATGTTCCATTTTAAATCGAATCCAAGTCCGCCCTGATCAGCGGGCGCCGTTACGCCGGGAAAATTCGTAGAATCCTCCGCCGCCAGGATACAGTTCGGAACGCGCTCTTTCAACCCTTTATTCATAAACCGGATAAAGTCAACTGCATTACCGTTTACGCCGCGCCGTTCATCCCCCTGCCAGTAAATGATCCGGCTGATGGCATCCATCCGGATACCGTCAAAATGAAACTCCTTCATCCAGTAATACGCCGCAGACTGTAAAAAGCAGCGCACCTCCCCACGGGAATGCATAAAATTACAGCTTCCCCATTCACTCACCCCAACATCCCTGCTGGGATATTCATACAGCTCTCCGCCATCGTAACGTTTCAAACCGTAATCGTCTGTCGCAAAGTGTACCGGTACAAAATCCAACAGCACATAAATTCCATTCTGATGCATCTGATCCACCAGCTTCTGCAATCCCTCTGCCGTGCCATACCGTGCAGTCGGAGCAAAATATCCCGTATTCTGATATCCCCAGCTCTCATCGCAGGGATGCTCGCTCAGCGGAAGAAATTCCACACAGTTATAGCCGCTTTCCTTCAGATACGGGATCAGAACCTCTCCCAGCTCCTCATAGGTATACCAGTCGGTCTGTCCTGTACCCGGCTTTTTAAAGGAGCCAGCATGTACCTCGTAAATATTGAGGGGCTTCGTGCTGATATCCTCCCGATCCTTTAACCATTTTTCATCGGTAAATGCATAACGGTTAAGATCCCGTACCACTGATTTATGTGCCGGGCGAAGCTCCATTCCAAACCCGTAGGGATCACAGTGCTCCTGGCAGGAACCATCCCTGTGCCAGATACGGAATTCATACAGGTCCCCTTCTTTTACCTGGTCCAGTGTAATTTCATAAAAGTTGCCGTCATGCACCCGCTGCATTCCATGTCCCTGTCCGTTTAATACAAGCTCCACGCCCGCTGCAGAGGGGGCAAACGTCCGAAACGTCGTGTGCTCCTTCGTGTAATGGGCACCCAGATATTTATAAGCTTCAAATTCCTGTCCGGTATAAAATCCGTAAAAATCCATGTTCTTCTCCCTTTCTTCTCTCTCCGTCCGCAAAGATCATTTTTTGCAGCCTGCTTTTCTGATCTGCAGTTACAGCTCACTCGCGCCATTTACAAAAACGCGTCGTTGATTTTCTTGACGGGTGTCTATTTACGCCGTATACTGATGGTATTATCATACCAGTCGGAGCGTTTCCGGCGCAATCGACAATCCTGCCCCTTGTTACAATACTGGACGTTTCGGGCAAATTGTCCAGAAAGGAAGGAATTCTTTTGGATCAACGGGAAATCAAAACCAAACGCGCCATCAAGAATGCATTTCTGATGCTGCGTGCCCAAAAGCCGATCGAAAAAATCACGATCCGGGAACTTGCCGCCCTCGCAGAGATCAGCAAAGCCACCTTTTATCTCCATTATCAGGATATTTACGACCTTTCCGAGCAGATCGGGAAAGAGGTGCTCACCAATATTTTAAACAGTATTTCCAGACCGGAAAATGTACTGGAAAAGCCCGATGTGTTCACAAGGGAAATCACAACGGGCTTCTTTTCTCAGATCAATCTGATCCAGCTTCTGTTCTCCGGTTCGCAGGCGCATATTCTCCCAGACCTCGTCGATTCGTCGATCCGGGAATATATTTACCGCCTGAAACCGGAATATACAGACAATATGCAGTTCAACATTCGCCTCTCCATGCTCATCAAGGGAAGCTTCTATGCGTTTTATGATAACTACCACAAGTATGACAACGCTGCGCTGATCGATGAGATCTGCGCGTTTCTTGGACAGTGCACCCGATGAAGGAGCATTAACGCAAAGCGACCAGCAGGAAGAAATTCTCCCGCCGGTCGCTTTTTCCATTCTGATTTGCTCTGCTTAGAACTTTCCGCTTCGTCCCGAGCCTCCTCCGCCGCTTTCGCTGTGGGTACTTGAGGAGGAAGAGCTTTCTCTCTCAATTTTGCGTCTTGTCTGGGTCGTGTGGGTGTAACGATCCTCTTTCCGGCTCAGCTTTAGCTTTTCGGAGACATAATCGTTCGCTTCTGTTTTCTGATGCACCGTGTGCATCTTCAACAGCAGCAGCAGACAGATAATGATAGAAATCACACAGGAAATTCCAAGTGCCATCAAAAAGCTCACCCCGAAATTTTCTCCGGGAGTCGCTTCATAATCCTCATAGTCACCGGAATCATAGCCCTCAGGTGCACTGACAGGTGTTCCCTGTTCTGCAAGCTGTAAGTAATTGCTGCAGGCATCGATATAGTCACCAAAGCCTCCATACCAGTCGTCATCCCGGAAATTATCCAGGAAATAGGTTTCCAGCTGTTCCTGACCATACGCGTTGAACACCTCAGAAGCCTTCGGACCGTATACAAACATCGCATAATCCCGATCCTCCATGCTCAGCAGGATCATAATGCCGTCCCGGTCCTCTCCCATGCCCATCTCATAGTCATGATAGATGGTATAATCTGCGGTATATACGCTCTCCGTGCTGTAATCCGTATAATCATCAACCGTTATCATATAGACGCCGCACTGATATTCTTCGGAGACCTGCTGTGCACGCTGCTCCAGATCTTCCCACTGACTGTCTGTCAGGATCCCGGCATCATCCGTTACATAATTTAACTGTGCATTGCTCTCTGCAAAAACTGTCATCGGAGCCAGAAGAAGACAAAGGGCCAGCAGCACAGAAACAAATCCGTTCGGTTTTTTCTTCATCTCTTTCTCCCCCTTACGACAGCATCAAAATGATCGTCAACACAACCGTCATCGGTGCTGCAATGGCTGCAAACAATCCCCAGAACTTTCCTTTGCTCGTCGGAAGGTCGCCGACCATCTTGCCGGTCTGTCCGTTCATCGCAAACAAAAAGTCCTGTCCGTTCCACTTCGTATGCAGCATCCAGACCGGAAGCAGTGCATAATGTACCTTGCCCCGCTTTAAGTCGATCTGCTTGTGCTCAAGCGCGCAGGAGTCATATCCGGTTACCGTTCCCCGAAGAGCATCCTCCAGTGTGCTGGCACAGCGCGTATCCGCACGCTTCTGGCTGTCCTTGACACTCACATCATATTTGTCTGCCAGAAAGCCCGGCAGATATGCAGTGGAAAACGCCTTCAACCCGCTGTAATCATAGGGCTCGATGGAATCCATATGATCATCCGGCATTTTGGATGACGCATCCACCGGAATTTTCTCAAAGCCGATGGAGCCGGCACGGGATACTTCATAATGACGGGTTTCCGTAATCTCTTCGTCACCCTTTTCGTATACCTTCGATGTCGTAGCCTTATAGGATGCTTCTCCGGAGGCTTTGCCGTCGAACATCCAGAACGGAACATAAACGCCCTGGATCTCTTCGATATGGTTGTCGTCCTTAAAGGATTTCGGCAAATAAGGTCTTCCCTTATAGTGCATTTTCAGTTTTTCGATCGCTTCTTTTTTGCTGACCTTAAACGGGATCACATAATCCGGCTTCAATACACCGGAAAACTGTCCGGGCACAACCGTCGGATTCCCGCAGTAGGGACAGGAGGTTGCAGCAGTCGTCTCATCGCAGATCAGCTCCGCGCCGCAGGAGGGACAATTGTAGCTTTTCATGCCTGCTGCATCCTTGCCCCAGTTATCACTGATATCCGAAGTATCCCAGCCCTCTTCGGCCGCCTTTGCCTGCTGTTGCTTTTTCTGTTCCGTCTCTTTTTCTGCCTTTTTCTGGGCTTCGACAGATTTTTCTTCCTTCTTGGCATACATCGCTTCGATTTCTGCGACTTCATACTCCGTACCGCAGTAATCACATTTCAGCTTGCCAAGGCTTTCCGAATAATGCAGCGGTCCGGTACAGGCCGGACACTGATAATTGGTAATTTGTTCCGCCATAACAGCTCATCCCCTCTCAGAATCGTAATCATCCCTGTATCTCTTTGGATCAGTTCTGTACATCTCCTGCATCAAAGGGATCTCCGCACTCCGGGCAGAATTTCGGCGGATTGGTGGGATCCTCCGGAACCCAGCCGCACTTGTTGCATTTATACTGTTTTACTGCAGCCGGTTTGGGCTTTCCGCATTCGGAACAGAATCTGCCTTTGTTGACTGCACCGCAGCTGCAGGTCCAGGTATCGTCAACAGGCTTGGGCTGACCGCATTCTGCACAGAATTTGCCGGTATTGACTGCGCCGCAGCTGCATTTCCAGCCCCCTGCAGGAGCTTCCATCTTCGGTGCTGCCGCTGCCTGCTGTGCTGCCGCATTCGCTGCTGCCTGCTGTGCCGCCATCTGTTGCTGCTGCCCCATCGCATACAGGCTCTGCGCATTGATGCCGCCTGCCTGCTGTGCCATGCCCATTCCCATAAATGCCATTGCAGGACCGGCTGACGTATTGGAAGCAGCTGCTGTCATCGCCTGAGCCTGGGCACGGGACAGGGCGCCGGCTGCACGGGTCGGATCCATATATGCGGCTTCACGCTGCATCTCTTTGATCATCTGCTCGTCTTCTTCACTTGCCTTGACGGAAGATACGCCAAAGGAAACGATCTCCAGACCGCGGACATCCTTCCATTCTGCAGAAAGCTCATCATTTAATGCTTTCGCGATCTCCTTTGTATGGGCAGTCAGACCGGAATAGCGGACACCGGTTTCCCCAACCCTTGCAAAGGCGGGCTGCAGTGCTGTCAACAGCTCTGACTTTAACTGATCATCAATCTTATCACGGGTATAATCCTCTGATACATTACCGCAGACATTGGTGTAGAACAGCAGCGGATTCGTGATTCTGTAGCTGTAGGCTCCAAAGCAGCGGATACCGATATCCAGATCGATGCCTGCCCGTTCATCTACCACCCGGAACGGAACCGGAGACGGAGTCCCGTATTTATTGCCGGTAATTTCCTTTGTATTGAAATAATAAACTCTCTGTTCTTTCGGTGTCTCGCCGCCGAAGGTAAAACGCTTGCCGATATTTTTGAACACCGCACTGATACCAGCGCCTAAGCTTCCTGTAAAAACAGACGGTTCTGTGGACATATCATATGTATATTCACCCGGTTCTGCGCACACATCCACGATCTTACCCTGGTCTACGATCAGCATACACTGACCGTCTGCAACCGCGATCAGGGAACCGTTGGAAATTACATTATCACTGCCCTTGTTGCTTGATCTGCCGGATACCTTCTTGCGCCCTCTTACCGCCAGAACATCAACCGGAAGGGCTTCACAGTAAAAATACTCCTTCCACTGATCCGCCATTACACTGCCAGCTGCGCCCATTGCCGCTTTTATCAATCCCATAAGTAAGTCCTCCTTTTTTTGCAGTCAGATCCCTTATTCACAACATACACGGTTTACCGGCATTTGACTGCGAGTTCACAATATTATCGATATAATTCTATCAGAATTTTCTACAAAAATCCATATATTTTAAACATAATTTTGTGCATTCCGTTCAGACAAGCCTCTGGCTTTGGCATATGCCAACAGCCTCTTTTGGGCATCCTCCAGGGTTCCGAAGGACTCCCGACAGCAGATCACCTTCCGGCAGCCGTCCATGCAGCGCATCGCCTGCTCCAAAAGCTCCTCCGAAACCGGTTCAAAGGCCGGTGCGGAGAAAAGCCGGGAGGAAAGTGCCTTTGCCGCCGGATAATCCAGGTCGTTTTCCCAAAGCAGTCCTGCTGCAAAGGGAATCCCCTCCCGCTGCAGCCTCCGAAACGTATTTCTTCCGCTTCCATTCCCGGCGATCACAAATATTTCCGGAGTCCCCTTCACTGCCGCCAGCTCCATTTCCTGGCTTTCTTCCTCAAAGCTCCCCTGGGTGATCTGAAACAGTTTCGAAAGATGTCCCGGCCGGAAAACCTCCTCCGGCGTTCCGACCTGCTCCACAAAGGCTCCATCCACACACAGGATCCGGTCAGAGACCCGTGCGGCAAGCTCCAGCTCATGCAGCGACAGGATCACTGTCAGTCCCTTTTTTTTCTGAAGCTCCTGCAGCACGGAAAGAAATTCCAGCTTATATTTTATATCCAGATAAGAGGTCGGCTCATCCAACAGCAGGATTTCCGGCTGCTGGCAGATCGCCCGGGCAAGCAGGATACGCTGTCTCTGTCCGTCGCTGATCTTCGCAAAATCCCGATCCCTGAATTCCAGCACATGCACGGCTTCCATTGCTTCCTGCACGGCTTCATGATCCTTTGCGGACAAAACTCCGAACCGCCCGGTATAGGGGTAACGCCCGGTTGCCACCACATCCTCACAGGTCATCAGCTCTGTATGCGGCCGCTTTGTAAAGACAACCGCCATCTTTTTTGCCAGCTCACGTCCCGAAAGGCTCTGCAAATTTTTATCCTCCAAAAGGACACTGCCTCCCAAAAGCTCCAGCTGACGCGCAATGCTTTTTAAAATGGTGGATTTTCCGGCACCGTTTGGACCGATCAGCGTCAGGATTTCCCCTTTTTTCAATTCGATCTCAATATTCTGTATCAGCGGCTGGTTCTGATATCCGACACAAAGCTGTTTCGCCTGAAAATAATATGCCATCAGTCCACTCTCTCCTTTTTCCCGTAAGCCATCACCCAGAGAACCACCGGCGCACCAAACACTGCCGTCACCGTGCTGATACTCAGCTCTGTCGGTGCAAACAGCGTCCGCGCCAGTAGATCACAGAACAGGCAAAAAACGCTGCCCCCCAGAAAGCTGGCCGGGATCATCCAGATCGGTTCTGCGGTTCCCAGCATTTTTTTGACCAGCTGCGGGACTGCGATCCCGACAAAGGAGATCGGTCCGGCAAAGGCCACAACGCACGCGGACAGAATACTTGAAAATACAACCATTCCAATTCGTAAAAGTCTCACATTCACACCGAGATTTAACGCATACGATTCGCCAAGCTGATAGGCGGACAGTGGTTTCGACATCAGAAACACCAGCACAAAAATGACCGTCACACAGATGCAGGCCGCCCTGACGCTGCTCCAGGTCGTTCCGGAAAAGCTGCCCAGAGACCAATTATGAAGATTTACAATGTCCGCATCCTGCGCAAACGTCACGACCAGCTCCGTCACCGCCGAGCAGATATATCCGATCATCACGCCGCTGACCACCAGCATGGACATCCGCCTGATCCGCCTCGACATCAACAGGACAAAGCCCATGGAAAGCATCGCCCCTGCAAATGCCGCAGCGATCATCCCTGCCGAATTCACCATCCTGCCTCTGCCCAGAAAAAAAACCATGACGAGTGCCACCACCATCTTTGCCCCGGAGGAGATTCCAAGTACAAAGGGTCCGGCGATGGGATTATGGAAAAAGGTCTGCAAAAGGTAACCGGACAGCGCCAGTGCACCTCCTAATACTGCTGCAAGGATCGTGCGGGGCAGGCGCAGCTGCAATATGATCGTCTGCTGCTTTTCCCCCATTGGCTGACCGGACAGGATCTTTAGGATTTCGGACAGGGAAACCGAGACGCTTCCGATACAGATATTGAGCAATATGCCTGCCGCCATTGCTGCTGCCAGCAGCAAAAACGCTGCCAGAATCCTTCTTTTTTTCCGTACTGCACTGCCTGCGGAGTTTTTTTCCATGCTGTGTTATCCCTTCTGTTGTCTTTCCTTACTACTTCAACCGGTACAAATACCTGGTCTCTTTGTCATCGCCCGTCAGCATCCTGTGAAAATCCTCGATCAGATTTCCGGCCGACATGGACTGCTGATACATATCCTCTGTCGTACACCAGACCTGATGATTTTTTACTGCCTTAAAATCCTTTAACAGACTGCACTTTTTCAACAAATCCTCCAGGGTCTGTACCTGCCTGTCGATGGTCGTGTTATACACTAAAAAGTCTGCATCCTGCGCCCCATCATAAAAATCCTCCAGCTGCAGATTGACCGTTGAACGGCGGGAGTCCGGATCTCCCAAATTTTCAAAGACATACTTTCCACCGGCAAGCTCGATCATTTTGGGGATATAATCCGTGCTCTGGCGTACCTGCACCAGTCCGTTTGAGGTGATATAGAAAAAAGCGACGGTTTTTCCTGTGCTTTCTTCTGCTTCTACGCGCTTTAATGCTTCTTTTTGTTTTTCAAACAGTTGATCTGCTTTTTCTTCCTGATTCAGCAGCGCGCCGAAAAAACGTACCCATTCCACGCGCCCGAGGGGATGTTCCTCATAGCTGGAATACTCCACCAGCGTTGGGATGCCGAATTCGCCGAGCTTTTCCATCACCTCCGGGGTGTGGTAAATCATCGAATTTTCGATGGCCATGCTGCAGTTTTGGGATAGGAGCAATTCATAATCCGGCTGACTGTACTTTCCGGCATAAAGGAGAGTGCCATCCTTCATCGCCTGCTTTGCCGCCGGAATATACCAGTCCTCTTCCTTTAATCCGCACATGGAAATCGCGTCCATGCTGTCTAACTGCGCAAACATATCCATTACGCTGGAGGCCACCAGGTACAGGTTTTTCACAGGCTCCTGCAGCACGATCAGCTTTCCGGGCTCTCCCTCTGCAGAGGGGCTGACCAATGCTTCTGCGTCCTCAGGAGCTTGCTGATGTTTTGGAACGATCAAAATCCGATCTCCATTTAGCCGTGTGGTCAGAAGCTTATAGCCGCCCTCGTAATAATCCACTGCAAAATTTTCCGCATAGGAAAGCTCCATGCTGTGATCGTAGGTCAGAGGGGCGGCTGCTGTCTTCGCAGGGTTTCCTCCGACTGCAGCTGTCTGCTGCCCTTTTTCTGCACCGTCGGCATCTTCCTGTCCGGTTGTGTCTGCTTTTGCTGCATTCTGACCGTTTTCCCCGGCATGAAAGTTCAGCGTGTATTCGATTTCATGGGGTGTGCTCATCGCCACTGTATCTGCGATGACGGCAATATCCTGGTCGAATGCCTCCACCGGAATTTGAAACACAGAATTTCCCTCTGTATTGACCGGAAGATATTTTTCTCCGTCCACCACCATGTAGTCATAATTGGGACTGCTCCATTCCAGCGTTGCCACTGCTTTTCCGTCCTTTATCTCCACCTTTGCCGGAGAAGTGACAGATGCCCTGCCGCTTCCCCCCAAAAGCTCCACCTCCATCTGATACGTACCGTCCTGAAATTTCCAGCCAGTCTCTTCTTTCGTAAGTACTGTCTCCGTCTGCTGCTCCGATACGAAGGCCTGACTGCTGCAGCCACACATTCCCAACAGCCCCAGCACAAGCAAGCCTCCTGCAATCCATTTTTTCTGCATATGCATATCTTCTTCCTTTTTATCCTGTAAATGATTGTTTTATGCCTGACCGATCGGCGTAATTATACCATGCATGCCTAAGAAGAACAACTGGATACTATAGTGCGTTAAAAAGTGAAAATCATTGACACCCTTATGGAAAAAGATTACAGTAAAACTATAAAACAAGTATTACTTTATGTAAAACAATCCACTACGAAAGGATATCTGATCTATGAAGGTTACTGTCCGTCTGCTGTCTGGCGCAGACCATCTCAGCCAGATCCTGACCGGCTTCCAGATGCTTTCCCGGGAAAATAAGCTCACCCTCGACATCCTTGACTGCCGCAAAGACTCTCCTGTTTATCAGGAAGCGTTTCTGGAGGCCCAGGTCAATGGGATCCGGATTCTGTTTGACCTGATGGACGGCTACTGGTATAACCGCCCGGAAACAGTTTTCCCGTTGTATCATTCCGCAGATATCGTTTTTAAACGGTCTTTTTCATCTGTTAAAAACAGTGAGGTTTTCGGAGCATTTTCAGAAAAAATTCATCCGCTGGGCTTCAACTATCACGTGTTCTGTCCTGGCTCCCCTCTGATTGGTACCACTTCGAAAATCGGATTTTTGAAAAAACGCATCAAAGGGGTGACCTGCTACGTCTCCGACTATGAAGCAAAGATGACACACGTTTCTGCCCGCCCCCGGATTCTTTTTATCACTCGCCTCTGGGACCCGGCAGAACCAGTTGTTCAAACGGATTCGGAGCTCGTCCGCCAGTGGGGCGAAATCAACGAAATGCGGATGCTGCTCGTACGAAAGCTGCGCGCCGCATTTCCGGAGCAGTTTATCGGAGGCATTCAGGACAGCCCGTTTGCGCAAACGCAGTGTCCTGACCTGATTCTTTCCGAACACTCCACCTGGAAACGGATCTATCTGCATCGCATGAAGCATTCCGAAATCTGCATTGCCTCCACCGGTCTGCACCAGTCTTCCGGATGGAAGATTGCAGAATACCTCGCCGCAGGAAGAGCGATCGTGTCCGAGCCGCTTTGTTATGAGGTTCCGGGGCCGTTTCAAGCAGGCGAAAACTACCTGACCTACACCTCTGCAGACGGCTGCATCGAACAGATCAGGACGCTGCTTGCACATCCCGAGCAGATTTTGCAGATGGGACAGCGAAACCGCGCTTACTACGATGAGTGGCTGCGCCCCGACCAGATTGTGACAAAGGCACTGGAGCAGGCGAAGATTTTGCTGTAACGCAACAATAGAATGCACGCTCTGCGAGCATTCTATTGTCATGAATTAAACCCAAAAGGAGGGTTTCATGATGACTCAGCAATCAGATCATTTCTCCCGCCATGCAGGCTTTGAACTGCTGCGGATTATTTCCATGATGATGATCGTACTCATGCACGGGATCGGTCACGGCGGTCTGGGAACAACCGCTGCTCCCGGAACGTTTCCCTATTTTATTTACTGGCTCCTGTTCATGCTCGGACGTGTCTCTACCAATTGCTTTGTCATGCTGACCGGCTATTTTATGTGGCAATCCAAAACGAAAGCATCCCGCCTGTTTCGAATCGAAATACAGGTGCTGTTTTATTCTCTGCTGACCTTTGTGATCGGTCTGTTTGCCGGTTCTTCCTCTCCATCTGCCGGCACTCTGCTGCGTACTGTTTTTCCGACCACCTCCTGTGTATACTGGTTTTGCTCCTGCTATTTCATATTGTATCTTGCGATCCCGCTGTTAAATAAAATAATCGCTTCCCTCACGAGGGCGCAGCACCGTTTTATGCTGATCGTGCTCTTTCTCCTATTCAGCCTATGGCCGACCGTCTGCTTCTGGTCCGACATGTCGCGGGTGGAAAACGGCTACAGCTATGTATGGTTTTTCGTTCTTTATTTTACAGCAGCATACCTTTCCATCTATCAGGTGCGGATATCCTCTGCCCTCTGCCTGAGCCTCTATTTCGTCTTTTCCCTGCTTTCTGTTCTGGTGCGGATCTCTGCCTCCGGGATCGAAGCACGGATGGGACTGGAAGGAATGCTCGACACACTCGGCGGATACCAGTCTCCGACCGTGTTTTTCGCATCCGTTTGCTTCTTTTTGTTCTTCCAGAATATCAAAATTCAGGGCAATCGCCCGAAAAAAATCATCCTTGCGATCGCCCCGCTTTCTTTTGGCGTATATTTGCTGCATGACAGCGATTTTATCCGCGCATTTCTCTGGGAAAAAATTGCGCTTTCCCGTTTTGGAAGCCTGCCTGCGTCCCTTGGCTACCTGGCTATCGTAACCCTTTGCATCACCTGTGCAGGGTATCTTGTCGATACGCTGTATCAGAAAATTTACCGTCTGGTCTTTCGGAAAAAAGTGGAAAGAAAAGTGGATGAGATCACAGAACGAATTTATCGAAGCATCAAAAAAGGCGAGTGAAGCTTTTCACTCGCCCTTATTCATGACAATAGAATGCCCGCTCTGCTTCTCAATCAGGCTCACATAAATTTCCTGCAGACGCTTTGTTTCTTCCACAATATCGTAGCCCGCGCTGCGTACAACGCTGCGTCCCTCTGCTCTGTCCCTGTCAGCCGTTCCCAGCCTGATCAATTCCTTTGCCCAGACCTCGTCCGGCTGCTCCAGGCTCAGCCGAACCGCCCTGTCTGAAAGGACGATTTCATCCGTGATCGTGTCCGAGAACACACACGGCAATCCGGATGCCTGCGCTTCAATTCCGACAACCGGCAGCCCCTCAAATAAAGACGGCATCAGGAAAACATCCATCGCCTGATACCAGATCGAGGTATCCTTTTGCACACCGAGAAATGAAACGCTGTCATAAATTCCAAGCCCTTTTGCCTTTTCTTCCATGGCAGCCTGCAGCTCGCCTTCTCCTGCCAGCAGCAGATGGCTGTTTGGATATATTTTTTTCAGGCAGGCAAACTGTTCCAGCATCCGGGTATGATTTTTCTGTACCATAAACCGCGCCACAGAACCGACCACCAGCTTATCCTCCAGCTGATATTCCCGGCGAAGTCTGGTGCGTACCTCGCTGCGGTAGCCAAACCGCTCCAGATCGATGGCATTATGGATAAGCACACCGCTCTCGTTCCATCGTTTTTCACCGAAATAATAGATTCCGGCTTCTCTCCCGCATGCAAAATAATCCGTCGCTGCTCCTGGAATCATCGCCTTACAAACCAACTTGACCGGCAGTTTCAGTCCACGCGGCAGATGCGTATTATGCGCATGGGCAATTCGAACCGGAAATCCCGCCTTTTTTGCCCCGTTTAACGCATAAAATTCCATCGCCTCATTATGGGCATGCAGCACCTTAATTTCTTTTTCCCGGTCAAGAAGTGTCTTCATATAGCGCAGATATTCCGGATACTTTAAGGGGCTCAGTCCCGGTCCCATAAAAATACGACCGCCCAGAGAACGCACCTCATCATCAAAAAATCCCGGTTTTTCTTTATTTACCAGAAAGTCAAACTGAAACTGATCCCGATCCAGATGCCGGTAATAATTCATCAGCATCGTCTCAATTCCGCCGCGATCCATATTGCTCACAGACTGCAAAATTCTGATCATCCTTTTTTTGTCCTTTCCGTCCCTACTGATTATGCAATCAACGGAAACCACTTTCCCTGCAGCTTCCACAGTCCATACTCTGAGGTCATCAGCGCCCGGTGCGCTGTCCGGACTGCAAAGGGCGCATGTTTTGCTTTATAATCTCCCGCGTTTTTTTGGTAAAGCAGACAGCAACAGGCAAATACGCCCTGTTTTTCTTCTTCCGTAAGCCCTGCCACACACACATAACAGTAATTCGACAGCTGCAGCGTCAGATTTCGATAAAACAGCTCGTCGCAGGGCTGCTTGATCCTTCTGTGCTGCTCCAACAGTTCTTCCACGATCCAGTATGCCTGCACCGCCTTTTTCGTTCCCTGGGAGGTAAACGTAATTCCGTTTGCATTTCTCCGCCATGCATAGACCACCTGCGAAATGGAAGCAATCTTTTCTGCCGCCGGAAAAATCAGAAAATGGATGACCGCATCCTCAAAGCAGGTATATCCTGCCGGAAACCGGATCTCATCAAACAGGCGCCGACGATACAACTTCGCCCACGGAGTCCCCGGCAAATCCAGACAGTCATATGCCGTGCGTTTTTCATAAATATGTTCTGCAAACCGCTGTGCCGCCCCAAATTCCCCGTCTCCATCCAGATACTGCCAGCCGCCCTGCACGATATCCGCACCGGTCTGCTGCGCTTTCTGCAAAAGCGCCGGAATCGCTCCCGGCAACAGTACATCGTCACAATCCACAAACAGAAGATATTCTCCTTTTGCCTGCAAAATCCCGGCATTGCGTGCCTTCGCTGCACTTCCACCGGTTTCTTTCGTCAGCTCAACCATTCTGACTTCTCCCCAGTTTGCATATTCCTCCAGGATATCGCTACTGCTGTCTGTAGAATTGTCGTTGACTGCAATAATTTCCACTGTACTGCCGCACTCCTGCGCCAGAATGCTGTTCAGACACTGCTTTAAATCCTTCTCCCCGTTATGCACCGGAACGATGACGGAAACAAGGACTTCCGTCTGCCCAAAGGGCTGCAGTGCCTGCCAGCCATCTGTATCTGCTGCCGGTCTGAGATAGCATTTTTTCGCCATCTCTGCCGCCTGCAAAAGCGCATCCTCGCTCATTCGTTCTTTTTTTAAGCATCCAAGCAGACCGACAGCGGCCCGTCCGACCATTCTTCCGCTCCACGCGCCGACTGCAGCGGCGCAGCGGTTTTTCGTCCAGTCATAAATTAACTGATAAGCTCTCTGATTCCGCAGCATGTTTTTTATTCCTTTCCTTCAGCCTTGCAATCGCTTCAAACGTCCGCCGGCAGTTATTTCCGTCATGCAGCGGGAAAAACCGCTCTGTACGCTGCGCGTATTCTGTCTGCATCTCCATGCCGTTTTCAAAGCTTTCCGTCAGGGCCTCCAGCAGCGCTTCCTGTGTCGTACATACCGGTCCAAACCCGTCCCTTCGGAAATCGAAATATCCCTTCTGATAATGATATTTACGAAACTCCTCTTCGTCAAACTGATAATACACAACAGGCTTACGCAAAAACGCCACATCAAAAAAGACACTGGAATAATCCGTCACCAGGAGTGCACAGTCCATCAGAAGTTTCTGCACATCATGGGTCTCCTTCGACACGATTGTGATCCGGTCCGATCCCGATTCAAACATCCGGCTCTCCTTCTGCATTTCGATATGGGGATAAAAAACGAGCCGATAATCCTGCTGTTCCAAAAGTTGCTCCAGTTCCTTACAGCATAATAAAGACTGGAAGTGCTCATAATACGCTGTTTTTCGAAACGCCTCCCCGGTCGGATAATGGGAACCGCGCCAGGTCGGCATAACAAGAATCATCTTCTCTTTGCCCTCTGCCCGGATCAAATTATCAAACCGCGCCAGCCCCACATACTGCGGCACGTGTTCCGGATATCCGAACGTATCGCGGATGTATTCATATTCCGGCTTCGCTCCGCAGACAAACAGATCCATATACATATTTTTACGGTGCAGCCATTCCATTTCATCCTTAATGATGCCATGCTGCAAAAAAACCTGTTTTCCCCTCGCCCGGATTCCTTTTCCTGCAAGATGATAAAATAAAATCAGATCCGGCGCACAGGGCTGTACATGGGTGCCAATCAAAAAATCCGCGCAATAATACGCCAGATAATGAGAAAAGCTCCCTCTCGGAACCATTCCTCCCAACGCCTCGATTTTCGCCCGGTCAGCACTGTCTGTCTCGATCACATAACGCGCATTGATTTCCGGATGCTTTTCTTTTAAATACCGGTAAAACCAGTAACCGTTATCCCGCGCATCGTTTCCGCGCTCACATACCAGCCACAGCTCCCGATATTTGGCACTACAGCACCTGCAGACTACACCAAACAGCTTAAAAAAGGCCATCAGGCATAGTTCCTTCAGATAACACAGCGCTCTTACAACTTTTCTCATGTTTCCTCTCATCCTTTTTCCGGTTTGCCTGTCAACGGTGTCTCTGACTGGAAAGCCAGATCACCGCCCTATACTGATGGAGCTTTAATAAAAGCAGCTTAATCCAGTCATTTCTGCTGTGAAAGCTCTTTACTGCAGTATTTTTTATTGCGTTTTCCACCCGCGGCAGCTTCACCGTTTTTTGCAGCCAGGCTGTCCGCTCTTTGGCAGACAAAGGACCGCTGCAGACATTTTTAATGCCGAGCTGCAAATCGCGCACCGTACAGTAGCAGGCTTTCTTCCGATGCATTTCGCTGTCCTGCAGCCCCCAGTCCTCTACCACGCTCCAGACCGCATCGCTTAAATAAAAATTGTCCTGCAGCCGCTCCGGATGCCAGGAGTTGGAAAGTGACGCGCTGCGCGCAAACGTGTAATGATACAGAGGCTTTTGGATCGCTACCAGGCAGGACGGATTCTGCCGCATAAACGCTACATAAAACAGACCATCCTCCCCGAGTGTCCGCTCCGGGAATCTCAGATGTTCTGCTTCAATACACGCCCTGCGCAGCATTTTCGTGGCAACCAGATAGTAGGATGCCAGCACATCAAAATGCTCCTGAAACGGTTTTCCCCGATATACGCCGCAAAGCGCAGGACCATCGATCAACGTCTTCACACAGTTGCCGTTCTTATCGTAATAATCATTGTAAATTCCAAACATCACGATATCTGCGTTTTCCTTTTTTGCAGCCTCATATAACACCTTTGCCATGTCAGGCTCCACCCAGTCGTCCGGGTCCAGAAAACAGACATATTCGCCCCGCGCTGCATCCAGCGCTGCATTCCGCGCCTTTGCCACACCTTTGTTGGGCTGATCGATGATCCGAAACCGCGGATCCTCTGAGGCAGCGCTCTTACAGATCGCAAGGCTGTTGTCCCTGGAACCGTCATTGACGAAAATCGCCTCGAACCCGGGCATTGTCTGCACTTTCAGACATTGGATGACCCGGGGCAGATAACGCTCCATATTGTAAACCGGAATCACAAAGGAAATCCCTGGTGTCTTCATTTGGTTTTCTCCTCCTCTTTATCCCTCCTGCATCATGCTTCGGATCTGTTCCTGCATTTCCGCCCTGCTTTTGGGCTTCCAGATCTCCTTCTTGGGCGGCTGATGCCGTTTTTCAGCATAAGAAAGCACAATAATCCGAAGCGCCATCGTGCTCCAGAAATAAAATGCCGTATTATCCGTCAGATAAGTGATCGTCATATATCCAAGATCCGCCATGTACAAAAGCGCCGTGTTGTTATCCGCATACTTCGTCCAGAAAATCGGACCTATCACATACTGGATGCCGGACCACAATACAAAGCCCAGGAAACCCATTTCCACAAATACTTTCAAAATATCATTGTGAAATGGATAGGGATGGTTGATCAGACCGGAGCTGTACCAGTTTGCAACGATCGAATCCACATATTCAAAACCGTGTCCCATATAGCCGATGGAAAAATCATAATGCTCTCCGACAAGCTGCCACAAATAATCACGCCCCATCATGTCGATTCCGACCATATTCATAATCTTTGACACTTCTCCCGTCCGAACCCCGTAAATATACAGGAAAAAGAACGCAACCCACAAAAGACCCTGTAGGATCAGAAAGGGCTTTAAAAACTTTTTATTTTTCAAAAAAAACGAATACACAACGAAAAGAACGACTGCCGGAATGGCGATCCGCTTCATTCCGACCAGAAAGAAAAAGGTACACAGTAAGATCATCCGCCAGCGCTTTTTTCTTTCCCTGCGTGTATCTTTCGGTGCAAACACCACATAATAGAGCACCAGCTGTCCGAAAACAAAGGTAATATCATGGATCTCCAGATTTCTTGCGTAGCCCTCTGCTTCGCCGAAGGTCACCAGACAGGTGATCAGGGACTGTACGCTCGCTGCAATACCAAAGGATGGAATCTCCAATACCATGATCGCACCGTTTGCCAGGCACATGGAGACTGCAAACAGATCCACTGCTTCTGACCCAAACAGGTACACACCGGAAACAGCCGTCAAAATTGCAATGCTCTGGAAGATCACTTTGGAACAGCCCCGAATCATGGAGGAGAGATTCATAAAATTCAAAATCCAGATCACCATGGACCACAAAAGCAGAGCTGTGATCAGGGACATGTAAAACAGCGTAGGTCCTTTCAGCTGTTTGAAGCGTTTCAGATCCGGAAAAATGATCGCATATGCTATAGTCATACAAATGATACCGGCTGTGATCGCCTTCGGCAGACCGCCAAGCATAGTGTTTAACGTTTTCCATTCTCCCAGACCTGCGGCTGTCAACAGAAAAATAAAGCAGAGCCGCAGCCCTTTCTGGATAACCGGATTGTTCTGATCCAAAAAGGGGCGTGGCTTTTGCTTCGCTGTGTAGTCTTTTTTTACGATAATTTCAGATAAAGTACGCAACCGCAAACTCCTTATCAGTCTGTCACCTCTTGGATCGCATTTTCAGCCACCTGTTCCATTCTTTCCACAGGTCTTTAGATTCCTCTAAATTTGTTAAAACATTCACCAGGAGATAGAGTGCCGCAATCCACAGGGAATTTAATACTGCAATTCCCGCAACATAAAAGTAATTGACCGCCCTGCAGCCGTCCAGCCCGAGTATCCATAACACGACTGCTGCAACTGCCGCATTGACTGCAACCTTTTTTATGCTCCGTTTTGCATTTCCCGGACGGACATTACCGAACATGTACCGGGAAAGCGCTATGGTCCGATAGGTAAGTGCAGCCAGGGTTCCTATCAGACAGCCTGCAATTCCGATCCGCCAGGTCAAGATCAATGAGACCAGGATATTGATGACCATTTCCCGGACAGCCTGTCCTTTCGTGTCATCAAATTTTCCGGCGATGGATTGCAGCTGGATCAGCGGCATTTCCACACAGGACAGGATCGACCATGCCGCAAACAAAAGCAGCATCTTCTTGCTGTCATAGATCGACGCATCCGCTATTCCGCTGGTATACAGACGGATGATGGGCATCAAAAATGCCGTAATCACCGTATAGACCCAGAACACAAACATATAATACAGGGATTCATACCATTCAAACGCCCGTTCAAACTGCTCTCGGCTGCTATGATACAACTGTCCGAACCGAAACGTCACTCCATTGGAAAATGCCGTAATCAGCTGTTGGAAATTTGCAAAAAACAGCGAAAATACCGCATATACGCTGGCATAATTCATTCCGCACATAAAAGAAATAATAACCGTATCCGTATTGGAAAATAAACAGGAAGAAATCTGATGGATCAGAACAGAGTTTTTCTGGGCCAGAGCACTGTGATCCGGCTCTGCCTTCCAGTCGATCCACCGATAATGCTTCCGCACATAAAAGATGATAAAAACAACCTGAACGATCGAAGGTACACAGTAGGTGGCCTGGATCAGAAGCAGATTGTCAGAAATCATCAGAAAAATCAGCTTTAACAGATTGGAAATGACCATTGTGACCATCGCCAGGGATGTCACGACATATTTCTTTCCCTCTACCTCAAGAAATGCATTGTACTTTCCCCGCAGCGAAAACAGTACGATTCCAGGCACACCATACAGCAGGATGATGCAGCAGACCGTAAAATAATCCAGCTCCGTTTTTATAATCAGCGGATATAACAGCGCAAATCCAACTGTAATCGCAGTATATGCCACGCTCGTCTTCAGGTAAAACCTGCGTGTTGCAGACAAAATCCCATTGATGCTCCCGGTATCGCCCTTTGCTACAGGTCCATACAGGGAATACTGTGCCGAGAGTCCAACCCCCGCCTCCAGAAGGGACAGATATGCAAAAATATTTTTTATGGTGCTGTTGAGTCCATTTACCTCTGAGCCAAAATTAACCAGATACAGTCTGGGAAGTACCAGACCAAACACCGCAATGACAACCTGATATCCAATTGCCGTTATAATATTCAGGATTACCCGTTTATTTTTTTCACTGCTTGTCGTTGTTTCCGCTCCGCTCATCGCACCATCGTTTTCCTTTCCTCTTTCCTGTCTGTTACGCCGGAAGACCGATTTTCTTGAAAATGTCATCCAGTCGGCAAAGCCTGATCAGCTTTCCGAACAGCCAGGGCAGTGCAATCGCACTTACCATACAGGCTGCAACCGTTGCCACAGCAGAAAAATGCAGCTTCTCATACAGAAGCATCCCCAGCAGGGCACAGCAAAACGGCTGATGATACAGATAGTACCGCATCGTATTTCTGCCAAACTGCGCAAGGCGTCCCAGGTACCGGTTCCACAGAATACATACTGCCAAAATTCCCAGGCAGATGCCGACCGTAATCGCATTATCCACATAGGACATCCCTAGATCTATATAAGGATTGTCATAAATCTCTACCGGCAAAAAGCAAATTTCCAGCACCAGCGCTGCGAAACTGCACGCTCCCACTGCTGCCAGAATTCCAGCCTTCTTTTCCACCTTTTCCCGTACAAGCAGCGTCCCGAGCAGGAAAAAGAGATATTTCTGGAAAAATCCCTTGAAAACCCATATCCAATCCCTGCAAAACAACGTATAAAATGCCGGCAGTGACAGAATCAGAAGTATTGCTGCCCTTCTGGCATACTTCTCTGAAAGAAACTTATCCTTCAAAAAAGTGACTGCTGTAAATAAAAACAGGGTCTGCAGATACCAAAGATGAAAGCTGTAAGGATTTTCATTTTTCAGCATCGCAGCCAGGTATTTTGCCGGGGGAATTTTCTGATAGGCAGTATTTTCCAAAAGTGCCCTGCACGGTGCAAAAAGCTGCGCAGCGACAAATATCACATAAATCAGGACGGAATAGGAAAACCACGGCAACAAAAGAGCTTTTGCTTTTTTTCCAAAATAACGCCACTTCGTCAGGGTTTTATTTTTTTCAAGCGTCAGGGCGTACCCAAAACCGGAGAGCAGAAACAGCAGCGAGACGTGGAACCGATACACCAGCGCATAGGAAAAATCGCACCACGCATAGGCTGCCCGCATACTCTCCCGAAAGGTATGACCATAGATAACCAGGAGCACCGCAATCCCCCTGGCTGCATCAACATAATGAAAACGTCTATCCTTCACGTTCCCTCCTCTGTCTTATCCTTTTTTTCTTTCTCCATCTGCTTCCATTTTTTCTGTGAAAGGCGCAGCAGCTCCCGGATTTCATAAGTATCTGTTTCTTCTGTTGTGGCCCACGCGGCAGTATAACGGATCGGATATTCCGGATTTAAGCTGTTATATTCCTCTACCTGATTGTCCAGGATCCGGATCATGGCTGCTGCCTTTTTGCTGCTGCACTCTTCAAAAAATACAACAAAGCGGCCAACTCCATTATATCCTCTCATGCCTTCCGTATCTCCCATCAGCTGTACCAGTCCGGCGAAATCCTTTAACACGCCATCGCCTACGGTATATCCGAACCGCTTTGTCAGTTCGGACAGATTATCCAGATTCAAAGTAAAGCAGGTGAAAGCTTCCGGCAGAACCTTTCCCGCCATTTCTCCAATATAAATATTTAACTTTTCCCGGTTTGGCATACCGGTTTTTTTGTCAATATAGAGCAGATAGTCCACGATATCCGACAGTCGTCCCAAAAGGACTGCTCCGCAGCAGCCGATCACGAAAAACAATACCAGCGCGAGCATAATATAGAGCTTGATATTGATCGAAGGCGCTACGCGGACAGAGCTGACCATTTTCAGATAATCCGCACTGATATACAGATTCAATTCCTTACTGCTGGTATTGACGATTTCGTAATATTCCTGGAGCTCGTTCTCATAATCATTGATCATCTGCTCCATTTTTGCATGCTCTTCCTCTGTTCCGCCAAAGGACACGTTCTGAAAGGCCGTCAGGGTCTCTTCCAAAAACTGACGGTCGATCTTGTCTGCCGCGATGGTCTTATCAATTCCGACCAGCTCAAGGATCAGGTTATCGTAGGTTGTGATCGCCTTTTCACCGGCTCCTGCATCCTCGATGGTTCCCAGAATATAATTAGACGAAACATTATCTCCGCCCTCTGTAAAATAGCTCTTCAGAATTCCGGCATTCTTTTCCACATAAGAAGCAATCAGCCTTTCGATCTCGCTGCGCTGCTGTGCTCCAACCGCTTCACTGTTCTGGGAATCCGCAATACTGTTAGCAATAAATTCCTGCAGGATCTTACCATCCCGTATCTGCGGTCCATCCAGAACATATGCATACAGCTTCGGGATCTCATATTTTTTCAGTTCAGAATAAATCGCACAGAGATCTTTGTACGTATAGCCTGTCTGGGAGGATCTGAAGTTCGGGTAGCTTTCCCGCTTTGCCAACAGGAAATCATGCATATCGTTGGTATCGTTTTCGAGGATACGGACACATTCATAATAATCATAACCGTTATCCAGAAGATTCCTGGACGGATTCAGGGACAGCTTCTGCTCCACATATTTTTCCGTATAATAGGTACAGTAGCTCTGCATGATCGCATCCAGCATATTGCGTGCATAACTGCCGCCCAGCTTTCCATCCACCACCAGACTCACCTTATAAGTATCCGGAAAATAGGTGACTTCTTCTCCCTTTTCGATCAGTGCATCGTTAATCTTCTCCTGTTCCTCTGAAATAATCGGTGTAACGCTGCAGTTCGATCGTACTGTCGTCAGTCTTCCGGATGCTCCAAGAGAATCCATCGCCTGTGCAATCACGGTAGAGGAATAGATTTCATTCACATCCAGCTCAGAACCGTCCGGGGCATAGCCGTCCTTTACGCCGTCATTTGTGTACTTCAAAACAACAGATGCTGTATATTGCTGCTTTCCCTGCGCATACAGGTAAATCATTGCCGCCCCTGCCATCGTCAGCAAAAAAATCAGCATACTGAAACGTTTCAGATATCGCAAAATCTCAAACTTTTTCACTTTTCTTTATGCCCTTTCTGTTCTTCCTGACTTTCCTCAGAGAATTCAAGCCCACCATAAACGCCAGAACTGCTGCAGCTTTCATTCCTGTCTTTTTTACGTTAATTCGTTGAACAAAGGACGCATTATTATAAGTAAAAGAGACATAGTTCTGTGACTTGTATCTGATATATGCCTTATCCAATATAAACAGCTGATCCGAAATCTCATTGATTCCGCTTTCCAGCTTGTTGATCATATCCTGTGCTTCCTTCAGACGCCCTGCATCATCGGTAACCGTCTGCATCTTCTCCACTACATAACCGGTATCCACGATTTCCGACTGATAATCCGTCGCTGCCTGCAGCGAGCTGTCCGCAGAACGCGCCATATTGTCCATTGCAGTCTTTGTCCGGGACATGTAATATTCTTCCATCTCATCTGTCGTCGGGATCATGACAACGGATGTCATGGACTTTTCATATACGGAAATTCCGTTTTTGTTGGCATCATAATATGCCATTTCCTTCTGTGCGGCAATATCGTCGATTTTGTTTTTGTACTCCAGAATGCTGATCAGCAGGGAAGCATCCTTTGCAATCCCTCCTTCGATCACGTAGGCCTTCACATTCGGAATATCATAATCCACAATATTATTAATCTGCTTGCTCAGCGTCGTGAAGTTATTGGTAGACGAATCCGGATTTTCGGTATCGACATAGCTCTTGTTTTCACTCAGACGCGCATTTAAATACCGCATGATACATTCTGCCCTAAGCTCCAGCTCATTCAGACGCAGATAGGGTTCACAATCTGTTGTAACTTCGAGTTTTTCCTTTAACATGTCCTGATTGTCGCAGTAGTTTTCCTGAAAAAACTCACGGTATGCTTCACAGATACTTTTCAGCAGACTGATGGTTGTCCGATTTTTCAGCGCCAGTCCGTCTGCATTGAGATTGATATTATAGGATGTGCTGATGTAATCGTCACTTCCGCCCACATGCCCCGTTCCTTCCGGAGTAATGAAGACATGGCCGGCAAGCTCAGATGCCGAAATGCTTCCCTGCAAACCAACTTTTTCGATGGCACGCTGCATAACCTCCTCTGAAACGATTTCATAGGCGTTAAAACGGGTTTTATTCGGGCTTAAGCCCAGAGATGCCTCTGAATAATTAAATGAAATATTCGCGCTGGACCAAATGCCGCTTTCCACATAATGAATGCTTCCAAACAAAATGCACAAAATCAGCATATAATATGCCATCCGATATTTGTTTTCCCACAGTATCTGAACTGCTCTTTTCACTTTTCCTTTAATTTCTTTCATTGCACTATCCTACTTACGGCATTGGAAGGTTTAGTTAATATCGATCACCGAAAGCTCCGGAACATTATTGATCCTCGGCCATTTGCCGGAATCTCCCAGTCCGCGGCTGACAATAAGCGTCGCTTTGTTGTCAAGGGTATAGACGCCTCCTCCATACTCCGGGAACAGTCCTTCTTCCGCAGAATAAAGAGCGCCCAGTTTCGGCAAACGGACAATTCCGCCGTGGGTATGTCCTGCAAGTCCAAGGTCGAAGCTGTAATTTTCCAGCTCCTCCGGGAAATACGTAGGCACATGTGCAATACAGATGCGCAGATCATATTGGTTCTCTGCTTCCTGCGCCTCCATACACTCTTTCGCTCCATAGCTTGCAAAATCTTCTGGTTTTCCTTCTATACCGATCACACTGACCGTATTGTCATACAGGCAATAGGACGCTTCTTCGTTCCGCAGGATTTTTACGCCTGCATCTTCGAAGCGTTTTACCAGTTCCTCATCTCCCTGATGATAAATCTTCACATCTTCATGGTTGCCCAGCACACCGCATACCGGTGCCAGCTCTGACAGCTTGCGGCAAAGGGAAATCATATTGTCATAAGAATCCACAGTATCCGTTACAAGGTCTCCGCCAAGCAGGATCAGATCCGGTGAAAGATTTTCTATATCCTCTACAAGATCGCCGTTATCCTTTCCGTATTCCCGCAAATGCACATCTGTCAGAAAAGCTACCCGAATACTGTGTGTCAGCTTTCGGGAGCTGACCTGATAAAATTCCGCCGTATAATTCGTCCGGTTATCGTAAATATTTTTGGCAAGTCCGCCTGCTACAAGTAGGATCAAAAAAAGAAACTTCGCCAGAAACTGCATTCCTTTTTTGAATCTGCTTTTTCCGGCTTTCTTTTTCGCATGTTTTCTGTTTTTTGCAGGTTCTCTCTCTATGGGCAAAGCTGTACTGCTGCTTCTTCTCTGATGTACCTTACGGATCAGTGCCTGTTCCCGCATCCGGTTTGCATAACGGTTCGGTGCAAGTGCAAAGGCAAGAGCCTTTGCTCTGCGTCTGGCTTTATAGGCACATTTTAATACAACCGTTCTCTTTACACCAAGCTTTTTTCTGCTCTTTGGTTCACTGGCACAATAGCAATCGATATATTTCCAGGACAAATCATCTTCCAGAAGTCTGCGCAGCTTCCGGGGCTTTACTGTTTTATAAAGCTTTCTCAGTGCATCGTAGATCTTCACCCTGTCCGTAATTTTTTTTTCGTCCAGGGCTGTGGAATTCATAATGGAATCCCCTCTGGAATTATCATAATGATAATAGACACAATCTGTCAACACGACCCGTTCCGCTTTTAACAATGCTCTCGGTGTAAATTCTTCATCTTCATGTAAAATACCGTACTCAAAATACAGGTCATTTCTGACAAGAAAATCCCGTCGAAACATGGCCCGGATCACTTCTACCCGAAGGGCGCCACCCTCCAGACATCCCATCAGATATGCCGGGCCGCTATAGATACGATGATACTGAAAACGATCCTCTGCCACCTTTTCAAACCGTGCCATCCCAACAGAGGGTTTCTCCAGCGCCATTTTGGAGAAGATGATATCTGCAAAGCCTGCCCTTGCTTCCTTCCATAAGCTGGCACAGGCCCCGGGCTCCAGATAGTCATCGCTGTCTACAAATAAGACATATTCTCCATGTGCCCGCTCCAGTCCGTAGTTGCGGGCATCCGACAAGCCGCCGTTCGGTTTATGGTAAGTGGTAATCCGTGCATCTTTTTTTGCATAATTGTCACAAATTTCTCCGCACCGGTCAGGGCTGCCGTCATCTATAAGAATAATTTCCAACGACAAAAAATCCTGCGCAATCAGTGATTCTACACACCGGACAAGATACTTTTCCACCTTATAAATTGGTACAATTATTGAAATCTGCACATCCTGTTTCTTCATCAGCAATTTTGCTCCCAACGCTTCTCATTTTTTCTGTTCAGAGCACATTTGTAAACATCTTCATGCCATTCGATCACTGCATCATAATCAAAATTTTCTTTGACATATTCCATTTCCTGCTTCAGCAGTACTTCGTCCTTTGGAGTTGTCACTTCCTTCGAAAGCGCAGCCGCCAGCGAATCAATATTCTCTGCCTCAAACTCTGCCCCGTATTGTCCGGTGATCACCGTATTTGCCGGAATATCACTGACCAGACATCTTCCGCCACAGGACATTGCCTCCAGAAGGGCAAGGGAAAGTCCCTCGGTATGACTCGGAAGGACAAACAACCTGCAGTTGGAAAACAGCTCGGCGAGCTCTTGTCCCTGCACCAGTCCGGTGCGGATCACCCTGGGGTCTGCATCAATCTTTTGGGTCATTTCTTTTCCAAATTCTGTTTCCGGGATCGGACCTGCCAACACCAATCGTTCCTGCAACCGGAGCTTTTGATACGCCTCCAGCAAATCCTGGGGTCCCTTTTCCGGAGAGATCCGTCCGACATACAGAATATAGCTGTCCTTTTCCAGGCCATATTTTGTCCGGATGACATCACAGGGAACCGGCGTAATCCGTTCTACCGCATTGTGGATCAGAATAGAGTCCCGCTTATACTTTTTCATAAAATACTCTTTTTCTTCTTCCGAAAGGACGATTACTTCATCTGCAAAACGGGCGGCAACTTTTTCTCCCAGACGGAGATAGAAGGAAGCAAAACCGCCCCACTTATCACTTCTCCAGTTCAGGCCATGCACCGTGCATACCGTATGCTTGCCAAACAGCTTTGCAAGGAACAATGGAACGGAGGGGCCGATCGCATGATAATGGATGACATCAAAATCATGGAATATTGTATCAAATGTCGCCAGAAAAGAATAGACCATGGCATTCAAAATCTGCTTTTTAAATGTAAAAACCCGCTTGACCCTGACGCCCTGTTCCAGATAAGCATTATGCCCCTTTTGCCTGCCTCTGTTGTACACGGTTACCTCATGCCCTCTGGCTGCAAGTCTGGTGGAAAGTTCATAAACTACCACCTCTACGCCTCCGGAGCGAGAAGGGAAATCTTTATGTCCTATCATTGCAATTTTCATCTGTGTCTTCCCTTTCATTTGTATTTTTTCAGAAGAAGAATGTCCCCTTTGTGATATCGTTCTCACTTTTCCTTAACAGAATCTTAACATGCATTCCCCAACTACCTCGCATCCTCTGATTCTGCTGCATCTCTTCCCCTGAGACGCATATTTCTTCTTCTGTTCCCCGCTATTTTAGATTTCTCCCCATTATTTTAGATCAATCTTCACTATCTGTAAAGATTTTCAGAAATTTTCCAGCTCCTTCAGCACGGTTACTGTGGTTTCATACACTTCTGCCACTTTCTGATACAACTCCTCGCTGCCCTCGGTCTGACGTCCGCGCAGCTTTTCGGTCAGCTCGCTGTCTGCTTCGTATAATCTGTCCAGCCCAAGATTGGCGCAGACGCCCTTTAAGGTGTGTGCGGCGCAGAATGCGCACTCTCCGTCCTTTTCTTTCAGGGACTCGGTCAGCTCCTCAAAGCTTTTATCCTCCAGGAATTTTATTGCAAACCGTTTTACCAGTGCTTCGCTACCCATACGTTCCAGCACTTTGTCAAAATCAGATCCGATTTTTTCATAGCATTCTCTGACTGTCATCTTCTTTTCTCCTTTTCCCTTATCTTTTTCCCTTATCCTCTATCCTTCCGTCTTCAAACTCGTCATGAGGGCATTACCCCCCCCACACATCCAGAGGTGTCCAGCTATTTCTGTACTCCGCATTCATCAGCTGAATCGGGATATCCTCCTTTATCTCCAGCAGACATTCTATCAGCATCGGATTGAACTGTCCGCATTCTCCTGCGACGATCATTTCGATGGCCTTTTCATGTGGAATTGCCTTTTTGTATACACGCTCGTTGGTCAGTGCATCATATACATCTGCAAGGGAAACCACCTGTGCGGAAATCGGGATCTCGTCCCCCTTTAAGCCGTCCGGATAGCCTTTTCCGTCGTAGCGCTCGTGATGCCAGCGACAGATCTGTTCTGCCATCCGTACCAGCGGTTCCTCCTGATACTGTTTCAGATTTTGAAGCATTGACCACCCGATTACGGTATGCTTTTTCATTTCTTCGTATTCTTCCTGCGTCAGCTTTCCGGGCTTATTTAAGATTGCTTCCTCAATGCCGATTTTGCCGATATCATGAAGTGCCGACGCCAGGGCGATCCGGTTTAAGTCTCCCCATGTCATCTGGTATCGATTCGTTTTCTGCATCAGCTTTTTCAAAAGAAGCTTCGTCAGTATTCCGATATTCCGGACATGCTGTCCGCTCTCTCCGTTTCGGCATTCTACGATATGACTCAGGATATTGGCCATAATCTGGTTGTTTTTCTCTTTTTCCTGCATCTGGCCTGCAACCAGATCGATCAGCTTGCGCTGCTTTGCATACAACTTGATGGTATTATATACCCGTTGGCGGACGACGTTTGTATCAAAGGGTCTGCTGATATAGTCTGATACGCCCATTTCGTATGCCTGGCGGATATGCAGAGCCGAGTCTTCGCTGGAAATCATGATGACCGGAATATCTTCGATGAGATGTTCTTTATTCATCACATTCAAAACACCGAGTCCGTCTATTCCCGACATGATGAAATCCAGCAAAACGATCGATATTTCTGTCCCGTATTGATGCAGCAGCTCCAGACACTCTTCGCCGCTGGATGCTTCTATAATGTCAAACCTATCCTTGAGCATTTCGAAGAGAATCTCCCGGTTGATCTCGGCATCATCCACAATGAGAACAAGCTCTCTGCTGCGGTCCCGTTCCAGCCTTTCTCCGACCTCCTGACGGATTCCCTCCGTACTGCTTTCTGTCACAACCTGATTTCTATGCTTCTTTGCCTGATACATCAGCCGATCCGCACGCTCCAAGGCAGTCCCCACAGTTTCTTCTACCGTCGTTACTCCTCCGATGCTTACAGAAAGGGAGATACCCGGATAGCCCTCCACCGTGGTCTGATGAAGCTGTTTCTGGATCTGGTTGAGCTTTTTGTCAAAGGCGTCCTTCCGGATTCCGGGCAGTATCAGCAAAAATTCGTCTCCGCCGTAGCGGATCAGAACATCTGTTTTTCGGATATGGGATAAGATCACTTTCACAGCGCTATTGAGTGCAAGATCCCCCACATTGTGTCCGTAGGAATCGTTATAATATTTAAAATTATCCAGATCCATCATGGCAATGCCCACAGGACCCCGCATATTTTTGATTTTTTCTTCGTAATAACGGCGGTTGAGTACACCTGTCAGCACGTCTCGATAGAGCTTCTCGTTATAGCCTGCCAGCTGATCAATCAGATATTGCTTTTCCTCCAGATCCGTCAGCGCATCCTCATCCAGACGGTGCACCAGTTCCATTACGCAAGGCTTTCCATCTATTTCCAGATATCTTGCGATCACCTGATAGATGTCATTCTCCATAATCTCCAGCTTGCACTTTTCTTTTCTGCTTCTGACTGCCTCCAGTGCAATGCAATACTTACAGGGAGCCGAGTATTTCCACAGATCATAACAATGGCAGCCTTCCCGTGCATCGGTCTCCAACGGTTCTGCTTCCATGCCATCGTTTCTTCGCAGCAGCTTTTCCCCGTCCAGGAGCCTCACGATCGGAAAAATCCTGCGGAAACATTTCATTTCTTCCTGAACCTGTTCTTTTGTTATGCTGATTTTCTGATCCATTCTTTTTCTTCCCCGTTACAATCTATTACATTTCGTAACTGTTCCGTACCTTCACAGTTACTGCATTTCATTCATTATATTGCGTTTTTTTCGACTTGTCCATCCCCGCGTGCTCTATTCTCACAATAAACGCAACCGCCTGGCGATCTGCTCCGCAGGATTTTTACGTCTGTAGAGGGTTGCTATATGGAAACGAAGTTTCCTATGACACAAAAAAGGCGGAAGCGCCAGACACCTGACAGCTTCCACCCGATTTTTTCTATATTCTGATTGACCTTCCGGACAACCGCTCCCGCCTGCGAAAGGTAATTTTTATTTGCGTCCCTGCAGCGCCTGTGCGATATCTTCTCTCATATCGATAACCGCCTGTCTGGATGCGTCCGCATAGTTAGCCGCACCAAACTGTGCATATTTTTCCTGCTGATATGCTGCAATGATGCCGCGGGAAGAGTTGACAATCGCGCCAAGTCCGTCTTCATTGAAAAAGTGGACCAGATCAGCGCCCTTGCCGCCCTGTGCGCCGTAGCCGGGCACGAGAATGTAGGACTTCGGCATCACCTTGCGCAGCGCCTTGCCCATTTCAGGATAGGTTGCGCCAACAACCGCACCAACATTGCTATATTCGCTGCCCATGCACTCGCTGCCCCATTCGGCAACCTTTTCACCGACGATTTCATACAACGGTCTGCCGTCCACCAGACGATCCTGGAACTCACCACTGCTGGGGTTGGAAGTTTTTACCAGCACAAAAATGCCCTTATTTTCTTCTTTGCAGACCTTTATGAACGGATTGATGCCGTCGGAACCCAGATACGGATTCACCGTTGCAAAATCCTCGTCAAAGGGTGCATAGCTCTTTTCTCCCACTACTACTTTTCCGAGATGGGCAACCGCATAAGCCTCAGAAGTGGAACCGATATCGCCGCGTTTTACATCGCCGATGACATGCCTACCACAGAGCGCCGATCGGCAAGAACATACTTTACCGTCTGATTGAGGTTTCCCTGAAAATGGGACAGATCAGTGAAGCCACAGAATTCTTTGATGAATACAGAGAAGTGGCAGGGAATGATAACAGCCAGTATATACTGAAATATAAGATCGCCAGAGCGAAGAATGCATCTCTGAATGAGCAGATCCGTATTCTTGAGGAATATAAGGAGAAGGAATTTACGGAGCGCTGGTCCTATGAGCTGGCCAAGCTCTATTACAAGGCAGGAGACAAGCAGAAGTGCCTGGATCTCTGCAATGAGATGATCCTTTGGTTCAATGACGGAACTTATGTGATAAAGGCCCTTGACCTGAAACAGCGGATGGGTGTTCTCACTGGCGAAGAGAAAGAGAAATACGAGCAGCGTTTTATCCCGAAGCTGATCCCGCCGGAAAAGGCGCAGGAGATCAGGGAGAGCAAGGAAGCATCCGGCGAGTATGAGGAGGCAAAACCGGTCACAGATACCATCCAGGTAGATGATGAGCGGGATCTGAACAGTGCGGAGACATTCCAGGAGAAGCTTTCCAAGGGATTCCGTGATATCTTTGGCGGACATAAGAAATCCGCGGAAGAGGATATGGAGGAAAAAGAAGCTGCGCAGGATGAAGAGCAGGAAGAGGTTTCCACAGGCTCTGAGGATGTGACGGAACAGGCTGAAGTGCCGGAGGCTGAGACTGCTGCGGCAGCAGAACTGTCAGAGGAGTTTACAGATTCTGAGGAGATCGAAGCAGCAGAAGGAAGTGAGGAAGCTTCTGAAGAGCAGGGAGAGTTTTCCGGACAGGAAGTGGATGAGATCCCGCTGGCATCAGGTGTTGAGAACCTGTTATCCGGAAGTATGAAGCTGCAGGCTCAGGAACAGCAGGATAAAGAGGAAGAAGAGGCTTATCAGGAAGCGGAAGAAGCTGAGGCTGAGAAAGCTACAGAGATGTCTTTGTCCCAGAGTGTTGCAGAGATCATGAAGGAGAAGGCTGCCGGAAATGAGGAAAGTGAGGAGAAGCCTGCAGGGGTTCCGCTCAATGAGGAAGGCAAGCCTGATTTTTCCGCAACGATCCGTATGCCGGAGCTGAAGATCCCGAAGTCCATGATCAATGTGGACCCGGAGAATGCAAGCAGTTCCGCAGAGATCCCGGATGCGTCCGGAATTTTCGGAAGTATCGAGGATATTGCGGCATCTGTAGGTGACAGATCCGAGAAGGATAAGGATAAAGATAAAGACTTCAACCTGGAGGATACCATTCTGGCAGCAGCTACACAGCAGGGAATCGATATCCCGGAGGAAGAGAAATCTCCGGATGTCCAGCAGTCCGACGTAACGGAAGAGCCGGCTGGTATTGAGGATCTGGATATTGCGGCTGATGAATTTGTTCCGGAGGAGCCGGATGCGGCAGATATCGAGGATATCATGGCGCAGATCTCCGCTCAGCAGGAGGAAGAGGTAACGGAGACTTCCGATACCAGAATTCCGGATATCGTATTTGATGAAGATGAGGAGCCGGTTACTGAGGAGGATCTTCAGGCTGCAGAAGCAGAGTTTCTGAATGGTCCGTCAGGAGTACAGAAGCCGGTGGAAGAAGATGATGTGCTTCCGGAGATTCCTTCACTGGAATCTGAGGCGCAGGTGCAGAAGTCGGCAGCAGAGCCTTCTGCGAAGCTTCATCATGAGGAACCGGTGGCTGCAACGGAAGAGGAAAATCTTCTTGATGAGGAAGAAGAATACAGTGATGACGCCTTTGACTTCCAGGAAGAGGATAACGAGGATGACTTTATCAGCAGTCTCATCGGTGATGATTCTGATGAACCCATGGAAGAGGACGATGAGGAAGAGGAGCTCAGCGAGGAAGAGCAGCTTGAGAAATTTATCGCTACGATCCATCCGGAGAAGGATCCTACAAAGATCGTTTCCAGAAAGAAAGAGCTCACAGAGGAAGAGAAGAAGCTTTTCACCTATTTTGTTACAGTTCCCGGAATGAAGGAACAGCTGCTTGATGTACTCTGCGATGTGCAGATGGGCGCAGCAGACAAGACCTCCCAGACCGGAAATGTGATCGTTATGGGCGGCAGAGAAACAGGTAAGACGAGACTGATCTCAAGTCTGATCCCGGCAATCTGTAAAGAGCTGAATATCGAGGCTTCCAAGGTTGCCTATATATTTGCGGATGATCTCAACGGAAAGGATATTCCGGAGATCGTATCCAAGCTTGCCGGCGGTTTCCTTGTTATCGAGGATGCAAACCAGCTTTCCCAGGAAACAGCAGATGAGCTTGAGGAAGCTATGACCGGAAACACAAAGGGAATGATCGTGATCCTGGAGGATGAAAAGATTGGTATGCGTAAGCTGATCGCAAGATATCCGAAGCTTGCGAAGAAGTTTACATCCATGATCAACATTCCTGTATTTACAAACGATGAACTTGTTAATTTCGCCAAGGTCTATACCATGGAGAATGGATTCCGTATTGACCAGATGGGCATGCTTGCTCTGTATAATCTGATCGGGATCAACCAGAAGGAGGATCAGCCGATGTGCATCGGTACTGTGAAGACCATGCTGGATAAGGCTATGGAGAGAGCTCAGAGCGGATTGTTCAAGCGTTCCAAGAAGCGTGTGGACCGTGATGGCTACACGGTACTTTTTGAAAAGGATTTCAGCTGAAAATAAGAAAAAGCAGAGGTAAAAAATATGGCCAGACCTTATCTTGGTAACCCGAAATATACCATTGAAGTCCTTCAAAAGTATCATTTTGTTTTCCAGAAAAGGTTTGGTCAGAATTTTCTGATCGATGAGCATGTTCTGGAAAAGATCATTGAGTCTTCGGGTATCACGAAGGATGATTTTATACTGGAGATCGGTCCGGGTATCGGAACTATGACCCAGTATCTTGCGGAGGCTGCCAGAGAGGTGGCTGCTGTGGAGATCGACAGTTCGCTGATCCCGATTCTTAAGGATACGTTGAAGGACTGGGATAATGTTTCCGTGATCAATAACGATATCCTGAAAACGGATATCAAAAAGATCGCAGATGAGAAAAACGGCGGTAAGCCTGTGAAGGTGGTTGCGAATCTGCCGTATTACATTACGACTCCGATCATCATGGGGCTTTTTGAGAAGAATGTTCCTGTGGATTCGATCACTGTCATGGTGCAGAAGGAGGTTGCAGACCGTATGCAGGTTGGTCCCGGTACCAAGGATTACGGTGCTCTTTCCCTGGCTGTGCAGTATTATGCGAAGCCGGAGATCGTTGCGAATGTACCGCCGAACTGTTTTATGCCGCGGCCGAAGGTTGGAAGTGCGGTGATCAAGCTGACGCGTTATGAGAAGCCTCCGGTGGATGTGAAGGATGAGGGGCTTATGTTCCGTCTGATCCGTGCATCTTTTAACCAGAGGAGAAAGACGCTTGTGAACGGTATCAGAAATTCCGGAGATTTTTCCCTGAGTAAGGATGAGATCGAAGATGTGTTCAACAGGTGTGAGCTTCCGCTGAATATCAGGGGTGAGGCGCTGACCCTGGAGCAGTTTGCGATGCTTGCCAACTGTATTTATGATGAGAAAAATTAATATATGATAAACGCAAAAAGAGCCCGGGCAGCTGTTCCGGGTTCTTTTTGCGTTTCCGGACGGGAATGTTGGAGAGGTTTCCTGTCCGGATCTATATATCGTCATAGAAAGGAGGTTATGTCTGAGGTGTCAGACATAAGTAAGTAATGAAAAATTTACATTTTCTATTTTACTGATGAGATGTTAGGAAAGTTTGTTTAAAATATGAAAATATTGTGAATATATTTTTGACGATATGTATATAGTCTGAATGGTGTGGATGGGATTGGGGAAAATTACGGTTTACAGAGGGGTGGGGGTGTGTGGTATACTGAGGGGCGTTAAAGAGGTAATAAAAAGTAAAAGATAGTAAAAGGTAATAAAGGGCCGTAAATGGCAATGTGAAGTCGATGAGGCTGATGGAAATTTTTTGATAAGGGCTGGTGCCCGTATGGAGGTTGAATATTATGAGAAGATTGAACAAGTTTACAGCTTTGATTGTTGCGGGTGTTATTTCATGTACATCTCCGATGATGGTTATGGCGTCTGATTCCGGTTCTGTTATGAGTCAGGCGGAGGAGATCCTGAAGGATAATGAGGTTGGGTCTCTTGCTTCTGATCCGGATAAGGTTGGGGATATCATTGTTTATGTGAAGGGACTTTTTGATTCTAACCAGATCACGGATGATGAGATTTCTCAGGGGATCGATGAGGCTGCGGATCATTTTGGGGTGAGTCTTAATGAGGATGATAAGAGTTCTCTGGTCAATATTATCAGTAAGTTCCGTGGAATCGAGATGAGTGATGATCAGATCAAGGGGTATGTGAGTGATGCTTATAGTACTTTGAAGGATATGGGTGTTACGAAGTCTGATGTGAAGAATATTTTTGAGAAGGCGATTGAGTTTATTAAGGGGATGCTTTCACGGCGGTGATGGTTTGTGATGGCTGGTTCCTTGGCTGGTGTTTTTGATGATGTTTTAGATGGAGTTTGAGTTAGAGGGTGAGGGTTGTGGCTCTTTTGTTGGGGTTGTTGTTGGTTTGTTTGTGTGAGATGTACAATATGTACAATATTTAGGACTTTGGTTTTGTTTGTAAATGTGGTGTTTTTATAAATTGTTGGAGGTTGTTTTGGAAAAAATTGTGCAAATGCGCTAATTGTTTACGAGGTGTTCATTGTTTGTTCATATTTGTCTGGTAGTATAGGGATAGTTCGAAAGAACGTTACGAAAGACGCTGTAATGGTGTGTATCTGTATCATTACACATACAATTTTTTTCATAATAATCGCCCCGGTAAGCCACTACCGGGGCACTCCTCGTTTTTGGGCCTTTTTGGGGCTCTTTTTTTTATGGGTGGGGAGGGACGGACGGACTGCCGGAGGGGCGGCTGCATGGTCGTGCCTGGTGCGGTCGTTTCGCCGGGTCATACTAGTACATCGTTTTCGAAATAACTATACCACTCACTTGTCTGTGAATCCGATTGCACAGGTATAAAAGCCTCGGCGTAGCCCGCTACGCCTGCGTTTTTATACCTGCACACTCGAATCCACATCCTACGCGATTGGTATAGTTATTTACGAAACGCTGTACTGGTCCGATTTATCGTTTGATGCAGTATCTCCGGAAATACCATACAAATTAAATATAAGACAGTTCGTTTGTACCATCCTGTCTATAAATAAAACCAGGGCTGAAGAAGATGTGAGAATCAGGGCAGACTCGTGGCGGGTCTGCCTTTTTTTACTTTAACCGAATCAAGCAGTTATTCGGTTTAAAGCTGCGCAGCGAATGCGGATTGCGAATATCCGCCTGACATGCAGATCACAGAAGAATCACGGCTGGGAATCCTGCAAGCAGGATTCTTTCTTATTTATGGAAATATCCGGGTGGTGTGACAGATCCAGAAGGAGGAAAAATTTATGTATCAGTTAAAAACAGAAGCAGATTTCGATTCCGCACATTTTTTGTCCGGTTACACCGGGAAGTGTTCCAACATCCATGGCCATCGCTGGCATGTGGAGATTGAGATAGAAAGCCGTGAACTGGAGAAAAACGGTCAGGAGCGCGGTATGCTGGTAGATTTCGGAGATCTGAAAAAGGATCTGAAGGAGCTGGCAGATTCCATGGATCACACGCTGATCTATGAAGAAAATACATTACGTCCAAAAACCCTGGAAGCACTGAACGAAGAAGGATTTCATCTGGTGAAGGTTCCCTTTCGCCCTACAGCAGAGAATTTTTCAGAGTATTTTTTCAGAAAAATGAAAGAAAAAGGTTATTCTGTGAAAAGAGCAGTTGTTTACGAAACACCAAATAACTGTGCGGCTTACCGGGAATCGGAAGAAGAAAGGGAGGCAGCAGGGTTATGAGTACGTATCAGGTTGTAGAGAAATTTGTCAGTATCAACGGAGAAGGCAGACGGGCCGGGGAGCTGGCCGCTTTTGTAAGATTTAAAGGCTGCAATCTTCGATGCAGCTATTGTGATACCAGCTGGGCAAATGAGCCGGGATGTGAGAGTGAAAGGCTGACAAAAGAAGAGATTCTTTCCTGGATCCGTGAGACAGGCGTAAAAAATGTGACACTTACAGGCGGGGAACCACTTTTACGGAAAGGCATGGAGGAGCTGATCGAGGCAATCCTGGAGGATCCATCGCAGCGGGTGGAGATTGAGACCAATGGAAGTGTGGATCTGAAGCCTTATCATATATTAAAAAAACGTCCATCCTTTACCATGGATTATAAAACACCGGACAGCGGCATGGAAAAAGAGATGCTCCTTTCCAATCTGGAGCTTCTGGGCAGTGAGGATACGCTGAAATTTGTGGTCAGCAGCCGCAGAGATATGGAAAAAGCCCTGGAAATCCTGGAAAAGTACAGACTGGTCGGAAAAACGGCAGTTTACTTCAGCCCTGTTTTCGGCAGGATCCAGCCGGTGGAGATCGTGGATTTCCTTATGGAAAAAAAGCTCAACGATGTAAAGCTTCAGATCCAGCTTCATAAGGTGATCTGGGATCCGCAGAAACGGGGAGTATGACAGGAAAATATATCACAACATAACAGAAATACCGCAGAAAAGGAGAACGACATGAAAGCACTTGTACTTGCAAGCGGCGGTGTGGATTCCACCACCTGCCTGGGGCTTGCCGTAAACAAATATGGAAAAGAGAATGTAATTGCATTAACAGTAGCTTACGGACAGAAGCACACAAAAGAAATTGAGGCTGCCGGAAAAACAGCAGAACATTACGGAGTGGAACATCTTTATCTGGATCTGGAGCCGATCTTCAGGTACAGTGACTGTTCGCTTCTGAAGCATTCAGACAGAGAAATCCCTCACGAAAGCTATGCAGAGCAGCTGAAGGAAACCGACGGCTCACCGGTTTCAACCTATGTGCCGTTCCGGAACGGATTATTTCTTTCCTCGGCAGCAAGTATTGCGCTGTCAAAAAACTGCAGTGTGATCTATTACGGAGCGCATGCGGATGATGCTGCCGGAAATGCGTATCCGGACTGCAGCAGTGCATTTCACAATGCGATCAACGAGGCAATCTATCAGGGAAGCGGCGGCCAGCTGAAGGTTGAGGCGCCCTTTGTCAGCTGCACAAAGGCAGAGGTCGTAAAAACCGGTCTGGAGCTTAATGTTCCTTATGAACTGACCTGGAGCTGTTACGAAGGCGGCGAAAAGCCCTGCGGTGTGTGCGGAACCTGTATTGACAGAGCAGAGGCATTCCGTCTCAATGGAGTGAAGGACCCGGCACTTGACAGATAGATTGGATTATAAATATCCGCCTGACTATAGAAAGGAAAAAAATATGAGCAGAGAAAACCTGGAAAAAGAAGGAATCACCCTTCTCGGAAATCAGAAAGTAAAATATCCGGACAATTATGCTCCGGAGGTACTGGAAACATTTTTGAACAAGCACCCGGACAACGATTACTTTGTAAAATTTAACTGCCCGGAATTTACAAGCCTTTGTCCCATTACCGGACAGCCGGATTTTGCAACGATCACGATATCCTACGTACCCGGTGAAAAAATGGTGGAGAGCAAATCGCTGAAGCTGTATCTTTTCAGCTTCCGCAATCACGGAGATTTTCATGAGGATTGTGTGAACATCATTATGAAGGATCTGATCCGTCTTATGGATCCGAAATACATTGAGGTCTGGGGAAAATTTACTCCGAGAGGCGGCATTTCCATTGATCCCTACTGCAATTACGGAAAAGCCGGAACCAGATGGGAGGAGATTGCCTGGAAACGCCTGACAGAGCATGACATGTACCCGGAAAAGATCGATAACCGGTAGAAAAACAAAAAGTCCCTGTTTTCACTGCGAAAAGCAATGAAAGCAGGGGCTTTTTGTGTAGTGCGCCTGACAGCGCAGGTTTATCTTTATGACAGTCAGATGCATTCTGGCTCTGTGCCAAACAGATCAGCGATCACATCGTGCACGGTTTCGATCTTATCTGCCATATAAGCCTTTGCTCCGCAGAACAGCAGACCGTTTTCCACGTCACCCTTTACGGCGGCGATCAGCTTGTCAGTAATGCAGTAAGGAATCTCGCCGGGAGAACATTTGGCAAGGCAACGGTGGCAGGGACTGTGCGGGATTTTTTCACCGGCCATGACGTGCTGCATGAAGGGATTCATAATGGCACGACCTGGCATACCTACCGGGCTTTTTACAATGGCGATGTCGTCCTTTGTGGTGTGGATCAGGGATTCTTTCAGCCGGATGTCTGCGTCACATTCTTCCGTTGGGATAAAACGGGTGGCAACCTGAACGCCGTCCACACCAAGATCAAAGACATGCTTTACATCCTCGTGAGTAGCGATGCCGCCGGCAGCTACTACTGGGATTTCCGTGCCGAATTTTGCGGCATAGCCTTTTACGGTCTGGACGATCTTTCGGATTTCATTGTCGTAGGCTTCCGGTGTATAGGAATCCAGCTCTTCCTTGTGGAAGCCCAGATGACCGCCTGCCTGGGGACCCTCGATCACCACAAGGTCTGCAGTGCGCCTGTACTTTCTTTCCCAGTATTTCAGAATGACCTTTGCAGATTTGTCCGTTGAGACGATGGGGGCGATCTTTGTTTTGCTTCCGCTGACAAGAGCAGGGAGCTCTGTAGGAAGTCCTGCGCCGGAGATGATCAGGTCAGCGCCTGCCTGGATAGCGGCTTTTACATGAGATGCGTACTCCTTCAGTGCGACCATGATGTTGTAGCCGATGATACCGTCAGGAGAAATCCTGCGTGCTTTTTTCATCTCGGACAGGATAGCCCGCTGGTTGGCTTCTTCGGTATTCCGGTCGAAATCCTTTTCCCGGTAGCCGATCTGAGCGGTGGAAATGATTCCGATCCCGCCTTCCTTTGCAACGGTGCCTGCCAGACGGCCAAGGCTGATGCCAACGCCCATTCCACCCTGGATCAGGGGAAATCTCGTAAGTTTATCACCGATTTTAAAATTCTTCATAATGATCAGATCCTCACATTCATTTGCTTTCGTTAAATAATTTTAGTATAAAATAGTTTTATCATCAAAGTATATCATAACGGGGGAATTTGTCAATGTATATGTAAGAAGGTTGGATCAGGGAGGTGTGGGTGATTTGCCGGTATAGCTTTTTGGGAATAAGAAAAGGGTGAGCTGACAGCGTTACGCTGTGTGGTCTCACCCTTTGTATAATGAAATTTCCAAATTGCAGTATTTAACCGAATCAAGGAATCCTTCTGGCAAAATCAGAATTTAAACAGATTCAAACCGATCTCATCGCTGAACTCACGATCGATCTCTCCGTCGATCACCTGGATCTGGATCTCGGCAGTAGCGCTTATGATGGCGCGGTTCAGATGACCGCCGTGTACAAGGCCTTCTTCGTCACCGGCTGCGATATGAAGGTGAAGATAAACGTCACCGTCCTTACGTGTGACAGTACCTGTGAGGGATACGATCTCAAAAGCTCCCTGAAACTGGATAGAGTGGTATTCCTTTGTCACAGTATTGTATACGCCTGCAGTGAAATCATTGATGGCGCCAAGGCCTGTGACCTGTGCAAGGCGGATGTTCTCTTTTTCTGCAACCTTGCCGATCTCCTCCAGGATCTCTTCTTTCGGATCAAGACGAAGATAGATCGTATTTCCAAAACGTCTGTATTCCATGATAAAAACCTCCCTTTGTGTGATGTTTGTTATAAACAGAGGCGGATGTTTTTATCCGCTTGTCAATAAGTATAATATATTTTATTTTTTTTCGGAAGACCTGAGAAAGAGAATATCGGAGTCTCATGCCGGTGCGGGAGATTTTTGAAGTCTGTTCTCAGTATTGGATGTGGACGAGGGACGCCAGAGGAAGGTGGTATCGGTCCGGGGGTGGATGT
>OHAS01000158.1_pt1 | contig 52339 bp, 57 predicted proteins | sample 1577131 | NCBI WGS metagenome assembly OHAS01 (sample SAMEA3541566, study PRJEB24748) | human gut metagenome | biome: human gut; feature: human-associated habitat; material: faeces | place: China | collected 2012 | reverse complement strand
CCCGCAAGGGCGATCCCTATGACAACGCCGTGGCCGAAAACTTCTTCAGCTGCCTTAAGTGCGAGTGCATCCATCTGCGCCATTTCGCCTCAAGGGCACAAGCCATGGCAGACGTCTTCGCTTATATCGAGACTTTTTACAATCCGGTGCGCCCGCATTCCTCTATTGGCTGGCGTCCTCCGGATGCCTTTGCGCGTGCCTTGTCTGAGCATCCCGCCGCCTGAGTGTGATACGACAAGATATCCTGCGTTTCTTTCTGTTTTTTCTTCATTTTTACTGTCCACGAAACCGGGAAGGGCACACTTGCATGACAGCACGCTCCACTTCGGTTACTTCGCCGGTGGCTTTGATTCTCACCATGCATTTGCCTTTCTCTGTGGTCCACAGGTCATAATCGAATTCAGCAGGTGTTTTAGGAATACTCATTGTCTTGTCCTTTCCGCCGGCGCGAGGCCGCGGGAAGGCAAGGCAAAAAGAGAGCCGCATGACGGTGGTCACTCTGTCCATGCCGATAAACAGAGTCTTTCGACTCTGCCCATGCGGCATCAGGATGACTACACCTATCAGGCGGCTCCACAGCTCAGCTATGTTTATTCAGTTTTTGTTACTTTTCCTTCGGCTAAAAATGAACTGCATTTTTCCTCATGTTTACAACATCGAATACGGTGACTTTCCCGCACTTCTTACACTTGGTTTCGACATGACCCCTTGTGTCCTCATACACAGCAATGGCATTGTGTTGGCAATATGGACACTTGATATATCGCTGCTTCTGTTCCGCTATTGCCTGCCGTGCCCGAACAATCTTCCCCAGCATTTCTGCGGAAGGTTCTGTGATACGAATATTTTTGCTCATGCCCACACCTCCAACGGATCAGAGAACTCCGTGTATGGATGTTCTTCCAGGTATCCCAGCTGACGCAGACGAATCACTGCAGCTGATTTGGATACACCAAGCGTTTGGCAGAGAAGAGAAAGGGCTAATTTGTCGGCATACGAAAACCTCCCTCCGTAGCTTATAAGTGTTCGGCATTGAGCAAAAAACCACATGGCTCTATCCACTTCCTCTTGAGGCATCAGCAGAGCTGCGCCCAGTGCATTGGCCTGCCACTCGTTCCAGTCTTCTCTCGTCTTAAGATCTCGAAGCGAATAGGGCTTCCGTTCAGAGTAGGTTTGGCGGTACCTCTGCCTGGATTCCTCGCATTCCAACTGAAATAAAATCTGGTGGGCGCACTCATGGGCCAGAGTAAACCGGCATTTGCCGTACAGCTTCTTGACATTGCCAATTTCGATAAAACTTGAATCCAGAAGCACTTGGTTTCGTTTGAGGGAAACTGTATGAATTACCCCCAGCTCCTCAAAGGTAAATTCAGTATCAGCATAGCAGGTCAGCCCGCAGATACTGCCATCCATGGACAATCGGGCAAATCCAATGCTTAAGCCAAGATACTCACGCGCAAGTTGCTCAATGGGTGTTGCGCGGACAAAAATGCTCCGTTGCACAGTGCTGTCATGAAAATAGAACTCATTGAAGTCCTGGGTCACCGCAGCACCGATTTCCTCGATCTGCTGATGTGAAAGGATCATTGGCTCGCCTCCTTTGCCTCCACAAACCATTTGTTTCCCTCGCTGAACAGAAAGGTTTCTTTGCCGTGGATCATGACAGTGTAACGGATACCGCCTCCGCTCACCTTCGTAGACGCAGCTCGACATTTGTATTTCAGTTGATCGATCTGAAAGATTCGTCCATTTGCCCAGCGAATAAACCGGGGATGGACCACACCGTTCCGGTCTACATCAAGGTTTACTGAGACATATTCTTTCCTGCACTGTACTTCCATTGCTGCATCCCCCATTTGAAAAACCTTCTGTTCACGAACAATCTTTCGTGTTTTTGTTGACAAATCTGCTGTTCGTGTGCTACGATAAACACGAACAAAGTTTCGTGTGTTGCTCTTATTATAGCCCGAACAATATTTCGTGTCAATCATTTTTCACGAAAAACTGTTCGTGTCTGTAGCAGTATAACAGAAAGAGGTGCCTTTATGGGGTTCAAGGATCGGCTGAAGGAAAAGCGGATCGAGGCCGGATTAACACAAGCAGAACTTGCAGAAAGAGTTTCAGTAACGGTACGGACGATACAAAATTATGAGATGGGGTCGCGGAAACCTGGGAATATGAAGGTGATCGGAGAAATTGCCGCTGCGCTTGGCACCACATCTGATTACCTTCTTAGCAGCACTGAGACCTATTCCGTGGAGGCTCATCAAAAGGGCGGCGCAAAGGCTGCTCGGGATATTGACGAGCTGGTTGGCGAGGTGACCGGGCTATTTGCGGGCGGTCAGCTATCCGAAGATGCCCTTGAGGGGGCAATGCGCGCGCTCAATGATGCCTATTGGAAAGCGAAAGAGAAGAACAGAAAATACACTCCTAAAAAATATCGACGCCATGAGGAATAAGTCCATCTAATCGGACGCCAGACATGAGATAATAACTATAAGCAGCTATGGGACGGAGGTGGACTTGTGACTGGCCAAATGCTTTCCAAAGTCGGCGCCTCGCTGGTGAGGCGATGTGGCACATGCGATCCCTTTCGGATTGCACACGAGCTCGGGATCGAGGTTCTCTTTTGCGATGACTTTGGTTCTCTCAAGGGGATGTACCGTGTCATCAAGCGGAATCGGTTTATTTTTCTGAACAAGAGCCTGGGAGACAGAATGCTACGCATTGTCTGTGCCCATGAGCTGGGGCATGACCAGTTGCATCGAAAGCTCGCACAGGCAAACAGCCTGCATGAGTTTATGCTCTACGATATGACTACACGCCCTGAGTATGAAGCGAATATTGTTGCCGCGGAAATTTTGATCGACAACGACGAGCTGCTGGACTACATCTACAATTACCGCTATTCTGCCGAGCAGATAGCAAGGGCGATGGATACGGATATCAATCTGGTTGCATTGAAAATTGCCCATCTAACGGAACTTGGGTACGATCTTCGCCCTATAGACCATAGAAGCGATTTTTTGAGATAAAGACGAAAACCTTGGTAGAAAGGAGCCACACCATGAAGTACAAGCTGTATCGCTCATTTGGGAAGTTAGATAAGGATGTTCGTAAACACGAACTGGTTGCGGTAGAGTACGGACCTAACCTCGATGCGGTAACGGATGCCTTGATTCATGCGGTATCTGCCGATCTGGCTGGAACTCCTGAGTATGCGAACTTCGAAACGGCTGCTTTTGCACCGGAGCCAGTGAAGGATTTTCGCCGTGTCCGGCGCTATACCCATGAGATGACCGGGATCGTTTATCCCACTTATGCGGATGAGAACATCCTGGTTGATTATGGCATTATTGAGGAACCGGAACTCGACCCATGATGGCTCTCTTTGCCAAATGTATCGTATTCAACTGAGGCCAAATAAATCCAAGGGGGGCACTAAAGCATGAAGCAAAGGTTCTATATCGCAATTGACCTCAAGAGCTTCTATGCTTCCGTTGAGTGCCGGGAGAGGGGGCTTGACCCGCTGGACACCAATCTGGTGGTGGCAGATGAGAGCCGAACAGACAAGACTATCTGTCTTGCTGTAACACCATCGCTGAAAACCTATGGCATTCCTGGCAGGGCGAGGCTGTTTGAGGTGATCCAGCAAGTTCGAGAGGCCAATCGCGGGCGGCTGCATGATGCTCCTGGGCACCGTTTTTCGGGAAAGTCCTGCTTTCTCTCTGAGCTAAATGCAACACCGGGACTGAAGATTGACTATCTGATCGCACCCCCTCGCATGGCGTACTATATGGAGTACAGCACTCGCATTTACAACATCTACCTGAAATATATTGCCCCAGAAGATATCATTGTGTATTCCATCGATGAAGTTTTTATGGATGTCACAGATTATTTGAGCACCTACAAACTCTCCCCAAGAGAGCTGGCTATGAAGATTATTCTTGATGTCATAGAGACGACTGGTATTACAGCAACAGCGGGCATTGGCACCAATCTGTATCTCTGTAAAGTTGCAATGGACATTGTGGCGAAGCACATCCCTGCGGACAAAAATGGTGTACGCATTGCCGAATTGGACGAGATGCGATATCGAGAAACCATGTGGTCACACCAGCCCCTCACCGACTTTTGGCGTGTTGGGCGTGGCTATGCAAGAAAGCTGGAATCCCATGGAATGTTCACAATGGGTGATGTGGCGCGGATGTCAGAAACCAATGAGGATTTGCTGTATCAGCTATTCGGAAAAAACGCAGAACTTCTCATTGACCATGCCTGGGGCTGGGAGCCATGTACCATCGAGGCAGTTAAGGCGTATCGTCCCGCTGACAGCAGTCTTGGTTCCGGCCAGGTTCTGCATTGTCCATATACAGCGGAGAAGGCTCGCTTGGTTTTGAGAGAGATGGCGGAACTGCTGGCTCTGGATCTGGTAAGCAAAAAGATGGTGACCGACCAGATTGTTGTTACCGTGGGATTCGATATTGAAAACCTGACCGACCCTGGCCGGAGGCAGCGATACCACGGCTCGATCGTTAAGGATCATTACGGGCGGGAAATTCCTAAGCACGCACATGGTACAGAGAAGCTGGCTGCATACACTTCATCCACCAAGAAGATTATGGAAGCTGCCTCAGCTCTTTTTGATCGTATTGTGGATTCAGCGCTCTTGGTCCGCAGGCTCAATATCGTTGCTGGTCATGTCATTTCTGAGCGTGATGTACCCGTTCAGCAGAATGAGGGTGAACAGATGGATTTGTTCACCGATTATGCGGCACTGGATGCACAGCGCAAACAAGAGCAAGCGGCGCTGGCCAAGGAGCGAAAAATGCAGGAAACAATGCTTTCCATAAAAAATAAGTTCGGGAAAAATGCGATCCTTAAAGGCATGAATCTCGAGGATGGCGCAACTGCTAAAGACCGTAATGCACAGATTGGTGGACACCGGGCGTAATTATAAGCTCGATGGACATGATGGATATTTTGGGAGCGAGTCATCTACCTAAGCGCATGAAAGAGAGTAAATGTATCATGTCTACTGACAATTACAATGACATTATCCATCTGCCGCATCATGTATCCAAAAGCCGGCCACAGATGCCAATGTCTGACCGGGCAGCGCAATTCTCACCATTTGCAGCACTTACTGGGTATGAGGCGGCCATAGCTGAAACGGCCAGATTGACTGATCGCAAGGTAGATTTGAGTGAAGATGAACAGGCGGCTTTGGATTTGAAAATGCAGAGGATTCGAGAGTTGTTATCTATTCGGCCAACCGTGACGGTTACTTTCTTCCAGGCTGATGCCAGGAAAGAAGGAGGCGCTTACCTGACACATACAGGGCAAATCAAACGGATAAATGACATAGACCGAGTTATTCAGATGGCAGATGGCGTTGACATTCCCCTTGATGATGTATTTCAGCTTGAGGGAGAAAGGATTTTCGATGGAGGCGAGTAGTTCATATATTGTGAACCAGGCTTCTGCTCTACAACAAGCGTCGTGACTGCACGATGAAGTACCCAATATTGCACAGAACCACTGGCAGCACCATGACTTTGATGTTGCCGGTGGTTCTTTCTTGGTTTTAGGTCTTTAGAACTATATGTAATTCTTTAGCTTCTGTATGATTGGGCACCTCCCATATATACTGTCTTTAGAGCGAAAGCAAGTTCTAAAGGAGGAGGTGGTACGATGGATGCTAAGGCTGTCGGACAACGAATTAAGACTGCAAGGGAAAAGAAAAATTTGACGCAGGAAGATCTTGCGGCCCTTATCGATATAAGTCCAACCCATGTGAGTGTAATCGAGCGTGGTACTAAAATCGCACGTATGGATACCTTTGTGGCAATTGCCAATGTCCTTGGAGTATCTGCAGATTCTCTGCTCATTGATGTTGTGGATCAGGCAACCAAAAGTGTTGCGTCTGAGCTTTCTGCCGCCATCGATGAGCTTCCACGCGACGAGAAAATGCGTATACTCAAAGTGGTGGGTATATTAACAGAGAAGTGACAATGGGAAGAGCCGCAGGCTCTTCCTGTTTTTTTGCTTCTGTTCGACAAATTTCGCTGGACATCATTGTTCTTTTAGCTTTATACTCGGTCTAAAGAACTAAAACAAATTCTAAAGACGGGGGCAGAGCTATGAAAAAATTTCAGGAAATTATTGAAAGGGTTGCTCAGGAAAGCGGAACAACTCCAGAGGATGTTTTGAAGGAGATGCAATATGCCATTGACGAGGCATATGATCACCACGATGCAAGCGCACAAGTGCTGTGGGATATGATGACCTTTAAAGGTGATAGGCCAACACCGGAAGAGTTTATTTATCAGGTTGCTATGATGCTGGACGAAAGCAATGGCATACCGCAGTAATATAAAGATCCCCTGCAGATTGCAGGGGACTTTTCGTCTTATATTGGGGCAGGCAAACCGTCTCAAGGAGAAATGCTATTCATATTATTTTGCCGTTGAAACAGGGCGTTGATATTTTATGGTCCAAAATATATACTATAAGAATGATTGTGAAAAAATAGGCGTCTTAAAATTTCAATGAGCTAAGGTTGGCGAGAAAAGTGAAAATTATAAATAATGTTACAGAGAAGCTGGTGGATGATCTACGTACTACCATGAGCCAAGGCAGCCTGGTATCTGTTGCTGCCGCCTGTTTTTCTGTCTATGCTTTCGAGGAACTCAAACAAGAACTGGAAGAAATAGAGGAGTTTCGCTTTTTATTTACATCCCCAACATTTTTAGATGAAGCACCACAGCATACCCTCCGCGAGTTTTATATTCCTCGCCTAAACCGAGAGAAAACGCTCCATGGTAGCGAGTTTGAAATTCGGCTTAGAAGCGAATTCAGCCAAAAGGCCATTTCCCGGGAGTGCGCTGATTGGATAAGGCAAAAGGCACACTTTAAGTCCAATTGCACAGATGAAACTATGCCTGGATTTTTGGCCATCGATGGTTCAGCGCCCGTGGCGTATGCACCTATCAATGGTTTCACACGGTCTGACTTGGGCTGCGAGCGGGGCGGCAATATGTTCAGTATGATCCAGCAGCTTGACGCGCCGGAAAGTAAGGCATATCTGCAGCTTTTCGACCAACTCTGGGCCGATAAGCGGCGGATGCAGGATGTAACGGAGCAAGTGCTGGAGCGAATTACCACTGCCTATCAGGAAAACAGCCCGGAGTTTCTCTACTTCTTTGCACTCTACAATATTTTCAACGATTTTCTGGAAAATGTTAGCGAGGATGACCTGCCAAACGAAGCAAATGGGTTCAAGAATAGTTTGGTCTGGAATAAGCTCTACACATTTCAAAAGGATGCTGTGCTGGCCATTATCAGCAAACTGGAGCAGTATAATGGCTGTATTCTGGCCGACAGCGTGGGCCTGGGTAAGACCTTTACCGCATTGGCTGTTATCAAGTATTATGAGAACAGAAATCTGCGTGTATTGGTGCTATGCCCCAAAAAACTCAGCGATAACTGGATGACCTATAAGGCCAACTATGTGAATAACCCCATTGCTGGTGACCGCCTGCGGTACGATGTTCTCTACCACACTGATCTGTCCCGTAGCAAAGGATATTCCGGAGAACTGGACCTCTCGAAAATCAACTGGAGCGCCTATGACCTGGTTGTCATTGACGAGTCCCACAACTTCCGCAACGGAGGCAGCAGCCACAGCGACGAGGGGAAATATAACCGCTATGACGCCCTGATGGAAAAGGTCATCCGTCCCGGTGCCCGCACCCGTGTGCTGATGCTCTCTGCCACCCCCGTCAACAACCGTTTCTACGACCTCCGTAACCAGTTGGCCCTGGCCTACGAGGGCAACAGCGAAGCATGGCGGGACAAGCTGGATACCACCCGCTCGGTGGAGGAGATCTTCCGTAATGCGCAGAAATCGTTCAATACCTGGAGCGAGTGGGATGTGGAGCTGCGCACCACCGACAAACTCATGCGGATGTTGGACTTCGATTTCTTCGAGATTCTGGACGCCGTCACCATCGCCCGTTCCCGGCGGCACATCGAGAAATACTACAATGTGGGCGAGATCGGCAAATTCCCCACACGGCTGCCGCCCATCTCCAAGCGCCCGCCGCTGACGGATTTGAGTGATGCCATTACATACGATGAGATCTATGATCTGCTGCTCAGTCTGACCCTGAGCATCTATACCCCCTCCAACTACATCCTGCCCAGCCGTATGGAGAAGTACGCCGACCTGAACCACGAGGGAAAAAACAGCCTCACCCAGGTGGGTCGTGAGCAGGGCATTCGTCGCCTGATGAGCATCAACCTGCTCAAACGCCTGGAGAGCTCCGTCCACTCCTTCCGACTAACTTTGAAGCGCATTCAGGACTTGATCTGCACGACGCTGGACACCATCGCCCATTACGATCCCAATCTGACTTTGGAGCTGAATGACCTGACCAGCACGGTGGACTTTGACGCCGATGACCAGGAGATGGACCTGTTCACCGTGGGCAAGAAGGTAAAAATCGCCCTGGAGGATATGGACTATGTGACCTGGCAGCACGATCTGGAGGAGGACTTCAACACCCTCTATGTGCTGGTCAACATGGTGGCCGACATCACCCCGGAGCACGACAGCAAGCTGCAAATGCTGCTTTCCACTATTGCAGAGAAAATCGACCACCCCATCAATCCTGGCAATCGAAAGGTAATCATCTTCACCGCATTTTCTGACACTGCGGAGTATCTCTACGACCATGTCAGCACTTTTGCCCAGAACAAGTATGGCCTGCACACTGCCCTGGTCACTGGCTCTGTAAGCGGGCGCACCACAGTGCCGAAATTCAAGGCTGATCTCAATAATGTACTGACTTGTTTCTCTCCCATCTCAAAAGACAAGGCCGCTCTGATGCCAAACGGCCCGGACATTGACCTGCTTATTGCCACCGACTGTATCTCCGAGGGTCAGAACTTGCAGGACTGCGACTGCCTCATCAACTACGACATTCACTGGAACCCGGTGCGGCTGGTGCAGCGATTTGGCCGTATCGACCGTATCGGCAGCCGGAATGAGCAGATCCAACTCATCAACTTCTGGCCGGATATGCAGCTGGATGACTATATCAATTTGAAAGCACGGGTGGAGACCCGCATGAAGGCCCTGGTCATGACCTCCACCGGCGACGACAATTTGCTTTCCCCCGAGGAGCAGGGCGACCTGGAGTACCGTAAGGTGCAGCTTCAGCGGCTCCAAACCGAGGTGGTGGATCTGGAGGACATGGGCACCGGCGTGTCCATCACCGACCTGGGCCTCAACGAGTTCCGCATGGAGCTAATGGAGTACGCCAAGACTCACCCGGAGCTGGAGACCTGCCCCGGCGGCATCAGCGCCGTGGCGGCGGCCACACCGGACGCTCCGGCTGGTGTGGTGTTCATTCTGAAAAATGTCCACAATGAAGTGAACATCGACAACCGCAACCGGCTCCACCCCTATTATCTGGTCTATCTGACCGAGGACGGTGTCACGGTCCACGACCACCTATCCCCCAAAGATACCCTGGACGCCATGCGGCAGCTGTGCCGTGGTAAGGACAAGCCCATCGAGCAGCTGTACCGGGCATTCAATCAGGAGACCGAGGACGGGCGGAATATGGCCGTCTACTCCAGCCTGCTGGAGGACGCGGTGCTATCCATTCTGGACGCCAAGGAGGACAGCGACCTGGACAGCCTGTTCCGGGCGGGCGGCACCTCGGCCCTGCTCAGCCAGGTGTCCGGGCTGGATGATTTTCAGCTTGTCTGTTTCCTCGTCGTCCGATAAAATGGAGGTAGTGTCATGCTGGACTTTCCCAAATCAACGGCTTTTGGCCGCCGGTTTCCCAAGCAGAAATTCTATGAAAATCTGGATGTGCCTGCCGAGGTCAAGCGGCTTTTTGTGGAGCAGGTGAAGTTGATTATCTGGGCCAATAAGCTCTCCCCCGAGACCATGAACATCGCCCCTGGCCAGATGGTGCGGGAGATCGAAATGTTTCGCCTGACACTTCAGGGGCAGGACCTGGACGAGCGGGTGCTGTCCCTGATGGACAAGCAGATTCCATATCATATCCTATTTTTGCTGGAGCGGCCTGACGGCAGCGTTCAGCTCCATGTGACTTATAAGGAAGCCAGCCAGAGCGGCAGCAACGCCTTCCAGCTCCGGCAAAGCTATCACACGGAGTGGAGCAAGCCGGAGGAGTTGTCCCTGAATCTCACCGCCCTGGATATGGATGCCCTCTATGAGAGCATTGTTCGCCAGATTGCCGGGGACGCCATCGACGCGCCCCAGGGCGAGAGTCTGAAAGAGGCGGTGGAGCAGACCCAACAGCGGGAGAAGCTGGAAAAGCAGATCGCCCAGCTGAAAGCGAAGATGAAGAAGGAAAAGCAGCTGGGGCGGCAGATGGAGTTAAGGCGGGAAATTATGAGATTGGGGAGAATTTTTAATGATAAAGCATAGGCAGTATATTATCCTCCGTGCGGCAAGCGAGTGCAAGCCTCTCTTGGGGTTTAACAGCATCAAAGATGCAATCTATACACGTTACAAAAAAGCAAAATATTCTGACGATATCATACGAGCCGAACTGGAAAATCTAAGAACGGGCGGTTATGTATCATATAATCCGAAGGATAATCCTAATATGATATGGATTAAGATAGAGCCTTTGGGCCATAGCACCATTGAGGAATATCCCAAAATTGTTCTTTCTTCTATATTCAAGTTCATCTTAAAGGACCTTTTACTACCTATCATCATTTCGCTAATTACAAGCATTTTGGTATTTAGATATAATGGAGGGCCAACCTAATGGATAAATTAAAGTTTGAAACCCCGGATATGGTGGCGGGGAATATTGAGAAAATCGGGGCGCTGTTTCCCGCTGCGATTACGGAGATGCGGGGCGAGGATGGGCAGATCAAGAAGGGCATCAACTTTGAGGTACTCAAGCAGCTGCTCAGCCGGGATGTAGTGGACGGCGACGAGTGCTATGAGTTCACCTGGGTGGGCAAGAAGGCCGCCATGGCCGAGGCCGCCCGGCCCACAACCCGCACCCTACGCCCGGTGAAGGAGGACAGCCGGGACTGGGACACCACCCAGAACCTCTATATCGAGGGGGACAACCTGGAGGTGCTGAAAATCCTCCAGGAGAGTTATCTGGGCAAGGTGAAGATGATCTACATTGACCCACCTTATAACACAGGAAAAAACTATATCTATCGGAACGACTTTTCCATTGATAGCCAAGATTATCTTGAACAATCTGGTGAAGTAAGCGAGCTTGGTGCAAAACTTGTGGCAAATCCGCAAACTTATGCAAGATTTCACTCTGCATGGCTTTCTATGATGCACCAGCGCTTAATGGTTGCCAGAAGTTTTTTGGCTGCAGATGGTGTTCTGGTCTGTGCAATAGATGAAAATGAATTTTGTGCACTCGCAACTATTATGAAAGAAATATTTGGAGAAACCAGCTATGAGCATTCATATGTATCAATTGTTCACAACCCAAGAGGGCAACAAGGTAACAATTTTTCCTATGTGAATGAGTATCTTATTTTTGTTTATCCTTCGGATGGAAAAAAATATTTAGCTGACTTTCCAAAAGATGAAATTGATTCTCGAAATCTAAGAGATAGTGGAACCGAATCTGATCGCACGGACGCAAGGATGTGCTTCTATCCGTTCTATGTAAAAAACGGAAAAATTCAGAGCATCGGAGATGTTCCGGATAACAATTTTCATCCTCTATCTGCAAATGTTATTTTGCCCGATGGTACTATTGAAATATGGCCAATGACCGATAGTGGAGATGAGAAAAAATGGAGATATGCCAGGCAGAGCGTGGAGGGAATACTTAGTAAATTAGAAGCAAAACAAGGACGAGAATCCATTCAAATTATCTTTAATAAAGATGAAGGTACCATGCGTAGTGTTTGGGTTAATGCCAAATATGACTCAAGCGAATATGGAACTAAATTGCTTGATAAATTACTTGGAGGGGCTTCATTCACCTTTCCGAAGAGCCTCTATGCTGTATATGACTGCATTAAATCAGTGACAAGGTACGATAAAAATGCTATTGTCATGGATTTCTTTTCGGGTTCTTCAACAACCGCTCATGCTGTAATGCAATTGAATGCAGATGATCACGGAAAGCGAAAATTCATTATGATTCAATTGCCTGAAAATCTGGATGAATCACTTACCCACGGAGTCGACAGTAAGACAAAAAACTCAATTCAAAATGCGATACAAATATTAGATAAGCTAAAAAAGCCTCACACAATTTGCGAAATTGCAAAAGAGCGTATCCGCCGTGCGGGGGACAAAATCAAAGAGGACAACCCCTTGGGCACGCAGGACTTGGACATCGGTTTCCGGGTTTTCCGGGTGGACAGCAGCAACATGAAGGATGTGTACTATCATCCCGAGGAGCTGGATCAGCAGTCCATGTTCAATCTGGTGTCCAACATCAAAGACGACCGCACCGACCTGGATCTGCTCTACGCCTGCCTGCTGGACTGGGGCGTGGAGATCCACCTGCCCCACACCAGCACCGACCTGGACGGCTGCACCGTCCACGATGTGGACAACGGCGCTCTCATGGCCTGCTTCAGCCCCAATGTGCCCCGCTCCGTGGTGGAGTACATGGCAAAGCAGCAGCCCCTCCGCGCCGTTTTCCGTGACAGCGCCTTCGCCTCCGACGACGCCAAGATCAATGTGACAGAGATCTTTAAAAACCTCGCCCCGGATACCAAGGTGAAGGTGATTTGATGAGCCAAATTGAATTACCAGAATTCTCAGCCCTGACCGAGGATGATTGGCAGTATTTTCTTTCTTTTGGAACACCAAATCAATATTTAGATACGGTGGCAAAGGGGCTTCAAGAGAAAAACCGCTATTTTACAGATTTTAGATTTCTCAAACTCGTTTACTGGTATGCCAGATATTGTGATACTTCTATCTTCCTGCCTGCAGGAAAAATCCTATATCGCGCACGCTTATATGATAGAGAAATAGAATCTGAAGAAAAATCGCCTGCATTCCGAGGCTACGGAGAAAAAGATAGCTTTGTTCCACCAAACGGAAAGTATGTTCCTCATGGTCGCGCAAATCCAGACAGAATTGTCTATCTCTACGCTGCGCACAGCATCAATACAGCTATCGCTGAAGTATCTCCGCCGCTAAGAGCAGATGTCAGTGTAGCTGAAATTGAGGTATTAGAGCGCCTTACATTACTTAGTTTTTGTTCTTACTGTGCTACCACTACGGGAGAAGATACGGACATATTAGCGTGGCAGCGTAATTTTGTGCTTGCGCTTGCTCGATTGTATAATCAACACTATGGAGATGTCCGGGATTATATTCTATGTCAATATATCAGTGAGTTTGTAAAGAATATTGGTTTTGACGGGATTGCATTCCGATCATCAAAAGTAATTGAGGATCGGAAATTTCTGAAGCGAGACAGAAACTATACCATTTTCAGTTATAATAAATGCAAACCTGTGTCGTCTAATTTGTTTTTTATTTATGACCATCAATATACATTACGGGTTCAAAATGCAAGTGGCGTTTTTGAAGCGTTTGAGGAATGATTAGATGAAACTTCAATTCAAACACCAGCCCTTTCAGGCGGAGGCAGCTGCGGCGGTCTGCGACGTGTTCAACGGCCAACCCATGCGCACTACCACCTACCGCCTGGATCTGGGCGACATGACCAATGTGCAGCAGAGCATGGACATGACAGACACCGGCTTCCGGAATCACCCGCTGGTTCCGGAACTAACCAACGCCCGTATTCTGGATAATCTGCACGCTGTCCAGCGTCGGGGCGGCTTGAAGCCCTCCGAAGCCTTATCTGGCCCTGGGATCAACCTGTCCATTGAGATGGAGACTGGTACCGGAAAGACCTATACTTATGTGAAAACCATGTACGAGCTCAATGCCCGCTATGGCTGGAGCAAGTTTATCATCGTGGTGCCGTCAGTAGCCATACGAGAGGGCGTCTACAAGTCCCTCCAGACCACCCAGGAGCACTTTGCCGGGGAGTACGGCAAGAAGATTCGGTTCTTCATCTACTCCTCCGACCGGCTCACTGAGGTGGACCGCTTCGCTTCTGATAGTGCCATCAATGTGATGATCATCAACATGCAGGCGTTTAACTCCAGCAAGAACCAGCGGATCATTGACAAAAAGCTGGACACCTTCCGCAGCCGCAAGCCCATTGACATCATCGCAAAGACCAACCCTATTCTCATTATCGACGAACCCCAGAGTGTGGAGGGCAAGCAGACCAAGGAGAGCCTGAAGAAGTTCAACCCGCTCTTTACCCTGCGGTACTCCGCAACCCACAAGGAGAAGTATGACATGGTGTACCGGCTGGACGCTATGGACGCCTATAACCAGCACCTGGTGAAGAAGATTGCCGCGCTGGGCGTCACCCTCACCGGCTCCACCGCCACCAACAGCTATGTCTATCTGGAGGGCATCGACCTCTATAAGAACAAAGCCCCCACCGCCCGCTTGGGGTTCGAGATCAAGGGGGCATCCGGCACCAAGACCGTGGTCAAAAAGGTCAGCGGCGGTGACGACCTCTTTGCTCTGTCCAACGGTCTGGAGGAGTACTCCGACCGCTATGTGATCCTGCCCGACGGCATTGACGGCCGGGACAACTCAGTCACGTTCCTCAATGGCCTGAAGCTTTACGCCGGACAGATCCAGGGCAATGAGCAGATGACCGCCCTCCAGCGGCGGGTCCAGATTCGTGAGACCATCCGAACCCACATCCGCCGGGAACGGGAGCTCTACCCAAAGGGCATCAAGGTGCTTAGCCTGTTCTTCATTGATGAGGTGGCCAAGTACCGGCTGTACGACGGAGACAACGACGACGGACGCAACGGCGAGTATGCCCGGATGTTCGAGGAAGAGTATGAGAATGTGGTGGGTGAACTTCAGCGAGAAATGGGCGACGAGTCCTATCTCAGCTATCTGGACAAAATCTCCGCCCATGAGACCCACCAGGGCTACTTCTCCATCGACAAGAAAAAGGGCAAGAAGGCCCGCTTTGTGGAGAGCAAGGTGGACCGCAAAACCCAGACCTCCGATGACGCCGACGCCTACGACCTGATCATGAAGGATAAGGAGAGGCTGCTCAGCCTGGACGAGCCGGTGCGATTCATTTTCTCCCACTCTGCCCTCCGGGAAGGCTGGGACAACCCCAATGTGTTCCAGATCTGCACCTTGAAGCCCCAGAGCGAGTCGGAGATCCGCAGCCGCCAGGAGATTGGACGCGGCCTGCGCCTGTGCGTCAACCAGCAGGGCGAGCGGATGGACGAGAGCGTGCTGGGCAGCGAGGTTCAGGAGCTGAACAAGCTGACTCTGGTCACCGATATGGCCTTCGGCAAGTTTGCAGAGGCACTTCAGTCCGGCCTGGCTGAGTCCCTGGCTGACCGCCCCAAGAAGGTAGATGTGCAGCTGTTTATGGACAAGGTGCTCACCAACGCCAACGGGGATACAGTCAAGGTCACCCGCGATTTGGCAGAAGCCATTTACGAGGATATGATCGGCAACGGCTATGTAAAGCGGGGCGAATTGACCGACAAATACTACGCCGACAAGGCCAGCGGTACCGTTCAGGTGGCCGAGGAAGTCAAAGACTGCGCCGCCTCTGTGATATCCATCCTGTCCACCATCTATGACAGCCACTCTGTGGAGCTTGAGGATGCCCACGGAAATAATGTGGAGGCCAAGGTGGATACCGACAAGCTGAAAAAGAAAGAATTCCTGGCCCTCTGGGAGAAGATCAATCAGAAATCCTTCTATACGGTTTCCTTTGACACCAAGGATCTCATCCAAAAAGCCATTGACAAACTCAACGGCCATCTGGAGGTCTCCCGTATTTTTGTGAAGAAGGAATACGGTGAGCAAGAGTCACAGATCCAGTCAAAAGATCAGTTGCTCCAAGGAGAAGGCTTCAAGCATCAGAAAGCGGATCAGGAAGTGGCGGATCACTCTGTACTGGGCAGTGTACGCTACGATCTGGTGGGCAAACTGGTGGAGGAGACCGGCCTGACCCGCGCCACGGTTGCGGCCATTCTGGCTGGGATGGCTCCACAGAAATTTGCCATGTACCGCCTCAACCCGGAGGAGTTCATTCTCAAGGCCGGAAAAATCATCAACAACGAAAAGGCCACGGCCATCATCCAGCATATCGCCTACAATAAGCTGGATGCAGTCTATGATACTGACATCTTTACTGCTGCCACGCTGCGGGGCAAACTGGGGCAGAATGCCATGCAGGTGGATCGAAGCATCTATGACTATCTGATCTACGATTCGGATGGAGAGCGTAAGTTTGCTGGGCAGTTGGACATCAACGAAAAAGTTGCCCTCTACGTAAAACTGCCCAAGTCCTTCTTCATCTCCACACCGGTAGGTAAATATAGTCCCGACTGGGCTATTGCCTTCCACGAAGGCAGTGTAAAGCATGTATATTTCGTGGCGGAAACCAAGGGCAGCAACGACACCATGGAGTTGCGCGGCGTGGAGGAAGCAAAAATTGAGTGTGCCAAAGCCCATTTTGCGGCAATCAGCAACAGCAGCATTACTTATGATGTGGTGAAGGATTTCGAGCAGCTGATTAGTCTTGTGTCATAATTATTCCTGTGGGTTCACCTTTCATCTTGTCCTCCCATGTCAAGTTCCGCTACAATGGGGCTAAAGTGAGGAGGAGATTACATGAATGGACTATCCTTTATCCGCCGACGGTGCAATTTAAGCCAGGGACAACTGGCCGAAAAGCTGGGTGTTACCCGCCAGGCCATCAATCTGTGGGAGAACCGCCGGGAGCCGCTGCCGGAGGCCCGCAAGGAGCAGCTCAGTCGGTTTTTCGGTCTGGAACCGGAGCTCTTTGATGAAATCACCCAGGAGCAGGAGGACGCCCTGCTCCATCGTCCCTGTTTTATGTACCGGGACGATGACGGACACGATTATTTCCTGTTTCGGGAGAATCCACTAAGGCCTGTGGGCTGCCTGCTAAGGGAAACAACTGGGCAACCCTTCACCCAGGATGAACAGATGATTTTAGATCGCCGGGAACTGGAAGAGATGCTTGACATCTTGCGTCAGGCGGTGTTTCCGAAAGATCGTTCCCGGTGGACCGCGTGGGATTCCAATGTGGCCATGAACCGGATGCGGTGTATCTTGGGCGGTATGACGGACGCTCTGGAGGCCATTCAAAAGCAGCCTAAAGAGCGAAAGATGGACTGCTTCTTTTTGATGATGCAGGTAGAGCTGGCTTTGGCTTTGGCACTGGGCGGGATCGAGGAAGCAGATCTTCCCCATCAGAAGTTGGACGATGTGCCGGGGTTGGATACAGACCATATTGCAGGTCTGGCTACGGAATTCAAGAACTGGCTGGGCAAGCGGGGCGAGATATCTGACACCTTGTTTTCCAAATAGAATATATCTCTATTAACGTGACCGTAAAAGGGGGCGTAATCCATGGCAACAATCCGATGTCCGCACTGTGGCAGTCCTGTCATGATCCGGGGGAGCCGGTGGGAGTGCGGCTATTGCGGCGACTTTGGTTGCATTTCCTCTCTCCATCCATCTGAAAAGGCAAAGCTGATGCAGGCAGCTGCTCCCTCTATTCAGATCACCTTTACCGTGAAAGACACCACTGAGGAACCGGAGGAAGAAACACCTCCACGCAGCTTTTCACGTGCCGAATTGGAGGATATGGTACGCCGGTGGGATTTTTCTGAAGATGAATGGGCCTGTCGGGATCTGCTCATCGCTGCCTTCCCTGAGTCGGTCCGCTTCTGGACGGTGGAGGAACTTTCAGAGATGGACACCATGGAGCTTCTGGGTAAAGTTGGTGAGTGGAAACCGGAAGCGGGTATCCAAATGATGAAATTTCTGCTGGACATCGCAGAGCGCCATCTCCAAGAGCCAGAAGCTGCCGAACAGCTGCTGGAAAATGATTTGTATGAACTCTGTCATAATCAATCTGTCCAGCCCAAACTCTTGACTCAGCTAAAAGAGGACGAGCACCTGGTTGGGCAGCTTTTTCAAAGTGCCTATGTAGGCGGTCTGCAGGAGGACTTACTGGAAGCGTGTGGCTGGTTTGGGGAAAGGGCACTGAAAGAGCATCTTCATTCTCTCTTGGCTCAAAACCCCTATTTTGAAGAACGCAACTAAATGCAGAGACAAGAAATTGGACGAAGGAGCCTATGGAAAAAACTTCTAAGGATATACTCAGGCTCTGTGAGAACAGAGAGGTGCGCAGTTTTCCTCCTATACTACTGCCTGTGTAGTTCTTTTCTCTGCTATAAATCTCTGATAGAGTGAGTCCTTCTGGGAGGACCATGTTGAACCGCTCCTGGGTTCACCAAGTGGACGCAGTTCCCCCTTGGCGTGGGGATATCGTGATTTACATTTTCAGAAAGTGGTTTGTACTACATTTTGGTACAAACCACTTTTCTTTATTTCACAGTATAGAGATTGGAGGTGCTGCTCCCGTTTGCCCTATAACGGTAAGCCTTTTTTAAGTAGCCGTGCTGCTCCAGATCGTGAAGCGCTCTCTTGACTGTGGAGCGGGAAAGCTTCATATCCGACGCTATGGTTTTGATGCCGGGCCAGCATTTGCCCTCAGCATCTGAGCGGTCCAGCAGGTACATATAAACTGCCCTCGCTCTGGAGGGCAGTTCGGTATCAGCATAAATGGTTCCAAAGTAGCTCATGTATTTTCTCCTTCCATCGACTTTATGCTTTTGCCATATTTTTTTGCCTTTTCATGCACAGGGTCATGCGACATCCCCCCGTATCCCGATACAGCATAAGCATGGTGTTCGTCTGATCCATCAGCTTTATCAGCTTTCGGGAGATTGTGCTCCAGATCCACTCGGTTGGCATAGTCCACTGTTCGGTTCGCTCGTTCCGGTACGGTGTATGGCGCTCCAAACTTAATGCCCCAATCCAGGAAGAGCCGAAGTCTGGTTCGCATAGGATGAGTGCCGGTTTTCATGACGATAAAGCTGCCCTTGGGAATGGATTTCAATTCGTCAGGGGTCAGCAGGGCACGCTCCATCATCTGCAGGCTTTGGCTGGGGTCGTTCTTGCCCCGGCTCACGGAGCCAGAGAGGACGGTGCGGCTACCCAGGGCTTTGGACAGCACCTCCGCAGTCTGGCTGTTGGGGGCGAAGCCGCCAAAGATGGTATCCTGGCAGTTGTCCTGAATGATCTCGCAGCCCTCTTTTCCATAGTTTTTTTCAAGCTGCGCTAAGGACTGGATGATGGGTACGAGCGTTAACCGGCGAGAGCGTCCAGCTGAGAAAAGGGGTAGAATATCAAACGGGGGCATCGTGCCAAATTCGTCGCAAAATAATACCACCCGATTTTTCAGCTTGCCGCCGTTTTCATCGGCTACAGCAAACAGCTCCCGGCTCAGGTTCTGGATCATAAGACCGGCCATAAAGTTTTTGGTCGTATCTTCTTCCGGAAGGATCAAGAAGATGGCAGACTTCTCAGAGGCGAATCGTTCGGCGTCAATGGCGCTGTCAAAGCACAGGATCTGCTCCAGCTCACTGTCCAGAAAGGCATTCAGCCGGGACAGTACCGTGGACATGACGGAGGCCATGGCCTGCTCTGCGCTGTTGAGTGCAGCACCGGCAAACCACCGTGCCTTATGGTTCGGCGGTAATTTCCCCATCAAGAGTTGGAAGTGGCTCTTTCCCTTGATGCCGCTTGGCTCCAGCAGATCCTGCACCAGCTTGAACACTGAGACGATATGGCGTCGCTCCTGGGGATGGTCTTTGTCAGGAGGAAGGAACTCGGCCAGCATCAGGATGACCGAGGTGAGCAAACCTTCGGCGGCATCGTAGAAGAAGGCGTTCTGTCCACGATTGCTCTCATCGCCGTCCGGGTTGACGATGGTCTTGGACAGGATCTTGGCGTATTTTTCTGCCTTGGCACGAGCTGCCAGATTCCTCGGTTCTTTACGAGCAATGTCCATGTATCGGTTGACCAGCGTCAGCAGATTGTTGCCATCCGAGCGGGTGGGGTTTCGCAGGTCGATAACGGAAACATTGTACCCATAGCACTCCTTGGCAATGGTTCCGTAATTGCGGGCGAGGTCGCCTTTGCTGTCCAGCGCCAGCCAACTCATGCCGCTGGCACAGGCATATTCCAGGTTGGGATACAGAAAGAAAGCGGTCTTGCCGATACCAGACGCACCGATCATGAGACAATGGATATCGTCGCTGTCCACCAGAGCGGTGAGTTCTCCCTTTTTCCCTTTGCACCCCAGTACCAGCCCCTGCTCTGCGGGGCGGTTGTGGCCGCTGCGCCACTCCCTGACCTTGAACGGGACATGGGCATAGGTCCGCTTGATCTCCTTTGCGGTGGCCCACCTTGCGGTACCATGCTGTCCGTCGCCAACTGTCCTGGACTTGATGCCGCTCAGGGTGTAGCAATGGGACAGGGCCGCAAGGCCTCCAATGACAAGAAACATTCCAGCGCCGGCCAGAATCAAGAGCGCCGCTTTTGATTCTCCGAGCTGTTCAAACATGGTTACCCAAAACTCTGGCATGATACCTTCACCTCGCATTCCTGTTCTCTAATGGCGGTCAGGTCATCGTTCCAATCCTTGTTCTCTGGAACGAGCTGCTCAACTGCATATTTCTCTGCCAGCTGCTCTGTCATGCGCTGGTTGGCCAAGCGGCCAGCCTCGTCGTTGTCCAGACAGAGCAGCACGGTGTGGATCTGTGGCATTCTCTCCAGCATCTTCATTACCGGCAGGATAGAGGTACCACAGCAGGCTACATAGCTGTGGCGCTGCCAATCCTCTGGATAGAGCGTGATGTAGGAGAGCATATCAATGGGCGCCTCGAATGCATAGAGGCGCTCGTCTGTGCCTATATGGTGAAAGCTGTAATGGGGATCACAACCCTCCACATTGAGCCGGAAGGCTTTGCCGTAGCTGTTGGTACTCCGCTTGTGGGCGTGGCGTGGGATGCCTTCTTCGTCTGTGCCTACAAATACTGCATTGTGGTATTCGGCATCTTCGTACAGAAGCTTTTCCCTGGCGAAGTGGGTTACCACACTTCGGTCAATGTTTCGGTGCTTGACCAGATAGGCATAGACCCTACGCATATCGGAGTGGATCGGCGGCAGAACAAAAGGCTTGGGCGGCTCCTCCACCCGCTCAGCAGCGGATGGGTAGATGGTACCCGCTTCGCCCCCCAACAGCATGGTCACCGCTTCGGGGTAGCTGAGGTTGTAGAAGCGCTTCACAAAGCTGACTGCATGACCACCCCGTTCTTCGGCGTGGTCGTACCACTCGTTGCCGCGGACAGTGACGCTGTGATCCCTGGCCAGCCGTTTCTCTCTGCCGGAGGCAAGAAGCTTTTCACCATGGCAGCGCAGGAACTCCTCCAAATCAACGGAGGCGGCTCGCTGCTTTTCTTCTTCTGTAAAGTGAATATAAGTCGACATAGATTCCTCCTGTTACATGGTCTGCTGATACGACAGCTGTTCCTCGTGGTCGTCAGCCTTATGGCCCATGGCCATGCGTTTCTCCATCAATCGCCTGCGCCGTTTGGAATCAATACGGATTCCGGCCGGGTTATGGGGAGGAACAGAATTGTTCCGGAAGATCCTGCCCATGTGGTGGAGCAGTTTGGTCGCTGCCAGCATCACGGAAGGGTCACGGAACTGGTCGATGCGGTCCAGGAAGAATTGAGCATACTGGTTACCCTGGGCAGCGGAGCGGGTAAACCACTCTCTGGCCTGCTCCCGATCCTGCTTCACATCCCGGCCCAGGAGGTACAGTTTGCCCAGTGTATACTGTGCAAACTGGTTTCCCTGTTTGGCGGCAGAAGTCAGATACTCCACAGCCTTTGCCACCTTCCTGGGCACAGATCCGCCAGTGAGGTAGAGCTTCCCCATACGGTATTGAGCAAACTGATTCCCATGCTCCGCGGCCTTGTCCAGCCAGCGCACTGCCTCCTCTGTCCGCTTCTGAGAAAGCAGTAATTTCCCGAGGGCATATTCTGAGATGATGTTCCCGGACTCCACGGACAGGTGGAACCACTTCTCTGCTTTTTCGTGGTCACGCATGGTAGCAAGGTCATCCCGGTAGAACTTTCCCAGCTGGTGGGCTGCCATCGTATATCCCTCTGCCCAGAGTCGCTCCAACTCCCGAACCGCTTCTGCGTGTTCCTCATCCAGAGCATAGACATTCTGCAGAACCTCCTTGGCGGCGCGATACCGGCGCGCCTGTTCGTATATGCGGTTGGAACTCTGCTCCTCCTGTGATGATCGTTGCTCCGGCTCAGGCTCGTCGTCCATCGCTTCATCTTCAAAAGTGGGGAGGCCGAGACGGATGCTCTCGGCCTCCCGAATGATGTCGTTTTTGATCCTGCGAAACTCCTTTTGCTGAGAGAGCGGGAGATGCTCTCGCGGTGTGCGGCTGCCGTAGCACTCGTTCAGCTCATCCCGGATCTGATTCCAGGTTTCATAGCACTGCGCCACTTCCGGCTGCCGGGCCAACTCGTCCACGATGCCGTCCACCAGTGCTTTCAGCGGCTTCTTCAGGTAGCCGTATTGCTTTTTCCCGGTGGTGGTTTCCAGTGCCTGCACCAGCTGACTCATCTGCTCCTCAATGACGGGATTGTCGCAGAGCTGATGATTCATCTTGCGAATCAGTTCCCGCATGGTGTCCTGGGCTGTTTCGACCAGCTCTTTGTAGGCCACATCCTTCCGTTCATAGATCTGAGTCATCTCATCCCGAAAGATCGTGTTGGTCAGTTTGGAGCGCATGGCTGCAATGCCGTCTTTGGTCAGAAAGCCTTCCTTCGGATCATCTGACCAGACCATCATGTGGATGTGCGGGTGATGCCCCTCATTGTGGAAGGCCGCATACCAGCGGAAGTGATCTGCAGATATTTTCATGGCCTTGGCCAGATCCTGTGAGTGCATCATAAGCAGGGTGCGCCATGCGTCTGCATTGTCATATTCCAGACGGGCAGCATCTTCACGGCGCAGAGAGTAGATGATGGTCCACACATTCCCCTCGTGGGCCTCCAGCTCAGCCATAGCCGCATCAAGGTCGACTGCTGTTGCAGAACTGAACAGACCATGTGCGCCGTGACGCTCCACACGAGGACGAGTAGCAATGTAGGACAGGTATCCGCTCTCCGAGTTCATCTCATGGAGATTTGCATCCAGCGCCATGGTGATAAATGCAGAGGCAGTTCCCAGGGTCGGGGTCTTGCGATAGTCCTCGTACTCGAACAGCTCCGCAGCATCAGGAAAGTCATGGAGCAGCTTTTGGATCAGCTCCTGCTGGCTATTGGTAACAGGACCGTTGCCGGTCAGCATCTCCACGCCCTCACGGGTAGCGATGTATTTCATGTACCCGCCGGCTTTGGCTGATTGAATGTAGCCGCTTTTTTGTACGAGCTTTACCATGAGTTACACCGACTTCTGGAAGTCCAGTGCATCCTTGAACGAGATGCGTCCGTTGGTGTGCTTCATATCCCGGATGGCTTTTCCGCGCAGACGCTGGTATTCGCCTTCGTCGATGTCGGTGTCGTAGGCGATGATCTGTCCCAGCACATTGAGATCCACGCCCTGCTTGAACAGGAGCGAGCCCATGCGTCCTGCATAGTAGTCCAGTGTGCCGGTCATCATGGCAGAGAGTGCTTCGGGCAGAAAGGCACCGGCGTTCTTCGTGTTCAGATAGCCGATGTAAAACCGGAGCGCCTGTTCAACAAACTCGCTCCGGCTGGAGCAGTTATCGAGGCGCAGATAGATGTCGATTTTTTCATCCAGATCCTCGGAGAGCCAGAAGCCCTTCTTGATCTTGCTGTTTTCTGTCATCAGGTCATTCACTCCTTTTTCCTGGTGTCACCGCTGAGAACCCCTGCAACAGTAAGCGATTTCCGCATCATAGGGTCCAACAGCCATTTCCGTTCTCCCAATTGTCCCCGGTGTAAAAAGCCTGAAACTGCCCGCACTGCGGGCAGAAGTGGGAGAGCCGGGGGCGGCTTGTCCCCGGCTCTTTCTCCTGCTTCACTTTTGTGGGCTTCCCGCTCCCTCGGAAAGCGGCCCAAATCCCGCATACTTCTCTGGGTCGGGGTACTCGGTCGGCCAGCCCCTGAAAGCCGCACACAGCGGCTCACAGGGGGCAACACGGCGCTACATCTGCATCTCCGGATACTCCTCACTCTGTTCTGCCTGGTAGTTCACGCAACACTCCTCCAAACTCTGCCCCCAATGCTCCTGACAGTAGGTATTCATCTTGGGAAGGAACAGAGCTTGTTCCTCCGGGCTGAGCTGATATTTGAAGTCCAGCTCATCGCCATCGCCGCACTGCAGGAATACTTCCAGCGTGTCGCAGACGCAGCCTCGGTCCAGATCGTAGTTGGCGTAGATGTTCAGCCAGTCATCATTCTCTGTGGTGCAGATATTGGTTCCGAACACCTCGTCCGCATTGAACGATACTTCCATGTAGAACTCCAGCAGGTTGTCACGCTGAACAATGTCCTCGGCGAAGGAGATGTCCTCTGCACGGAGAGGCCGACTGCCGGTGAGATACTGCGACTCGGTTTCGTGTGTGATCTCCTTTCTTTGCAGACGATCCAGGAAGGTACGCCACCGATCATCCGGCGAAGCGATGCTTTTCTTCATGGCAAAGTAGACAGCGCTGCTGACATCCTGGATGCGGAATCGCTTCCAGCCGTCCATGATGTTGAGTGCATCGATGTGTCCGTTATCCAGATCAATATCGAATGCACCGACCACTCTGCCGGTGTTGTCCAGCCGCTCCGACACATATTTTTGAAACTGCTTGCGGGACAAGTTCTCTCTGCGAGGGAACATTTCTGCGAAATGTGCAGGGGCATCACCGTCTGCCTTGCGGATATAGTTCCGAAGCTGGCGGGCAGTTTGAAGGAACTCCAGACGTTCTTCCGTTAGGAAGTAGGTGGAACTGCTGCCCTCCGTAACATGGAACACCGCAAAGCGTCGGGCAGCTTCTTGCGCTATTTGATCGTCCTTCTGCTCTTGCTGGATCTCTTCGTTGATGCGGTCATACTCCTGCCCAGGAAGCTGGCGGCACATCTCATCGATGGTATTCTGCAGATGCTCCTCCAGCGTTTCGCCCTTCAGGTATTTGCTCAGAGCGTCGTACCATCGCTCGTCCAGCCAGAGAGTGATATCACGGCTCCTCATTGCATACCTCCCATCTCCGGACCGCTGTATTCCATCTCCGGAAAGTCGGTCAGCAGATGCCACACACCGTTGGCGTAGTTGGCACTATGAATGGTCTGCTTCAGGATCTCATCGGCGGAGAGTGCCATCTCTATGCCGGAGACTCCTGGATGTGCGGCAGCCCCGTGACCGTTCAGAAGCCCTTCGGCCTGAGAAGCGGTCAGAGGTACAAACCCGCAGGGCGTCATCAAGGAAAAGACAGATCCCGGATGAGTAGACAGGAAGGCATGAACCGTGCATGGAACTGCTGTATTGGTCTGCTCCTCTCGAAGCGTCCAGACGCAGCGGAGCAGTTCCTCACTATGGGAAGCCTCCAGCCCATTCTCAGCGATCCAGCGCGCTGTCAAATCATTCAGAGGGTCATCCAGCTCCAGAAGGAAATTGGCATCCTCCTCAGTGATGGCATCCTCAATATTGTCCCGGATCAACCGTGCCGCGGTGATCTCCTCGGCAGCATCGATCATCTGCGAAGGGTCGGAAGCCATCCACTGTTTGACGCGGCGTTCATAATCCGCACTGATCCGCTTCTTCAGCTCCTTCTTACTGTTCATTGAACCACCTCCGGCTCCGCTTCAGGTTTCGGCGTGGTGATTCTCGAATTGCGGCGGGGCTTGCTGGGGGCAGCGGCGGTCACATCGCTCTCGTCGATATACTCACGCACCGGAGCGGGCACATATTTCTCATAGAGCTTCACCAGCGCGTCCGTCATCTCACGGTCCAGGTCAAGCTCCTTCTTGCTCATGTAGCGCTTGAGCGCCGAGAGTTTCTCCTCATCGAATGTGATGGTCAGATTCACTTGCTTCATAGGCACATCCTTTCTCAGTCGTAGTTGATGTATTCGATCTCCAGCCAGTGCGTCCAGCCCCGGCCTTCCAGTTTTGTTTTGACCACTCCTTTTTTCGTGTTCATGGCCTCGATCACATAACCGTCACCGATATACACACCAATGTGTCCGTCATGCCAGACCGCCAGGCCGGGGGTGTCCGGCATGGTCTCAATGGGACCGGACACCGATGCAGAGTAGTACATCTGGTTGGCGCCCAGGTCAGGCATACCATTGGTAGCATATCCGATGGTCAATGTTTCAGGGTCGAGCCAGCCATAGCCTTTGATCAGTCCTACACAGTCTGTTGTCCGGCCGCCCAGCCAGTTAGCCCGGATGAAATCTGCGTAGGTGCCCACGCCGTCCGGATACTGCTCCAGCTTGTAAGCCAAGAGCGAGTCAGTGAGGACATTGCCGTATGTCCCCCAGACATAACCCCAGCCAGACTCCCAAGCGTGGGTAGCATAGATCGCAAGGTCTGCTGCATTCTTAGTGGAGGGATCGGTGAAGGTGGAGATGTCCAGGTCGATGCTGGCTCCGCCACCCCGGAGATACTCGCCATCGTAACTGCCGCCTCCAGCGCTCCCTGCGATCATGGTATAGATGTGGTCGATGTTGCTTTTATCATCCTCTGTGATCGTTCTGCCTAAGTGCGCTTCCAGATTTGCATATGCCTGGTACAGCGAGACTGGTACAGCGACGGTATATTCTTCTTCCTCTGTACTTGTGGTTCCATCCTCCAGAGTTACTTCCACGGTTCGTGTCCGGGTTTCTGTGGTGTAGAAGCACTCCACAAAGCTGTCTGCAGCACTCGCGGATGGAGCGTCCGCCCCAAAGCAGAGGGCATAAAAAACGGCCTTGACACGGATAGGGTCAAGGCCGTTGCTGCTGTCCATCTGTTCATTGACGGAGGACACCGCCGAATCCAGAAGAGAAAAAGCCGAGCGCATCTCCTCAATGTGATGCTGAAATTCCGCAGGAACATCGCTGGAAAACTCACCCCCGTAGAAGCAAGCCTCCACCGAATAGTTGTTGTGTTCTGCGCCGCCGGAGCCAATGGCGCAGAGAAGAGCGATTAAAAGAATGACCGGCGAAAAGATTGCCACCAGAATCCAGCCCACACCTTTTCGGGTCTTTTCATTGGTGAGGAGCATAGCGGCAGCTTTTGCCACAGCGGCAGCAGAAAGAGCCATGAAATCCACCTCCTATTCTTTGACAGAATGATTGTATTGTGATATCCTTTTTAAGTAAATGTTGCTTGCATCTTTCGTTGTTGCGTCCATTGCGTTCTGGTATCCGCTCAATGCCGTTTCTCTTATGCTTGCGTTTGCAAGTTGCGTGTTGTTTTACATCGACAAGGGGGAAACTAATATGAGCAGCAGAATTAATGCGGTGAGCCAGGGGATCTGCGGGACGGAGCGGCCAAGTTCTGGGTACCTGAACAGATGGGGATACCGCAGCACGAAAGTGTAGGGTTGGATTTCCCTTGGGGTTCAATGCCCCACCGTCTCACCACAGAGAGCAGAGGCTTTGTCTGAAGTCTCTGCTCTTTTATCGTCCACCTGCCGATCCGAAGAGCTTCGCTTTGTAGGCCGGGGCGTGAACCTCCAACAGGTATCGTTCATTGCCGCACTTATACAGACAGACACCCCGCTGGGGAAACTTGATGAGGTTGTACTCCGACTCCTCCAGCTGAAGCATATCCATGTAGGAGCGCTTGTCGATGGAACCGGCGTTGAACAGGAACTGGTGAGGCGGGATGCTGAACAGGGGTTTTGTCATCTCACGGACGCCCTCCTGGTCGAAGTCCTCCAGATTCTGACTGGCCAAAAGCATGGCGGATTCCTTCTTTCTCACACGCTTCAGACAGTTGCGGATGTACTCGATGGCAGTGGGATTGGACAGCCAGATATACAGTTCGTCCAGAGCTGCCACGGTATTGCCCACGGTCAGAAGTTTGTCGGACATGAAGGACAGCACATTGAAGAGCATGGCGTTGCGTACATTTTTTGCCGCACTGAGCATCCCTTTCACGCCGAACACCAGAAAGCGGCTGGAGGTGATGTTGGTATGTCCATTGAAGAACTGAGCGTCGGCTCCCTTGCACATAGAGTGCAGGCCCAGAAGCACCTCCTGCAGGAGTTTTTCGGTATAGAGCTGGTGCTGCCCGGCATCGTAGTTTTTGAATTCCTGCTCGATGAGGTCGTAAAGGTCGGAGAGAATAGGATAGTCCTCCGGACGCATCCGGCTGAAGTTGGTGCGCTCGGTGATGCCGAACTTCTGGTACAGCTTGGACAGCATGATCTCAATGGTATCGATATGTGCGTCGCTGAAATCCTTATAGGCTCGGAAGAAGTCCTTCAGGAAGGAGATGTGCTGGGCCAGCAGGGTGCTTTTGCGAAAGGCCTCCGGCGCATCGGTTGCGTTGGGGTCACCACCATCATCCCAGCACTTGGGTTCCAGTACATTGATGATGTACTGTCCGGCCATGAGGTCGGCAAAGCAGCCGCCCACCGCCTCGCACATTTCCTGCTGTTCGTGTTCGGCATCCAGGGTGATGATGGACTTGCCGGACTCCAGCAGGTTCAGGATGAGCAGCTTCATGAGATAGGACTTGCCCTGACCGGAGTTGCCCAGGATCAGGATGTTGGCAGAGGTTTTGTCCTCATCTCGCTGGTCAAAGTCCACCAAAATATTGCTGCCATATTTATCTTTGCCAATGTAGAAGCCCTTGGGGTCCAGTTTGCCGGAGTAGTTGAAGGGATAGAGATTTGCCACGCTGGAGGCGGGCAGCACTCGTTCAAACTGGACACCGAAGGCATTGTAACCGCTGGGATTGACACAGCGGAAGCCCTGCTGCTGTCGGAGCAGAAGCTTGTCAACATTCAACTTGCTTCGTACCAGCTCCGTCAGCACATCGGTCTGGAGCAGCTTGAGGGTGTTATAGTCTGAGGCAGTCAGTTCGATATAGACCGCGCAGTGGAGTAGCGGCTCACGGTTGCGATGCATGGTGGCCACCAGCGTGGCCACATCCTGCAGGTTGCTCTCAGCGGTGATCGTCTGCTGCAGGTCGTTGGTATTGGAGCTGTTCATGCGGTTTTTGTTGGCCGCATTCTGGATAATGCGCTTTTCCTCTGCCGGTGTGACCTGCCGGGTATAGATCCGCAGAGTGATCCCATCCTTTTCGCCCAGATGGCGAAGGATGGCCTGCTCGTCTGTGCTGGTAGGATACTCGCGAAGCGCCCAGACGCAGCGGTAGGTGTTTCCGCAGATATAATGATCCGGCATGAAGCTGACCACGGAGGGAGCGATCATATCAAGAAACGACTTGATGTTCGTCTCCTCCCGGCTCATAGGTGCGGAAGTTACTCGTTTCTTTGCCATGGCTGCCCTCCTTTTATTCGCCCACAATGACCCAGCGGTCACCGTCGAAGTCCTCGTACTGCTCGGTAGTCACATTCTGCTCAAAGTAGACGCCCAACATCCGTTTGAGGTCCTGCTCGGCAGCTCGCCGGGTGGTAAATCCGTTGTCATTGATGCTCTGCTCGATGCGGCTGAGGTACGGAAACACATCCGTCTCCTTTTCCTTCCGCAGCCGGATGATGATATAGAACTCCCGGCTGGAGGCCATCAGGACCTGAATGCGGTCCAGGTGTGTGCTGTCCTGCTCCAGAAGCTTGCGGATGGCAGGAAGCTCCTCGCAGGTGTGCCGCTCCTGATAGAAGGTCTTGTTCCGTTCAAAAGACTCCTTGGAGTTGAGCGCCAGCATTTCGATCTCAGCCTGACCCTTGACCACATTCAGCAGAGCGTAAATTCTGGCACTGATGCTGGAGTCCGGCAGGACGCTGATGTTGGTGGGCTTGATGATGAAGAATACCAGGTCGCCCATGCGGGTGGCGATGCAGTAGTCTTTGACGCTGTCGATCCCCATGAGCTGCTGGGTAGACTGGGCGGACTTATCTTTTTTCTTTCTGTTCATCCCTCGATCCCTCCTTCGTCAAAGCACATCGGGAAAAGGCCGGTGCAGTGGATGGTAACACGGCAGGTCACCGTCTTGGGATACTGGCTGAACCAGTATTTTGCCCGGACATTCCTTGCGCTGTAGCAGCAGATGCTTTCACACAAGCGCCCACCCACATAGCTTTTCAGCAGGGTCCGCAGACTGCGGAAGCCATGATAGTATCTTCCGTCCTCACTGCGGCAGCACCATTTGCCTTGCGGATCGTGCCAAAAATACGCATCGTCACACTCCCAGCGCCGGCGTTTCTGGCTCCACCGGAGGGTCAGCGAAGCGGACAGGTCCTTTTCTTCGTATCCTGCATCCTCACCAATGGGAAGAGGTGCAGAACTGAACATGGTTTCGTTGTAGTTCATATCACATTCTCCAATCATAGAATTGTTGCTTGGTGATCAGGAAGGCCACCGCATATCGAATAAAGTCCAGAATACTGGTGCCGTCAAAGCGGATGCTGAGAAAGGCATAGACCGCTGTCAGTACCAGCGGAATAAAAATCCCAGTCTGGGAGAGCGCCAGGACAGAGAACAACAAGCCCACGCCAATGACTCCGATATCCTTGAGTTCCCAAAGCCACAGCATCGCTTTGGCGGTCAGATTATCAGGATAGATATACAAGATTGTTCACCTCCAAGAAAAAACGCCGGGGTACATGCCCCGGCGCCTGTGCGATATCTTATTCTTCGGTTGCTTCTTCGGTCTGGTTTTGCGCCTCATATTCGGCCAGCGCATGCTCGATGAGCCCGATGACGAACTCCTTCTGGCTGATCTTCCGGCCGCGCTGCTTTTCGGCGGCGATGAAGTTCTTCAGCCGCTGGTCCAGTTCCTCAGAGATCTGAAACGCCAGAGTTTTCGTTGTTGCCATGATTGTTCTTCCTCCTTCGAAGTGTTCTTTCAGTACCAGTTCCACATACTCGCCCAAGGTATTCAGTGCTAACTGCTCTTTCTCGGCAATGACCTTTGCATGAAGATCTGCGGGGATCACTGCACAGAGATTCTTTTTCGCATCCATGGTGCGTTCTCCTTTCCGTGTTTTTGTAAGCAAAGCATACTGTACCCAAGGACAAATAGCTATTCACAGAACCTAACAAAGAAGCAAGCGCAATCGAAGCAGAAGCAACAAGGCTTTTTTAACTCGCCTGAAGCACCAGCATAATTCCATGGAGGACATAGTCCACGCATGGAATAGCGACACTGTTGCCCAGTGCTTTGTAGCGTGATGAGTCTGAAGCGTCAGGGATTCCAGTCCAGTTGTCCGGGAAGCCCTGGAGGCGCTCACACTCCAGTGGGGTCAGTCTGCGAATCAGCTTTGGCCGGCTTGTTCCTTGCAGTACAAGATCCGTAGCGTCCTTGTGCTGACGGGCACTCTGGGTACTGACTACTTCACCGTCCTTGAATACATCCACTCGCTGCCTGCTGAATACCGCATGATGATCGGTGGCAGTCAAGGTATAGGAGATGTCCTCCTGATAACCAATGCCGTTCCCACCATTTTGGGGCTGCCGGTCGATGGCGTTGCCGGTGATGCAAAACACCGGCTCCTGCTCCACCAATGGCACATTATTGCCGCCGGTACCATACCGTGCGGACATAGTAGGTGCGACCCGGTGGGGGCCGGTGTAGCGGGAGTCGATGCCATGGTTCTCATAGACCAGCGGCTGGTGTCCGTGTTCCTGGGCTCGGAGTGTTCCTGTCACATTTTCACTGCATTCCATGACGCTGCCGCCCTGGTCATTGAGACACAAAACCGAGGGCATACAATTCCCACCAGCGCTGCCCTTTAGCGTGGGAGCGAGCTCTTCGCCATAACCAATGCTTCCGGCAGACGCTCCGGCCCCGGCAGAGAAACCGGCGGTCAGGACGCAGGGGTAGCCTTGTCCGGCCTGACCGCCCCCGGCGCTCAGCGATGTGTTGCGCTCCGGCGTCAGAAAACAATCCCCATTGCCCTTCGCCACCACTCCCTCCGCAATGAAGGTTTGCTGCTTCATTCCTGGTTGGGCTCCCAAGGCTCCGGCCACATCATGCAGATCCCGGACTTCATCTCTCTGATTTGCCGCAAATGCAATCGGCTGGAGCAGGCCGTTTCGGCCTGTGGACATTCCGCAGTTTACACCGAGAGTTGCCGCAACATCGCCGGTCAAGTCACCGTTATACCCATCAAAGCCTTCCACATCATCCTTGTCCGGCTGTGTGACAAAGGTCTGCATCTGCATATTGTTGGTGGCCATCAGGGCGCCGGACACTCCATGCAGGTTGATGCCTTCATCCCTCTGGTTGATATGGTACGCTTCCAGCTTGGTCGCTCCACCGTCCGGTGGAGCGACACCGGATTGGATTTCCAGCGCTCGTTTGAGCTTTGGGGGGAGTTCTTTCCCACGCTCAAGGGCCCGGCGCAGGATACCCAGGCAGGCTTTCCTGGTCAAATAGTATTTGTCCGGCGGATCGTCCTGCAAAATCTGCGACAAGGAAGATTCTTTTTCTTCTCTGGGGGACACCCCAGTATTGAGCGTCAATGCATCGCCACGCCAGGGAGAAATCAGTTCCCAATACGATTCGCCCAGCAGATTCCCAGCGCCCGGTGTCAGGTCGAGAGACTGAAACACCACAGACTTTAATTCGGACGATTTCCTCGAGGACAATCCGGAAGTCCTCACCTTTGGGAGTTCCGCTGGAGAAGGCTCCGGGAACATTTTCCCACACCATGAATCGAGGTCGTATATCGAGAGCTGATCTGTTTCGTAATCGTTCTGCATTTCTCATCTCCTTTACAAGTCTGACCTGTTCCATAAACAGGCCGGAGCGCGCACCGGAGAGACCAGCACGATTTCCGGCCACAGACAAGTCCTGACAGGGAGAGCCGCCGCAGATGATGTCCACCGGCGGCAGCTCCGCACCATCAAGCTTTGTGATATCGCCTACATGGACCATATCGGGGAATCGAAGCCGGGTCACTTCAATAGGGAACGCTTCGATCTCGCTGGCCCATACAGGAACAATGCCGTTGTGAATAGCGGCCAGCGGGAATCCCCCGATCCCGTCAAACAGGCTACCCATGGTCAGCGTTCTCATTTGGCGACCGCCTGAACAATGGTCCTTGTGGTGCTGACCGCAGCCTGGGCAGTGTAGACTGCGGACATTATACTCGCCCTTGTGGTGGTATCCAGGCCAAATGCGCCGGCGATACGGGGGATCTCACCGGCTGACAGCATCAGGCCGAGGCCAAGGAGTGCGTTATCCTTAAACACCATCAATCCGGCGATCAAGATGGTGGATTGCAGGAAAGCGGTCAGGCACAGGCCGATGATCTGCTTGCACCACTGGATGAATCCGTCTGTATAACCACGGGGCACGCTGAACATATAGAGACTGCCTACTGCGATTTGGATCAACAGAATGCCGCCGCGCTTCAAGTTTGCGAAGAAAACCTTTATCACTGCATAGGCCATCAGGATGATGCAGAATAAAAGCATGATTGGGCTGGTGATGGATGCAAATCCAAAGTATGAGCCGGATGTCATACCTGTGAGGGAATCAATACCGCTGAGGCTGTCGACGATCTCGGTTGCGATCCCGCCTATGGAGGTCCCATATCCGGTAATTCCCGCTGTAAGACTGGCCTGCAGCGTGACGGAGAGCTCATAGAGCCGAACCGGAACTATGGTAAACAGGCTTACCGCCATAAAGCCTTTGATGGCATTGAGGGCAATCTCTTTGATATTCCCTCTGCCGGAGGAGTATTCGATCCCGCATTCAAAGCAGGCTACCACCAGTCCTGTACCGTAGAGCGCCCAGGCCAGGTACGAAAAGAACAGTACGATACTCTGCACCCAGCTCATCTCGAATAACTCGACGCCCATGTTTCCCATCTCGGCAAAGAAGTTTCCGAGGAAGCCCATGACCTGACCGTAAATCCAGTCAACGATTTGACCGAGAACAGCATCGGCAACAAAATCCCAAATGAACAATGGTTGGTTCACCTCTTTTCGGGGGGAGGCCGCACCAACTGCTTGGGATAAAGGGCCAGGGGCCGCACAGTCGGTACGGCCCCTGGGTCAGTTACTTACATGGTCTGCTGCCATTGGGGATCAGCAGTCTGGGTCTGCTCCTGAAATACCTCCAAATAATCAGACACAGCATCCGTGAGCTGCTGGTAGTCCCGGCTGTTGGGATGGTAGACATACCACTCCGCTTTTCCGTAGTCATCCCAGATATGAGGACTTACCCCATCTCGGAAGTTCGGATTGTTGGTCTGCTTTTTCCCGAGAATATCGGAAAGCTTCAGAAGCAGAATATCTACCTGCCCTTCACTTCGGTTCAGAATGGTAAGGCGAAGAGCATGGTACTGGTTTGCCACGATGCCTGTGATGAATTCGATTTTTGCCCGATTCATCTCACTCAGGCGCACATAGCAGGCCCGGCCTACATAGGTGGCATCCGGGTATTTGGGAGCAACAATTTTGCGAAGCTCTTGTTCAAAGAAATTCATACACCCTCCTTAGATCCCGACGATGCTCCAGAGATACATGGGAGCCGTCAGCGTAAACACCAGGCAGGCAAAGAGGATGGCCGGAGCTGCCCATTCAAACTGGCCAGACTTCCGATATTCGAAATAAGCGGTACCCAGCTTGGCAAAGAAGAACACCGCAAGGATCAGGTCGATGGCGGGGAACACCACGTTATTGACCACGGTCTTGATCTGAGCGGATGCAGTGGTCCAGGTGCTTTCCACTGCGCCGGCCACATCCCCGGTTCCTGCGGCAAAGGCTGTGGTCGCCGTCAGGCAGACCACTGTCAGGACTACGATCATCATAACGATCAGGCGCTTGCAGTTGAAATTACGCATATAACAACCTCCATTGTATGTTTGTCAATTTGTGGGGGCGATGTGCCAGTCTTCCCAGAGATCGCCCGAGATCTGAATGGAATCCGTGAGGTTCATGGACAGCATTCCTGCCGGTGTCCAGCAGTCCAGGAGCCAGGTGTATGGCGTATAGCTTCCATCCGGATACCAGATGGGTGTGAAGTGGGTCGGCCTGGTATAAGTGCTGTAGGGGTTGTTCTTGAAGGCGAAGCTGGAGCGTTTGCCGCTGACGCTTCGATTCAGGAGCCGCCAGAACCCTTCGTAGTTGAACTCTGGGAAATAGGTTACAGCATTTTGCGCCGCTGTCACAGCAGAACTCTGGGTCGTGCTGACATTGGCGGTCACAGCTTGCTGGATGCCGTAACCGCTTTTTGCAGTCGTGGCGCTCGCTGTCGGCGCCATGTTGTCTGGAGTAATGGCCATAGAAGCCGACAGGCTGGCAGAGTAGCTGTTGTAGTCAAACTCCCACCAGCCCTGATCCTCCCACCAGCCGTTGTCGACCCAGTGATACCAGCTGCTGCTGTGGCTGTTGCCCTCGCTGTCTGTCCAGCGATCTGTATGCCAGCACTTCTCCCAGTTTTCGACCCAGACCCAGTTTTCCTGCCACCAGGGAGACCAGATGCCCCAGGAGGCAGAGGTCACTTCTTCTTTCTCTGGGATACTCACAAGGGTAAAGTCATCGTTTCGGTCATCGGCTACTGGATTGGGAGGATCGTTTCCATCCAGGTCCACGATATTGGCAGTGATGGTGCTTTGGGCTGTACCGCCCCCTATCACCCTGACCTGAATGGTACAGATGCATGGTTCATCCGGCGTGTGCCACTTCACCCAGACCAGCTGGCTGTCACCGTCAGGGTAGTAAACATTGCTGACGGTGTAGGTGCTGCCCTCGATCACAAACTGTACTGTGACCGGATTGTCCGGGTCAGACTGCCCGCCGGATACCTCCACGGAAGTGATCACATCGGTGTCTACCCGATATTCATAGTCAAACTCATCGACATCCGGCGGTTCCAGCTCGTCATTGAAACGGACGATGCCGATACCCAGTGAAGAGATAATTTGGTCGTTGCTGACCTTGCTGGTGGTGCTGCCACCCCATGCGGGATATCCAAGATCGGCTTCCTCCAAGAAGATGGCCAAGGGGAGATTTTGATGCGTGAGAGAGCCCATCCAATACCGTAGGTCTCCGGAGACGGTCTGGTCATAGAGAGCGGCCTCTGTCGCAGTCATAGCATAGTTGGCTCCGCTGTAGACCAGATACGCGATTGGCTCGATGGCCAGCTTATAGTCCCCACAGATCAAGGTGTCAAAGTCCATTCCTACATAGCCAGCGATGGCACGGATGACCTGCTCGTCGGTAAAATAGCTGCGAATCGCATCAATGCTGGCCGGATAACTGCCGGTGGAAATAATGCGGGGCAGGCTTTGCGAGGGGTTGATATAGCGATAATTGCCCACCACAGGAGAGAGGCTCCGTCCAGCGTTATAGGACAGCTTGCTGACCTTGCCAAAGTGAATAATTCCCGAACTGGGCGTCTTATTGGTCAGATCGATTACATTGCCGACCACAGCGTGGCTGTCTGCATCGATTACAGATACACGGACACCGTCCATACCTGGATTCCAATAGCTGCTGGATGTTCCATCGCCCATGTTTCCGCCGCCGCCATCAATATTGTCGTCACCAACGGCGTGGGCAGGCACTGCAATACCCAGCGTCAGGACGACAGAGAGAACAAGTGCGAGAATTCGCTTCATTGATGACCTCCTTTCATTTTTTTGGCAAAAAAGAAGGCGCAGTCATTTCTGACTACGCCTTGTTGCGAATAAGCGGTTAATTCCCGCCGCCCATCTCGCCGATTTTATTGCCGTTTTCGTACATTTCATTGTCCTGAATGCCGGTGTTTCCGCCACTGTTCTCCACATAACCGAAGCCGGGTACATAGACCTGACCGGAGCTGTTGGTGCTTCCGGCAGCAGGCTCCGTTTCGGTGGGGGGAATTGTGGGCGGCTCCTCATAGGTGGGCGGCTCTTCATCCTCGGTTTTGCGTTCCTCCTCCGGTACATCTTCTGCATCGTGATCCTCCGGCAGAGTCGAGGTTCCGGCGGGGGATTCCGGCTTTTCAGGCTGCTCCGGTTTGACCGGATCGGCCTGGATCGACTGCTCCAGACCGCTGGAGTCAGCACCTTGGGCGGGATCTGTTTTGGATTCGTCCGGCACATCTACCTGGATGTCCATATCGGTCTGGCCGTCGCTGTTGATATTCACATCCGGGTCGCCGCTTTGTGCCGGCTCATCGGATACCACGCCGGAGGGGATCGCAGCGTTGCCGCTGAACCGAGTGGCGATTCCGACCGCAACCGCCACACAGAGCAGGCAGCCGATGGAGATAAGGATGATTTTCTTCGTCTTTTCTGTCATAGCGCATTCCTCCTCGAACAGTTTTCTTCTTAAGTGGACAATACCACATTTACCGACAGAAGTCTATTGAATAGGAGAAGCCTTTTCAAAAGAGGGGGATATATTTGGCCTCTGTGTGCAATGTCATGCTGGCGGAGGGAAGAAGGTTTCCGAGAAAGCGTACCGGAACCTCCAAGCGAATCTCCACACTGGCGGTGTACCCCTCGCTCTGTCCGGAGCTAAGGCCGTTGTTTATGACCTCTACGGACAACTCAGAGATGGTGTACTCCACCTGGCCGTTTGCAAATTTCTGATAGCCCTGTGCTGTATTTTCTAAGCCCAGCGTTTCAGACAGCTGACCATATACATCCCCCATGTCGATGCTCTCGTCCCAGCGGCCTGTGCCGTCTGGATACCATCCGGCAGCGTAGCCTTCGCGCACGGCGTGATAGACATCGTCGTAGTTGTCGTTGGTGGTGGAGATCACTGCCTGCTGAGACGCCTCCTTCACGCCCTGGGCGATGATCCATATCCGGCAGAATTCCGCAACAGCGCAAAACAACATCAGTAAGACCAAAACAATGGCCAAAATCAAGGGGGTGCCCTCGCCGGAGCGACGGCGAAAGAAATGCTTTTTCACTTCCAGTACACCTCCGACTTTCCTGTGGCTTCCGCAGTCAGTGTGATGGGGAATGAACCAAGCCCTCCGAAGAGGCCGATATCTGTTTCCAGCGTCAGGGTCACAGAGACCTCGTCGTTGAGCTGGATGCGTCCGGTGGTGGACCAGCGGATATCCGGGTCGAGCCCTGTGCTGTCGGTAAGTGCTGCCGCACGGCGAGTAGTTTCCGTCCCAACCTGACCGGCGATTTCTGCCTCGCGCACCAGCTCCACAGCATAGGTGTCCAGCTGCTGCTTGGTGATATAGACCGGAAGCACACGCACGACCAGTGCCAGCACCAGCATGGCGCACACCACCAGAACGCACACATCGATATAGCCTTCACCGGAGCGCCGTTTCAGTAAGTTTTTCATGGCGACCTCCTTTAGAACAGGCTCCCCAGGGAGTTGACGATCTGATATACGATAATGACAATGTAGGTCATCATGAAGCACATGAGCATCATAAAGCTGAAAACCCGGATTTTAGGCGGGATCTTCGCGGCTTTGGCTTTGAGACGCTGCAGTTCCAACGCCTTCAGATCGTGGGACAGCATCTGGAAGTACATCCGCCCATCATCTCCACGCAAGATCCCGATGAGGCCGCGGACAATATCCGAAACAATAGCCGAACCCATTCTGGCCTCGAATCGGATGAGTGCTGCTTCATAGGAGGAGGACCGCATATCTGCTGTCAGCACATCCAGTTCCCGGCTGAAATCAGGTCCGGCGTGTTTTTTGTAGTTCTCCAAAATCCGCAGCACATCCCGGCTGGCCGCCAGTTCCTGGTGGATGGTGGCAACGAATCGGGGCAGTTCGCCCTCGATCAATTCCATTCTGGCCTTCACCAGCTCATCAGCACGGCGGCTCTCCTTAAACCAGGTCAGCACGGCCAGCACCACGATAAGGGGGCTCAGGATGGGAAGGATCAGCAGGCACGGGATGATACCAAGCAGAATCAGGCAGGGCTTCAAAAGAGAATAGGCCGTATAGACCTGCGGAGTCATGTCCAGCCCTGCCGCTGTTAGCTTGGTTTCCAGCCGCCGGTACTTGTACTCATCCAGACGGATCATCGGGGCCAGCTTCAGTGCCCAGCCGAGGATCAGTGCTTCCAGAGATTTGACCAGGCTTCGCTCCCGCCGTCCAGCAGAGATGAGCGCGCGTTCCGTGGCCAGCCGGGGGATCTTCAGCAGGTCGGCAAGGATGAAATACAGTCCGGCGGCCAGAGCGGCGCCGAACAGAAATAAAAGTGCGCCCATGTCCTCACCTCCGATACTCAATGGGCTGTGTCAGCTTTACCACAAAGGCAAAGGACACGAATACAGCGGCGATGCAGATGGCAATGACCATCTGGCCGGGGATGGTATCCACCAAAGTGTGATACCAGTCCGTATTGATAAATCGAACCAACGGGATATTGATCAGCACCAGTACCGCCATAGTGACGAACTCTTTGCGGGGGCCGTAGACCAGGTTTTCCAACTCCCCGTTGACGACCCGCATATCCGACAGCTTGCTGACAATGGGGGTCAGCGTACTCTTTAGGCTGCGGTCTGTCTGGCAGGCGGAAACCGCCTCGCACCACTCCTGCCACACCTCGTTGTCGATGGCATATTTCAAGTCGTGAAGTGCGGCATCCATGTCCGGATCAATGTGCTTGATGCGGGTGAGAAACCGCTGAAACACCTCCTGCACCGGATGGTGCAGATACCGGATGTTTTCCTCTACGGCCTGCTGGAAGTTCTCGGTTCTCAGGTATGCAGTGGTAATGACCGACAGTGCTGTTTCCAACTCCGCGGCAACATCCTTTTTAAAGCCTCCGGCTGTTAGCTTGACATACCAGAATGGGAGCAGCATAAAGCCCACCGCCAGCACGGGAACCAGGAAAGCGTTCCCGGCGAGAATGGCAATGCAGGCGCCAAGGGCAAACAGCACCAGGGATGCCATGCACACCATGGGGAATTTCCCCTCACGCCCAGATACAGCCAATACTGCCTGCGCCTCGGTGATCTCCCTGCGGAAAAAACCGGCCTTTTTTCGCTTGGTTGTTTCATTGATGTCTGCCCGGATGCTGCCGGGGGCCGCTGTCAGTCGGGAGAAGATGCTGTCGCTCATTTCTGCGGGAGAGATCCCCAGCACCATAAAAAGCCCGGCGATCATACCCACACAGGCAATCAGCTGAATCGCTGTCATTCGGTCGCCTCCTCTCTTTGAATGAATTGCTCCAGTTCACTGCGAGCCATGCCATTTTCGATGAAGCGCCGCTGCAGGCTCTCGGACATCTCCTCGCACTTTTGGTGGTGTCCTTCAATGATAAATCGGTCACCCTCCAGACGGTTCTCGGTGATGTTGTATTCGTAGAGCTTATGGAGCTTGCGGCTGCCATCCGGCAGGATCTCGCATTCGGAGATATTGGTGATGCGGCGCTGTTTGTTCTCCAGCTGGCGGCAGTAGACCACAATGGGGTACGCCTCGGTGACATAGCCCATGAGTGTATCGTCGGGGGTATCCACGGCCCGCTTGCACAGGGACACCATGCGCCGGTAGGTACCCTCGCTGGAACTGGAGTGGATGGTGGTGAGAACAGCCACACCGACACGGGCGGCTTCCTGGGCCGCATTGGCCTCCGGGCCGCGCATCTCACCCACAGCGATGATGTCTGGATTGAAACGAAGGGCGATGTCCAGCAGTGCGATCTGGTCGATGCGCTGCCGCTCGTTCTCGCTGTCACGGGTCTGGGTGTGGACGACGGAGTTGACCACCCTGCCGTCCTGCTCCCGGATGAGCTGAAGCTCACGGGAACCGTCTTCGATGGTGAAGATCCGCTTTCGGTCAGGAATGGTGGACAGAAGCCAGCCCGCCACGGTGGTCTTGCCGGAGCTGGTGGCGCCAGCCACACAGATGGAGACGCCGTAGCGCAGGCAGGCGGACAGAAAGTCCAGCATTTCCTCCGTTGCGGTTCCGCTGCCAACAAAGTCCTCCTTGGTCAGATGCTTGGGGTTGACGATTCGGATGGAGGCTGCAACACCTGCGTCCTCGTCCAGCACCGGGGTCTTAATGACCGAAATGAGGATGTTCTTGGCCAGGCGGGAGGTGATGATGGGGCTGGCATTGTCCAGCACCTTGCCGGAGTTCTGCAGCATACGGCGGATGACATTGGCTGCATGGTCCGGCGAGTCAAAGTGTTCCTCCAACTTGACGGTGCGGCCATCGGAGTACTGGATCTCGATATCTCGCCAGGAATTGACGTCGATCTCCTCAATGCCCTCAGCAAAGATATACTTGGTGAGAAAGCCGTACTCAGCCATTTCCGTATAGAGTGCGGCCACCAATTCTCCCTGCGTCATGCCGTCAACAGCCATGCGGTTATCCTGCAGATACCGGGCAATGCGGCGTTTCATCTGCTCTTTTGCCTCATCACCATCCTCTGTGATCAGGGTGGCATAGGTACCGGAGAGATAGGACTGTACCTGGCTGAGAACCTCTGCAAAAGGCATCCCCTTATCCAAGGGGGCAAAGAAGATATCGCTTGCCTTGGGGGCAACCTGGCTTTCCGCAAAGATGGATCGGCCGGTATCTTCCTCAAAGGCGATATCATGCACCTCGGCTTGTTCCGATCCTGGTTCCGATACGGAGGTGGCCGTGGCGGGAGCGAATAACGAGTTGCTTCTTCTGTCGCCAAGCATCAGAACACCTCCTTGCAGATTTTCTCGATCTCCCGGCGGAACACCTTGCTGTCCTTCATTGCAAGGTCGTTCAAAAGTACCCCTTCCAGATACTGCTCCTCCAACTCCTGAGAGTAAGGAAGCTGAAAGGCAACGCTGCCCAGTACCTGACCAATACGGTCAGCGGCCTGAAGGGGTTTGACATTGGATGCAGCCTTATACTGCTTGTCCTCATCCCAGTGCAGTTCCCGGAGGAGCGGGAGCTGGCTGGACAGGTAGCCGATGGACTTCAGGTCGCAGTTGGCCAGCCGGAGGACGCTGTCAGCCTCCATAAGCGCCACGGCTGAGAGGATGTCATTGGCGATATAGCTGGAGCAGTCGATGACCACATAGGGGGCGATCTCACGCAGACCACGGATGAGTTCTTCGGCCTGTTGCTTGGTACAAGCTGCATAGGTGTACTCGTTTTCACCTTTTCGCAGCCCCAGCATGGTCAGATAGGACAGCTTTTTGTGGGTGGTCAGGTTGTGCTTGATGAGATTAACGGAGATACGCTGGGCCGCAAAGATACTGCCCAAAGATTTGTCACACTCCAGCTCGGAGGGCGGACAGATGCAGGGCATCATGGGGGCAGTCATATCGCAGAGCAGAAGCACTACATTTTTCTTCTGGGAGGCCAGATGCTTTGCGATCTTCACTGCAGTCACGGTTTTGCCGCACCCAGGGCTTCCCCAGACGGCGAGAATACCGCCGCCGGACTCCACAACAGGTTCCATTTCATCCGGCTCAGTGTTTCGCCGAAACAGACTTCCCTTGATGAAATTCATTCCCCAGCCGCCTCGCTCTCCGCGGCATTTTCGGCGCCCTCACTTTCTACAGTTTCAGCACTCTCCGCATTCTCAGCGCCCTCACTTCCCACAGGTTCAGTGCTTTCCGCATTCTCGGCGCCATCCGCTGCCTCAGCCTCCGGTTCGGCGTACAGTTCCTCGATCAGAGCGTCCTGCGCTGCGATAAACTCATCGGCGTTCTCAGGGGCGCCTCGGTAGACCAGAGCCAGGTGCAATTCGCTTTCCTGCTCCAGTCCGGCCAGAACTTTGGCCTGCTCAGTAGTTACCAGGAGGGTAACGGTAGAGGGAAGCTCCTTTTCGTCCTCAACAGCCTCGCCAGTGTTGGCATCGTAGCCGGAGGAAGCGGTAACGGAGATGACCTCAACATACTGCAGCTCAGGCGGGATTACGGTTTCGCCCATACCCTTGTAGTCGGCCACAAGGACGGAGACGATGTCGCCGCTTTCCAGCTTGCCGGACAGGCCGGTGGCAAAGCTCTTGATGGTGACTGAGATGGCCTGTTTGCTGCCATCCAGATTGTACAGATAGGCGTTCTCAGCGGCGGGCTCATAGGAGAGCTTGCTGTCAAGAATGTAATCGCCCACCTTCAGGTCCGCGGTGGCGAATTTGCCAATGACCTCGTCTTTCTCTGTCATGATGCCGGACGGCAGGTTATAGGCGCCCACCTCCACGGTCTGTACCATCTCGGCGGTGATCTCGTCGCCCTCCTTGATATCGGTGACAACTCGCACGATCTCAGCCTTCTCACTGGCGCTGCGGCTGAACAGGGGCGTTACTCCAAAGCAGATGAGGAGCGCCAGAAGGATACACAGCACACCGGCCACGGTGCGGTTGCGAAAAATTTTCATAAAAGCCTCCTTACAAAAAATATGCGGGGATAAAAGCCACTGCAATATACGGGACCAGCGGCTGTTTTGCTGCCGTGCGCTTCCGCAGTGCCGGGATTGCCCGCATGGCAAAGGAAGTGCAAAGAAGCGCAGCGGCCATAAAACACAAGCCGGTCATTACTCGGTCAAAGCCCAGAACAAAGCCAGCAGCGGCCGCCAGCCGCCAGTCGCCTCCGCCCATCAGGCCGAAACCTGCACAGAGGTAGAACGGGGCCATCGCCAGCAGCGCCCCCCAAAGGGAGGCGGGGCTGATGGTGATCAGCCCCGCCAGTGCGATTATGATGCAGACGATATCATGGACTGTTCTGGATCTCAGGTCATCCACAGCGGCATAGGCAAGCCCGCCGCAAAAGACCAGTGCCTGCACCCAGTTCATCAGCCTGCGTAGTCGAACATCTCCTGAATGCGCTGGGTGACGGTGGGCATGACGGTATCGTTGAGCACAGCATACAGGCCAGCCAGCACCAGGGCGCCCAGGACAACGGCGATCAGCACTTTGACGGCGGTATCGATATAGCCTTCACCGGCGTTGTTGCTGATGGCCCGGCTGTGGAAGGTGATGATGGAAGTCTTGCAGTTGGCGGCGGTAGTCTTGGCGGTGTTGGCAATGTTCTTGAACAGCTTCTTCATAAAATAAGTTCCTCCTTATAAATAAATGAATTTTGGATGTTCGTGGATGGTTTGATGACGCAGGTTCGGTCATAGATATCTTATCTCGGGAGGGCCTCGGCCTCGGTGGGGCAAAGCAAAGGCCGGACGATTACCCATCGCCCGGCCTACATGGTCATTTCGATACATTCTGTATGCTCCTGGCTGTGGTCAAACCGGATGGGGCGGAACCCGATCCGGTCGCAGTAATAGAATTCGCTGCCGGAAGCGTCATACAGCTCCACTACATCGGACAGCGCCATTCGGTACCCCTGATATTCAGGAGGGGGGGTATCCCTGCAGATGGCATAGATCCGCTCCAGATCATTGGTGCCCAGATCCCCCTCGAATACCTGCGTGTAGTTGCCTGCATCCGGTTCTCCGAACTTTTTGACCAGATCCTCATATCCGATGAAACGCATGGTGACATCCACATCTTTTCGGAGCTGCCAGATACGGCAGCCTTTCTGCGGCTGACCCAGTTCCTCACCGGGTACCTCGCCGGCAGTCAGACGGTCAAACACGCCCTCCTCCCATTGGGGAGTCAGGTTCATTCTGGCCAGATAACGGGACAGCTCATCGGTCTGGAACATCTCATCCACAACAGCGGTGCTGTCTTTTACATAGCCCACCATATTGTCATAGAAGATCAGACGGTTTCGGTTATCGACTGTGAAACGAATCAGGATTCATCACCTCCTTCCGGCCATATCCGTTACATCTGCTGGCTCATGGCCTGTTCGGGCATCTCGCTCCGCTGTTCCTGCTGCTCCTGTTGTTCCTGTTGCTCCTGGAGCTTCTGCTCGTAAGCGCTGTTGACCGCATCCACCAAAGCGGTGCGAGCGTCGGCGGTGATGGCATGGAAGGTGTCGCTGTACTTGGTTTCCCCATTCTTTTTGTAGGACTCCTGGGGCATGGAGATGAACCGCCCCTTGTCGGATTCGATCACCCGGATTCCGTGGATGGCAAATGCGCCGCCAATCGTGGCGCTGGCGAAAGCCTTGGTTTCGAAGTCTCCATCCACCAGACGGTCGATCCGCGCTTCCACTTGGGGCGTAGAGGTCTCCTGCTGCTTTTTCTTCGTCGTTGCCATGGTAACTGATCTCCTTTCTTTACATAGATGGTTGGTTCATTTCAGGAGTGCTGGTAGGCTCCTGCTGGAGCTGCTCCAAACGCTCTCTGGCCCAGTCGGGCAGAAGCTCCTCCCGGAGAATGCCAATGAAGTCGCTGCGGTTCCATCGTACTTGCTCTCCATCACCAAGGCAGGTGGCATATACTGCTCTGCCAGCAGCGGTGGGGACACAGCCAAAGCCGCCGGTTGCCAGCCAGAGCTGATTTTCCGGCGCCCAGTAGGACTCCTTCAGCGTGAAGGGACTCATGACCAGCACCTTGCCTTCCAGGTCTTGGGTGGTCATATCATCGCATTGGGAGCGGTCAAACAGCTTCAGCTCCGCCTGCGCTTCACGGAATGCTTTGACGAAGCCGTCCAACACGGCAGGGTGGCTTTCTACCACGAATTCATAGTTGCGGTCGCTGGGAGGGATAAAGGTGGATGCAGCCCATGTTTTGTTTTGCGGGCTGAACCGCCCATCATAGTGCTTCTGCTGAAGTGTGGCGGACAGTACCCACCCTACACGCTTGAATCCGAACTTGTCGATGACACTTCTGGCGCAGTCACGGTCCAGGTGCATACCATCAAAATCCCTGCGAATGGCTTCCTCGATGGCCTGCTTGCAGGCAATGTTCTCCAGGTGGCTTGCCCGCCAGAGGGCCACCTCGTTTTGCCGCTTGGCCTCGGAGATGGAACCAAGGTAGAGATAGGCGTGATCCTTAGTCATCGGCTTTCTCGCTTTCAAGGATCGCCTTGGTCAGCGCATCGCTCCATGCGGTCTTGCGGTCATCGGACACCACCAGAACAGCACCATCCACGCTGACTACACGGAGGTTATCGTACAGAATACCAGCATCCGCAAAGGCCTCGGCGGGGATGGGGAGCGTGTCCTCATCACAGCCATGACAGCCGTCGCACATATCCTCGTCCTCCTCTTGATCCTCCCAGTCGGCCAGCAGATCCGCCGACAGGCTGTGGGTCAGCCGCAGCAGGGTTGTCACGGCGGCAACTTTCTCCGAAGGTTCCATCTCCTGCTTGAACAAAACAATGGCGTTTTCCAGGGTATGCATCTCCAGCGCATCCTCTCTGTCCAGCCCGCTTAAGATCAGGGCTGCGGGCTGGATGACGGCCTTGCCGTCATTGGTGTACTTGATAAAAGTCATGTTCATTCCTCCATTTTCTGTCTGAGTTCTGTTGTTGGTTCATGGATCAGGGTGTAGTTTCCTTCCTCCTCATCCGCGGCAGACAGGTTGAAAAGATTGAGCTGCCAATGCCTTGCGGAATTGTGGCGCCGGGGGTCGTAGTTGGTGATGACAATCTCCTCATATTCGCTTCCGGCCGTCTGGGACATACTGTTGGGGCGTGTCGTGTAGAAGATGTAGAATTCCTTATACAGTTCCACAATGAAGGGGCAGTAATTGTAGGACACCATGACATATCCCTTGCACTCCAGAAGGGCATCGTGGAGACGCTGATGATCTGCCTTTGGAAACACCGCCGCGTAACAGTCCTCGGCATCGTAGTAGGGCGGATCGAAATAGAGAAATGCGTCTGGCCGGTCGTACTGGTGTACTATCTCCACGCAGTCCTTGTTTTCGATGACGACATTCGCCAGCCTGCGGGAGCACTCCCAAATCAGGTAGAAAAAACGGCGGATGTCGCAGGATTTTCCTGCAAAGGACTTGGCGCCGCCGCTGAAGCTGTATCGGATCAGCTTGAAAAAGTCGGCGGCCCGCCGCACATCACCGCGAGGCGCCCGTTCCAGCATCATCCTTCGGATGGTTTCGGCATCCGGCGGTTCCAGATACCGCTCTGTCAGCTCCAGCTCCTCTTTCAAATAGTCATCGGTAAATTCTTCTTTAGAGAAGAACTTATACAGCACATTGAAATCGTCACGGGTGTTCAGCGGCAGAAAGCCCAGCTCCTGAAGCAGTGCCATGGTTCTGTTCTTGACACAACAGAACAGGTTGGTCAGGTCACTGTTGAAGTCGTTGTAAACCTCCATACATCCCGGCTGGATGGGACGGCTCAGGGTCACCGTTCCGCTGCCGCCGAACACATCAATAAATCGGGAATACCGCGAGGGAGACAGCTTGCGGATCAGCCACAGCAGCTTACTTTTTCCGCCCACCCAGGGGATGAAGCTTTTCAATCGGCATCACCGCCATCCAACGGCAGCGATATCTGCCCGCTGTCAGTGAATTGCTCCAATGCCTTGGAGAGACCTCGCTCCGCATGGGCGATTTTCTTGATCCGGCTCCGGAGCTGCCGGATGGTTCCTTGCAATTCCTCCTCAGTTTCGGCGTAGTAATAGCCGGAATCAGAACTGCAGATGGGAATGCCCTCTCCGCGCAGGCTGTTGATCAACCGGCGCAGGTCAGGGCCGCGGATGTGAAAAGCGGCCTCCAGCTCTCGGCTGGATATGACGCTTTGAGCACCTTTGTGATGGGTTTTCAGATACTCAGCGATGGGGTTATCCATTGTCGTGGTCATATAGGCTCCTTTCCGGGGAGTTACCCGAAAAGAGCGCAAAGAAATCAGGGGCCGTTCGTCCCGATTCGGGTAACGGCCCCTGTGGCATTTAGGCTATTTCATTTTTTATTTCATCACCTCCGTTGCGGCGAAGACTGGTCTGTGCGGCGGCTTCTCACATGGACATGGTCGGCTCCATATCCGGCTGACTGTACTCATAGACCAGCTCTGTGCCGTTCCAGGATACGAAGCCATGCTCAGCGGCGGACAGACCCATGGACCGCATCCTCTGATTGGCATAACCCTCCGCATCGAAGCAGGAGGCAAGTAGCTCATCCTTGGGGTAGACGCCGTCCTGTTTTGCCAGCGTTTTGCCGTAGTCCGCCAGCTCCATATCGCGGGGCATGAAGTGATAGCAGTGGAGGTTCTGTGCCAGGTCCAGGGCGTAATCCAGACGGTGGCAGTCCTCCAGCTCCATAACAGCCTGCCATTTATCCAGCCACCGGGGTTCGCCTTGCCCCTGTTCCCCCCAGGCATAGCCGAAGTCGATGGCATGACGGACAAGTTCCGCCGCAGAGCTGTATTGGGAGAGGATGTCCTCCAGTTGCGGGAGGCAGCAGTCCACATCCACGGCGATACACTCGGTCAAAGACTCCACCCCCAGTGCATCCAGCGCCAGGAGAAGTTCGTCCGGGTGTGCGGTATCCATATACTCGCCGGTATCCGGGAGTCCAACCCACACGCCTTCCGTGTTGGATCGGCTTGCCAGCTTGACCCGGATACCGTAGTCACCTTTGTCGGGATTCAGCGTCGGGTCGCCGTCCAGGAACGGATCGATCAGAGAGGTGACCTTGATGAAGTGTCCGTCGCAGAAGGTGTTCCCACCTTTCTGACGGTAAGTTGCCCCCACTTTCTCCGGGTCAAGGAATGCTCGGGCCTGGGAGGAGGGGCGCTGGATCTGCTCCATGACGAATTTGCCCAGCCGGGCATCGTCCCCAGCACCGTAGAACAGGTCGTAGTGATCCAGCTGATTGGCAATCAGCATCACATCGGCAGTCATCTGGGGGCGTTCGATCTGCAGGGCGCCCCGAAACAGCAGCTTTTCTTTGACCGTCATGTTTTCAAATCGTCGTTCCAGCCAGTCATGCTGGGATTTGGTCATTTCAAAGCCATCCAGCATATCGAAGAGTTCAGACTGTTGAGCGTTCACTACATCATCTCCATTCCGTTGCACTCAGACGGGTGTTCCTGGGCTTGGAGCAGCTCGTTGCCATCTCTGCGCTGTACCAGTCCATAGGGAGTCAGCACAGCATGGTTGGTGGCCATCACATCCAGGCCATAGTTGTAGAGACTGACATGCTTCTTCAGAATCGAGAGGGACTGCTCGTCCACAATGAACCGAAGCTCCTCGGATGCAACCTCCTCGGGATTCCTCTGGTCAGGCTCGAACAGGTAGTTATCCAGGTTCTCGGAAATCTGAATGGCGGTTTCGACATCGTGGCAGTCCGTTGCAAGGATGACCGCCTTCAGTTTGGAAAGCTCTCCGCTGTTTTCCCGGCATTTGAGGTGCTTTGCCAGTTCGTTAAGCTCCTGGATATCGTCACAATCCATATTCTCCAGAAGATCCGGCACAGCGCCATCCTCTGCCCAGAAGACCATCTCACGCCAGGAGGGCGCTTCACACATCGCCAGCACATGATCCAACGCCTCCTGTGTTGCGGGGAGGTTCAGATATACTTGCTTTTCCGGCAGGCCATCGGAGTCCATGGGCGAGCTTCCGGCCAGTAGGCGGATGGCATAGGAGGGAACTGAAGGCATGATATCCAGCGTCTCATATACCTGCTTCAGTTCGGTATGCTGTGTGACATATCCGTTGCTTGCAAAGACGCCGCCCTCCTCAAATCGGGCTTTTCTGCCGAGCATTTCAAAGTCCAGATACTCAAAGATGGAGTCGGGGACTTTTTCAAGGGCGGGGATGAAATCATTCTCGGCGTAGAATCTGCCCAGCTGCTCATCCGTTGTGGCGTTGACCACATGGCAGCAGTCTGTGCTGTAGGCCAGGTCGATCATTGTGGCAACGCTGATAGGGCCGTATTTCTTGGCCACCTCCATGTTGAACAGCCCTTCGAATGCGGTTCTCTCTCTGCCATTCATTTGGCCCAGGACGGTCGCCAGGGCATTGAGCTGATAGAGATCGCATTCATGAGCCAGATGGACATGGAGGAACGGAAAGCTGTGGTGTTCAAGGAATTCCCATCTCGGCTTATCGCCGGGAGCCATCTGGAGCTTGTCCAGCGCATCCAGAAGGCTGTAGTTGGCAGCGGGGAGCTCCAGCTCACAGCAACGGTCCTTATTTCCGGATAGCTCCACGCGAAATACCTTATCCAAGGGTCATCCCTCCCATCTGGTGGTCATAGTCTTCCTGATACTTGGCGGGATCAGCACCGGGGACATCCCAGCCGCACATGCTGCCCACCTCCATGGCCTGACGCTGCCACATATTGACCCCCAGCTGTTCGTTCAGCTGGTCTGCCAGTTCTACATTTTTTTCCTTGTCGCCGGTGTCCCAGTCGGAGGGGTAGTACCCGGTTTCGCCTCTTTTGATGCAGATGAGTTCGCCAGTAGATTTCAGGGTGGAGAAGCACATATCCGGCAGACCCTCTGCAAGTTTGGGAGCGAATCGCTCGTCTTCGGTCTGAATGCTCCAATTGTCGAAGTTCCACAGATGGACATAGAGTTCATCATCACCGATGCAGATATCCTGCTGCTCAAAGCCTTCGCCCCAGCCGTCCGATGCCTGACCGGAGATATACTCTTTCAGGGTGGTCAGTTCCTCCGGTGTGAGGGTGCCGACCACACGGCATTCGGCAACTCCCCAGAGCTGACCGTTCCGATCCTCGACGGTGAATACTGCGGATTTGACCTTCTGGTTGACGCTATCATCCTCACCATACCAGTGCATGATGCCGCTCTCGGATTCTTCCGGTGTACGATTGTTGATCAGGGCCTTGAGGATGTCCCCCTCATAGACTCTCAACGATCTACCATCCAGCAGAGCACTGTCATCTTCCATCTCACCGTACTCGTTGCGGGTATAGAGATCAGCGGTCAGGGGCATATACAGCTTCAGGGTAGTGAGTTCCGGTGGGATCACGGAGAAGCTGTCCTCTCCAACTACCAGAGCAAGGCCGCTGCCGTTGTCCCACTTCATGTGGAACTGGCCGATATCGTCGATATAGTTCAGGGTGCCTGTGCTGCCGGGGGGCAACGGGGCATACGGGTCTTTCATTTCTCTGAGTTTGATTCTGGTTCCCGCCGGAAACTGCTCCCGCAGGAAGTCCAGCCATTCCTTGGGTACTGACATTTACATCCCTCCCATACTCATGCCCTGACTGGGCAGTTCCAGCTCCTGCCGTAGACGGTCTACCGCCTCCAGAATTTCAGGATCATTTTGAAAGCTGTTCATTTTCTGATAGTCATCGAAGAACCTCTGCTCACCGTCCTGGGTGTGAACAAGGTCTACCGTGGCGATGCCATCCTTCGTTACACCAATGCGCTTTTCAGGCCGGTCGCTGGAGCTATAAATCCGTATGGCATCCGACAAGGTCAGATCCCGATGGAACTGCTCCTCCTGGGTATTGCAGTCGGTGATGACATACCAGCTGTAGCTGTGGGGGAGCGACGGGTCAGCCACATCCCGCAACGCTTTCATGCCCTTTTCTGTCAGTCCGTAGCTGCATTCCCGGCGGGGATTTGCTTCGCCGGCGAAGTCCAGCAGAATGTCATCCACAGCCTTGCGGATGGCGGGGTCATCCGTCAGCGTTTCGCAGCGGAATCCGGTGGTGGCCATATAAGGCAATTCCGCTCGAATCGCTGCCAGATATGTTTCTCCATTCAGATATTCCATCTGCTCACCGCTGGCAAATGTCACTCGGCCAATCGGCTTGTTTTGCTGGGCCATCTGCTGCTGACGCAAATCATAGCAGTAAAGATAGCCTTGATAGTCACCGGGGGACGGTGTGCAGCGCAGGCAGTAGCGGTAATGCTTTGTTTCTGCGATGTAGCCATAACTCCGACCGTCCTGAGTAATTGCTCCGCCGTTCCGCTGACAGTAGGCATTCATTGCAGACAGATCCTTCAACGGGCCATCCGCACGAAGGGCATCCACAACTTCCTGAAGGTCGTCTTTAAATTCCCCAGTGTTGAACTGGTCGCCGTTGTGCGGCCACCAGGTGTGAAAGAATCCTTTCCCGGAAGATCCGAAGTCCATCCGTACGTGGCCCACTGTACCCAGCGACTCATCCCCTGCCTCGTCCAGCTGGGAATAGAAAAGACCCGCCTCCTCAATGGAAGCGGGCCTGAATTGGCTGAACTGTTTATGGTGCTCCAAAAACTCGGCAATTGTTTTATTGCTCATTTTCTCACTCCGTTCTTGTTGGTATAGCTACACAACATACCACTTCTCAGCGGAAATAGCTATGACCAAAAGGCTTTCTTCCGGAAAAATGGAGATAGCCCGCAACAGCCGCTCCCATTGCTACCAGAGATGCCAGCGTAATTACGATTTTCTTTTTCATTTACATTCCTCCCATCTGCAATCCGCGGACTGTAAAGTTAAATGAAAGTTGAGGACCCGTCAGCCCTTCTGGTACAATGG
>OHAS01000139.1_pt1 | contig 54539 bp, 64 predicted proteins | sample 1577131 | NCBI WGS metagenome assembly OHAS01 (sample SAMEA3541566, study PRJEB24748) | human gut metagenome | biome: human gut; feature: human-associated habitat; material: faeces | place: China | collected 2012 | reverse complement strand
AATCTGCTCAGTCGCTTCGGACTTAAGAATTTCATCAAGAATCTTGGCCATAATTAATTGCATGGCCTTAACCTCTAACTGCTGTTTAAGTAGCTCAATAAAAGCTGATTGTTCTTTGATTTGAGCCTGTAAAAAATTATTAACCGTCAAACCGTACCAAGAAATTTTCGTGATCGATATTAGTAACCAAGCCCATATTTCCCGGCGGACTTTTTACCGGAATTTCAAAAGCAAAGACGATGTGATTAATCAGTATGTTATTTCCTTACTAAGGAAATACACTGATTGGATCTTGCAAGTTAACCCCAAACCTATAAAGAAGTCATCGATGACTTCTTTACTTACTGGCCAGCTCACTCAGCTAAATTGGCTTTGTTAGTTAAAGCTGGTTTAAGCTATAAGATCTTGGATAATGCTAACCAAACGACGCCGGTTTTCTTTCGGCGTTTCCATCTCCGCCACCCCAGTGTTGCTTGACACATTAATGTCACTAACGATACCAAAGTTGAATATATGACCCGCATTGCCGTCAGTATTTTCTGGAATACTTTTTGCTTATGGTTAGCCCAGCCGACGTCGATCACCATTCAAAATTTAGCAATCCTCGTCAAACATGATTCAAAGCAACTGGGCAATCACTAGTGGCCGAGAAATGCTAAAATAGAGTTGAGTTAACAATTATGAAGGGAGGAGCGTCAATTGGATAGTGAAATTATTGCCCGGCCATTGGTGACCATCACCAACATCATTTGGAGTTTTAATACTGAATTACACCGACCACAATTACTATTGATTAAGCGGGCAGATGAACCTCTAAAGGGACATTGGGCCCTCCCCGAAACCCTCTTGCGGAGTAAAGAGAGTGCCGACGCGGCCTGTATTCGTCTAATTGACGATAAAATTGGCCTGCAAGTTCCGATGAATTCAACCGAACAACTGGCCACCTTTACAGATCCCAAGCGGGTTACGGGAACTCGGGCACTGGCACTCGCCTATATGACCTATTTACCATCAACCCCAAAATTGCATCCAGGGTATGGAGCCACAGATGCCCAATGGTTTGTGCTTGATAAAGATCAGGGCAACTATGTGATCACCCGTGACCAACAGGAGATTATCCTAAGTCCCGCCGGTCACCTGGTCTTTGATCATATTCAAATCATTACCACCGCCATTAATCGGATTAAAAACAAGCTGGACTATCAACCCCAAATTCTTCGGATCTTAGGTAATACCTTTACCCTGCGCCAAGCGCGCGAAGTCTTTGCGGCTTTCTTAGGTACGACAATTGACAAGATTGATAATTCCAACTTTAAGAAAACTCACAACCACCTCTTCAAAGAAGTCGGGGCCGCCACTTTGAACCATTCTGGGCGGCCACCAAAGCTCTACCAACTTAACTAAAGGGCATCATTTGCATTTTGCTGCAAAGTATTTATACTAGACGTAAATAAAAGTTAACCATACTTTTATTTTTAGCCAAATTAAAGTAATTTTTACTTAAAAGGAAGCATTTAAGATGAATCTACAACTATTAACCGACTTATATGAATTTTCCATGGCCAATGGGTACTACGCTACCCTACCCCATGATCGACAAGCTCGCTTCGACGTCTTTTACCGCCGGGTTCCCGACAACGGTAGTTTTGTCATTGTCGCTGGTCTCCAGCAGGTGGTAGAACAAGTTCAAAATTGGCATTTCACTAAGGAGAATATTGAATACCTGACCTCCCTGAATGAATTTACTCCCGAGTTTTTGGATTACCTGAGCAAGATTAAAAATCACTGCTCGATTAAGGCTTTACCAGAAGGAACCCCTGTTTTCCCACGGGAACCAATTATTTCAATTAGTGGACCGTTGATTGAAGCCCAGCTGTTAGAAACCTTTATTCTAAACATCATTAACCATCAATCATTAATTGCGACGAAGTCTTGGCAAATCAACCATGCCGCTCAAGGCCGACCAATTATGGAATTTGGCGCGCGGCGGGCGCAAGGCCCTGATGCCGCCACGTATGGGGCGCGAGCCGCGGTGATCGGCGGTTGTACCAGCACGTCGAACTTACAAGCAGCCAGTCAATTTAATATTCCCGCGGCCGGCACAATGGCACATGCCTGGGTCGAAAGCTTCTCTGATGAATTAAGTGCCTTTCAAGCTTGGGCCAAGGTTTATCCTGACAAAGTTTCCTTGCTCGTTGATACTTATGATGTCTTGAAGTCAGGAGTGCCGAACGCGATTCGGGTCTTCAAGCAAGTTAGCGCTCAAGGGCACCAACCAGTCGGGATCCGGATCGATTCCGGTGACATTTCGCAATTAGCCATCAAAGTCCGGAAGATGCTCGATGATGCTGGCTTCCCCAAGGCAAAGATTACAGCTTCAAATGCCCTTGATGCGCATGTAGTTAAGTCGTTGTTGGATGAAGGAGCTCCAATTGATAACTTTGGGATTGGGGAACGTTTAATTACCAGTTCCTCTAGTCCGGTATTAAGTGGCGTTTATAAGCTCGCCGAAGAAAAGATTAATGATCAATGGATCCCAAAAATTAAGGTTAGTGATAGCAGAGAAAAGATCACTCTGCCTGGTAATAAGCAAGTTTACCGGATTTACCGGCAAGATAACCTTCACCAAGCGATCGCCGATGTGATTGCCCTGGCTGATGAGCACATCACGGCTCCATTGAAAGTGGTTAATGCTAATTTGGCAGCTACGCACGCCAGCCAAGTTCTGACTAACTTTAATGCTAAGCCATTGATGCAAGAATATCTGGGTTCCAATGCTTCCCCAATCGAAAATGATCTCTTTAAGATTCAGCAATTCTCAATGGATCAAGTGGCAGAATTACCAGAAGCCACAAAACGGTTAGTTAACCCCGATCGGTACCCAGTTTACTTAACAGCTACATTGGCTGAATTGCAAGAACAGTTAATTACTAAAGCTCAATTTACGGAGGAACATTAAGATGGCTAAAGCGCTCTTAATTATTGGCTATACAAACGACTTTGTGGCTGATAAGGGATCACTAACGGTTGGCAAGTCAGCGCAGACGCTGGCCCCAGAAATTATGCGGTTAGCCGATCAATTCTTAAGCCAGCATGATTATGTGATCTTTCCTACTGATGGTTACCGGCTTAATGACCCATTCAATCCAGAAACCAAACTATATCCGGCCCATAATATTATTGGGACGACCGGTCAGAAACTATACGGCCAAGTTGGCAGCTGGTTTGATCAACATCATGACGACTCCCATGTCTACAAACTCAATAAGAACCGTTACTCCTCCTTCCAAAATACCAATTTGGATAACTACCTGCGGGAACGGCGGATTGATGAAGTCTGGATTGCTGGTGTCTGCACTGATATTTGTGTCCTCCACACCGCAATCAGTGCTTACAACCTGGATTACCACATGGTGATTCCACAAGCAGCCGTGGCCACGTTCTCACTAGCTGGTGCTGAATGGACGATGAATCATTTTAAAAACGTATTAGGGGGCCACAATTCGATAATTCACTTTCGAATGATTATCAAAAAACCACGAATTAATTACAAAAAATTCCCTTTGCTAAATGCGTACAATACCCCTTAGGGTTGACATTTTAAATAATAAAAGTGTCATCTCTAGGGGGTGTTTTGAATAGGAACATATTCAACGACGGAAAAATTAAGGTTACTCAGTAATTACCAAGATTCAGACTACTCACTCGGGGTATACGCGGATTATCACCAGGTGCGGACCTCTAGCCTTAACAGATGGATTAAACAATTTTTAACGGCTGGTTTGGCTGGATTAATTCGCCCTGAACACAATCACAGGTACACACTTCAAACCAAGCGATCAGCCGTTAAAGCTTACCTTTCAGGTACCCTGTCAGGCCAAGCAATTCTCAATAGATATCAAATTCGTAGTCTTTCCCAACTACATCAATGGATTGTCCGGTACAATAGTGGACAATTAAGTGTTGCTTACGCAACAAGAAAGCGAGCTAGGAAAGTGGGCCGAAAAGTTACTTTTGAGGAGAAACGGCAAATTACTCAATGGACAATTGATCACGAGTATAACTATCAAGCCGCGGCAGAAAAATTTAATGTCAGCTATCAACGGGTCTATTCATGGGTACGAAAGTACCAAAGAACTCACGATTGGGAATCCCTTCAGGATAACCGGGATCGCCATAAAAGCAAAACACCAACCAATGAAGTGGAAAGATTACGACAAGAAGTAAGGCAGCTGAAAGCTAAAGAACGGGAGGTACAGATTGCCTTCGCAAAAAAATTGGTCGAAATACACAATCGGGAGGTGGAACGGCCGGACGATATCAAGCGATTCAGGAAATGAGCTAAAGTGGGTATAAGGTATCTGATCTAGTTAAAGCAGCCGGGGTAAGTCGGCAGGCTTACTACAAGTGGCTTACCCATGAACCGACGGTTCATGATATTCAAGATCAAGAAATTCTAAAGCTCGTTAAACAGTTAGAAGCACAACATAAACACTGCGTTAGTTATGACAAGATGACCCGTTTGATAAAGCAGGAAAGATTATCATACACAGTTAACAAGAAGCGCGTCATGCACATTATGAAGGAATACAGTATTAAAGTGGACTATCGTCAGCCTAAGAGAAAACGTGTGCAGGAGCAGGAAACTTATGAGGCACAGAATACCCTGAACCGCCAGTTTGAACAAGCTGCCGCAAATCAGGTGTGGGTGACGGACACGACGGAAATTGCCTACAACATTCGTAAGTACAAAGTCCGTCTACATGTTGTCCTGGATCTATACGGTCAATACCCACTTAGCTGGATTATTACGCCTACAGAAACGAGTACTGGGGCTATTAAAGTATTTCAAATGGCCAAGCAGAAAGCCGGAGGTCTGGCACCGCTAATCCACACTGATCGCGGAGCAGCATATACTTCCAAAGCATTCAACCACTACTTGGCTAGTAATAACAGCCAACATAGTTACTCAGCCCCAGGAACACCAGCTGATAATGCGGTGATGGAACACTGGTGGGCTGATTTTAAATCTATCTGGTTAGCACACTCACCACAACCACAAACGTTTGAAGACTTAGAACAGCTGGTGACAGAAGGTATCGATTACTTTACGCATTCCTTTATTTCAGGCAAAAGAAATGACCTTACCGCAGCAGAATACCGCTTCGGCAAGGTCAACTAGTTTTTATTATTTAATGTGTCAACTTGACAGGGTACAGTACCCAGTCTGTTGCCAATAAATTTCCAATAATTATTTATATGTGATTATATCTGAATCAAAGGTGATTTTTACTGTCTCCGTATGACTAGCAACCTGTTCGTAAGTAGGGTTTTCTATGTGACCACCTGTATATCCAGATACAACATTTATAATACCTGGTTGTATTTCAAAGGGCTCTACCATGCACCAAAAACATCCTCCTACAAAAATAGCTGTTTGTTTCATAAATACTTTCACTCATCTAATTATTTGTTTTTAACACTAATGAAAATGTGCTTCCTACACCATATTCACTCTTTACCCGAATCTCACCATTCAATTGATGAGCTAGTTCTTGAGCTATATATAATCCTAATCCGTGGCCACCAGTATTCATATTTCTTGATCCTTCAACACGATATAATCTTCTGAAAATATTTTGTAATTCTTCAGTACTTATACCTAAACCACTATCAGTTACACTTATAGTGACCTCATTACTTTCAAATCTAGCGCTTACTTTCAATGGAGTTCCTTCCTGAGAATACTTAAGAGCATTATTAATCAGGTTGTATACAATTCTAGATAATTTATCCCTATCACTAACAATTTTTGCGCCAGTCGGTGTAACGTCTATCGCTACCTTTCTTTTTTCACGTTCCAGAGTCAATTGAAACTCTGACATAGTTTCTATTAGTAATTGATCCAAAAAAATGGTCTCTTGTTCCGTCTCTACTTTGTTAACTTGATTTAAAGATAAATAACTCAGCTCTTCTACTAAATTATTAAGCCGATCAGTCTGCCTATCAATAGTACCTAAATAATCCGAAATTTCTTCAGGAGCTATTATCCCATCTAAAATACCTTCAACTGTCGCTTTTATGGAAGTTATTGGAGTTTTGATATCATGTGATAATTGGGCAATAATCTCATCTTTTTCATTTTCACTATCTTTCAAGGATTTAAAAGTCTCTTTTAATTTGGCAGACATTGCATTAAAGTCTTGAGATAACTCTTTAAATTCTGATGGAGCTACTATCTCATCCATCGTACTAAAATTATTCTTTGAAATATCTCTGGCCTGTTTTCTTAAACGCTCTAATGATTTTATAGTTGGTCGCATTAATATTAAGTTAACCATGATCCCTAAAAGACTGGCACATAATGTTATTAAAATAATCAAAAACCCACTACTTTGTGCAATCACCATCTTATTAACAGCCAAAAAAACAGCTGCAATAGTAATCAACACAGAGATTATATAACCTACAATTAACAAATATTTTAGCTTAATGATTTAACCCCCATTTTATATCCTAATCCCCATACCGTTTCGATAACTGGGGTTCTTTGATCCCCTGATTCCGCTAATTTTTGCTTAAGTTCATGTATATGAACGTTGACCGTATTCGCACTTAAAGTTTCAAAGTACTCTCTATTCCATACTTGTTGATATAACTCAGTTTTGGAGAAAACGCGTTTTGGGCTATTAATCAAAATACGTAGCAACTCAAATTCCTTAACGGTCATTTCAAGTTTAGATCCATTTACATAGGCCTCATGACTTTGTTCGTCTAATTCTAAGTTTCCAAGTTTAATTTTGCCCGATGATTTACCATGATTTATTCTTCGCAAAATATTATTAACCCTTAGAACCAATTCCCTAGGGCTAAAAGGTTTAGATATAAAATCATCTGCACCCAAGCTTAAAGAAAAAATTTTATCTTGATCTGATGTTTTCGCTGTTATAAATAAGAATGGTTGATCGGGTGCCAAAATTTGAATCTCATCAATTAAGTCATATCCACTCATTTTAGGCATCATAACATCAGTTATTACCAAGGAAAACCGGTCCCTTTTAAACATATTAAGTGCGTCTATTCCATCATGAGCTACTATAACCTCATATCCAGCATTCACCAAGTAACGCATATTTATATCAGTTATTCCAAACTCATCATCTACCAATAAAATTTTCTGTACCATAATTTTCTTCCTTCAAAAAAAGTATTATAAATAAAAACTAATCATCCTTTTTCTTACCTAATTTAAATACACTACCAACCAATGCTACCAGTCCTAATAAAGCTATTCCAATAACATTTAAAAAACTATTAGATTTTTCTCCCGTTTGTGGTAACATGCTTTCTTTTTGAATATCCATCTTATCTGAATGATTCTGTGAGACCTCGCTATTTAATATATGACTGTTATTTTGATCCGGCATCCTACGGTTATCGGCCTTCTTCACATTTGTATTGGTTATTATTAAGGAATTATTTGTTTTACCAGATCGTGTCTCTTTCATTTCGCTGATCGTTGAAATTTTGTTACTTTGTTTTTCTTTATTACTTTTCGATGTAAATTTTTGTACGTCAGTAATGTTATTCTTGCTCTCAGAAGTTGTAATATTATTTTTACCAACATTAATAGTAATTCTTAATCCAGTTTTAGTTGCTACAACCTTAGATGTATCAGCTTTGCCATCTGCACCAACTCCATAAATTTTTACCGTTGCATCATACGTTTTTGTACCATTAGAACGTAATTGATCCAATAATGCTTGGCCTTCTTTACCCTTTGCATTACCATCTAAATCTACTTCGTAGAAGTATTCTCCAGCTTTTAAGCCATTGATTGGTAAGATAGCAGCATTTTTTCCTGTCCCATTATCTGACCAGGCTGCCTTTTCAGAACCATTCAACAAAAGTCGGGTCAACATCCCATCGCCCCCGAAAGCTTCGAATGGAATTACTTGGTTTACCCCTGCAGTAAACGGACCCTTAGCTTTTGCATTAGCTAAATATTTGGCTGGCACCTCTATTGTATCCTTTACGTTAGATGTGAGCCCAGCTACGTTGATCTTTAATCCGGTTTTAGTTGCTACAACCTTAGATGTATCAGCTTTGCCATCTGCACCAACTCCATAAATTTTTACCGTTGCATCATACGTTTTTGTACCATTAGAACGTAATTGATCCAATAATGCTTGGCCTTCTTTACCCTTTGCATTACCATCTAAATCTACTTCGTAGAAGTATTCTCCAGCTTTTAAGCCATTGATTGGTAAGATAGCAGCATTTTTTCCTGTCCCATTATCTGACCAGGCTGCCTTTTCAGAACCATTCAACAAAAGTCGGGTCAACATCCCATCGCCCCCGAAAGCTTCGAATGGAATTACTTGGTTTACCCCTGCAGTAAACGGACCCTTAGCTTTTGCATTAGCTAAATATTTGGCTGGCACCTCTGATATGTTTTTAATGTTATTAGTTAATTTTTTCGAATCATTATTGTTTATTGCCACTTTAGTAGTTGCTCCACTATTACTATTTGAAAGCATGTTTTGCTTACTATTAGTTATTTTTTTGGATGCAACAAATGCATTATTTCTCTGTTTAGTCTGATCTATTCTAAAAGAGCCTACCTTAGCGGTTACATTATTAGGAGTATCTTGTTTACTAGTTGAATTTCTTCCTCTATTAAGAGAATCGCTCTTTAAATTAGCCTCATTTTTTAAAGAAGATATTATTCGACCAGCTTTATCATCATTCGAAATATTTGTAGTATTAGCTGGATTTTTTTGTTCGTTAACAGAATTATTTTTTATATTACTTCTGTTACCTAGCTCAGAAGCTGTTTCATTGGTAGCCTTACTTGCCGTAGTAACTTCTTTATTCGAAGCATTTATACTTTGGTTCGTCGAACTTGCTGAGTTATTTTCTTTACTCGAGGCATTATCTTTAGTTTGTAGTGAAACTGTACTTTGTTGTTCAGTTTGCTTTGAACTACTAATTTGTTCGCTTTGTTGAATATTATCCTTAATAGTATCAGCATGAACATTAGTCGTTGTAAAACCGATGCCCGTAGCTATCATTCCAACTGCAATAGCACTGTATGTCCAATTTTTACCAGATTTATATATCTTATAACGTTCGTAGTTCCCTATATTATCTTGTGATTTTTTCATAATTAGTCCCTCCAAATACTTTGCTAATGAAGAGATTACTAAACAAACGTTAGCTAAATCGTATGTAATACTTAAATAATTCTTAAGCTTTTAAACAGAAATTCTTATTTTTACTTCTCCTCACGCGTACATTTTATGCCCCGTACTATATAACATTTAAAACATGAGATAGGTGGGAAAAGTTATTATGAAAAACATATGTGTAGATTCCATTAGGCAGATTGTAAAATTTAAGTTGAACATTTAAGTGGATAGAAAAACCCATCAAGGTCTTTAATGGTGTAACCACAACATTCCATTAGAAAGAAGGACCTTGATGAGCACCACTATTTTATCATTCCAGAACCGTGTTGTCATTGAAACGCTTCATAATGAAGGACGTTCCTTGCGATACATCGCTAACTACTTAGGCTTTAGTAAGGCCACCATCTTTAACGAACTTCACCGGCTAAATAGTGAGTACCGGGCTGAGCTAGCGCAAACTGGCTTTGAACGCAAGGTTAGTCAACGGGGGCGGAAGTCTTCGCTCACTAAAAACCTTAAACACTTAATCGAGGAAAAGATTCAAGTCCAGAAGTGGTCCCCTGAACAAGTTGCCCATGTAGTTGGGATTGCCTACAAGACGGTCTATAACTGGATTGATCAAGGATGGCTTGATGTACAGTTACCCGATTTGCCTGATCATGGAATTCGTCGTCATCGTGCTAAAGAAAAGCGTGGTACGTTCAGTCACGGCCGCTCAATTGAGGAGCGTCCTCATAAAGTCGAAACTCGCCAGTCTCAGTAAATAGCTTAATCCATTTATGTAATGTACTAGCCCCAATACCTAGATTCTTACTTATTTCATTTATGGTCATGTGATCCTTGTTATCTAAGTAGTACTGAACGGCCTGTTCCTTAAATTCCTTGTCATAACTGTGCTTCGTCATTATTTGATCCTCCAATTTACTTCCTTAATTATACTAAATCAGAGTCTCTATTTAACTTGTACACTTTTTATTCTAGGCCCAGTTATCGTTATTTTATTTGGTAAACAATTTTCAATTTGGAACGTTAAAATTGTACAAATGCGCTTAAACGATCAAACTAAAAGTCCTATTTCGTAACTTAATTTAGGTAAAAACCGATTGAACAATACTAGCAGGCTCTTTACAAAGTTCTACTTTTCGACTTTCGGTTAACTTACACAAATCGTCTTCCAATAAATAATTTAGAAGATCATTTCCTATTCTTCCTCCGAAATGGAAATTTCGCTCCGAGAAATCTAAGCAACAGGGTACGGTGGTTTGATTTACTTTACAAAATTTGCTGAATATATTTTCCCCTTTTTCAGTAAAAGAATAGTTAACTTTATCAGAAGTGAAGATTAGATGTTTAAGCTCAGCATGCCTAAAAATAGTGACCCCTAGTTTTCCACCAAGATGATGTAAACAGGTTCTTGCAATTCCTAAATTACTAATGGTATTTCTACTATCCAACATGTTATTACTGGCATTACCTAATTTCGTTACATTGTAGCTCATTTTATTTTTGTAATACCATCTACCGTAAAAATGTAATGAAATAATAGTTTTATCACACTGAAGTTGACTTATTACTTCTTCTCTGCTTAAGTGGCAGACTTTTGACAGTTCATTAACAGTCAACCATTTATTACAGGTAAGTGCACTATTTACAACTCTCATTTGTTATCATCTCTCATAAAATCTAAAAAATTAGGAACTAACTCAAATATTCTATTTGTTATTTGATAAAGAACGAACTTTTTTTGTTTTGTGGTTCTTAGTAAATTTGCTTCTTTTAATATTTGTAAATGCCTGGATACAGTCGAGGTACCTAGTGATAAAAGCTGTGACAGTCCTTGTGTAGTACAAGGTGACTTCGAAACGGTTTTCAAGATCTGAAGTCTGGTTGGTTCACTAAGAGCCTTAAAAGTTAATAATAGTTCTTTTGGTGTATAAATTAGATCTGCTCTTTTTTGTAGTCCGTAAGTAATGACCACTCCATTTTTAAATGTATCAACGAATAGATGAGGCCAAGTAAAAAAACTTGGTATGAGCATAATTGTGTCAGTATCTTTAAGATCAATTTCTCTCTCAAAAGGCTTATTAATAATTAAAGTATCATTTTTCCAGTGCATACGGGCTACTTGCAATTCATCTATAGTACTTCGAATACCATGAATATTAATCGAGTTCGCCCGTATCTTGATTTCCTGAAATAACAGTTTTTTAATATTATCTTTTTCCCAAACCGCAGAAAAAACATTGTCATTATACTTAACGATAAATTTAAAAAAACGGTTAATGACAGTTTGCGGGTTACCACTAAGGTCTTTTATAAGTAATGAATTCCGGCTAATAGAAAAATCCTGCCATTCAAGACCTTTAGCTAAATTTGGAATAAACGTGTTACTTCTATCGTGATTTAAGGTGGATAACTCATTAATTAGTCCATTTACATTACTTTGCCTACTAAGAAAAGTGCGAAGCATGGATAGTTCATCCTTTAGATTACTAGCATTGTATTGAAAATTACAAAGTATAGTGGGAGGAACACCTAATTCATATACAGGACTAAAGTAGTACAAATTATCAATATCCTCTTTATCTAATTGTTCCATTGTCTTTAAGGCCCAATCTACAACTAACCCATGATGCCTAGGATTCATCAAGACATGAAGACTTCTAAGAAGTTCATTCAGTGGTGAATAAACAAACTGAAATCTTTGAGTTAGTGTCTCGTCTGTTACAGTAGAGTATTTACTAAAGTTTATCCTAATAGTCATTTTGTCCTCTTTGATTCGATATTTCTTGAATCGATTGATTGTTAATTAGATTTATATTAGCATAATTAGCATAATCTAACAAGGAGGATTAATAGAATGATTCACGACAAAAAGCACTTAAAATACACAGCAATCCCAAACGAAGAGATGTATTGGAAAAGGGTAAATCGTAGTTTGGGTTGGCTCGGTGACACCAAACAGGAACAACATAATAAACAAGAAAAATTGAAAAATGTTGTAATTGGAATAGCAGGCACTGGTGGAATAGGAGGACAACTTGCACAACGGTTAGTTCGAATGGGTGTTCGAAATCTAAAATTGGCAGACCCAGATACATTTGATATTTCAAATATGAATAGGCAAATGGGGGCTGATCTGCAACATATTGGAAAAAATAAGGCAGAAGTTGTCGCAGAAATGACTTACAGCTTGAATCATGATGTAAATATAGACTTTCATTCTTTCTGGAGAATACGCTATGAATATAAGAACTAAAGACAATTTAGTCGTTATAGTTGCTGGCATAGGAATGTTATTATCAACATTAGATACAGGGATTATCAATGTTGCATTACCATTTTTTAAATCTTACTTTGAAACTACAGCAGACATTGCTGCTATTGCAGTTACGGGTTATACTATTAGCCTTGCTGTTTTTATTCTTCCTTTTGGACTACTTAGTGATAAATTTGGTAAACTATCGTTCTCGTATATTGGACTGATAATTTTTGGGCTTAGCTCATTACTTTGCGGACTTTCAGCTAATGTTCAAATGTTAATTATGTTTCGAATTTTCCAAGGTATTGGTGCAGCTGCATTACAAGCAACATCAGCCTCTTTAATCACTACCTTAGTTTCTGCTGAAAAATCCAGTTCTGCTATCGGAGTTTTAGGAATTATGATTGGTGTCGGACCTGTACTTGGTCCTTCATTAGGTGGATTGCTACTATCATTAAATAGTTGGAGAGGAATATTTTGGTTAAACATTCCGTTCGTCCTTCTGGGACTCATTTGTAATCACAAATTAATTACAAATATCTCTGAGAATAAATACGCTAAACACATTGATTACCCTGGAAGTCTTACTAATGGACTATTTGTGATACTGCTTATTAGTGGATTGTCATTGCTAAGCTCACATAGTATTATTGGGATAGCATTAATAATTGCTAGTTTAATAGCTGTAATTATCTTGTTTAAAGTAGAAAGAAATAAAGAAACTCCTGTTGTCAATGTAATAAATCTTATTCAGAATAAATCGCTACTGGTATATCTATATGAAACGATTGCCTTTGGTTTTGCTTCAGCCATAATCTTTCTTATGCCACCTTATTTGTTTGAAACTGTCTTTAAATTAAATTCAGGATTGACGGGTATACTGGTACTAGGTGCACCTATAGGTCTAGTTTTATTTTCTAGAATATCTAGTGCACATAATAATGGTTTGAAAGATAATTCCTTTTCTAAAGTCGGATTATCTATTATTCTTTGTTCATTACTACTCTTGAGCCTATATCAAACATCTTTACCATATATTTTAGTTACAATTTGTTTGTTTATTTATGGTGTAGGTGGTGGCTATTTCCAACCGGCGAACATATCTGTAATTATGAAAACTACTGATATCACTTCACAGGGTAGTATTGGTTCACTTCAACGAATGGTTCAAAATGTTGCTATTGCTATGGGTACAGCAACAGGTTCAGTATTTTTAAACATGTGGTCTCATGAACTAGTAACAGCTATTAAACTTGGTTGGATTACTGCAGGATGCTTAATTATAATTGCAATAGCTCTAGATTTTGCCCTAAATAAAAATAGTTTCAAATAACTCTAAGACTAACAAAAACACCTGTCACACGCGACAGGAACTGATTTGTTTTGCTGAAATGTTAATGGACTTAATCAGTTTTTTTAGTTGCTTCTTAGAAAGTAGCAACAATACAAGTACGATGATGCTGATGTATAAATCAAGTCAGTCGATTACTTATCCGAACCGGTGGGACATCTGAAAAGATGCCCTTTTTATGTTCAAATTCTGATTGATCAAAATTACTATTAGGAGGAATTAAATGAAACGCTGCTTTCCGAAAAACGATGATGCTCCACTCCTTACGAAGTATCATGACCACGAATGGGGTAAGCTGAACCTCAACGAGAATTACTTATATGAGATGATGGTTCTAGAATCCTTTCAATCGGGACTTAGTTGGCAATTAGTCTTGGATAAGCGAGAAAATTTTCGACAAGCCTTTGCAGGCTTTAATGTGGAGCGGGTTGCAAAATTTACCAGTAATCAACGTAAGCAATTACTGAAAAACCGAGGAATCATTCGTAATCAGCGAAAAATTGATGCCGCCATTAATAATGCTCGTGTAATGACTAAAATGCACCGTGAAGGGCACCAATTGTGTACAGTACTAACAACCTTAATTCCACAGCCAATCGTTAACCACCCTCAACAGTTTACTGATATACCGACCCAGAATAGGCTATCTCGAAACCTAGCAAAAGAGTTTAAAGAAATAGGTTTTCAATTTATGGGGCCAGTAACAACCTACTCCTTTCTTGAAGCGGTAGGCCTAATTAACGATCATATCGAAGACTGTCCTTTTAAGTACACTACTACGTAATCTGCAAAAATTACACTCTATCCTTTACTAATAGGACTCTCTTTTAAGCTTCGGTTTCGTTAGTGGCCTCAGTTAAGCATTTACCAAAAAATAAAAGTGGGATTGGTTCGGGAATTGTTAACGCAGCACGTCAAATCGGCACCTGTTTAAGAATTGCAATTCTAGTAACGGTCCTTGATAATAATGTCAATACAGCTAAGCAGCATATATATCAAGATGCCATTCAAATCGTTGATCGACAGCAATTATCACCCAAAGTAAACAAAGTGGCTCATCAACAATTGAATAGCCTATTTTCCACTACTGGATCAGCCAAATTAACAACTAAAAACAAACAGACGAACCTAAGACGTGCCCTTAAACAAGCGGCCAAATCTCAAGTTGATTTACCACAGCCCCAAAAGGGAACCGATCTTTACCAGGTCTACCAAGCCCAGAAGAAGTTAGCACTAGCTACTGACAACTTAAAAGCGGGTAACCGGCAACTAGCACTTACCTTAACCAAGTTAGAAAATCAAAATACCACTATATCTAAACTGTCAGTAGCTTCTCAAAAAATTAATTTGGGTAATCAGAAAATAAGCCAGGGTCAGAAAAAATTGTTAGTAGGTCTCAAACAATTGGCACAAAAAGAAGCTTTAACGACAGCTTTGAGAAAAATTAAGCATACTAAGAATCAACAAATCAGCCAGGCCTTCAGTCATACCTACTTAGTAGGCGCGGTGATTGTATTGATTCTGTCGCCGATTGCTTTGTTGACAGATCGTAAGTCATTAAAAAGTTGAATTTAAAAAGGTACCTCGGGGATATGAGGTGCCTTTTTTAGGTGGTTTCTTAGATCTTGTTTACTTTATCAGTATCATTTTAATATTGAACTTTTATCATTAAATTTATAGTGTATGTGAAAAACAAGTGTGTGCTAAAATTAGACCTAATTATAAAAAATATAATTCCCTTCAAATTTTATTTGAAAATATTAATGGGAGCTAAAACTGACCCACAATCTGATTAATATGGTGGTCGGTAAAAAAAAGTTAAGTTAGTTTAACTAGAAAGTTGATAGGTGCATGATATGTTTAATTTTACTTATAAGGAAATATCAAAATATATTCGCAAAAAAGATATCGATACCGTATTAAGTTTTTCTTATTCTGGTTTCTTTAAAAAATTTGGTGTATTTATCTTAGCCATGGGTTTCGTCTTTGGGTTATACGCTGTTGGTATTGGGCCCGCCCAAGGAAATTGGGGAGAAACAGGGAACATGGTCGCTAGAATATTACTGGATATCGTGGGCCCACTGGTAAAAATATCTGACTGTATCTTTTTCCTGATGCTATTGGCGTGGGTTATTATGCCATATTACAATCGAGGCGTTGCATCAGTTCAAGGGTCTTTAATCGGATTAATTTGGTGTATAACGACATTTTTTTCAATTTCCTCAATAATTACATTAGTTCTTGTAATAGTACAAGGATGGATTTCCTTTTTTGTTCAACTTTTTATTATTTTTATGTATCTTTGCGTATCGACTTATATATGGATTATGAAAGTACATGGTAAAGAAACAAAAATTAGTAATTTAAAGATGACCATTACCACATTAGAACTGATGCTAATTATTAATATTGTAATGGTGATATACTCAGTTATTGTGAAACATTTAAACTTTGTATTAGCATTAGGTTCTGCATCAGTAATACTATATATACTATTAATCTTCTTGCTTTTCTATCAATTAGATAGAGTTTATAAAGTGATTTACATCCAGAAATACAATCGTCAATTTAGAGTTGCATATAAAATACCAGATAAAAAATGGTGGTTTACGGCCAAAAGGGCAGCGAAACATCCACGGGTATATCCGCCAGTAGAGGAAGGAACAAAGGAACCAACGCCAAAGGAGGAAAATAAGCATGGATGATGACGAATCTAATTTCTCGTATAAAACCTATTTATGGGGAATTGTCGGCTTTATAGTTTTCGAGTTGATTTATATACCCCTTGTTTGGTTACCAATTATCAAGAACCGCCTACAAACGGGAGCTGGAAATAGCACACTCTTTTGGATTGTCAATTGTATTGGCGTAATGCCTCTCATCGCAGTTTACGGATTAATTAAGGCAATGTTTAAAAAATGGCGCAAAGAGAAAGGAAGGAAGTAAGGTGGCAAAAGCATTGAATATGGATGGGTCAGATATAAATGGCAAGGTCAATAAGAAGATCATTAGTAAAACGCTGGGTAAAGTAACTGGTAAAACAACGGGGAAGGTCTGGGATTATGGAGTTAATAAGCTAATAAATCCTACCGTTATTGCAGGAGGGGAATAAAATGGATCAGCAGACAGCGATTTTCCTATTTTGGGCCACAGTTGTTGTATCAGTTATCAGTAATTCTTACGCCTTATTCCGGTTATATCACGATGGAAAGTATTCGTATTTAATCTTTGTAGCGATTAGTTATTTAACAATATTTGCTTTCATTGCCCTTCTTGTATTTATCACCATGTATGTATATAACGTTAATAATAATGTTAGTCTCTTCACCTATGCCAGAATAATATTTGTAATAGGAGTATTAGAAATTATTTACGGTGATATATTATTATGGTTTATTAGCGAATATACAATTAAAAAAAATCCAAGAGCCTTTATGGTAGATGAAGACGGTAAATTAAGGGTTTCATTTGAAACAAATATGGTAAGCGGCGCAATGAGGACTCACTTGATGACTGGATATTGCTGGTTTTTTATAGGTGGGTTAGAAGTGCAGAGTTTTCTGAAAATATTTGCCTTCGTAGCTCTGTTCGTTGAAGGGTGGTTCATTCTGTTTAAGATGGTCTCAATTGTAGAGAAACATACTCAGAAGAGATTAGAAAAATTAGGAATTTTAGTTGATGGTCAATTAGTTGAGGATAAAGGAGTTAACCATGAGTGATCAAGAAAAGCAGGACCAACTAAAGAAAGCGAAGAATAAGGTGACGTGGGCAGCGTGCATTTGGATTGTCGTAGTTATGTTTGGTGGTAGAATAATTGGACGCTCGAGTATTGGTACGCCATATGAAGGGCCGGTTTTGGCGGTGGTTGCGATTGTGGCTATTGGTGGTTTGATTTACGTGTATAGATTATCATCTGCCTATAAGAAATTAGGTTATGTCCGTATAATTGGTGTAAATTCTAAATAGGACTTTGTGTTGCACTTCAATTGTAAATTCACCCCATAGAAAAAGCACCTCACAATGGTTAGATACAGTCTGAAATTGTCTTAATAACGCACCGGTAGAAAGCTTCTTCTACTTGCATAGAACGGAACTACTCAGTGACCGTCCATTATGCCGTGATCTTGATGAACTTAAGTTACTATCTTTGACCTAGTTCAATATTCAATAACTTCCGAACCTCTTTCAAAATAAAAGGCATGACCCTGGTGGCATATCAGAATCATGTCTTAGTAACTTAAATATTTAATTTTTTCAACTCTTGTATTGCTCTTTAGCTAGCTGAAGGGGTTCCCTATTTTCCTTTAATACCGTATTTCACGCGGGTTTAACCTGCCATTCTGCGCTTTCAAGTTTCAGTTGGCTTATATTATAAAGAGGCTCTTTATAAGGTTTAGTTATTATTTAGCTCCTTTCTGATATATCAAAAGTGAATATTAACCCTGCAGGAACCCTACCACTGGTTTGAATAATTAGCTAATCTAATTTTTATCCATTTTTTGCAGTCTTCTTATTTCATAGTTATATCCATTTATGAAATTTACGATTTCCTGCATCTTTCGTAAAAAAACAAAATTTAAAAATTCAAATAGTAATTTAGGATAGTGTTTGAACACTTTTCCACTTTGATAATCAGTCTGAGCTTGAAACTTTCCTTTATCAAAGTCTGATAGGCTATTAGAATTATTAGACCTATAGCTATAATCTTTGGAATACAAGCCATTTTCATAATTATGCTTGATTAAATCATGTAGTTTTAATAAAAACATAAAGGCCACCTCGACTTTTTATTTAAGTATATCATAAGAAATACTAAAAAAGCAGCTTGCTCCCGGCTTTCTGACTGTATGGTTGTCTTTAATGTAAGAATCTTTGCTCGTTCTGTAAAGAGTTTAACCTAGTTAAATATGGTTGAATTTGTACGCCAGATAACGTACAATATTGCTGAGGTGATGAGAATGGCAAGAATTGAAGCTCGAATTGACGGAACTATTAAAAGTAAAGCCAAAGACGTATTGGCTAATCATGGTCTAACAATTTCTGATTTTATGCGCATGACATTAACAACAGTTGCTCATGATGGTTTACCTAAATATTATTCAATCCCTAATCGGCAGTTAAAAAATTCGATTCAAGAAGTTATTGATGATCTATCTGGAAAAGAAAAACTACCCGAAGCCGGTAAGCTTAAAGAATTAGATCAATTGTTTAGCTCCGATAACGCATTGGAGTCTTCAAAATAAATGGCGAGAGTAATTAAATATACCAAAACTTTTAAAAAACAGTTCAAAAAGCGGCGCAAGACCCCAAGTGGCGTTCAATATTTAAAAGTTCACTACCTCAAGAGCTTGATGATCAAAAGCGGAGTCCTTGGAAATATATTATTCAGTGTTTAATTGAAGATAAAACCATTCTAGATTATTTTTATCCATATACTTTAGAAGGTGTTACAATGAAAAAACAAGAAACGACAAGAAAGAAAAAGAGGTTTGATATGAAAAGGTCTTTCAGGCGGATTTCCGCTGTCATAGCAACGATGGCTTTCACGACAGGTCTGGCCGCCTGCGGTTCCTCCCAGTCGACTGCCCCATCGGCGAACAAAGCCACTTCCTCCGTCACTGCCCCCCAGGGCTGGAAGAAGTTCACGTCCAAGGATCTGGGCTATTCCGTCTATTTCCCGGGCGTTCCGGAGAAGGACACCTATAAGGATCCCACTGGCGCTTATGCCCGCTATTCGACGGTCAATGACAAGGATCACATCAACTACGCTGTGTCCGTCACCAAATTCACTCGGAAGCAAGTCGAGGACTCCAAGGGGTTCAATGACGCGCAGAAACGTAAGGTCTTGACCAATGTCGCTCGTCTTCTGCAGATTGACAAGTATTCCTTCACCACCGTGGACGGGCATATGGCCATTTCCTACACCGGTCACGATAGCGAGGACTCCTCGGTGATCATGCGTCGAGAGGTCGTTTACTCGTCCGCTGGCCTCTATGGCCTCGAATCCTTTGGAACTTCCAGCTCGGAATACAAGCAGTTCGTCGATACCTTCCGGCTTTCCGAAGATACGCAAGAATGAAAGGAGGGCTTCCATGATTTTCGCCACTGGCTCTACCTACTCCCAGGGGACGCCCACCCCGGATTGGATGGCTCCCGTCATGGGGGCGTGATCGGTCTGACCATCATCGCCGGGATCGTCGCCGCCATCTTCGGCATCAAATCCTGGCCAACACCCTCCAGGGAATGGTGGGCCTGCGAAGCCTGTACACCGATGAAGTCGTGGACTCCCACCAGATCATGATGATGAACGACTACATGTCCACGAAGGTCAACGACCTTTACAAGGCTTTGCTTTCCCTGGGATAGGCCCAATCCGGCCTTCCACTTTCACCCGCCGTCTTCGTCGCGCCGGGTGGATTTTTGTTTTCATTTCTAATCTCTGCTAGAAGGAGACGTAGTAAAAAGCGAGAGCGTGTATCGAAATCCTTGGATTTCAATACACGCTTTCTTTAGATTTAGGGGCCAAGAAAGCTCGTTGCAGTAGACCAGACTTTATAATTGACGCATAGGTTATATTCGAGAGAAAGAAATTAACACCAAATGAAATAGTAGGATGTTGATTTATCGGCAGGTCCTTACTTCGGGAGGGGTAAAGGGTGAAGAATATAGTTTATGTGGAGAATGAATGTTTTGTTGGTGTCACTAAAGAAGGACTAAAATTTTCAAATATCAAGACAAAGGAAAAGAAATGTCTGACCTTTGATGATATTGGTACATTGGTGTTTGATAATAGAAAGTGTTATCTATCGGAGCGAGCGATTGAATATTGCATTCTCAATCACATTGGGATTTTATTCTGTGACCGAAGCCACTCTCCTTTAGAAATGATCGAGACCACCTACAATCAGGAACACCGCTATTCCTAAAAAAGCCATGGTAAGAAGCACAGTTTTTCGCATTCCAATTAATAAATGATACCACTCTAACATGATTCCCATCATTTTCTCAAAATAGTTTTGCTGCTCATAAAAAACGGTTTTTAATTTATCTGACATATAAGTCTTATCTTTTTATATTAAACTTTTTGCGATATCTGATAAAGGTTGTCCGTTTAATTCCTGTATTTCGAGCCACATCAATGTCACTCATGCCTGCCTGATAAAGTTTAAAAGCATGTTGCAAGTGGGGATCGTCTTGGGTGTATTGGGGTTTGCGCCCATGATATTTACCCTGCTGCTTAGCTAAGGCAATCCCTTGCTGCTGGCGCTCAATGATTCGCTTACGTTCACTTTCGGCCTGATACTTATAGAGTTCAATAATTAAGTTGGTCATCAGTTGACGTAAATTTGGGTCAGCAATCCCTGTCATGGACGGCAAATTTAACACATCTAAGGTGGCCCCCTTATTTTGAATGGTGTTCATGATCTTAGTTAAATCCTGGTTGTTTCTACCTAAGCGATCTAATTCAGTGACCAGGACAATATCACCCTCACGAATATAGGCCAGCATTTTTTGCAGTTCTGGTCGATTAGTGTTTGCCCCACTTAATTTATCCGTAAATAATTTATCGACGTCTTTTAAAGCCGCTAACTGTCGATCTAAATGTTGCTCCTTGGAACTCACACGCGCATAACCGATTTTAGCCATTTCTAATTCTCCTTTTGGACAGTTTTAATGAACATTTGTAATTCCTAGTATAGCACAGAAATAAAAAAGACCAATAGGGTATACCTTATTGGACGACTAAAGAAAATCCATGCCCCTTTCAGTAATATTGAGTTTTCGCCAATACGAGTATATCGGAATGGCGCTTATTGACGGCTAGTTTTACAGCTAGGTATCAAAATGACTGTTTACTAAACGTGAACGAACAACTCTTTAAAAGTTGAGTCCACACATGTCCGCCTTTCGAATACCATCCCGGCTGGAAGGTATTCTGGGCAAGGCCAAGTGACTTTCAGAGTGTGAGGTCCAGACGGGTTGGGACTGAGGATTAGCCTAGCTAGAGCGTTAAGCGGCGCATTTCCGCTTGGCGTTCTGGCGTAGCTAACCGGAAGTCCCAGTCTGGCCCGAGCACGTTCCGGCAATATCGCGGGCAACGTGGAAGACCAGTATTTAAGACGTGGGTTTCGGCTTAAATCTGTGTCCACCACGTCACGGCTATTGTCCAGAATGCCTGGAAGCCGGAATAGGACGAATCTATTACTGCAAGTTTACACGAACACGCACTTTTTCCAGCGGTTTTCAGCTGGCCGCTTTTGAACTTAAGAACTAGCCCATTTCAATCACGATTCATGACCGTGTTTCAACCAGTTGCCAGTTCTCGCTAGCTAGTACAGATACTGCAGGTCACTGGCTGGTGTTGGGTAGGCTAATATGAGTTGTTGTAATTGGGCTAAAGTGACGTGTTTTTCAATCAGTAACGTCAGGTAATTGATCATTTCATCCGCGACATCACTCAACAATGTCGCACCGACGACTTGCCCGCTAGCCTGATCAATAATGACCTTGGCCTGTGCTTGTCGTGCGCCAAAACGGTAATAAGAGAACCATTTGGTCATATCCAGCGTATTCACGCGATATTTATCCGGCTGGTCAGCCACATCCGTCGCACTAAGGCCCACTTGTGCTAGCTTAGGTGCAGCAAAGACTTGGGTCGGGATGACGGGATACGTGATTGCCGCTCCCGGCTGGGTCAGTTGTTGAACCAAGTAACGCGCTTCGTAACCCGCTACTGGCGTTAACTTAGGTACGGGCGTATCGCTCACGTCACCAATCGCGTAAATATGCGGATTAGCCGTCTGTAGTCGATCGTTCACTTGAATCCCGTGACGGTTAAACGTGACACCGACGTTTTCGAGTCCTAACTGGTCCGCATTCGGAATCCGCCCCGCTGAACTAATCACGAGGTCCGTCGTCAGCTCAAAGTCAGGTGCCGTCAATTGCAGGCCGGCGTCGGTCTGTTCGATGGCTTGGAGGTCCGTGTTCAAGTCAAAAGTGACACCGTCCGCAGTCATGGCCGCCATCAAATCTTGGACGAGGTCCGCATCGAAGGCTTTGAGTGGCCGGTCATTATGATGAATCACGTGGACATCGGCGCCGGCAGCATTCGCAATCGCTGCCAGCTCGAAGCCAACATAGCCCCCACCCACGAAAGTCACGCGCTTAGGCATCTCATCCAAATCTAAAAAGTCCGTACTAGTCTTGAAATATTCTTGTCCGGTAATCGGCAAAATTGCTGGGCGTTGTCCGGTCGCAATCACGTAATCCGTCGCACTTACGACTTGGTCACCGACTGCTAGCTGGCCGTCGTTTTGAAAATGGGCCTGACCATGTAAGGTCGCGATGCCTTGGTGCTGCAGCCCCTTAAGCGTGCCATCATTAATGCCATCGGTATAGCCTCGTTTATGCGCCATCAGGGCCGGCCAATCAATCGTCGGTGTTCCTGTTAAGCCTTGATGCTGGAGATGTTGGGCTGCCTGTTGGGCTTCAACGGCGCTCAACAAGATTTTTTTCGGGTCACACCCGCGGTTCGGACAAGTACCACCCCATAAGTCAGCTTCAACGATCAGCACCGACTTACCTTGCGCCTGTAAGCCACTTGCTATCGCGTTACCAGCCGGGCCACCACCAATTACAACGACATCATATTGTTCCGTCATTACTGAGACCTCCTCAATTGACTCCTAAATTCTCATGATCAAATTATTGTTCACTAACTAGCACCTAGTCTAAAGTAATCCGGGCTAGTTGACGACTAAGATACTTCTTCATGCTGACTCAGATAAGCGACGACCCGTTGTCGGTCCAGGTAACCCACCACGTGATCATCTTCCGTGACCGCCAAGTAATCATGGTCGGTCAAGGCGGTAAAGGCCGTCCGCAACGTCGCCTGAATATCTAGTGACTGAATACGGCCATCCGCCACGTCCGGCGCAGTTTTGAGATAGCCTTGGACGAGCCCGACGCGGCCCACGTAAACGTCATACACGTTTTTCGCACGACTCGCACCGAAGAAGTCCCGCACGAAGTCATTGACCGGATGTTGGGCCAGTGCCGTTGGTGTGTCGACTTGGACGAGCTGTCCATGTTGCATGACCCCAATGCGGTCGCCTAGTTTGAGCGCCTCGTTCATATCATGGGTCACAAAGACGATCGTATTATGATAGCGGGCGTGTAACCCTAGGACTAGATCTTGTAATTGTTGCCGCGAAATTGGGTCCAGCGCACTGAACGGTTCATCCATCAACACAATATCGGGTTGCGCTGCGATTGCCCGCAAAATACCGATTCGTTGTTGTTCACCACCAGATAATTCTGATGGCATCCGGTCGCGGTATTCTTGGGGGTCCAGGCCGACTTCCGTCAATAACTCGTCAATCGTTTGATTGATAGTCTTCTTCGCCGTCCCCTTCATCTCGGAAATCACCGCGATATTTTGTGCTACCGTCATGGTTGGAAATAGAGCGATTTGTTGCAAGACGTACCCCATCTGCCACCGTAAATCCCGTACTGGTACCGTGGTGGTGTCGGCTCCGTTGACCAGGATTTTTCCGGCCGTTAAGGGTTCCAAACGATTAATCATTTTAAGCGCCGTCGTCTTGCCACTGCCAGAGGTGCCCACTAGGACGAACAGTTCACCCTGATCGACCATTAGATTCAAATCGGGAATCACGGTTTGCCCATTAAAGTCTTTTTGGACGTGCTGAAATTCAATTGCCGTTGTCATTAGCGTTCCTCCTTTAACAAGCCGTGTTTGACGAGATAGTTATGTGCGACTGTGGAAGCCGATTTCTTTTTGACATTGACTTCATAGTTCATCTCTTGCATATCGGTTTCGGAAATCTTGTCAGCTAACTTATTCAATGCTTGGACGACTTTCGGGTGTTTGTTAGCAAAGCTGGTCTTCATGAGTGGCACCCCTTGATACGTCGGGAAGAAGTGCTTATCATCCTTCAGCAGCGCCAAGTTATATTGTCGTAATTCGCTATCCGTTGCGTAGGCGTCCACCAGATTGATTTTCCCCTTGCTAATCGCTTCATAGCGCAATGCCGGTTCCATCGATTTGGCCGTAACATCCAAGCCATACGTCTTCTTGATTCCCTTCAAGCCATCATCGCGGTCGATAAATTCGAGCGTCATCCCTGGTTTGAGGATCGATTCGACTTGTGTTAAATCGCTGATGGTCTTCAAATGGTGTTCTTGTTGGAACTTCTTAGTGACGGCCAGGGCGTACGTATTGTTGTACTGCATCGGCTTCAAGTAAGCCATCTGTTCCTGCTTAGCTAGCCGCTTTTTGGCTAACTGATAAGTCTGATTAGCCGTTTGACTGGCCGGATTATTGCCCTTCACCAAAGTTTCCAATACGGAACCAGTGAATTCTGGGTAAATGTCGATCTGATTATTCTTCAGAGCGCTGAATAAGAAGGTCGTCTTACCAAAGTTCGGTTTCAAGGTCACGTGGATGTGGTCATCTTCAGCTTCAATCAATTGTTTGTACATATTGATCAAGATGTCAGGCTCGGACCCGAGTTTACCTGCAATTGTAATTGTTTCAACTCGATTGGCATAAACGCTGTACGCGCCACCACCACCGAGTAACGCCAAAATACCCACGAACACGATCAACGCGTGGCGGGGTTTGGCCGTCTGGAACCAGCGCACGAGTGCACTCAACAGAATCGCCAATAGCGCTGACGAAATGGCCCCAATCAACAGCAACGACGTATCATTACGGTCAATCCCAAGCATGATAAACGTCCCTAGACCCCCAGCACCAATCAAAGCCGCTAACGTCGCCGTCCCGATAATGAGCACTAGGGCGGTCCGAATCCCGGCAATGATTTGTGGCAAGGCAATCGGCAGTTCAACTTTGAACAACTTGCGCATCCGCGACATTCCAAACGCATCGGCCGCTTCTTCAATTGACGCGTCGATTTCCGAGATCCCTAAATAAGTATTTTGAAAGATTGGCAACAACGCGTAAATCACTAGCGCAATCACCGCGGGCACCGTGCCAATACCGACTAGCGGAATCAGCAATCCCAATAGTGCCAGCGACGGAATGGTCTGCAAAACACTGGTCAATTGCAATAACCCCTCGGCCCACCGTGGTCGGCGAACGACCCAAATCGCCAGTGGAATCGCAATCATCATTGCAATGACTAGCGCGGCCAAAGAAATCCCCAAGTGTTGCCACAACGCAGTGAGCAAATCACTCCGCCGATCCATAAATGTCTGTATTAATGTCTGCATAAGTACCTCCCAGTGCCCAGCTTTAATCATGATAACTTCCTGATTATCTATGTATTTAATCATAGCATACTCCGGCCAAAGTCATAGTAATACGCACCTAAAACCACAACTAATTGTAACTTTTGTGGTTTCACATAGAGTTGAAACATGTCGTTGGTGGATTCCTGTTCGTCAGCCGATGCGCGCCCTAGTCCGACTTCCGGGGCCGGCTGACAACGCTGGAACAGGGCGGACATCGATTTGAACTCACGCAGAAACCCCACTGCGCAATTTCAAATACGAGTCTTCTTCTAGCCCGGGAGGACCACCCGGACAAGAAGAACTTCGCCCTTGAGCATTGTCAGCCAGTCCCTACAATCGGGAAACCGCTCGAATGGCGGATGAACGACCACCTATCTTGGCATAATTGACCATTGAATTTTGTGAGACTGGTCCTTCATGCAAACTTTGGACCAACAACAGTGACGATTTATGGTATTCGTGTACCGGTAATATTACCTGAAGCGTATTTTCTAATAGCAATTACTCTTGAGATTAGGCTATAGTATTAATTTCGTTTAGCCTTCAAGACTATACCCTATTCGCCTTACTTATAAGAGAATTGCTATACAAATTTGTTCAATTTTCTTTCATGAAAAATTAGTAAAAATATACCCCAAGAGCTTATATATCTCCCAATCTTAAATTATTAATATCTTGAGGTTTGTGTACTTTAACAGTCATGAATAGGGATAAACAGTTCATTTGCATCTATAGGATCATCTAAAGTCAATCCCATTCCTGTTTTTGGAATATTAGATTGAAAGGCTTATATGGTCGGGACCTGCTTCTCTTTGCGCTGTTTGTACTTCTCCTGAGCCTTCGAAGGTGAATAGGATTTACCAGTAGAATTACGACTTAATTCTCGAGAAATGGTTGAGTAACTTTTCTTGGTATGGCTGGCAATCTCAAGAAGTGAGTTTCCATGATTCCTCATTAAAAAGATAGTTTCCCGTTCATCTATGGTAATATGCTTGTAGTGGTCCATGGCTGAATTCCTTTCATGATTGTTTTCGCAAACATCATTTTACAGAAATTTGGCTATGGGCCATTCTTTATTTAATTAGTGTTGCACTTAAAGTGTAAATTCAAGGTTAATATTTTCATTATATGCAAAAGGATTGGTCACCACAATGACCAATCCTTAATGTTTATTACTTTTAATTAAATGCTACTATTATCATCATTATTACCGAGCGGAAATGTGCGCCAAAAGGCAACTTCCTGCCACGTAACCGCCTTTCGTCCCACTCTTTAATGTTTGTTACTTTTAATTAGATGTTGCTATTATCATCTTTATTAATTTAAATTGTTGACAACTTGTTTATGCTTCCTGCAGTAATCCTCTGGGGTTAAATAAACCGAGTGATCACCTAATGCACTCGTTATCGTCATAATTCTTGGTGGCAGCAATCCCACCCGCTTAACCAGTCCTGAATTACCAAATAAGGCTGAAGGTGTCCCGGAAAAGGCAATCTGACCATGCGCCATCACGTGAACTGTCGAAAATTCAGCCGCTACCCAATCCATATCATGAGTAATCGTGATCACCTGATGACCACTTTTTACAAGTTGATGAAAAATGTTAGTCATTCGCTTTCGACTGGGCCAGTCTAACGACATCATCGGCTCGTCAAACAAATAAATTGCAGGATTAATGGCCAAAACCGTTGCAAACGTTAATAACTTTCGTTCAGATAACGAAAGGTCATATGGATTTTCGGCTGCTTTATCAGCTAATCCAACCGCAATCAAAGCTTGATCAACCGCTTTTTTAATCATCAATTGATCCGATTCAATTTGAGAAAGCCCCCAAGCCACTTCTTTTTGAACCGTTGCGTTAAATAATTGATCATCTGGATCTTGAAATGTCACGCCAATTTGTTTCAACTTTGCCTGTGGTTTTAACTCATCTATTGAAACGCCATTAATCATAATGGTCCCTTCTTGCGGTGTTATCAATCCGATCAGTAACTTTAACAAAGTTGATTTACCAGCGCCGTTCTGACCAACAATTGCGGTTAGTGGACTGTCAAAAGATTGCCGATCAATTTCCACCTGAAATGAGTGTTCTGGATAGGTGTAACGCAACCCACTAATTTCAATTTGCGGCATAATAAGCCTCCTCTAATTGTTGATTGGTAACCGGAAATTCGTCTGCTGCACCAGGGATTGACCACTTCATTAATTTTGCCAATCGAAACACAGTCGGTTCAGCAAGCTGCCAGTCCGGCTTCAGATGATTAAAAACAGTCAGCGGTTTTCCTGCCGCAACTAACTCGCCAGCTTTCAGAACCCAAATTTGGTCAGCAATTTCACAGAGATCGTCGACTTCATTTGACACAATGAAGATCGTCTTTTTTTCAACACTGACTAACCAACTGAAGAAATGCTGACGTCCAAGTGGATCCATTTCACTGGTGGGATCATCTAAAACCAAAATTGACGGATCAGTTACGATTGCTGTGGCAATTGCCAGCCGTTGTTTTTGTCCGCCAGACAGCGTTCCCGGTGATTGATTTAATTGGTCGCCTAACCCCAACTGATCGGCAACATTGAGTACTCGCCGTTTAATTTGATCGGCTGGAACTCCTTGATTAATGAGGTCAAACGCAATTTCATCGGCAACCGTATCGGCAAGCCCACTCAATTGACCAGCCGGATTCTGCAGCACAACACCGGTTTGCTGATTATACTTCTGCCAATCCAAATTTGGCGATAATGATCCAACTTGAATGGTTCCCGTTACATCACCTGAAATAATTGTTGGTACAATTCCGGCTAATGCCCGACATAACGATGTTTTACCTGCATGATGATTACCAATGATGCCAATAACGTGCCCAAATTCGGCGTCAACCGAAATATGTTTTAGCGCAGATGTTTCAATCCCTCGGTAACGTAGACTTAAATTTTCTAAATGAATTTGCTGCCGATTATCCATAATTTCCACCCAATCAATATAATTGCTAATAAACTCAAGCCACGATGATTAACCATTTCGTGCCGATAAAGATTTGCCGATTTTAGTGCTACCCGATGGGGACTGTTAAATCCACGTAATCGCAGGGCGATCGACCGTTCCATTGATTGATCAAGCGTTTTGATCACTAACGGAACCAGCACTGGTAAAATTGATTTAATCTTTTCAAGAATGGTTTTCTGTTGATTAATGCCACGTGCCCGTTGCGCCATTTGAATTTTTTTCATGTTGGCCATCATTTCCGGTAAAATATAGCAAACCGACATCAATACATAGACCGCTTTATAGGAGAGACCGACCTGCTCCAAATATTTAGAATTTTCTGACACTGTAGTCGTTGTCATAAAAAAGCTGGTTGCTAAAATAATGACAAAAATTCGACACCCCATCGTTGCTGCATACAACAGCCCTTCTTGATAGAATCGAATCCCGACCACTGAAACCAACAGAGTCTGATTGTGACTGTAAAAGAGGCCCTGAATAATCAGCATTGTAAAAATTAAGAATGAGCTGAATTCAATTGCGTGAACCGCCGACTTGCCGGCTTTCGAAATCAGTAGAATCACTAGCGCAACGAATACAAGCGCAATTTCAACTAACAAATTGGTGAAACAAAAGCTTAGTAAGGCCAGATCAAGGGCCATCAATAATTTCGTTACCGGATCAACTACCGACGTCCAGCCACGGTGAGCTACCGAACCTTGTAAAATTGAATTTGGTTCATTCATTATTTATCATCCCTGAAAAAGCGAATCATTCGCTGTGGCAGTTGCCGATAGATAAAGAATGCCAAGTAGGCAACAACAACTTTATCCAAAATATCCAAAATAAATTCATCAGTAAATGATGAAATCCAAACCGGAATGTGATTAGCGATCATCGCAGCGAAAATTGAATCACCCCAAGGAATCCCAGTTTGGCCACCCCAAAAAATGACATTGAGTGGTGTTGAAATGACAGCAGATACAATTGCAATAATAATAGCGGATACGAATACTTTCTTTGCGGATGAAAACCATCCCTTGGCGTGGAGGACCCCAACGGCAATCCCAATTCCAATACTAGTAATTGCGTAGACCGTTGAAACCGGTGATAGCGTCAATCCATAAATGACGTTATTAATAAAGCCACTAATTGCACCAGCCACCGGGCCAGCTAACATACTTGCCAGAAAAGTTCCCAACGTTCCTAACCAAACCGGTAATTTTAATCCTTCGGCAAACGCCTTGGCAACATAATTAATTCCGACTGCTGCAGGAATCAACGTCATCGTTGCTGTTGACAACCGAATCTTCCAGATACTTGACCGCTTAATATTTTGGACTCCCAAAATCCGCACCTCATTTGCTTAATTATTTTAAATAAAGGTATAAATCACTTTTAAATAAAAGTAATTTATACCTTTAATCTAATTAAAAACATTGTACGACTGTTTTGATAAAAGTCAAGTCGACTTTAATAGTTTTTGCGGTTGTGACTTAGTCTTTTTTCTTCTTGAAGCTTATGTTTTGTTTAATACGGAATATTTTGGAGTAAGCTGGCTACCGAGTCTAAACGTGCAAAGAGAAGCAGGTTCCGGCCATATAAGCCTTTCAATCTAATATTCCGAAAACAGGAATGGGATTGACTTTAGATGATCCTATAGATGCAAATGAACTGTTTATCCCTATTCATGACTGTTAAAGTACACAAACCTCAAGATATTAATAATTTAAGATTGGGAGATATATAAGCTCTTGGGGTATATTTTTACTAATTTTTCATGAAAGAAAATTGAACAAATTTGTATAGCAATTCTCTTATAAGTAAGAGACTGGAAAAAAACTATATTTTCAGATAAATTTTAGAAAATAGTTATATTAAAAACCGCTAGGAATCAACGTTTTTAGTAACGTGATTTCTAACGGTTTTTAAGTTTTGAGACTTTTTTCCCAGCCTCGTTTTATAAAGTATAGATAATACTATTTTAGATAATATGTTCTCTTGGTAGTTCGTACTGTTAGATTAGGTGTGAATATGAAAATGAGAAATCCTATAGAGGAGACCAGAATTTGAATATAACAAAAGGCGCTGTGCCGGCTTTTTCACTGTCGATACAGCGCCTTTGTTATGTCATTAGGAACATATGTTTGATAACTATGCTAATACTAGTGATGTCACTATTGACGGTTAGTGAAGTTAGTGTGAAATTTCCTATAAGAATATGGTAATATAGAGGTGTGTGATAATCTTTAGTATTGCGCATAGAAAACAAAGAAGGAGGCAACAGTATGAGTAATAAATCTAAGTATCGTCGACTTTTATTTATGATGGGACTAGTCTTATTTTCGTTATTAGGGTCAATATGGATATCATCTAATAGTGGTATGACCGTATATGCTGATAGCAAGACAAATATTACTCAGAACGGTACGGGGTCCGGGACTGTTATTAATCAACAGGAAGAACCGCAGATAAGTACCGTTAATAGTAATACCACAGATAATACTAGTTCTTCGGACGATCAGACGTCTCAGAAACAAGTTACTAATACAGAAGCACAACCGAGAGCACCAACTGACAATAATCAGCCAGTTCAGGAGGACCGTAATTATATAAGTAATAGTCAATACTCGACTTCTAATAGTGGGGCTAATACTAATCAGGGTCCATCAGTTAATAGTATTTCTAAGAATAATAGTTCCCCATCTGCATATAATAAAGGAACTAGCGTTGATATTACAATTACCAATCAGAGATCATCAACTAAGGAGATCTCAGGTGGAGGAACTACAGAATTCTCTTTTGACTTTTCTGTTCCTAATTCAGTAAGATCCGGAGATTATACGACAATATCACTTCCTAATGAGTTGGATTTTATTAGAGATCAATCATTTAATGTCTACGCTCCTGATGGGACGACTACGGTTGCTAGTGCAATTATTAATAAAGAAAAAAAGACGTTGGTCTTAACATACACGGACTATGTAGATACACATGATGATGTTACCGGCCATATTAATATGCAAATAATGGCTGATACAGAAAAGGTGAAAAAGGACACAACACTCCCTGCAACAATTAAAATAAACGGGAATGTAGTTACTATCGATAGCACGGGTATAAACTATAAAGTTAATAAAGGTGATAGCAATATTGATTTTTATAAATATGGATGGATTATGATAACAATGAACTTATCTACCGTATTGTTATAAACACAACTAATTCTAAACGGAATAATGTTATTATTAAGGATATTCTTAATTCTGCTGGAGTTAATTACGAACAGTCAAGCATAAAAATTGCAACTGGAACTTGGGTTAAGGACGCCAATAACTATTGGTCATTGTCTCACTATAAAGAAGTAACTGAAAAATATACCCCTGAATTCAATGGCTCATCTTTTTCTGTGAATCTTGGTAATATCAATCAGGGTTTCTCTATCACCTATAAGGTAAAGCCTTCTCATAAGTTGATTAACGGAGAACAAATTAAAAATTCATCAAGTTATTCGTATAACGACCATAAGATGAATGAATATACTAATACAGTATATTATCAAGAGGCAAATGGTACTGCAAACGGATATAACTATAGTTTAACAATAAAAAAGGTGGATGAATCTGGCAATCCATTACATGGTGCTACCTTTGATGTAATTCGACAGTCAACTGGAGAAGTTGTAGGAACTATCACAACAGATTCCTCAGGACAGGGCACTATCTATGGGTTGTTACGTGATAGTTACCAATTGAAAGAGGTCAGTGCACCTAAGGGATATCAATTAGCAGATACGGTAATCGTAACTTCTACAAATTTTGATTCAAAAGGTGCCGTTATTAAAATTATCGATAAGATTGAGAAAACCTCAGTTTCAGGAACAAAGACTTGGAACGATAACAACAATCAAGATGGAATCCGCCCAAGTTCAATCACAGTGAACTTGTTGGCCAATGGTCAGCAAGTCGCAAGTAAGAAAGTCAGCGCTAGTGATAACTGGCAGTACAGCTTTGACAACTTAGCTGCTTATGCTAATGGTAAGAAGATTACCTACACGGTGACGGAAGATGCAGTTGCGGGATACACAAGTACTGTTAATGGTTACAACGTAATCAACTGTCACGCTCCTGCCACTGTTAAGGTATCTGGAACAAAGACTTGGAACGATAACAACAATCAAGATGGAATCCGTCCAAGTTCAATCACAGTGAACTTATTGGCCAATGGTCAACAAGTCGCAAGCAAGAAAGTTAGTGCTAGTGATAACTGGCAGTACAGTTTTGACAACCTAGCTGCTTATGCTAATGGTAAGAAGATTACCTACACAGTTACGGAAGATGCAGTTGCGGGGTACACAAGTACTGTTAATGGTTACAACGTAACCAACAACCACACTCCTGCCACCGTCAAGGTATCCGGAACAAAGACTTGGAAGGATAACAACAATCAAGATGGAATCCGCCCAAGTTCAATCACAGTGAACTTATTGGCCAATGGTCAACAAGTCGCAAGTAAGACGGTAAGCGCTAGTGATAACTGGCAGTACAGTTTTGACAACCTAGCTGCTTATGCTAATGGTAAGAAGATTACCTACACAGTTACGGAAGATGCAGTTGCGGGGTACACAAGTACTGTTGATGGTTACAACGTAACTAACAACCACACTCCTGCCACTGTTAAGGTATCCGGAACAAAGACTTGGAACGATAACAACAATCAAGATGGAATCCGTCCAAGTTCAATCACAGTGAACTTATTGGCCAATGGTCAACAAGTCGCAAGCAAGAAAGTTAGTGCTAGTGATAACTGGCAGTACAGTTTTGACAACCTAGCTGCTTATGCTAATGGTAAGAAGATTACCTACACAGTTACGGAAGATGCAGTTGCGGGGTACACAAGTACTGTTGATGGTTACAATATTACTAATACCCATAATCCGACAACGCCTAAGAAGCCCCAGGTTCCTAATAACCCGACAACGCCTAAGAAACCTCAAGTCCCTAATAATGGAAATAAGGTAGTACCAAAAGATTTCACTCAAGGTAAAACGTACGATAAAACAAGTAGATTACCTCAAACAGGTGATAGATCATCAATAGGTATGATGTTCGTTGGAATAGTAATGTTACTATTAAGCTTAGGTTTAGTAGTTATAAATAGGTTTACTATCTGATCATGATTGGATGGCCTTTAGTGGACTAATATAGGTAATTTATTAGAGGGTTTATGACATAAGCCTCCTAAGAAGAAGAACCGTTTAGAGTTTCATTTGAAATTCCAAACGGTTCTTTCTTTATGCTTCTAGGGTGCTAGTTTTTCACAACCAGAGTCTTAAAAAGGTCATTCAAGGCTTCAGACATTGTTGGGTGAGTATAGATCATGTCGCGTAATTTTTCATAGGGTAATTTGGCCTTTATCGCTAATGCAATTAGATTAATAGTTTCATGAGCCTCAGCGGCATACAAAGTTGCCCCTAAAATACAATGTGTATTTTGATCAATGATTACCTTATAGAGTCCACGTTGATCCTCTAAAACACGGGCCTTTGGAATCGCCTTAACTGATAGCTTGAAAGTTTGAAAGTTATAACCTGCACTCTTGGCCTGACGTTCATTTAAGCCAACGTTGGCCAGCGGTGGATTTAGGAATGAAGCAGTTGGTATTACCGATCGATCAGCCGTTGATCGATTCCCCTTACCAAACAATTGATCTATGATAATACGAAAATCATCCAATGAGACATAAGTGAACATAGGGCCACCATTAACGTCACCTAAAGCCCAAATGTTTTGTACTGTAGTTCTTAAATGATCATCGACCTGAATAGCACCGCGATTGGTTAAAGCAATATCAGTATTTTCTAGTCCTAAACTACTTATATTAGGTCGCCGACCGACTGCAACTAATACCGCATCAAATTCCGCAGTGTTAGTTTGATCACCTTGTTGATAATATAACGTAACCTTCTCACCATTATCTTTTACTTGAGTTAGTTGAGTCTCCGGTTTAATCTCGATCCCTGCGTCAGTCAGATCTGTTACGACCTCGGTCGCAATATCAGGATCTTCGCGCTCTAACAATCTGGTATGTTGGTCGAAAATCGTTACATGCGTACCAAATGAATTAAACATTCCAGCAAATTCAAGGCCAATATAACCGCCGCCAATAATTGCTAGTCGTTTCGGTTGTTTCTTCAATTCCATAGCTTCTTTAGACGTAAAAATCCGCTGACCGAATTCTAGCCCTGGGATTGATGGCCAATTTGGAACCGCTCCAGTATTAATGAAGATGCGTTCACCTCTCACCTTCTTAGTTGTTCCATCACTCATTACGACTGCCAAAACATAATTGTCGATAAAACGGGCTGACCCATTCCAAACCGTTGCTAGTGGCTCATCAGCCACCATGTGATAGTTTTTGTCTCGCAACTGTCTAGTCATCTCACCACGCTTATTAACTGCCGTAGTAAAGTCTAAGCCACGTTGACCATTTAAAATTAAATTTTTAGATGGTAGGCAGCCAACATTGATGCAAGTCCCTCCATACATTTGTTTTGACCGTTCGATCAGAAGCACGGTCTCATCATGCTGCGCCAAGTACTTAGCTAATGTCTTACCCGCCTTACCAAATCCAATAATAATATTTTTAAATTTATCCATTGTTTTACCCGCCTTTTACTAGTCATTTATTATTGTACTTATTATAAGTAAGTAAAATGTCAAAAGCAATTTATATGCTCAAATACCTGTTTATCTGACTTGACTTTATAGTCATCATTTAAACATCTTATTTGTCTTTTACCACAGTTCCCTCTAGTAGCTGATTTTATGACCTTCTTTACTTTTGTAATTGTACTGTCTGGTAGGATTTGTGCCCGCTCTTGGACCGCCCTACTGGACACTTGTTATTTCCCATTGCAGCAGTACTATTAGCCTTGCTTGCTGACCTTGCTAGGGTTGTAGCTTTCCTTTGCTGTCAAGAGCAGTTTTATTATTCTTGGTTGATTTTTAATTTCCCTGTATAATGGATTGAGCAAGAAGTTTTAAGGGCAGTGGCTGTCTTTTCCCTTGTAAGGTGAGGCCCATGGAAACATGGAATAATCTTCAGGATTGTGCCAAAGCCGTCGATGTCTTGTCGATTGGCCAATATGGCTTTAATCTGGTGAAAATCCCATCATCATGGCTCCATATGGACGTCGGCTTATCATTTCTACATGATACATCGCCCCTAGTTAATAAAATCGGCCGGACAATCGATCAATTTTTGCTTCTTGCTATATCTAGAATCATTGATATTGTATACTACGGTTATAGTATGATCAGGTTTACTACTGGCGATATGACTGGTCTTCTTGGTATTATAAGATTAGTTATGTTTAGTAATGATTATCAAAAGAAGGAGATGATTTCTTATGATTGAGAAAGAAAAAGTTTTAAGCGACGCACCAAAGGTTCTAAATTCTGATAACAATCCTTGGAAAGTTACTGTTGAAGGAGATTCGATTATTGGTACATGGAAATGGATGGATGCCCGGTTTTTCACTGAGGGTGGAATCTCCGATGAGGACAAAGAGTTTACTTTTACAGTTACTTTGAAAGATAACGGGAAATGGAAGGAGGTTGATAGCACTTCTAGCAAGATATCAAGTATTAGGATGCATAACGGTAAATTATCTTTCAATAAAGACATCTCCTTTTCTAAGGGAAAGACTTATCAGAAAAGTATTTCTTTTGGTATTGGACAGGACAAGGAGAGCGGTAAAGTTGGAATTGTTGAATCTAGGTTAGATACTTCAATCATTAAAAAGTCGATTCGAGATTATTTGAAACAATGTGGCTGGAAGAAAGCTGGACTATTTGGATAGGAAATTATATCAAAAGGCCCGTTACCTCATTAGGAAGGTAGCGGGCTTTTTGAGAATAGGCAAAAGAAAAGCCATGCTAATCAATAAGAAAAGCATGACACTAAGACTTTTACTAATGGAACATCAGCATGAATGGAAGGAGACCAATTTTCTATAGCATAGAACATCTTTTAAATAAAAATTAGTTTTTAAATAATTATTTGCAATATAATCATTAGGTACAAACTGCAATAAATTAGGTACACACATTGGTAGCCTCTCCTTTATTTTGTTACTACGTTAAACAAAATCTAGTACTTCGATCTGCTTGATGTTGTTGCGAGTTTCTTTGTATAATAAACTTCGCAAGAAGTTTTAAGGGCGGTGGCTGTCTTTTGGTTATGTCCGTATAATTGGTGTAAATTCTAAATAGGACTTTGTAAAATCTGAAAGGAAGGGAGTGTAAAATATTTTGTGTAAATTGATACCTTGAGGGTATTGAAAAAGGGAAAGCCTTCCCCGTATGATTGAAATCGCTAAAAACCAATCAGAATACGGAGGCTTTCCCCATGAACCAGTTTAACAAAGATATTACCCTGAATGAAGTCTTACGTCGTCAAATCGAAGTGGCCGCTAATCAGTTCCTTCAAAATGAACTGACTGCGGTGCTAGGCTACGAACCACATACTCGGATCGACCGATCAAAAGACGACGTGAACTACCGGAACGGGACGTACACCCGCACTATCGACACTGAGTACGGTGAAATTAATCTGACGATCCCACGGGACCGGTTAAACAAGTTTCAAAACGCCCTCTTCCCTCCTTACATGCGTCGGAACTGATGGACTGGAGGAAATGGTCACCAAGATGTACTCCAAGGGCGTCACAACTCGTGAAATCGCTGATATGGTCGAGAGAATGTACGGCCACTACTACTCACCAACCACGGTTTCAAACATCACTAAGCGGACGGAACACCTGGTTGAAGAGTTCCACGAGCGCAAATTCAAGCACTCACAGTACGTCTGTGTGTTCCTCGATGCTACTTACATTCCGTTACGCCGTGGTACCGTTGAACGAGAAGCCGTTAACGTAGCGATCGGAATTCGAAGTGACGGCGGTAAGGCAGTTCTTGACTACAGTATCGCACCGACCGAGAACGGAGCCGCTTGGTCTGAACTACTCCAGGGATTACGCGCACGGGGGATTAAAGATATTCAGTTGTTCATCGTCGACGGTTTAGTTGGACTTCAATCTGCGATTGAGGCTAACTTACCCGCAGGCGAAGTTTCAACGGTGCTGGGTCCACGCAGAGCGCAACCTTTTAGGATACGTTCGCAAAAACGATCGCAGGGAGATTATCACCGACTTTAAGGCCATTCGGCAAGCAGAGAACCTACAAGCCGCCAAAGAACGATTGGCGGCTTTCAGTGCTAAGTGGGAGTCCAGTTATAAGCGTCGAATCAAGAATCTAGTCCAAATGGCGGAGCTATTCACGTTCTTCAGTTTTCCAACTGCGATCCGTCAGACCATCTACTCGACGAACCTAATTGAGTCGTTTAATAAGAGCCTGAAGAAGATGGCCCGACGTAAAGAGCAGTTTCCAAACGAAGGGGCCCTCGATCGCTTTATCATGACGCAAGTAATGGAGTACAACGATAAATTTGAGAATCGAGCACATCGGGGATTCAAGGACTGTCACGACACGCTTGATTCGATGTTTTAGAATTGTCAATTCATGCGGACGAAGTTTCTTTTTTACACAACATTCTTGACACTCTCCTTTAAAAACAGACGTTGCTTAATCGCAGCACAAATAAGTATCATCAAAAGCCAAAGCTCTACTTGTAAATGTTGTTAACCAGCTATTAAAAAAGCAATCTTTTCAATCAGATTTAATCTGGCTTTTAAAGATCGCTTCAAATTCAATTTTCTAGCTTTATCAACATTTTAAAAAATGCGACGATCCCACTCATTTCTTCTGATGCCGTTCAGACAATTTTTGATTAACCCGTTTGACATCAGAAGCTATTTTCATCTTGACAATAAAAAAGATAATTAAATAAATTCCTATAAAGCTGATGCAAAAATTCAACCAATTTTGTAAGCTCAGCCAATGATTCAACCACATCATCACTAGAATCAAACTAAAGGCCCCGAGAAAATGGAGCAACAGTTCAACCAAGTATGACCAATTATCTAGGTCAAAAACTAAAGTCAGCACCCCAATTAACCCACTAATGATTAAAACACTTAGCACATTAAATGATGTTACACTCTGAAACCCATCAAAGGCAACAAACAATAAAAAAGTTGTTGCACCATATCCGACTCCGTTTGTAAAACAATTGATTACATTTCTGAAATTTTTTGACATAACAATTCACCCTTTAAAGTCCTAAATGTTCTTCCAGATCGCTTAAATACTTGCGGCTAACACTAGTTCGCAAACTCTTTTCCATTTTAGCAGTCATCGAACCAGCAAAGCTATCTTCAAGTGACAGCAAATAATCAAGGTTAATTACTGCATGTTTTGACACTTGAACAAAGATATCTTTAGGCAGTTTCTGGATAAACTTATACAATCGTTCTTGTATCAGATACTTAGCGGTCAATGTTTCAATTGACAACGTATTTTTTTGCACATCAACTAAGATAATATCATCCACCTTAACAATTATGATACTGTCATTGGTTTTAATTGGTAGAATTCGATGTGGCTTCTGATCAAATTGATTAATATAAGCCATTAAACTCTTGACATTATTAGTTAAACGATTTGCTTTAACGATTACTTCAATTTCTTCGCCAGTTATAATGTTTTTTTCAAATCGTACTTCCATTTATTTCACTCCGTACTAACAGATTTATTTTGATCATGTTTGTTGGTAATCAAGATAATTATTAATAAAATTACGGTTACACCGGTAACTATTGCAAAGTTTTGCAATTTTGTGGTTAGATTACCATTTAAATTAATTCCAATTCCCAGTGTTTTTTGTAAATTATGCAAAATATTTGGTTGAACGTTTTTCAGTATATCATGCATCAACAGCTGACGATAGATTGCTGCTACATAAGCCCCTGGTGTTAACTTGACTAAATTTTGCGCAAAAGTTGGCAAGACACCGATTGGAATATAAATTCCCACTAAGAATCCTGAAGCTGCCCCAACGATTGAAGAAAACTTGCCAACAGTATCAATATTTTTCATCCGATAAACTAAAATGAAATTCAGCACACTTGCTGAAAATGATGCTAAAATTGTAACTATCAACACTTGAAAAGTGATATATCCAGGAATACTGATGCCATCAACCCAAGAAAAATAACTAACCATTATTAAAAAAAGTGCTATTTGCAATAGAGTTCCAATAATTGTTGCTGCCAAAACATAACTGAGTCGAATTTTCAAGCGACTTAAACCAGTTAAAATCAAATCATCAAAAACCCGATATTCAAGGTCTGACACCATTCTGGATAAAGCACTTAAAGTCGTAGTAATACTGGCCACGGCCAATGTCCCGCCAATTACCCAAAGATCAAGTACTCTGGCTGGATGCTGCAATTGTTTCCACGAATCTAACATGTTAGACTTCAAAAAAATAATAAATAGTCCAAAAGAAATTAAGGCTCCTAACAAAGAAAAAAATACTCCAGCTCGATTACGGAAAAATAATTTTAAATTTCGTCTTATTAATGGCAGCATTTTATTGCAGCTCCTTTCCAGTTAAATTCATAAATGCATCGTCAAGTGTGCCATGATGATACTCAAATTGCTCAATTACTGCTCGATTCTGTGCTAGAAAATCAATCGCAGCTGAAATTGGAAGATCGATTATACGATACTGATCTTGACCAACTTTTTCACAATTAGCTTGAAAGGCAAACTTGTGAGATGTCCTAATCTCAAGATAATTCTCAGTATTTGCTGCAATTATTTCTGCTGCAGAACCACAAGCAATGACTGCCCCTTGATTAACGATATAAACCAGATTAGCATCATGAGCTTCTTCTAAGTAATGTGTTGTTAAAAAAATAGTCAAATTATTTTTTTGACGCAGATCATTTAACAGCTGCCAAATGACCGTCCGAGTTTGAATATCTAATCCAGTAGTTGGCTCATCTAAAAATAGAAAGTCGGGGTCATTCAATAAGGCACGCGCAATATCAACACGTCGTTTTTGACCACCGGATAAACTACCATATTTTTGCTCAAGGAAGTTGCTCAATCCCAAAACCTCTGTCACTTTTCCAATATTAGCAACCGACTGTTTTCCCTGCATCATTGCCCGAAAATACAAATTTTCTTTGACAGTCAATTCATTATCAAGAATACTATTTTGAAAAACTACTCCAATTTTGGGTTGGCATGGTTGATTATGCTCATCAAGAAAATTAATTTGACCAGCAGTTGGTTTCAACAAACCAATCAGCATCGAAATTGTTGTCGACTTGCCAGCACCATTATTCCCTAGAAAGGCAACTAACGATTGAGCCGGTATTTCAAGATTCAGATTTTTAACTACCGTTTTTTGACCATATCTTTTTGTTAAGTCCGTTGTTGTTAGCTTCATCTGCTCACTCTCCTCTTAATTGCTTAATTGTAGCTTAGCAAATATCTGTGAACAATGGTTGTTAATGTCGACAAGTGGCTAAATTCAGCTGATAAGATGATGAATTTTGCAACTGAAATAATGCAAAAAAGCTTTCCTCAATGTAGTGACTGCCCAAAATTAGATTTCGGTCTAATTTTTAGCAACACTTCATAAAAGAAAACTTCTTGTTTAATTCCTCTCGTATTATATGTTTATAAGTTACACATCTTTTACTAAATATACTTGTTTTTTGAACACCACATGTTAGTCTCTAATTGGTGTAAATTCTAAATAGGACTTTGTAAAATCTGAAAGGAAGTGAGTGTAAAATATTTTATGTAAATTGATACCTTGAGGGTATTGAAAAAGGGAAAGCCTTCCCCGTATGATTGAAATCGCTAAAAACCAATCAGAATACGGAGGCTTTCCCCATGAACCAGTTTAACAAAGATATTACCCTGAATGAAGTCTTACGTCGTCAAATCGAAGTGGCCGCTAATCAGTTCCTTCAAAATGAACTGACTGCGGTGCTAGGCTACGAACCACATACTCGGATCGACCGATCAAAAGACGACGTGAACTACCGGAACGGGACGTACACCCGCACTATCGACACTGAGTACGGTGAAATTAATCTGACGATCCCACGGGACCGGTTAAACAAGTTTCAAAACGCCCGCTTCCCTCCTTACGTGCGTCGAATCAAGCGTACAATAGCCTCAAAAGTCATCACTTTTTATTTCTTAAAGTGACAACTTTTAAGGCTATTGTACGTGGTTTTGACACTTACCAATTTGACCAGCAAAACAAAATAAGCTTCTATTTTTCAATTTAGAGACTAACCCTAGATACTTCGTTAGATTAGCCACTAAATACTCAAATTCTTCATTAGTGATATAAGGAGAACTCAATAACTTTGCATTGTCTAACTCTGGATAGTTTAAAGTTGAATTGTTCTGTTGTGAGGTTTTTAAGTCTACTAACAATAATAGACGATCATATTTATTAATAAGATTAGCATACCCGGTTTTATTAGATGATAAGAATGGCATTACGTAATTAATCTCTTTTAATAAATTTAGATAATCGTGGGTTAATTTTTGTACATCGGTAATGCCATCTATCTCTTTTAGAAAAGCCGATATGTTATTTACCAAGTCAGAAATATTATTATCTTTATATAGATTTTGTAGATGATGTATTTGCTTGATTAAACGTTTAGAGTATTTTGACGGTGTTTTATCAAATACTGGAGTATAAGGAGTATCTTTGAAAAATGTTTGATCCGTAAATTTCTTATCCTTTGTAATTTGAATAGTAAGTCTGTAGTTTATTTCAAAAATACTATCTAGGATAGCCTTTTTAACCAAACCTGTTTGTAAGAAAATATAACCTGATTTGACATCTTTAACATAGCGACGATAATATCTGTCATTTTCGATCATATTTTATTCCTCCCATCCAGAAACAACGACTTTACCAACCATATGCCCACTTTCCACTAAACTATGTGCTTTCCGAAGATTAGTTGCATTTAAAGGAGAAAGGGAATGTGTTAGCGTACACTTTAATTGGCCATTATCAAGAAAATATGCAATTTTTTCTAAAATATCATGTTGGGTTTGCATATCATTTGTATGATAGTAAGACTTGGTATACATCCATTCCCAAGCAAAGATTGCTTTCTTTTGAGTTAATAAACGTAGATTGATAGGTCGCTTATTTTCGGTAATCGAAGCAATAGCCCCCTCAGGCTTAATTAACTCACACATTTCTTTCCAATGATTGTCAATATCTTTTAACTCTAAAATATAATCTACAAATTTATAACCAAGTTCTCTGACTTCGTCGACTAAATTATTCCTGTGGTTTACAGTGTATTTAGCACCATGACTTTTGACCCAATTGATACTTTCGGGACGTGAAGCAGTGGCAATTACGGTTAGTCCTGCATTTACAGCTAATTGTGTTGCAACTGATCCTACTCCACCAGCACCATTAATGATCAAAATGGTTTTATCTTTATTACTTTGACTATTAGAGGACAATGACAGCTGTTCAAATAGCGCTTCATAAGCTGTCAATGAAGTCAGAGGCATTGCGGCTGCTTCATCGTCGCTTAAGGATTTAGGTGCATGTCCAACAATTCGTTCATCTACTAACTGATATTCACTATTACTTCCTGGACGTTTAAAGGAACCGGCATAATATACCCGATCTCCAGGGTTAAATAGAGATACTTGATTACCCACTTTTTTTACAATTCCACATGCGTCCCATCCAATAACTTTTGGGGTCTTTAGTTTGCCATGCCCGCCACGTCGTACACCAACATCAACTGGATTAACGGATACAGCATTAACTTTGACGAGCAAATCGTGCCCTTTAGGTACTGGGATACTTTCTTCAAATTCAAATAAGCTTCTAGAATCGTTAATGTTTAAATGTTGAGTAAATCCGATAGCTTTCATAGTGAGTCCTCTTTTCTATTGTTCTATACTTACAAATAGTAACTTGTTATATAAGACATACAAGAAGAGAATTTAAATTATCTATGTAACAATTATTTCCCTAATAGCCACAAAGAATAAATTAATTTATAATTAAAACATTTAGTTTTTTTAAGAAGGAGTGTTGGGCTTGCAAAGACATATTTTTAACTGTAGTAATGGTTGTCCTGTTGAAAGCACTTTACAAATAATTTCAGGTAAATGGAAAAGTGTAATTTTGTATCATCTTATAAAAAATAGAGTATGTAGATTTAGTGAATTGCAAAAAAAAATGCCGAATTGCTCTCGCAGGATGTTATCGCTACAACTTAATGAGTTAGAGACGGACAAGATTATCGAAAAAAAGATATATCCAGTGATTCCTCCTAAAACAGAATATAGAATGACTAGGTTTGGTGAGACACTGACGCCAATTATTCTAGAAATGGACAAATGGGGGCAAACTTACAACTCCATAAACTCTGAGGATAGTAACTAAAAATGCTTCAAAATTACCTGAATAGTAACATTTTGAAGCATTATAGTTATACTATTTACTTTTTTTCGTCTTAAACATATCCAGCTAGAGGCGATAGGCTTGCTTTTCATCACTTGAAGTTTTATTGCTCTTGGTTGATTTTTGATTTCCCTGTATAATGGATTAAGCAAGAAGTTTTAAGGGCGGTGGCTGTCTTTTCCCTTGTGAGGTGAGGCCCATGGGAACATGGAATAATCTTCAGGAAGGTTTCACAGTCAATGAGCGTCTTCCAGACACTCTCGTTGATGTTGCTGTTTGGCACGTTTTTAATCGCGCTCCTCAGCTATATCGACAAGCACCACAAATAAAAAAGCCGTCCTGCGTAACTTTGGTCGGTTACAGGGCGACAATGTAGTTTTGTAATCTAGGCCACCGCCTTTGAAGCGGCTTGCACGGGAAGTCCTGTTTTCGGCGGGACTTCCTTTTTCTGTTTACATTATAGCATGACCTTTAAAAACTGGCTAACGCTTTAAACTTTGATCAAGTTCGGATTCGGGTTGTTTGATTGACGGATTTTCTTCAGCAAATGCTTGCAGCTGTTTTTGTGTTCGATTACTGATTTCATGGTGTATATCATTTAGTTTATTTTTTAGTTCTTATTTTTATTGTGGGTTCCTTGCTTGCTGAACTTGTTGTTTCAAGTTTTAATATAACTGATTAAGCGCTCGGGCTGATAGCTTTTTTATTTTACATTTAAATTACAAGTGCATACCCCCATCTTCATGCCGATTCCGGGTTTGGTGTTGCCGCTGCTTTTTCGTCATTGCCCACTCGGTCTCTTTTAAGCCGCGTGCCTGTCTTTGTCGTTCGTAATCTTCATCATGGGCATATAGGGCGGTCATGATTGCGTTATTAAAGGCTGTCTTTAAGTAGTAGCTTGGACTAACTGGCTTGTAATTTAGTGGTTGATAATGTCCCATATTTACTTTTCTATACTGGTCGTCCTTGGCTTGTTGCTCTTTTAACTGCTTTTGGATTTTCTCGATCCGACTGTTCTTAATCGTTGGATCGACTTTGCATTCACCCAAAAAGAGTTGTTTAGTACCATCATGCTTTAAAACCCGTTGTAGGTGATGATTTTCTAACCGATCTAAGCTCAGCTGTCCCGATAGATAAGCTAGTCCTTGCAGATGCTCTTGGGTATTGAATACTCTTGGTGGATTTTCCTGCCACTGTGCGATTGTTTCAACCTTACATGGTTTTAAAGCTGGATCATAGTACATCACTGCTGTATAGGCCTGTTCCTGTTTAATCATTGGTAATTCATTAAAATCGCCGTTAGGAAAGGCTCTTCTTAAAACTTCCTGGTATTGGGTTTGAATAACTTGCTTCACAGCCATGATTGTTCGTAAATCTTTGACTGCGCGAGTGATCTTTTGCTGTTCGGTTGGTGAATACTTTTCTAGTAGACCTTGATCAACGTGATCTAGACTTTCTAAGCTATCATCATGAATCATCAGCGTATATTTCAGTTCGATTTTGACTTCCTTTTCTTGTTGCATTAATAACTTCCAGCCAACGTATGGCCGTTTGGTAAAGGTCAATAATTGTCGGGTCAATAAATCATCACGAATATTCATTAAACGTTCGTTTAATTCACTACCTTTGAAAATCGTTTGTTCACTATTAGTTTCTTTAATCAATTCCCGTCGTTCAGCCGCGGTTATCTGTTCAAAATCAAGCTCTGGATAAAGCTTTTTCGTCGTGCGATCGACTACTTTATTTAAGAGTTCATCTGCTTTTTTGAGTGAGCTTTCTTGTTGGTTAATTGTCAATAATTGTTTAGTCACATCTTCACCAACCGCATGTTTAATTAAGGTGCTGTTTTTCCAATTAAATAGCATGCGCCGTTTATCATCTAGGCTCTCCAAACTGATATAAGTTTTCAGTTCATGACTTAACTCATTGACCACCCGTTTTTCATTAAACGAAAAGTGTTTGCTTAGACTATCTAAATGACCTCGATTAATTACTTTTTCTTGGTTATTTTTATAACTGGCTTTGGCCTTGCGATAGTTCTTTACTTGTTGGTTAAATTCTTTTCTTTCATACCGCTTGCTATTGATTCCCTCATGTTGCATTGGTGTATCAGCTATTCCCTGTTCCACAAATGATTTTTCACTGATCCGATCCGGAATATTTTTTTGTGCTAAGAACTGATTAACACTCAACGCCCAATTTTTTCGCCACTCATTAATTTTTTCCTTTTTATCCCAATCAACCAACCAAATTTTTCTTTGTTTTGGAAACCCGCTTTTGGTTAAAAGTTGCTTGCCATTTTCATCTTTAATGTACTGCGTCTTTGCTTTTAATCCCCAACTACCATCAAGGTTAAATGGGCGATTGGTTAACATCACATGTGCATGTGGATTATCTGGGTGATCTCTATGAATTGCTACGTCAGCTACCATACCTTGATCGACAAAATTTTCTTGCACATATTTTGTTAATAATTCTTTCTGTTCGGATTCACTTAATTCTACCGGTAAAGCCACGTTAAATTCTTTTGCATACCGTGAGTTTGATTTACGATCTTTCTTTTCAACTTCATTCCATAATTGTTCTCGATTACTGGCCCATTCTGGTGCATTTTTGGGGGTTAAAATAAAGCTTTCCGGCATAACCGACCTGGTATAAAAATAGTGACGACCTTCTTTATCATCAAATAGTTTTTCACCACTTCGATAAGCGGCACTGGCAATCGCACTGCGCCCTTTACCAGCACTAATATTACTAAAACTCATATGAAATATTGCCATGTTAGTCACCTCTTTACTTTAATTCCATGGGCTTGACTTTGTTGTCGCTATCGGCGACTTCTAATACAGGATTTTTGGGGTTAGCACAACATAGAATTTATTCTATGTGTAAGTGCGCATTGACCTTGTTTCACTCGGTCTGCTGATTATCTTAACTTAAACTTAGTGTATGCCTTCCGCTTCGCTATTTCAAATTTTATACTTTGACTTAACGTTTCTTATATGATATAGTTTCGGTGATTATTTCTAATATGATTGAAGGGATCGTTATGTCTCAAAGTAACTTAGAAAAACAAGAAGCTAAATTAAAAGCCCTTAATCAAAAAATTAAAGAAGAAAAATACAAAATTGAACAACGGCTAGGTAAACAAATCATCAGTCAAGCCAATTTAGATTATGCTAATTTGTCTAACGATCAGATTAAGATTTTAGCCCAGCAATTTTCTGAATTTTTAAAGGTAAAGTCTGTAGATCATTAGCCATACGAGATGGGGAAATTCCATGTCTAATCAATATGAAAAATTAGTCGAGCAGCAAGCGCGTTTAAAACAAAAAATTGAGCGGGAAGATTTTAAATTACGGCAATCTAAATACTATGAAAATCGGCAAGCCCGCAAAGCCCGTTCTCGCCGACTAATTCAAAAAGGAGCCTTACTCGAAAAATACTTTCAGGCTGATAACTTATCAGTCGAACAAACCGAAGAACTTTTAAAAACATTTGCTAATTACGTTAATGCGCATAAACCGAACAAATTCAAAAACGATCAACCTAATAACTAGGCCGATCGTTTTTATTTTCGGGATCATTTTTTTGGTTTGACTTCTGGGTTCTGATCTGCATTATTTTGTAACTGCTTTTGCACCTTTTCTGGATAAGTAATATTTTGGTTTATCCAAGGAAAATACCTCAAATCGTTCTTAAAAACTTGTCCCTTCTCTCTTGCATAAACAAAGGTAAACTTTTCGCTATTATCATAGATCATGACCTTATCAGATTTAAAGGCCACTAATGGCAAATTATGTTTGGATTGCTGATAACGTTTCTTGATCGTTGCTACTGGAACACCGTGGCCACCTTTTTGTACCCGTTCGTTGACCCTTTGGATAGCTAAATTTTCATCTCGCAAAGCAACATATAATAAAGCCACTTCAAAACCATTTTTGTGAGCTTTGTCAATCAAATTGAGTTGAGCTTTGCCTCTACCTGCCAGTGTTGTTTCTACGTGAATACTTTGCTGGTGATCTAAAGCATAGTGTAGTTGTTTGATTTCTTCTTTCATGGCTTTTAAATTGTCGCTGTCTTTATGCCAATCGCCACCCATTTGTCGTAAAATCTCATCAGCATTAATCCGTTTTGTTTTATCAAACAATATGGGAAATGTATCGTACAGCGTACTCTTACCTGCTCCGTTAATACCAGCAACAATAATATATTGGGGTTTATCTATCAACGGACAAAGTCCTTTCGCTTAATAACCTCATCTTGCCTTTTATCTAAAAAGTAGGTATACAAAGCATCATATACTTTACGCTTTTCTGGATCTGGCTCATGTAATGATTTATCAAGTAAATCTTTCAAATCAATTTTTTTGGCGATTTCAAAAAAGTCATTGATTGTAATTGTATCTTTCATGTTAATCACACTCCCAAGTTATTAATTTATTTAATCTGATAAGCCATTAGTCTTCATCTGGATCATTGAGCCAATCGCTGACTCCTTTAGCGTCTTTTAACTCGGTGACTGGTGTCCCTTCGGTCGCCTTTAAAAAGCGTAAATTAGCTCTTTCTGCTTCGCTTAGAGCTGGTTTAAACGGTAACGCTGCTTCCGCTACGATTCGCTTATAAAACATGTTAATCGCTGTGGTTGGATTTAGACCCAACTCGTTTAAAACTGCTTCCGTATTATCAGCCAAGTCTTTATCAATTTTAACTTGTACCCGCTTTTTTTCTTTAACTGCCATGATCGTCTCACTCCCCCTCTTAACTACTACCATTATACTACCTCTTGAGTATCACTTCAATTGTATAAGTCTTCGAAAGCTACATGTTAGTTACCTTTTTCAATAGCATCTAATATTTGACCTCTAAAACGTTCATATACGAATTTAAAATACAATCTAGTATAATTATGTCAATTCGGCTTAAAGTGTCTTAAATGAGCTTACACGGTGTTTTAATTTCAAGTGCGTTCGCTATCAACACTCCGATAGATTGTTTTTAGCAAAGTTTTTGAGATGGTTTTGGGTTCTTTTACTAATCTCGTCTTCAACTAATTTAAGTTCTAATTTATCCGTTTTTTTGTTGCTTGTACATCTGGTTCAATTCATTAGCACTTAATTTTTTGTTTGCTCGAATTTGTAATCCTTGGATACCATTATCATATGTCCACTGTTTAACTTCAGTCATGTCATTAGTCCGATAATAATTGGCAATTAGTTCGTTCCATTGATCCCACTTATCTAATGGGACATTAATTAAACCAGCGCCACCGTCAATCATAATTTTATTGGCACTTAAAGTTGCCGTCCTTTTGTTCCCGTCCCAAAAGATTTGTTGACGCATATTATGATACATGACAGTCAATGCTTTATCAGTAATCGTCGTTCGTGGATCAGTCAAGATTTTTTGTAAAAAGGATTGTTCTTGTTTTTCGTTAATTAAAGGCGGCTCAAAAAAGTCTTCACTACCTAAATTAACTCCCCCTTTTCCTTGCCGTAATTCTCCTGGTACTAAGGCGTCTTCTGCTGCCACAATTTTGTTGATTTGTTTTTCCATGGTTAACGTTAAAGGGGAATTTTGAGTAGTGATATATTGCCACCCACGCTTTAAATTAACAATCGTCAAAACATCTTCAACAGGTACTCCTGCTACGCTCATACCGTCCATAATAGTTTGTGTTTGTGGCAATGTGGTATTAACGCCTTCAAAGCGAGCATTAGTATGCACTAACTTGGTAAAATTTGCTCGGGCAAACCGTTGGTTTTCCGCAGTTGTGAATCTATACTTGTCCATATATGTTCGTGTCTTAGCCATATTTTGTGCCTCCTTTTTATTTCAGTCACTGATTATTTGAACTGTCTATGTTAAATCACAAAGTGCTTTTCATTGATGATTTATTCTTGGCGTTTATCTAAGAGGTAAGTGTGTAACGCGTCAAACAGCTTGCATTTATCAGGATCTCGATTTTGGGCTGCTTGCTCCCAAATGTCTTGAATATCGACTGCCCATGGGTCAGCCAACAATTGCTCAATTTTTTTCAACTTCTTTGCTTGGTTTGGTCATTTAAAAAGCTCCTATCCCATTTTTCTAGTTTAGCTATCGCCAATTCGGCCACTCAAGGTGTCTATTTTTGCTTCTAAGCGATTTTAAAGCGATTTTAATATAATTATGCGTGTAACGCTTAAAACGGCTTAAATGAGCTTATATGGTGTTTTAGTCCCAAGTGTGCTCGCTACCAAGATTCTGTTCTTCGGGGTGTTTGGCTGCATATTCTTTAGCTGCTCTTTTATTCCACCAAACGCCAAACAGGTTCTGCATGGTGCCGTACAGGTAGTTCTCAGCATTCTTGATATGTTTCTCATCGCTTCTTAGGGCATTAAAATAGCGTCTTAATGTCTTGGTCATCATTTTTTTTAGATCAGGGTCATCTAATAGAATCCATACGCCTAAATCTTTATGCTCTTTTTCAACAGCATATTTGGCGTTTAAGATAATGCCAATAAAGCGCCGCATTTGTTGTGGGGTATGGCACCAAAAGCTAAGTAGTTGCACTGCTTCTGGTTCTAAGAAGACCGGTAAGCCATTATCTTCGTCAGTTAAGAATTCATCAGCATGTTTTACTAAATCCCGATTTTGGGATTCAATTTCAGCTGGTGAAAAATTGGCTGTGGAAAAGTCCAACTTTTGAGTATCTGTATCGTATCTATTAGTATCTATATTATTTTTATAGTCTTTATATAGATTAACTGCATTTTTTGCAGTTCCGCTTGTATCAAGGGTTTGAGGGCTTTTTTCAACGGTCTCTTGCGGAACTGCATTTTTTGCAGTTCCGCTTGTATCAAGGGTTTCAGGCTCTTTTTGCCCATATTCGCCCCTTAAATAAACATCAGTAGCTTTTACATCGAGCTTAGAAAGGTATAGACGATTTGGTTCATTCTTTTTAGTCTTTGGGTTGAATCCCATTTGTTTTTGTAAGAGTAGGCCGGCTGATTTAAGTTCAGCTTTTATTTTAATAACTTTATGTTCCGAACAGTTAAACAGATTAATTAATTCTTGATTGGTAAAAATAAAGTAGACGTGTCCTTCTTCATCAACCCAGTTGTTGCGCAAAGAATACTCGAGCCGATCTTTCAGTACCATATAGGCCAATTTAGCATCACTGCTTAAATGTTTATATTGCTCGCCATACATTAATACCTTAGGGAACTGGAAAAATAAGGCTCCATATACGTTATCGGCTTCATAGTAATTAAAATTTGTTGATTTTGTCATAATAAAAACTCCCTTTCTTGACTGACACACGCTGTCTCAAAAGAGAGTTGCTAAAACATTTGATTTGCATTATAATACAAATCTGATATGCTTTAACTAAATTATAAAGTCTCGCACGCTAAATGAAAGCTTTGTAATTTACCAGCATGTATCTGTTATTTGTTTGTGAGTTGCCCATCCGGCAACTTTTTTTATTTCTAACAACAAAAAATGGACTGAATAGCTCCAGTTAGCTACTTAGTCCATTGACTTTAATTTGTTTTTAACTATCCTTAACTTGCCCTTTCGGACTGGTTTGCGGTATAATTAACCTACAAATTAAGAGCAATGTTCAGCCGATTTTAACTTGGCGGTGAAAATCGGCTGAATCTAAGTAGCTGCCTACTAGCTACTTGCTAAACCAAAGGTCCCTGATTTCTCGTGAATTGGGGACCTTTTTGGTTTAGCTTGATCTCTTTATTCGGTTGTTAAATTAGTTTTAGTTTAGCATAGTACTTCCTAACCGGCAACTTTATTTGGTCCAGTATACTTTACAAGCTTTTATCTAATTGCGAGATAATTAAATAAACTGTTTGATTAATTATTTATTTAATTATTAAATTGCATCTATGATTGAAGCTAAGAATTCTGACCGATTTTTAAATCCGTTTTTTCGGGCAGCTGTGTCCATTTTTTTTAATTGACTTTCAGTAATTGAGAAGGTTACTGATCGCTTACGCTCTACTTCTTTTCGACTGATATTTTTTAAAAATGCTACTGCATTGTTCTTGTTATCTTTCAATGTAGTTTCGTAACTTTCTCTCATTTCTTCGTCTTTTTTATGGTTGAATGAATCTAAACTCATAAGCTAACTCTCCTTACTTGGTTTTACTTGCTAATTCTTGAAAAAGATGATCGGCTTTTTTTATGAACTTTTGATTTTGCTTTAAAACGGATTTATCATGATTGGCTAATTCAAATATCGAAGTGTGCCTTGCAGTAGCTTTATTAAAGAGCTCTCTTTCTGGAATTATAGTTGCGACTGTTTCATCACCTTCTATATGTTTTAGCAAATCGCGAGACATACTTGTATTATGTCTAATCATATTAACGATAAAGAAAAGTTTTGCGTCTACGTAAGTTTCGCCAGTTCGATAATCAAAAAGTGATTTTCTGAATTTTTCGAGTCGTGTTTCTAGGTCAAACTTAGCATTGTAGCCATGCTCACTGGGTGTGATGGGACTAAGAAGGTAATTACTGATAGCAATAGCATTTTTAGTGATGGTACTAAAATCTGGGTGTGTATCAATTAAGATATAGTCATAGTCGGTTAAGTTTAATGAATCGGAGTTGTTTTTAAACCACATGAATAACATCATTTCTTTGTTACTGTTATTTTCTAGATAACTTCCCAAAACATCTAGGTCTATAAAACCGGCGATTAAATCTAGATTTGGTCCGACACTGTCAATTTTTACTTTTTGAGCATTATCGTCTTCTTTAAATGCTTCAGCGATAGTATTGTTTCGTCGAGTCTTTTCAAAAACGGTTGTTAAATTACACTGATGATCTAAATCGATTAATAGAACCTTCTTGCCATGTTTGGCTAACCAATCACCATAATTTAAAGTCAAGGTTGTTTTACCGACACCACCCTTGATGGCAGTAAAAGTAATAATTTTCATCTTGATACCTCCTTTATCTAGTTTAATTATATCGTTAGCAGACAAATAAATAAACAATTTATTAAATAACTAACGTAACAATTTTAGCCGGCTTGATAAAGAATTACTTATAGAACTTTGCTATTTTACCAAGACTAGTCCCTAGTCAACGGCTTTTAACGCTTCTTATGATAACGACCATGGAATAATTTTTTATGAGAACCAATATTAACAGCAACGAGTACTAAATCTTGATTGTTGACTTTATAGATAACTACAATGTCATTTATTTCAGTTGGTTGCTGCCCTTTGGGAGTATCACGAAGATGAAATTTCCGATAGCTAATATAGTTTCCTTCTAATTCGTGATCATGAAAATCATCGGGAAGTATGTCGCCATCGAGGAGAATAAAAATAGCGTCTTTTACTTCATCAATAATTGTTACATCAAGCTGTGCAAGATAAGCTAAGTTTCGTTCAAACGATTTTCGTGGTTTATATTGATATCTCATTGGTTACTGTTATCCTTTGGCTTAAAACTATTCCAATAATCGTCAGTTGGTTCAACGATAGGATCATCAGGTAAGATATGCATTTCGATTAACTTATCTCTAGCAATAGCATAATCTAGTGAATCTTCTTTAGCATTAACAGCCTCAAGAAGGGTATTGAGTTGTTCTTGTGAGATAACAGCTGCTGCTCGTTGATTAGAACGTGCAATTAGTACTGTTTGATTTTCATCATTAACTTTATCTAAGTAGTCTTTAATATGATTACGGAAATCACTTTGAGTAGTAGCAATTGGCATAATAAGGACTCCTTTCTCTTTTTATACATTATATTGTACTATATTATGTACGTTACTTCTACTACTAGTGTCTCATAATAGTTAGACAAAAGTTCTAACCATTGTGAGGCGCTTTTTCTATGGGGTGAATTTAGAATTGAAGTGCAACACAAAGTAAAAAAATAAACCCATACCGGGTAGAATATGTTTAACGACCAAATCAAACAATTCGAGGTATCCGGTATGAGCTATAAATATCTTACTATAAAAGGGTCAAGTCCAAAATGTTGGTGTAAATTAAATTCCGCGAATTTATCATTTCACA
>OHAS01000124.1_pt1 | contig 56936 bp, 63 predicted proteins | sample 1577131 | NCBI WGS metagenome assembly OHAS01 (sample SAMEA3541566, study PRJEB24748) | human gut metagenome | biome: human gut; feature: human-associated habitat; material: faeces | place: China | collected 2012 | reverse complement strand
ATACAACACAATAGACGAGGTGCCGGAATGGGGCAAAGCGGCAATACAGGAGCTTATTAATAAGGGCTGCTTCGCTGATGTCAAAGCCCTTAACCTGTCAGAGGATATGGTAAGAGTGTTTGTGGTATTGGAGAGAAAAGGAAGGTATGCTTATCCCTTTTGAGGTCAATTATTTTATATAGTACAGTAGATAAGGTAAAGTATTATTTATTTCTATAGTATAAAAGTAAAGCCCCTATATTTAGGGGCTTTTTAACCTATTACAGATTTACACGCTAATATATATAATTATCTCTAATTATAGTTACGCTATTTAGGGTCTAACATCAATATAAGATTTTAACTGAAGCATAATCAGAATATCAGTTTTGAGGTCTATATAGATCTGAAATGGCTAGTTGTATTTAATATCATCTTGTGAATAGTTTATTTCTATTATATTTTTTGATGAAATGGCCTCATAGTCTAGACCTAATTTATTACAAATTTGTTTCAAGTCTATTCCATCCTGAGAGTAAATCATAGTGGTCTCTTCTATTCCAAGTGTTTTAGTTATTTTATAGGGGTCATTGGAATTTAAACCTAAAGCATTTAGGCTATAACCTAATTGGCCTTGTTCAGATGTAAGTTCCCAACCATATGAATCTCCTTCTCTAATTGGGGCTATGCGCTTTAATTTAACAGTGTGAATATCATTATCAGAGGCTTCTGAGTTGTTTAATATCTCAGGATTATCAGAAGCATTATTGTTCACTTCAAGATTTCCAGCCACCTGATTGTTTAATTCGGCTTCACTACTTGCTAAGCATAGAGCCAATGTAACAGCCGATAATATTAGAATACCAGCCAAAGAATATAAATGATTTTTTTTCATATGAACACCATTTTATATATAGTACATAACTTTACAGGAGTACGTGATAAAGAGTTTGTCTTATAATAATTTTTTAACAGTTAGTACTTATACTAAAATTACTCATTTGATATAAAAAGAAAATGTAATCAAGGTGTCCAACGACCAGCAACATCAGTATCACGGTCATTTTCATTAGATATTTGAAGGTAATATCTGTCACCTGCTATACCTTCGAATGTTCTGTATGAAAGGGTGTGCTTACCAGTACTTGTAATGGTTGTCCATGCTGTCATTGCGGCACCACCATCATAATCTCTGACTCTAACAAGAATTCCATTAAATTCTTGATATGCAGAAGGCGATAATTTAGTTAAGGTTACATAAGCTGTCTGTTCGTCGTCGTCCTTTGTCTGTTTGGATGTATTATAAGGACTTCTTGCAGGCATTGTCACAGAAAATGATCCAGTAGTTCTTACAGTATCAGCACTATTTTTGTCACTGATATAAGTCGTTGTTTCTGGATTAGTACTACTGATATCATCTTTTGTATAAGTTAAAACTATTGGCATTTCGCTTTCTGAAAATGTATCATTGTCCAAATCAAGTTTTTCATATATTTTTTCCAAGTCTATTCCATCTTCAGAATAAAGCATAATTGTTTCATCTTCAAATAATTCAGGATTTGGATTCCCTAAACCTAAAGCATTTATACTATAAGCTAATTGACCAGGTTCTGATAAAAGCATCCAACCAAATTCATCGCCTTCTCTTATTGGATCTATATGTTGTAAAGTCACAGTATAAGTATTGTCACTCGAATTATCTGTTGTAGTATTGGCGTAAGCCATAACATTACTAATACTTAATGCCAATATACATACAAGTAATACCCCAAATCTTTTTTTAATTTTCATAATGGAACCTCCTTATGTTATTAATATTGTTTAAAATACTTCCCCTATTTTGCCTGTCTCATCAATTATGTTGAATTGGCCATACAGAATTGATTACAGACAAGTGCCTGTTACCGTAACGGAATTTTGTGCTTGTCCATTCACAGAATAAGACAAAACTAATTTATAGTCTTTTCCCTTTTTTACAGTGCAACGTTCAGAGATGATTACTCTGCCACTACCAGATTCACTCCACGAATCTACATATGTATTTCCTTGATAGAGAGTCAACGTTGCTGAGATTTTGTCGCTAGAATTTCCACTTTTACAATCCACTGAACAAGTTGCAGTTGTTCCATTAAATGTAAGTTTTGGTGTTCCGCGTATTACTCGAGGCTCAGCCGCATGAACAGATATGGAAAATGCTAGTACAAGAAGAACTAAAATTGATATAAAACGTTTTACCATTAAAATCACCTCCCTTCATTTTTACAGCTTATATGAATAATTTGGTATTCATATAAGGTAAATGAGATAAAAGGCAATTTTCTCACAACATTTTATAAGTTTTTACAAATTTATTATTTTAGTCAATTAAAGAGACACTATTTGCCATACTAATAAGTTCTGCTCTATTAAAAAAGCCATCAATTGTAAATTGAATGTTTATTTCATCATTAATCCATGTAATTGCACTAGATTGGTTTATATCCTTAGACAAAAATAGTTGTCCAATGCACCCTCTTATAGTAACATCAAATATGTCAATATTATTTGTTACAAAGTCAGATGCAGAGCCCTGTTGGATAAACGAATAGTCTAAATATAGATTTCTTCCGTCTTCATTCTGGTAAGTGACACTTAGATATCCTGGGAGTTCTATTCGCTCTATTTCTAAATACCCTTTTGGTAAATTGGTGATTTGATACTGTGGTATTTTTATTTGTTCAGATTCCCCGGTATAACGATAAATTATGTGAGTGTCATACCATTCTCTTACCCATCTAATAACAGCAGCACGGACGTTAGGACTTATAACCATAATAGAACTAAGGGCAACCGAAAATGCAATTAGAATTGTCGCAACTGTCTGAATGGTTTTTTTCCATAACGGTAATGTCTTTTTGCGGTACCATGCAAATGGATCATCAAGCATTAGCATCATACGGCGTTGAAACTTTTTTGATGTTTCTAAATGTAATGTATTACTTAAATTGTTTGACCAATCAAGCATAAGTGCATCAATCAGAATTTTTTTCATTAGTTTGTCCAAATTATCGTCCTTCATATGTAAAACCATCCTTTTTAACTAGATCACGTAGTAGTGAACGCCCTCTATTTATTCGTGTGCTTACTGCAGTTTCACTTATATCTAAATGTTTGGCAATTTCACGGTCTGTATATTGCAGCAAGAACTTCATTTCTAAGGTTGCTCGGTATGTTTCGGGCAGTCTTGAAAAAAGTGATACCAGCTCTTTATAATCCATGTCAGTATTTACTGAGCTCGTTACTGCATCCCAATCCTCCAATGGAACAATTTTTCTTTTCTTTCGAAGAATCATAAGAGATTCATTCTTTACAATAGAAATGAGCCAGAAAAGCAATTCCTCACAGGGAATAGTTAAAACTTTATGAAAATGTTTGATAACCTGTATCCAAGCATTTTGTACAGCATCCTCTGCATCCTTATATTCTGACAAATATCGTAAGGCTACCTTTTCCATTTGAATATGATATTTATTATAAATATTTGTGAATTTTTGACGATCATCCTCATTTTCTATGAAGGTAAGTAAATAAATTAGCATTTTACTATTGTACTGATGTAATATCAATTATCTACATCAATAATCTCCTTTCATTATAAAATATATAAATTTTACATTTCTCATTTAACATCTAAATAATAAGTACACCATGAAACTATTAATATTTGCACATAACTATATTTTTATTTCCAGCGGAAAATGAGCAAAGGATAAGGTATATCTGCCTAATTTGCGGTGGGGACAAATGTTTATATAACTACGCATCTAAGACATTTGTTAAATCTAATAAAAGCCCCTGTTTATGGGCTTATTTAAGTATATCATAGACCGATTTCGGGATATAGACAACAAAATAGACAACAAAATGCAAGTTCCACCTGTAATTTAGACGTTTGTTCCGGGTTCGAATCCCACCGCCTCCGTGCTTAAAACCCCGAAAAACCGGGGTTTATGGCCTACAGAATGATAACAATTTCAGCGGCTATTTTCCCTTTTTAAGCCGGTTGTATTATAAAGTCCCCTTTTAATTGCACTAAATTTTACTTTCTGAGGTTCACTTCGTGGTACAATTGTAGCCAAATCGTTAAAATTTTAATACAGATTGTCGAAAAAGGAGGAACTGCCATGAAGAACCCTTATAAAGAAGCCTTAATGAAGATTATTAAAAAACATCTCAAGAAAACAAGAAAGGATGTATTCAGATTATCACAGGATGAAATGTCAGAAAAATTACTTGTATCATGTCGCTCTTATATAGAAATTGAGCATGGTAACAGTCTTTGCAATTCTTTATTCCTTATAATTTTTCTTATTTATTATTGTCCGGATCCTATGGGGTTCTTAGAAGACACTAAAAGGGCTTTTGATGATTTAAACAAAAAGTAAAATAATTTCAAACCTCCTGCCGATGCAGGAGATTTTTTCTAATATTCCTTGAAATATTTCTCGATTTTCTGTACAGAGCAGCAAAAAACCCCCATCTGTTTAACAGACAGAGGTTTTTGTATAATATTAAATCAGCTGAATATGATATGCTGTAGACTGCGGAGGAATACTTGCTGTCTGAGCGTTTGAATGAGTTATTTTTACCATTTGTCCAGGACGCAGGGCATTAATACTAATAGGTCTGCCTGCCCGGTCTGTGAATGAAGTCGTGCCTGTCAATACGAATCTTTTCTGACTGTTTACATCATTAGGATTGCCTGTATAAAGGAAGTTGTTTTTTGCGTCTATATAGGCGATTCGTTCAGTTGAGACAACAGCGGATGATGCTTGCGGCATTACAGAAATGACCAGGTATGCATTTGCCTGAGGAGGTATGCTTCTGGTCATATTTGAAGAAAACACGACATCAACCCACATACCTTTTTTTATGCTGCAAAGGCTGATATACTCTCCCATTGAATTTAAAACAGGGGTGTTCCTGCTGATGTTTAATCTTAAAGTTTGTATGGATTCTGCATGATTTGAATTAGACGCTGAATAAGAAATCAACAGATATCCGCTGAAATTATTGAAGCATACTGACTCATCAACAAAAGCGTCATCTATGCGAAGGATGCTTCCTCTTTGAACAATGGTGCCGCGCGGGTCGTTATTCATATTTAATCTCCTAATATATATTGCTTTGACACAATTATATGATTGAATTTATAAACACATTCAGAATATAGGATATTTAATAATAAATGCAGTTGAAAAATGGATAAAATAAAAAAGCGGATGACGGGAATCGAACCCGCGTATTCAGCTTGGGAAGCTGATGTTCTGCCATTGAACTACATCCGCAATAAAAATATTATAACACTTTTTTACAGAAAGTAAATAGAAATGCTCTATTATACACTGAAATTTAATCTTTTTAAAAACCAGAGCCAGTAACGGCTCTGGTTTTTACGCACCAAAATTATCCTTTATACGGTTTATAATCTTTTTTTCCATTCTTGATACCTGTACCTGTGAAATACCTATTTCTTTAGCTGTTTCTGATTGGGTTTTATCCTTGAAATACCTTAAAAATATGATGCGTCTTTCCTTTGGCTCAAGCTCCATTAACATTTGTTTCAAGGTGAGGTTATCAGTTATGTCGTCGGCATCGTCCTTGGAAAGCCTGTCAATAAGATATACGGGAGTACCGTCGCTTCTGTATACTGTTTTAAATATACTTTCAACATCGCGTGATGCGTCAAGCGCCTCAGCAAGCTGTTCGACATCAATTCCCATTTCCTCTGCAAGCTCATTTATAGTCGGCTCATCACCATTTTTATTTGTCATCTGTTCCCTTACAAATTTGGCTTTGGAAGCAGTTTCTTTAAGAGGCCGGCTTACTTTTATCATTCCGTCGTCACGCATAAAACGCCGTATTTCTCCCATAATCATTGGTACAGCATAGGTTGAAAATTTAACATCAAACGACATATCAAACTTATCAATACACTTTATCAGCCCTATGGCTCCTATCTGAAACAAGTCTTCAGCCTCATATCCACGGCCCCGGAACTTTCTGACAATACTCCAAATCAGGCCGCTGTTTTCCACAACAAGCCTTTCCATAGCCTCACTGTCACCTTGCTGGGCCAGCTCTATTAATTTTTTTGTCTCATCCAATACGAACCCTCCAAGGTCAATCGTTTTTAGACAGTTTTTTTGACATTCTTATATGTGTTCCTTTCCCAGGTGTGGAATCCACATCAAGGCTGTCCATAAAAGTTTCCATAACGGTAAAGCCAAGACCGGAACGCTCAAGCTCCGGCCTTGATGTAAAAAGGGGAGTCATAGCCTTTTCAATATCTGTAATTCCTTTGCCGTAGTCTGTAATTTCTATGTAAATGTCTCTTCCCTCATAGGAGCATATCAGGCATATGTCACCGCTTGTCCCTTCATAGCCGTGAATTATTGAGTTTGTAACGGCTTCGGAAACAGCGGTTTTGATGTCTGTTATTTCCGATACTGTGGGGTCTAAAGGGAGTATAAATGCCGCTACAGCCATTCTTGCGAATGATTCGTTCTGGGCAAGGGAAGAAAATGTCAGTGTCATGCTGTTTTTATCTTTCATTACTATGTACCTCCTGATTTATTCCGAGTATAGCGTCCTCGACTGTGCCGTAGGAATTTATAATCCTGTAAATGCCTGATATTGAAAGAATTCTGTCAGCCTCTTTTGACGGGCAGGCTATTGACAGGGTGCCGCCAAGGGCTGAAACTGTTTTATAGCGGCCTATTATCATGCCAATTCCGGAACTGTCCATGAATTTTACACCTTTCATATCCAATACTAGATTATCGGCTCCGGATATATAAAGTTCGCGTTCTGTGAGACGGCGTATCTCCTCAGCGAAATGATGGTCAATATCTCCATTTATTTCGGCAACTATTGTTTTGCCTCGTTTCCTAAAATGAATATCCATAAAAAAATACTCCTTTCATACCTCAATAAGGATATATTAATATATAGCGTGTCCAAAAAATACAAAAACAATTCGCAAATTTGGGCAAAAAAATACCCCATTCTTGTTTAAGAATGGGGCGGATATTTATCAGCACTTTTCAACTTCAGGATATTCAATTCCAAATGTCTCAACAGTAACCTTTTTCATTTTCTGCTCTTCAAGCGGCTTATCCGAATAATTTGTTTTTGTATCAGCTATAGCGTCAACAACCTCCATACCTTCTGTAACCTTGCCAAACGCAGCATATTCTCCGTCAAGATGGGGTGAGTCCTGATGCATTATGAAAAACTGTGAGCCTGCTGAGTCCTTCATCATGGATCTGGCCATTGACAAAACTCCTCTGCTGTGTTTAAGTGTGTTCTGTGAAAATCCGTTATGAGTGAATTCTCCTTTTATACGGTAGCCGGGGCCGCCTGTCCCCTGACCGAGAGGGTCGCCTCCCTGTATCATAAAGCCTTTAATTACCCTGTGGAATATAACTCCGTCATAGAAATTTTTGTTTATAAGAGAAATGAAATTGTTTACCGTATTGGGAGCGTATTCAGGATAAAGCTCAGCCTTTATTATACCTCCGTTTTCCATCTCAATTGTAACAACAGGATTTTTGTCTGCCATATTTATCATCCTTTCCGTTTTTTTCATATTTTTTATTGTTTAAAGCTGAAAACAGTTTACAGCTTTTCTTAACCTCTTATGAGAAAGCTTACAAAGCCGCATGAAATCAGACTTTATTTAGAAGTGATTGACAAGCTCTTAAATCTCTTTACAAGACATTTGGGCAAATTGGGCACCATTTAGGGCACCACATTCTTCTTTTAAGTCGGTACACATAGATCGTTTAAAGCGTATTTTGGGAGTGGTGGTATGAATATTACGGCTGAGACTTTTCTGTACTCCAAAGCAGGAAATACTGCTTGCCACTATTGTATACGCCATCTTTGCTGATGAGCATTTTTCCAATAAGGCGATTAAGTCAGCCAGATAAACCGTAAGTTGTCACTTCAACTTCATGTATAAAAGGGGATAGGCTTTCCCCTGTTCATCGTGGTCTGTTCTTTTATAGATTTGAAATCCCATGTGCTCATAGAATCCTTTTGCAAGGGGGTTTTGTTCATTAACAGCTAATTCTTTAATTAAATAATTTTCCATCCCATATTGCATTAACCGTTTCCCCAAGCCATTTCCTCTTTCTTCCGGTGTAATAAACAGCATTTCAAGCGTATGTTCTTCTATTCCCATAAAGGCAACAGGAATTTCACTCTCGTTCTCCACAATAATCAAATGAGCAACCTCATTAATAGCTTGCGGGACATACGTCTTAATATCCTTTATTTCATTATCCGATAAAAATAAATGTGTCGCTCTTACAGACTTTTCCCACACTTCGATTAGTTGTTTACTTAGAAACGGCGTTCTTTCTTTCACTTCAAAAATTCTCACTTTTATCTTACCCCAAATTACGATTTGTCGGTCTGGGCCTTATCCACTTTGGCACCCAATAGGGCATTCTTCTGACATATTGTCCATAATCTGTTTTCTGTAAGCTTAGTAGCTATGCGTATTTGTGGATGTTTTGACGACCTTGACTGGGTGGAAGAAATACTATTTTTTTCTGACCGCCAGTGTTTTTAAGGCTGTCAGAGAATATTATAACAGGTATTTCCACTTCATGCACTAAATTATACTGTATAACTTCCTAATTTTTATCTATGTTTCTTATACTTGGTATTAGCCATGTCACAGCTGTGACAAGAAGACAGCCTGCTCCGCATATTAAAAACCATGTATGCACACCTGTCTGGTCTGCCAGAGGCCCTGATATAGCAAGACCTATAGGCATTGCCAATGACATTACACTGCCATAAAGGCCAAAAATCCTTCCAAGATACTCAGGGGCTATACGCTCCTGCATTAGAGCCATCTGCGGACCGGAATAAAACGGAGACGAAAGCCCCATGAAGATACATAATACAGCAAATATAGCAAAGCTATTTTTAGGCAAAAGGCCTGATAGGGCGATTGAGCCTCCCATTAAGGCCATTGCCGAAATAATACTTACGGCACGGTTTTTAAACCCGCCCCATTTGCCAAGTATTCCGCCTCCAAGAAGCATACCAATTGCAAATGCTATTTCCGCAATTGACGCATGACGCGTAGTGCCGCCGAAATAATCCATGCACATCAGTGGGAATACAGCATTTACAGGAGAAAATAAAACCATAAAGGCAGCTCCTGTCCAAAGAAGTGCAAAAAGACCTTTATCCTTCCTCATTATTGAGAAGCCTTCCTTAGTTTCTCCGAAAAGGCTTTTGCGCCTTGTTTTTTCCTTTCTGACCAGCTTTGGTATTTTTACGAAAGCAGTTGCTGCAGACGCTGCCACAGCGCCGGCCACATCCAGTGCCACCATCTGACTTATGCTCCAGATGGGAAAGAGCACGCCTGCTACAGCGGTTCCAGCAATATAGCCTATAGTCTGCAGTGACTGGGTATAGCCGGAACATTTTGTAAGCTCGCTCTCTGGGACTATCAGCGGGGTTACGGCGCTGATAGCCGGCGTATGAAATGCGGTTCCAACACTTCTAAGCGCCAGAACAGCCATAACAAGCCAAATTGGCAGGTTTCCCATGCTTGAGCATATGGCTATAATTAGGCTGACTGCCGCAATAAACATATCGGCAGAGATTATTGTAGCTTTTCTGTCCATTCTGTCTACTAAAGTTCCCGCAATGGTTCCAAGCAGCGCGGTAGGAAGAAATCCGGCAATCGACGCGATAGACAACACCAGTGCAGAACCGGTTTCAGCCGTTAGATACCAGATTAATGCCATTTGAAGAACAGAACTGGTCAATACGGATACAGCCTGACCAGACCAAAGTATAAAAAATTTCCTTTTCCAGTTATTCAATTTTTAATCCTCCATAAATTATAATCCGTTTCTGTGGAAGCGGGTTATCGGAGTTTCTCAGATGACCCGCGTTTTTATCTGAGTCTAATTAAAATTCCTGACATCGGTATTGCCTCCTTTTATTAATGTTCCCAAGTATGATTTTCACGTTCCTGTTCAGAACGGTAATCTTCTTTTTTTTGCTGTGTATCTTCATTTTGACGTTCATTATTTCTGTTGTCAATATACTCAATTTTAAGTTCTCTGTAATAGTTTGCAAGAGAAGCGTTATAGTAGGGGAAAACATATAGACCGGCCAGTCCGGCAGTTGCGGCAGTTAGTATAATCCATCCAATAAATGAAAGGTCAAATAAAAAAAGCCCCCATTTTTTGCCGTCAGTCATTTTTTTGCTTATTCTAATTGAATCAAGCGGGGAAAGCTCCGGACTTTCAGCCAGTATATACACCGCCATTTTATATCTGTACGCTGCTATTATTCCGGGAACAATAAGAAGCACAGACCATAATGATACGAATATAGTAATAAGCAGGAACAATAGAACCGCTCTGAAAATATTGTCAAAGCTCGAAAAAAATATTCCGGCATCGCTTTCTTTTTTTCCGGTTATGTTTAAAAACAGGTAAGCCGCTCCAAGTGTAAAGCCTGACAAAAGTATGAAAACAGCAATCCAGCGTATGTTATAGATTAAATTCATGTGCCTTCTGAAAAGATGCATTAAGTTTTCCGCAGAAAACTGTATAAGCGGAAACATATAGATATTAAGAGCCGCTATAGGTATACAAAGACCCCAATGTCCCTGTAAATCAAGCTTAGCATCATTTTTCATTTTTTGTCTGGAAATCATTTTATCACCTCACAGTGTATCAATTCTAGCATAAGAAATTTTAATTGTAAATTAGTATGTACATTTATAAGATATTTGTAATGAATCGTGCTTCCACTTGCTTCTGCTTAAGTATGCTCAGCGTCAGGAATTTGTGAGAAAACCAGTGTTCCAATATCTATTATACATTCTCACATTTGTTGACACTCTTTACTAAAAATGATACGATAATCTTACACTAAAATAGGGAGGTGCTTTATGGAACCAAAAGAAATATTGAGCCATGTGGACCATACTCTTTTAAAGCCTGTTTCTGACAGGAACAGCATAATAAAGCTGTGTTCTGAGGCCGTGGAGTACGCTGCTGCGTCTGTCTGTATTCCTCCGTCCTATGTTAAGGAAGTAAAAGGCATGTTTCCTTCGCTTAATGTATGTACGGTAATAGGCTTTCCTTTAGGCTACTGCACAACGGATGTAAAGGTGTTTGAAACTGAAGATGCTGTTAAAAACGGGGCCGATGAGATAGACATGGTTATAAATCTTGGTGATGTCAAAAATGGGGATTTTGATAAAATAAGGGCAGAAATAGCCGCTGTTAAAAAAGCAGCGGGAGATAAAATACTTAAGGTGATTATTGAGACGTGTTACCTTTCAGATGACGAAAAAATTTCATTATGCAAATGTGTTACCGATGGAGGGGCGGATTATATAAAAACGTCCACAGGATTCGGAGATGCAGGTGCAAAGCTTGAGGATATTGAACTATTTAAGAAATATATAGGCAATAATATAAAAATAAAAGCTGCCGGAGGAATAAGAACTAAGGAAGCTATGGAAGATTTTATAAACGCAGGCTGTGACAGGATTGGAACAAGCGGAGCGATCAGCGCGTTAAACAAATGATGATAATTTAGGAGGAATTAATTATGTCAGCTGCAAATACACCTACACCACATAACGCTGCAAAATACGGAGAGATAGCAAAAACGGTTTTAATGCCGGGAGACCCTTTAAGGGCTAAATTTGTTGCGGAAACATTTCTTACGGATGTTAAGCAGTTTAATGGAATAAGAAATATGTTTGGCTATACAGGTATGTATAATGGCAAAGAGGTTTCCGTAATGGGAAGCGGCATGGGGATGCCTTCAATCGGAATTTATTCATACGAGCTTTTCAATTTTTATGATGTTGAAAATATAATTCGTATTGGAACCACCGGGGCTATTCATGACGGACTTAATCTGGGTGACCTTGTAATCGCTCAGGGCTCATGTACGGACTCTAATTTTGCAAAGCATTTTAACCTGCCGGGAACATTCGCGCCAATTGCAAGCTTTAAGCTTCTTAGGGGAGCCGTTGATGCCGCTGAACAGCTTGGTGTTAAATATATGGTTGGAAACGTACTTTCAAGTGATGTATTTTATAATGAGAATTTTGACAGCTTCCTTCAGTGGCAGAAAATGGGCGTTCTGTGTGCTGAAATGGAGTCGGCTGCTCTTTATATGAATGCAGCTCAGGCCGGTAAAAACGCTCTTTGCGTTCTCACAGTATCAGACTGCCCAATGAAGGGGCTTGAAACAACAGCAGAGGAAAGACAGAATTCTTTCACTAATATGATGAAGGTAGCACTGTCTTTAGCATAAAAATTGAAAGCGGCCTAAGCGGCCGCTTTTTAATATAAGGAGGCTTTATTATGACTCATAAAGAATTGGTTCTTGAAGCAATTGAGGCCAGAAAAATGGCATATGTGCCTTATTCAGGCTATATGGTCGGAGCTGCTTTGCTTACAGCGGACGGAAAGGTTTACAGAGGATGTAATGTTGAAAACGCCGCTTATTCTCCAACTAACTGTGCTGAAAGGACGGCTTTTTTCAAGGCTGTATCAGAAGGCGAGAGGAAGTTTGAGGCAATAGCCGTAATCGGAGCCCATAAGGATGCCAAGCCGGAGGATTTTGGATATTTTTATCCCTGCGGTGTATGCAGACAGGTTATGATGGAATTTTGTAATCCAAATGAATTTAATGTGATAACAGCCAGAAGTGCTGATGACTTTACTGTTTATAAGCTTAAGGAGCTTCTTCCAAACGGATTTGGCCCCAGCGATTTAAGCTTCTGATTAGGAGAAATTATGAGAAATACGACACTTTGCTACATTATTAAAGATGACAGCTGTCTCATGCTGCACCGTACAAAAAAGAAAAATGACCAGTCCCATGACAAATGGCTTGGCATAGGCGGCAAGTTCGAGGACAGGGAAAGTCCTGAAGATTGTGCGCTGAGGGAAATAAAAGAAGAAACGGGACTGATTGTTACCGGATATAAATATAGAGGGATAGTCACGTTTGTTTCTGATGAGTGGGAAACGGAGTACATGCATCTTTTTACTGTGACTGAGTTTGAGGGTGATATTATTGAATGTGATGAAGGCGATTTGGAATGGATAAAAAAAGAGGATATGCTTAAGCTGCCCATGTGGGAGGGAGACCGGATATTTCTTGGACTTATTGCCTCGGACGCACCTTTTTTCTCCCTTAAGCTGGAATACATCCAAGACAGGCTGATGTCAGCTGTATTGAACGGAAGATTGCTGGAAATATAGGAGATATTATGGAAAATATAATAGTAAGTGCATGCCTTTTGGGCGTTTCATGCCGTTATGACGGAAACAGTAAACCATGCAGAGAGGTTATCAGCCTAAAGGAAAAATATAACCTTATACCAGTCTGCCCTGAAATAATGGGCGGACTGCCGACTCCAAGACTGTCTTCTGAAATAAGAGGCGAATTGGTGGTAATGAAGGACGGAAGCGATGTGACAAAGGAATATAAAAGGGGCGCGGAGGAGGTCCTTAGGCTGGCACAGATGTTTGAGTGCAAAATAGCGGTGCTTAAGGAAAACAGCCCTTCATGTGGCTGCGGTAAAATATATGACGGAACCTTTTCAAGGAAGCTTATAGACGGAAATGGCATTACAGCCGGCCTGCTTCTTAAAAACGGTATAAAGGTTTTTGGCGAGACCGCCTCATTCTTGCATTTAAAAAACTAATGGTATATAATGACTTTTAGACATAAAAATATTATCGTTTCAAGGGGGTATTTCTTGTGGTATTTGGCGTAATGGCACGCGCTGTGGAGTATAATGGAAATGATGCCGCGCGTATTCATCATTTAATCAGGGTTCATTCATTTGCCAGAATAATAGGTAAAGCAGACGGCTTTGATGAAAATAATCAGAAGATAACGGAGCTTGCCGCAATTCTGCACGATATAGGGCTTCATAACGCTGAAAAGAAATACAACTCCATAGAGGGAAAGTACCAGGAGCTTGAGGGTGAGCCTGTGGCCAGGGCCATTATGGAGGACGCCCATATTCCAGGCTGGATAATAGACAGAGTGTGCTTTATCGTAGCGCACCATCACACATTAAACGCTATTGACGGCATGGACTTTCAGGCTGTTGTAGAAGCCGATGTCCTTGTTAATATTTTTGACAGAAAAGTTGTTGATAAGGAAAGAATAGCTATGATAGAGGATAAGCTGTTTAAGACTAGAAAGGGTAAGCAGCTTCTGACTCAGATGTATTTGTGTGAAAATTACGGAAACGAAGTTTAAGATTAATTTGAGACAATTATTAATGGGCTTATTCAATAAGCCCATTTTAAATATAAATACTCATCAGGTAACAACGTGATGAAGGAGGAATTTTTGTGGCATATGACGGAATAGCCGTATCAAATATAGTTTACGAGCTCAAAGAAAAGTTCGTGGGCGGACGTATAGACAAAATTTATCAGCCAAGAAACGATGAAATAATATTTTCGGTGCGTTCGGTGAAGGAAGGAAATTTTAGGGTGCTCCTTTCAGCCAACTCTATGCACCCAAGAATGCACATAACGGATATTAAGAAGGAGAATCCTGTTACAGCTCCGATGTTCTGCATGGTGCTTAGAAAGCATATAGCGGGAGGCAGAATACTGGATATACGCCAGCCGGATTTTGAGCGTATTATAATAATCGACGTGGAAAGCATGAACGAGATGGGCGACCTTGGGGTGAAGCACATAATTACGGAATTCATGGGCAAGTACTCAAATATTATACTTACCGACGAAAACGGACGCATACTGGATTCCATTAAGCATGTAAGCCATGACAGAAGCTCAGTAAGGGAAGTTTTGCCAGGCGGGGAATATGTATATCCTCCATCACAGGGTAAGGCTGACCCTATGCACCTTGATAGCGGCAGCTTTATGAAGCTTGCTAAAGAACGCGGAGGCTTCACTCTGCAGGCGCTTATTTATAAAAGCTACACAGGAATCAGCCCGGCATATGCGGCTGAAATTTGCTATAAGGCTGGTTTTGACTCGTCAGACAGGGTAGAGCAGCTTGATGAAAATGGCTTGAAAAGTATTTTTAACTGCTTTTCATCGGATATGGATAAAGTTAAAAAAGGTGAATTTACTCCTCATATAGTGTATGACAGTGACGGCGGTGTTAGGGATTTTTTCTCTCTCAGCTCAAGCCAGTATGGCAACTGTGAGAGAAAGAGCTTTGATTCATTTTCTGCTCTGCTTGAGGAGTTTTACAGCAAAAAGGATAACCAGTATCACGTAAGGCAGAGGGCGCATGATATAAGGCGAGTTGTTCTTTCAAATATTGAAAGATGTGCAAAAAAGCTGGATATACAGATAAAGGCAATAAAGGATACGGAGAAAAGAGATTATTATAAGCTGTGCGGTGAACTGATAATGGCAAATATCTATTCTATCGAAGAAAAGGCTGACAGGTTTACAGCTATGAATTATTATGAGGAGGGAATGCCTGAAATTGAGATAAGGCTTGACCCTTTGCTTACGGCTACTGAGAATTCCAACAGATACTTTGCAAAATATAATAAGGCAAAGAGAACCTATGCCGCTGCGACTGTTCAAAAGGAGCAGACCGAGGAGGAACTGAAATATCTTGAAAGTGTCCTTACAGCTATTGAGTCGGCTGAGGATGACAGCGATATAAGAGAAATAAAGGCTGAGCTTACGGGCGAAGGCTACCTCAAAGCTAAAAAACAGCAAAAGGGAAAGAGTCAAAACGCTAAAAAGGCGAAGCCCATGCATTTTGTTTCAACAGATGGGTTTGACTTCTATGCCGGAAAGAGTAATGTTCAAAATGATGAGCTGACCCTGCACTTTGCAGACAGTGAGGATATATGGCTTCATACAAAAAATATCCCAGGCTCCCATGTCATTATAAAATGCGCTGGCAAGGAGCTTCCTGAACAAACCCTGCTCGAGGCTGCAAAAGTCGCTGCAAGCTTCAGCAAAGCAAAAAACTCTTCTAAGGTGCCTGTAGATTACACCGTGAGAAAAAATGTCAAAAAACCTAGGGGCGCTAAGCCTGGAATGGTTATATATGAGCAGAATAAGACATTATATGTTGATCCGGATGAACGCCTTGCCGCTAGGCTTGAAAGGCCGGAATAATGATTCAAAACAGCCTGACTCTAGGATCAGGCTGTTTTTTATTAGACAAAAATTTTATTCAAAAAATTCCTCTCTATTAGCTTTTATATATTCAGTTATCAGTGAAATAAATTGTGAGTTTGACGGCTTTTTATTAAGAGTACAGCCAGCAGCTTCTTCAAAATGCTGTTTTCCATTATTATTCCAAGCATATTCAATAGCCTTTCTCATACACCTCTCAACTCTATTTGGTGTCGAACCGAATTTTTTAGCAACATATGGATAGATAACCTTTGTTATTGATATCTGTTGCTCAGAACTTAAAATTTTATATTCAATTGAAGCCTCAAGATATTGAAATCCATTGTGGCTTGGCAGAATACTTAATTTCCTAAGAAGGGTCGAAAGAGCATCAGTTTTAAATTTATTTTTGGTTACATGTTCATCAACAATTTTTGTGTCTTTTATCAGCATATTGTCCGTAGCTACAATCGAAAGTACACATTCTTGGTCACGTAAAAATCTTATGACATTATTTGTACTCTCATCATCTTTTATCGTTACTATGTAGTTGAGTGTCTTTATTCTTTTATCCATATTATACCTCCAATATTCTTTTTCTTTATTTTAATACAAATTTCGACGAAATAAACTAAAATACAGAATTTTGTTGGTAAAAGTTATCGACACAGAATTCATGAAATTACACGAAAAAGACCGAATTATAATGATTTCCGCGTATAAAAGACGTAAAAGGTTGAAAAAAGATATATAGTATTTTGTGGGTTCGGATTTTACACAATAATTATATAAACCAAATCATAAGATTAAACTGCACATTCATTGATTAACGGGCATAAATTGGGACTTTTCCGTAATATAGTTAATAAATTTTGCTTTGTATATTTTAAATTTTGAGGCACATACTAAATTTGCAGTTTAATAAAAAAAGAAAAGGGTGATTATATGTTTTTTCATGAAAAGAAGCTTTTCCACCCGGTAGAGGTAGAAAAACCTAATCCTCAGTATGCGGTGCTCATGCAGGAACAGCTTGGAGGCGGAAACGGTGAAATGAAAGCCGCTATGCAGTATATGTCTCAGAGCTTTAGAATAAAGGACAAAGACATTAAAGATTTGTTTATGGATATCGCTTCTGAAGAACTCGGGCATATGGAAATGGTAGCTGAAACGATTAATCTTCTTAATGGACATGAGGTTGATTATGAAGGCGTTGAAGCCGGAGAAATTCAGACACATACAATACTTGGACTTAACCCTGGATTAATGAATTCATCAGGCTATTCATGGACAGCGGACTATGTAACGGTAACAGGAGACCTGTGCGCCGACCTGCTTTCCAATATAGCCTCTGAGCAGAGAGCAAAGGTTGTATATGAATATCTTTACCGTCAGATTGGCGACAAAAAGGTAAGAGATACAATTGACTTCCTTCTTAACAGAGAGGAAGCGCATAACCAGATGTTCCGTGACGCATTTAATAAGGTTATGGATACAGGCTCAAACAGGGACTTTGGAACAACAAAGGCTGCCAGGATGTATTTCAATATGTCGTCTCCAGAGACAACTAAAAATCCCAAGGAAATAAAAGTTAAGGCTCCAAGCTTTAAATAATTAAAAGGCGTGCCGTAAGGCACGCTGCTACATAATGATAACGGGGGTAAAAGTATGATTTGTATTGGTGTAATAGGAAGTGTATCCGACAGCTTTATCAATCATTTGGGAGAAAAATATACAGACGCAGGATATAAAACCGCTGTATGCAATGATTACGAAGGAAGTTCAATCTTATTAAGGTATAAGACCAGTGCTGAAAAATCCGGATGTGACGTTTTCATAGCAGATATTGCCGCTAAAGAGGCTTCTATATTTAAATATGACATTTTGATTTTTATAACAGCCGACGAAAACGGAGGCATTGCTGAACTTAAAAACGTAAAGCCGGGGGGCTATGTAATTATAAATACAGACGACTGCAGCACCCTGCCATATATACTTCCGAAGGGAATAAACATTATAACATGCGGCGTAAACAGCAGGGCGGCCGTAACATTCTCGGCTATAGATGAGAATAAGAACGGAAGGGAAACAATACAATGCTGTGTTCAAAGCTATATTAAGACTTTATCAGGAAGAATTATCGAGCCTCAGGAGTTTGGAGTTAATATTCTAGGAAAATATCCTATATCTGAGGTGTTAACAATAATAACAACAGCTATTACCGGTGATATTGAGATGACCGTTACATCGGGAGAGCTGTTTTCGCAGAATTGAAGTTCTTAAATTCCTCATGGTGAATAAAATAAATTAGTAGTTTATAATCAGGCAAATGAAAGAGGGGAAAAACATAATGGAAAACAGCAAAACGGCGGAGAATAATTTAGTAAGCCTGTCCGGCATAATTTCGGAGGAATGTGTTTTCAGCCATGAGGTATACGGAGAAGGTTTTTATATATTTAAGATGGAGGTAAAGAGACTCAGTGATAATGAGGATATACTTCCCATAACCGTTTCTGACAGGCTTCTTGATGTGACAAGCCTCAAAAAGGGTATGAATGTATGTGTAAAAGGACAGCTTAGAAGCTATAATCATTATTCTTCAAAGAAAAATAAACTGATTTTAACGACCTTTGCAAGAGAAATTATAATGGAGCCGGACCCGGGCCAAAATCCCAATGAAATATTTTTAAATGGGTTTGTATGTAAGGCGCCTGTTTACAGGACCACGCCATTTGGCAGGGAAATAAGCGACCTTCTTATAGCGGTTAACCGCAATTACGGAAAAAGCGACTATATCCCATGCATAGCTTGGGGAAGAAACGCCAAATTCGCCGGCAGTTTGGATGTCGGAAGCAATGTTGAGCTTTGGGGAAGAATTCAGTCCAGGGTATATCAAAAACGGATTGATGAGGAAATGACTGAGGAAAGAACGGCTTATGAGGTTTCGCTCTCAAAAATAGAGCTGGTACATAAGCCTGAGGACGAAGAATAAATAATAAGGTTTAAAAGATAAAAGCAGGCGTTTCCGCCTGCTTTTTAATTACTGAAGTACATCCTTTAATACATCCTTCATGGTATAAAACCCAGCCGGTTTTCCGGCAAGATATTTTGCTGCCTTTACCGCGCCTACAGCAAATATCTCCTTAGACATTGCCCTATGGTTTATTTCTATTATCTCGTCTTTGCCAGCAAATATAACTTCATGCTCTCCGACTATGTTTCCGCCCCTTACAGCATGAATACCTATTTCTCCTTTTGTACGTTTTTCTCTTGTTTGTGACCTGTCGTAAACGTAATCATATTTATTGTCCATGACCTCGTTCACTGCATCAGCTATAGCAAGAGCCGTTCCGCTTGGAGCATCTATTTTTTGATTATGGTGCTTCTCAACAATTTCAATATCAAAACCGGAATCGGCAAGAGCCAGAGCCGCTTTCTGCACAAGTGAGAAAAGAAGATTTACACCGACTGACATATTCGCGCTTTTGAGAACAGCAACTTTATTTGAAGCCTCATGAAGTTTATTTGTCAATTCATCAGATAAGCCTGTTGTACATAAAATTACAGGTATCTGCTTTTTAACGGAGTAATCAAGCAGTGCGGGAACAGCAGACGCTGTAGAGAAGTCAATTATAACGTCAGCATCCACATCACATTCCTCAGGTGTTTTAAAAACCGGAAAATCCGGGCTTTCTCCAAAGGGGTCAATTCCAGCAGCAATTTCGCAGGAAGAGTCCTCTTTAACTATCTGGCACACGACTTTGCCCATTTTGCCGCAGCAGCCGTGCATAATGATTTTTGTCATAGCATTACCTCATTTTAAAAGACCGTATTTTGTAAGCTCATTCTTAACATATTCCTTATGGGACTCGCTCATTTCAACCAGCGGAAGATGACATTCACCTACGTTAAAGCCAAGCATGTTCATAGCAGCCTTTACTGGTATAGGATTAACCTCGCAGAACATTGCGTCAAAAATACCAAGAATGTCAAGCTGAAGCTGACAGGCTTTTTTATGGTCGCCATTCCAGTATGCCTCGCATATATCATGCATTTCATCAGGAATAATATTTGCCGTTACCGAAATTATACCCTTGCCGCCTAATGAAAGAATAGGCAGTGTTTGGTCATCATTGCCTGAGTAAATATCAAAATCAGGTCCGCATAATGCAGCAGTTTTGGCAATTTCAGAAATATTTCCGCTTGCTTCTTTAACGGCTACAATATTAGGAATCTTAGCGAGCTGGGCGCAGGTTTCCGGAGCTATGCCCATTCCTGTTCTTCCGGGAACATTATAAAGAATGATTGGTATATTAACAGCCTCAGCTATTGCCGTATAGTGGGCTATAAGTCCCCTCTGAGTTGTTTTGTTGTAGTAAGGTGTTACAAGAAGAAGCCCATCAGCTCCAGCCTTTTCGCATTCACTTCCAAGCTTTGCGGCGTGGGCAGTATCATTGCTTCCGGCTCCTGCTATTACAGGAACTCTTTTCTTTACATGTTCAGCAACAAGCCTTACACACTCTACCTGATCCTCATCAGCGATAGTAGACGCTTCACCTGTTGTTCCGCAGATTAAAAGCGCGTCAGTTTTATGAGAAAGATGGTAATCCGTGAGCTCAATCAGCTTTTCAAAATTTACGGAACCGTCTTCCTTAAAAGGCGTTACAAGCGCAACGCATGAACCTGTGAATATAGACATATTATTACCTCCAACCCGTTTGTATACTGTTTTTATAAGTATACTATAATATGCTTTTTGAAATCAATAGAGTTATGAACATTATTTCATTGACTCAACTAATATTTGTGCTATCTGTACCGCATTGGTAGCAGCGCCTTTTCTGATGTTGTCTGCGACTACCCAGAAATTAATTCCGTTTTCAACGCTCTCGTCTCTTCTGATACGTCCCACATAAATATCGTCGGTTCCGGCTGCGTCAAGCGCAAGAGGATATTTATTATTTGCGGGGTCGTCAACCACTACTATTCCGGGAGCTGATGCGAGTATACTTTTAACCTCGTCAACATCAACGGGGTTTTCAAACTCAACATTGACAGATTCTGAATGACTGTTGAATACCGGTACGCGGACAGTTGTAGCCGTAACCTTGAGCTCTGGGTGATGGAGTATCTTTCTTGTTTCCCAAATCATTTTCATTTCTTCCTTCGTATAGCCGTTATCCATAAATACGTCTATATGAGGAAGGCAGTTTCCTGCTATCTGGTGAGGGAATTTTTTAGGCGCTTCGCCTTTAAGGCCGTTTTCAAGGTCATTCCATCCCGCAACGCCTGCGCCTGATACCGCCTGATATGTAGAGTACACAACACGTTTAATTTTATATTTGTCATCAAGAGGCTTAAGTACTGCCACAGCCTGAATTGTAGAGCAGTTGGGATTGGCTATAATACCGCTGTTCCATGAAATATCCTCCGGATTACATTCGGGAACTATAAGAGGGACTTTTGGGTCCTGTCTCCACTGTGCAGAGTTGTCAACTACTATTACCCCGTGAGCTGCGGCTATGGGCGCAAATTTTTCACTTGTACTGCCGCCGGCAGAAAAGAGGGCTATATCTATGGGCTTGTCAAATGAATGCTCTGTAAGTTCTTCTACTATGTATTCTTTTCCGTCGTATTCGACCTTAGTGCCGGCTGAACGCTTGGACGCCATGAGATAAAGATTTTCAATAGGAAAATTTTTTTCCTTAAGCACCTTCAAAAACGTTCTGCCTACCATACCTGTTGCTCCGACAACGGCGAGATTAACTTTTTTCATTGAGTACACTCCTTTTTATGCATTTTTAAAATAAAAATTCAAAACTATCGATGCAAAGCATACATAAAATATTATAATGTAAGCGTTTAAAATTTGTTTTCTATACTAACACCAAAATTAGGCACTGTCAATAAAATTAAGGGCTTGGACTTATAAATATGCATTAGTATGTAAATACTAAATTATAATAAATTCAGATAGGAGTGCTTAATTATGAAGGGCGATAAAAAGAAAAAAGAAAAACCGTTATTTGACCTGTCAACAGAGGTTGGGAAGCTTAAAATGGAAATAGCTGAAGAGCTTGGACTGAAGGAAAAAATAGAAAAAAACGGCTGGAAGAGTCTCACATCAAGGGAAAGCGGAGCAATGGGCGGAAAGCTTTCGGGCAAAATGAGAAAGAAAAAGGAAAAAGTTGATAAAGATATTGAAAATAATATGTAATTTATTTATAATTAATTAATTATGAGTATGAGCATATTAGAAAATCGGTGATAAAATGGGAGCTTATGAAAGTTTTGCCTCGGTATATGACCTGTTCATGGATGAAATCAATTATGACGAATGGGTATCTTATGTCGAAAAGCTATGGAACAGATTTGATTTAAAACCTGATATTGTATGTGAGCTTGGATGCGGAACAGGAAATATATCACTTAGGCTTGCAGAAAAGGGCTATGAAACAATAGGCATAGATATTTCCGCGGACATGCTTTCGGAGGCCAAAATGAAGGCTGAGCAGAACGGGACAGATGTGCTTTTCCTTCTTCAGGACATGAGGGAGTTTGAATTGTACGGAACTGTTAATTCAATTTTGTGCCTTTGTGACAGCCTTAATTATATTACTGACGATGAAGATATGCAGCAGGTATTTAATTTGGTGAACAACTATCTTCATCCTGGCGGGCTTTTTGTATTCGACTTAAACACTGAATATAAGTTTAAGGAAATCTATGGAGAGAATACATTCTCTGAGACTGATGAAGATGCAGTCTATATTTGGGAAAACTACTATGACGAGGAAGAACGGATAAATGAGTACTATCTTAATTTCTTTATGAAAAATGAGACAGGTACATACGACAGAACCCAGGAGGAGCACTTCGAGAGGGCATACAGCCTTGATGAGATAAAAAGGTTCATTGAAAAAAGCGGAATGAAATTTGAAGCGGCCTATGATGCGTTTACGTTTGAGCCTGTAAAGGAAAACAGCGAGCGCATTTATGTCGTGGCAAGAGAAGTACTTAAGAAGGAGAATTGATAATGGGCGATTATATACTTAGGGCAACTGCGGCAAATGACTGTATAAGAGCTTTTGCCGCCACAACAAGGGAGACTGTGCAGGCGGCAAGAGATATTCATAATACTACTCCTGTTGCTTCTGCGGCGCTTGGCAGACTGCTTACAGCGGGAGCTATGATGGGAGTAATGCTTAAGGGTGAAAAGGATCTTGTTACACTGCAGATTAAGGGGGACGGACCTCTTGAGGGCGAGCTTGTAACAGCGGACTGCAAGGGAAGGGTAAAGGGATATGTATTTAATCCAAACGTTGACATACCGCCAAAATCACCTGAAAAGCTCGATGTGGGAGGAGCTGTTGGAAAGGGATTTCTTACAGTAATAAAGGATTTAGGCTTAAAAGAGCCGTATATTGGAAAGACAGAGCTAGTTTCCGGCGAAATTGCCGAGGATTTGGCATATTACTATGCTAAAAGCGAGCAGACGGCATCTGCTGTTGCGCTTGGAGTTCTTGTGGATGTGGATACTTCCATTAAACAGGCGGGAGGCTTTATCATACAGCTTATGCCTGGAGTGACAGAGGAAATTATATCTAAGCTTGAGTTCAGAATAAACACTATACCTTATATAACAGAACTCCTTTCAATGGGAGATACTCCTGAGTCAATACTAAATCTTATACTGGGAGATATGGACCTGCGTATAATAGATAAAATACCAACAGAGTACTTCTGCGGATGTACAAGAGAAAGAGTAGAAAAGGCCCTGCTGGCAATTGGAAAGGAAGATTTAACCAAAATATTGGAAGAAGATAAAAAAGCAGAGCTTTCCTGCCACTTCTGCAACAAGGCATATACCTTTGACGAGTCAGATTTAAGGAGGCTTCTTGATGAATCAGCAAAGAAGTAAAATTCATCAGGAGGTGTACAAATGAGATGCGGTTTTGCTCTGGCTGCAAAGGCCGTTATTATCAGGGACGGCAAAGTGCTTGTACTTGTCAGAAGCGCAAAGGAAATTTCAAGCAGCTATCTTAATAAAAATGAGCCGTGGGACCTTCCCGGAGGCGGAGTGCGTTTTCATGAAAATTGCATGGAGGGTCTTTTGAGAGAAATAGATGAGGAAACATCACTAAAGGTAAGGGTGGTAAAGCCGCTTAGAGTATTCGATGTTATAAAAAACCAGCTCCATATGACAATATTTACATACCTTTGTGTATACCGTTCAGGAGAGGTAGTATTGAGTGAGGAGCATGAAAGATATTATTGGCTAAGCTTAAAGGAAGCTGAGGATATGAAGGTTCCCAAATGGATGCTTAAGGATATAAAGCTTGCGTTTAATGAGTTAAAGCAGTAAAAAAAACCGGATTTTAAAATCCGGGTTTTTTGATATTATTTAACTTCAGCTACAGCATTCTGTGCAAAGCTGTTGTCTATAAATGTGTCAAAGTCGACACGCTTTGAAAGCTCGCCGCCCTCTTCCATTATGTCCTCAAAAAGCTCCAGGCTTTCTTCACTGTAAACAGGGTCTGATTTCCAGGTATCCTGTGCTTTATATCTTTCGACAATACCTGTTAGGGTTTCAACGTCATTCTCTGAGAAATAGGGCTGAATAAGCTCCGCAATCTCTTTAGATGAATGTTCTGACACCCAAAGCTGACCCTTGTAAATAGCATTAGTGAATTTTTGGACTGTTTCTGGATTGTTGTTAATGTAGTCTGACGTGGCCATGTATACAGTGTAGGGAATAAATCCTGACTCTGTTCCAAGTGAAGCCACAACATGACCAATGCCTTTTTGTTCAAGGGATGTTGCTGTCGGTTCGAACTCTACTGTATAATCTCCTACGTCTGCGGCAAATGCTCCTGATGTTGATTCAAATGAGATATTATTGATTATTTCCACATCATTGCCGATTTCAAGCCCTTTTTCCTTCAGTACATATTCCAGCACGAGTTCCGGCATGCCTCCCAGACGTCCGCCTATTACTGATTTGCCCTTAAGGTCTGACCATTCAAAGTCAGGCTCCTCATTTCTTGACACAAGGAAGTTTCCGGCCCTTTGGGTAAGCTGGGCAAAGGTTTTTATATGTCCTTCTTTACCCTCGTTAATAATATAAATTCCGGCCTCAGTTCCAAGAAGGGCAATATCGGCAGAATCTGACAGCAGGGCAGTCATACTCTTATCGGCCCCCTGTCCGACTGATAATTCAATTTCAAGGCCCTCCTCCTCGAAATAACCGTTTGCCATAGCAACATACTGGGGAGCATAAAATACGGAATGGACAACCTCATTGAGCCGTACCTTTGTAAGCTCTTTGCTGTCTGCAGAAGACGAGGATGCGCATCCGCTTATAAGTCCCACAGCAGCGGCAGTGGCTGCTATTATTGAAATCGTTTTCTTCATTTATTTCCTCCGAAAAATCTATATACGTATTCAATATATGTAAAAAATCAGTATTATTACCTTGTCTCATATTTTTTCTTGAAAATTTATGATGATTTTTGCTTTTTCGATGACCCTTATATTATCGAATTTAATTGATTGGGGTCGTATAAATTAATAAAAAAGTAATGTCTTTACACGGAAAATAGTGTATAATACACACAACAGCCCCTACGGATTGTGCTGCAATGGCTTTTAGGGGTGAATTTATTTTGTGTTTTAAAATGGGAGGACTATATAATGCCCGAGAAACTTATGATAATTGACGGAAACAGTATTGTAAACAGGGCCTTTTACGGCGTACCGCTTCTTACGGATGCTGAGGGACGATATACAAATGGTGTTTACGGATTTTTAAATATATACTTTAAGCTGTTTGATGATGAAAACCCCGATTATGTCGGTGTTGCTTTTGACTTGCACGCTCCAACCTTCAGACATAAGATGTACTCTGACTATAAAGGAACAAGGAAGGGAATGCCGGAGGAGCTGCGCGGGCAGATACCTATACTTAAAGATGTTCTTAAATCAATGAATATAGCCTGTTTTGAGCTTGAGGGCTACGAGGCTGACGATATACTGGGTACTCTTGCAAAAAGAGGAGAGGAATCAGGCTTTGACACTACTGTTGTTTCGGGAGACAGGGATCTTTTACAGATTTGTTCGGATAAAATAAAGGTTAAAATCCCTAAAACAATTAAAGGAAAAACAGAGGTAGAGGACTATAGCCCTGAAGACGTAGTTGAAAAATATGGGGTAACGCCTTTAGAGTTTATAGAAGTAAAGGCGCTTATGGGAGATTCTGGCGATAATGTTCCGGGTGTTCCCGGAATTGGTGAAAAAACCGCAGTTAAAATTATTCAGCAATACAAAAGCGTTGAAAACGCTATTGCTAACAGCGCGGACATTAAGCCTAAAAAGGCTTCGGAGAACCTAAGAGATTATGCGGAGCAGGCAAGGCTATCCCGCACTCTTGTGGAAATTGACACCAATGTCCCTGTGAAATACGATTTTGAAGGAATGAAGGCCGGGAGAGCCTATTCTGCTGATACCTATAATTTGTTTAAGAAGCTGGGATTTAAAAGCATGCTTGACAGGGTTAAATCAGAAAGCACTGAGAATAAAACGCAGACGCTTATACTAAAGGATAAAATTGATACGGAAAACTTTATAAAAAAATTAAATGGGGAAACAGCGTACATTATTATATCAGAGAATGACAAAATTTTAGGTATTGCCTTTGCCGGGGAGAACATTGAGGCATGGGTTGAAACGGGAAAGGATTTTTCTGATACTGACCTTTTGGAAGCCGTTAAGCCGTTTTTTACAGGCAGTACGCCAAAGATTGCGCATGACGGGAAAAAAGATATCAGACTGCTTAGAAAGTACGGCGTTGAAATGGAGCCTTTTATTTTTGATACGGCAATCGCAGGCTATATACTTAACCCAATGAGAGACAGCTATAATTATGATGATATTGCCGGTGAGTTTTTATCAGAAATATGCGTCTCCGAGGACGAGCTTCTCGGAAAGGGAAAGTCTAAAATAAGTTTATTTAATATTGAGGCTGAAAAAAGGGCGGAATTTGCCGCAAAACAGGCTGCAGTAAATTATAAGGCAAAGGCCGTTATGGATGAAAAGCTAAGAGAAAATGGCCAGACAGACCTTTTTTATAATATTGAAATGCCCCTCATATTTGTATTGGCCGATATGGAGAATTACGGAATAAAGGTGGACAGACAGACTCTTTTAAAATATAAGACAGACCTTGAAGCCAGCATTGAGCAGACAACTAAGGAAATATATGAACTGGCCGGCGAGGAGTTTAATATAAACTCGCCTAAACAGCTTGGCGTAATTCTTTTTGAAAAACTTGGACTTCATGGCGGAAAGAAAACTAAAACCGGCTATTCAACAGCGGCGGAGGTGCTTGAAAGTCTGAGATATGACAGCCCTATAGTTGATAAAATATTATACTACAGACAGATAGCCAAGCTTAAGAGCACATACGCGGATGGGCTTCTTGCTGTAATAAATGAAAAGGACAGCAGGATTTACTCCACATTTAACCAAACAATAACAGCTACCGGAAGGATAAGCTCAACGGAGCCAAACCTTCAGAATATACCTGTAAGACTTGAGCTTGGAAGAGAATTCAGAAAGGTATTTATACCGGATGACGGATATGTTTTTGTTGACGCTGATTACTCACAGATAGAACTGCGTGTGCTTGCACATATGGCTGACGATAAAACCCTTATTAACGCGTTTAAGGAGGGGCAGGATATACACAGGCTTACTGCTTCCCAGGTGTTTAACGTACCGTTTGACGAGGTTACAAGTAAGCAGAGAAGCGACGCTAAAGCCGTAAATTTTGGAATAATATACGGTATGGGAGCATTTTCACTCAGCAAGGACCTGGGTATAACTAAAAAAATGGCTGAGGAATATATAAAGGGATACTTTGCAAAATATCCAAACATAAAGGTTTATATGGACAGAACGGTGGAGCAGGCGGCTAAGGAAGGATATGTCACCACTGTATTCGGCAGAAGAAGACCTGTGCCGGAAATGAATTCTGGAAATTTCAACCGCAGAGCTTTCGGTGAGAGAGTGGCGATGAATATGCCTATACAGGGAAGCGCTGCGGACATAATTAAAATAGCGATGATAAATGTCTGCAAAAAGCTGAAGGAGAAAAAGCTTAAATCAAGGCTTATTCTACAGGTGCATGACGAATTGTTAATTGAGGCCGCAGAGAACGAGGTTGAAGAAGTAAAGGCAATACTTAAAAATGAAATGGAAAATGCAGCGGATCTGAATGTTCCGATGGATGTGGACGTACACAGCGGAAAAAGCTGGTTTGAGGCTAAGTAGGATGGTTTTATGAGAATAATAGGATTAACCGGGGGAACTGGCAGCGGTAAGGGCTTTGTTTCCTCAATGCTAAAAAAAAGAAGCGCATATGTCATGGATACTGACATGATTGCACATGAAATAATTGAAAAAGGTAAGCCTGCATATAAAGAGCTTGTGGATTATTTTGGAGAAGGCATACTTGATGAGAACGGAGAGATAATCCGAAGAAAGCTTGGCGATATAGTATTTTCGGACAAAGATAAGCTGGCTTTTTTAAATGCATGCACACATAAGTATATAACTATGGAAATAATGCGCATAATTGATGATATAAGTCCTAAGACAGATAAGTATACGGCAATAATAATAGACGCTCCGCTGTTGGCGGAGGCAGGTCTGACAAAAATATGTGATGATATTTGGGTTGTGTACGCCGACAGCGAGGTAAGGGTAAAAAGGATAATGGAGAGGGATTCCATTACCGAGGAACAGGCGAGAAAACGAATAGCCTCTCAAAAATCATGGGAAGAATATAAGGCGTTGGGTGCCGTTATAATAGACAACAGCTCCGACGATGAAAATGTAGAGCACCAGCTGGATGCATTATTATAAAATAGGGAGTTTATAATGAGAAAACGAACAAAGAGAGTCGGCGCCATTGTAATTTTACTTCTTGCGGCGCTGCTTTTATATAGATATTTTGTCATTCCAAATTTGCTCTATCCTACAAAATACAGTGAGTATGTGGATAGATATTCAGAGGAGTACGAGCTTGATAAAGCAGTTATTTACGCTGTGATAAAGGCTGAAAGCAGCTTTGACGCGGACAACCGGTCCCGTACAGGCGCGCGGGGGCTGATGCAGATCATGCCTGAAACAGGTGAATGGGCAGCGGAAGTAATGGGCCTTAATGAATATGACGCTGAAAAGCTTTATGAGCCTGACACAAATATACACATTGGGTGCTGGTATTTAAGATATCTGCTTGATATGTATGACGGAAAGCTTTCCACTGCTTTAGCCGCTTATAATGCCGGACTTGGCAACGTGTCTAAATGGCTTGTAAATCCTGAATACAGCTCTGATGGAAACACTTTGGACGTAGTGCCTTATAAAGAAACTGACGGATATGTGGAAAAAACATTGAAATATATGGAGAAATACAACAAATATTATGAAGAGCTTTAATATAAAAAGAATTGCCGCTGTTTTATGCATATTATTACTGACGCTCAGCGGCTGTACTAAAACCCAGACAAGGACCGTTGCCGGAGATGTAACCGGCCAGGGCGTATCTATTGACAGAGAGGCTGACACACAGGATGTCATTACCCTTTCAATGAGTATGGCCAAAACATTAAATCCATTAGTCAATTCAGATGAATCTGTAGACAGAGTCCTTTCGCTTATGTACGAAAAGCTTATAAACATAGGCAGTGATGGAAAGGCGGCGGCAAATATAGCCGACAGCTGGACATTTAATGAGGACGGAAGCGTGGCATATATAAATTTAAAGAACAACGTCTGCTTCTCAGACGGTACCAGGCTTACCGCATACGACGTTGCTTATTCTCTTAAAACCATAGACAGCGCGGAAAACTCATATTATAAAAACTGCGTGGAAAATATAAAAACGTGGTCGGTTACAGGAGATTATTCTATTAATATTACGTTTTATGAGGCTACAGGAAGAAATATATATTATCTGGCAATACCCATAATCAGCAGGGTGTTTTACGGAGGGGAATACGCGGATGAGGATACCAAAACTGATACTGCGCTTGGAAACGGCTTGTACAGATTTGACAGCTACAAAAAGCCGGACAGACTTACTCTCATAGCGTCGCTTAACTGTTTTAGGGGAATGGCTGGAGTAAATCAGGTTAATGTCATAATGACTAAGGATAATGAAACTAATATAAACCTTTTTTCACAGGGAATTACAGATATTCTCGCTGCAGACATGACAGAGGCTGCGGATGCTGGTACCGCTGTTGGAGTTAAAAGTGTAGGATACACTACGAATATATACGATTTTATAGGATTTAACTTTAATAATTCTATACTTAAAGACAGGAACGTAAGACAAGCAATTGCATATGCTGTGGATAAGGAAGGAATAATAGAGGGTATATACCTGAACAATGCAGAAGAAGCCTACTCGCCGGTCAGTTCATCGTCATGGCTTTACGAGGATTCTGTATATGGATATGATTATGACCTGTCGGTGGCAAAAATGCTTCTTGAGCAGTCCGGATGGAGATACAGGAATGGAAATGACAGCGTAAGACAGTCAAGCGGTGACAATCCATCTAAGCTATCTCTTAGAATCCTTGTAAACGGAGAAAACAATGAGAGGAAGCAGGTTGGGATAAGGCTGGCTGAAGCGCTTAAAGGGCTTGGATTTGAAATAAATCTTGAGACCGTTAATTTTGACGCCTATAAGGAAAAGCTTGAAAACGGCAGCTTTGACATTTTTATCGGAAGCTGGAACCTATCGCCTGTTCAGGACTTCACATTTATGTTCGGCTCTTCTGAGCTGAACGGCGATAGCGGCAATCTCATTAATTACAGCAGCACGAAAATGGATGAGCATCTTACGGCGTGCAAAAACGCCGTAACCGATGAAGATATGACAGAGGCATATTCAGGTCTGCAGAAATATATTTCTCAGGAGCTTCCGTATATAAGTCTTGTTTTCAGACAGTCAAAGCTTTACTCAGGCCCAAGAATTGAGGGGAGTATGACGCCGGCAATGTATGGTGTGTTTAACGGTATAGAAAATGCAACTATTAAGAAATAGCGGGATGTGATATAAATGTCAGAATTAAGGCAGGATATATTGACTGGGGAATGGGTTATATTTGCTGGAAACAGAAAAAAACGCCCATTTGACTTTATTAAAAAAAGCGTTCCAAAAACATCAGACGCAAGCGACTGTCAGTTTTGCCCCGGAAATGAGTTTCTTACCACAGGCGCTGTTTATCAGGACGGAAGCGATGGAAATTGGACAATCAGGGTGTTTCCGAATAAATATCCTGCTGTTGACGATGATGAAAGTGCTGTGGATGACGAGGGTTTTTATAACGCAGTAAACGGCAGGGGAATTCATGAGGTCGTTGTTGATACACCTGAGCACCTTGGAATTATCCATGATTTCAGCGTAAGACATATTTTTGAAGTGCTTAAGGTAATTAAGACCAGATTTATTGATATTGCTTCTAAGGAAGATATAAAATATGTACAGATTTTTAAAAACTGCGGGCCGGACGCAGGGGCGTCAATTATGCATTCCCATTGGCAGATAATGGGGGTTCCCGTCATTCCGGGGGAGCAGGAAAATATTATGGCAAGAAGCAGAAAATACGAGCTTGAAAAGGGAGGCTGCATTATCTGCGATATTTTGTCCCATGAGCTTGAAAGGGGTACAAGGATAGTTGCGGAAAATGAACATTTTGCAGCCTTTGCGCCGTTTGCCTCTAAGCTGTCATATGAGTGCAATATCGCGGCTAAGGAGCATATTCCTTCCTTTGAGAGTTTCAGCGAGGATATGCTGTATAATTTAGCTGAAATTTTAAAGACAGTCCTTTCGGCAACTAAAACGCTGAGAAAGGGAATATGCTATAATCTCTGTTTCGAGGATACGCCTAAGGGCTATGACGGCCACTGGTATATGCGCATACTTCCGAGAATGGGAAATCCGGCGGGCTTTGAATATGGAACTAACAGCTATATAAATCCTATACTGCCGGAAGATGCGGCGGCATATATGAGAGACAAAATAGAGGAAGAATACAGAGGATAAAATTATGTCAAGGGAAACAAAATTATATGATGTTGAAAAACCGGCTGAAAGAGTAATACTAATAGCCGTTGACGAGGAGGGCAGAAGTGATGACGACTGCCTGAATGAATTGGAAGAACTGGCGGAAACAGCAGGCGCTGTTACCGTTGGGCGATTAATACAAAGAAGAGAAAGACGCCATCCGGGTCATTATATAGGCAAGGGAAAGGCTGAAGAGCTCAAAATGATGGTATCTGCGTTTGACGCTACAGGAATTATAGCCGATGATGAGCTGTCACCTGCACAAATGAGAAATTTGGAGGATATGCTGGATACAAAAGTAATGGACAGGACTATGGTGATACTTGACATATTTGCGGCAAGGGCCCTGTCAAACGAGGGTAAGATACAAGTTGAATTGGCACAGCTTAAATACAGGCTTACAAGACTTACAGGACAAGGAACTGCGCTTTCACGTCTTGGAGGCGGAATAGGTACAAGGGGACCCGGAGAAAAGAAGCTGGAGACTGACAGAAGATATATTAAAGAAAGAATAGCTGAGCTTGACAGCCAGCTTAAGGATATTGAAACACATAGAGAGCTGTTAAGAAGCGGAAGAAGAGATAAGGGCATAATAAATGTTGCGCTGGTAGGTTATACAAATGCGGGAAAATCGACGCTTTTGAACAGACTTACCGATGCGGGCGTACTTGCGGAGGATAAGCTTTTTGCTACGCTTGATACAACGGCCAGAAGCCTGAAGCTTCCCGGAGGCACCAGTGTAATGCTTACAGACACTGTAGGTTTTATCAGGAAGCTTCCTCATCATCTGGTACAGGCATTCAGAGCAACACTTGAGGAAATGAAGTATGCCGATATACTGCTTCACGTTCTTGACGCCTCTAATCCTGAAAGGGCGGAACAAATGAGCACCGTATATGCGACGCTTAAGGATTTGGGCTGCGGGGAGACGCCAGTTATAACTGCTTATAATAAAATGGACAGAGAAGTGGAGCTTCCTCTTCCGAGAGATACAACAGCCAGAGATACCGTGAAAATCTCAGCCGTAAACGGCGACGGGCTGGACGAGCTGTTGCTTACGATTGAGAAGCTGATAAAGAGCTTTAAAAAACATATTAAAGTGCTAATACCGTATTCAGACGGAAGGCTGACAGCAATGCTGTACTCAAGATGTGAGGTTATAAAAGAGGAGCATACTGAAAATGGCCTTCTTGCGGATGTTTTTGTAGATGAGGAAATGGAAAACCGACTTGAAAGCTGTACTGTGCTTAAGGAAATACAATAGTAAGAAAGCCGTATAAATTTATACGGCTTTTTAATTTACAAAAAAGCGTCGATAATATTACTAATATGTCGAGGGATATTTGTTGTTATTTGCAGCCTTATGATTAATAATAGAAAAAGGTAAATTATAGGAGGTATTAATATGAACAAAATATATTTAGGCACGACAACAGAATTCCCGCAGAATAGTTATTATTTGCTGGAAAATGACAGTTTTTATGGGGTTATGATTTCAAACAGTACAAATGAGGATTACATAACGGGCCTTTACGAGGAAAAATCAGAGGCTGAGAAATTTGCGGACATGCTTATAAGAAATAATGTGTGTCCCGTGCATTTAGCGGAAACAGCGGACGATTATATGTGCTGAAAGGCTTGTTTTTACTCCAATATGATGTTAAATTAATTATAAAACATTATTGGAGTTGATTTATTTTGAATAAGTTAAAGTGTAAATATATTCTTTTTGACCTTGATGGAACCCTTACTGAGTCGGATCCCGGAATTACACGCTCAATACAGTATGCCCTTGAAAAACACAATATGCCTTGCCCGCCGCTTGAGGATCTGAAGATATTTGTCGGGCCGCCGCTTGGTGAAATGTTCATGGAGATATTCGGAGTAACTAAAGAAAAAGCAGACGAAATGCTTGTATCATACCGTGAAAGATATACTACGGTCGGTAAATTTGAATGCAATGTATATGCAGGTGTAAAGGAAACTCTGAAAAAACTGAAGGATATGGGAAAAGTACTGTGTGTTGCCACATCTAAACCGGAAAGCTCCGCGGTCGAGGTTCTGGAACATTTCGGACTTACTGGATATTTCGACTTTATTGGCGGTGATACGGCCAAGCATGAGAGAAAAAATAAAACAGCCGTAATAAACCATGTAATTGACAGTATGAATATTTCAGATAAAGATGATGTTATTATGGTGGGAGACACTCATTATGACGTATTAGGAGCCAAAGAAAGCGGAATTAAATGTATAGGCGTTTTATACGGATATGGCAAAAAGGATAAGCTGGAAGAGGCCGGCGCATATAGACTTGCTGAAATTCCAGAGGACATAGCGGAGATGTTTTAAATGAAGAAGATATTTTACTATGATACATATGTCGGAAGGCTTGGAATAGCTGAGGAAGACGGGGCAATAACAGATATAACATTTTCAGAAAGAGACTGGAAGCTTGAGGAAACTGATTTAATTAAAATGGCTATGAGTCAGTTGGATGAGTATTTCGATGGGAGAAGAACAGAATTTGACTTTCCGGTGAGGCTGGAAGGAACAGAATTTCAAAAAAAAGTTTGGGAAACTATCAGAGCTATTCCGTATGGAAAAACAGCTTCCTACAAGGACATAGCTATAATGGCGGGATGCCCAAGGGGGTTTAGGGCTGTAGGAATGGCCAACAACAGAAACCATATAGCTATAGTTTATCCGTGTCATAGAATAATAGGAGCTGACGGGTCGCTCACTGGATATGGCGCGGGACTTGATATTAAAGAAAAACTGCTCAGTCTTGAGAAGAAATATTCCCATAAAATGGCCGTTGGTGTCGATATAGGCGGGACAGCTATAAAAATAGGCCTTTTTACCGAGGAAGGCACATTAACGGCTAAGAAGCAAATACCTACCAGAAATGACGACAGTTTTGCTTATGTACTTGATGACGCTGCTAAGGGTATTCTTGAGCTTTTAAAGGAAAACAGCATTGACAGAGACAGCGTAAAGGGAATAGGAATAGGAGTTCCGGGACCCGTTGCCGGTGGAGTTGTTAAGCACTGTGTTAATCTGATGTGGAAAAACAGCGTTGATGCCTCAGGCATTATAGAGAGGCTGACAGGAATTAAAGCCTGTGTTTTAAATGACGCCAATGCCGCGGCGCTTGGAGAGCAGTGGATGGGCGGAGGAAAGGGCCGCAGCAGTATGGTACTGGTAACTATAGGTACCGGAATCGGCGGCGGAATTGTTATTAACAATGATGTGCTTGTAGGAAATAATGGCGCAGGCGGGGAAATAGGACATATAACAGTTGAATATGACAGTCCAAGAAGCTGTAACTGCGGAAGAAACGGCTGTCTTGAGACCTATGCTTCCGCAACCGGGATAGTACGGACAGCGAGAGAATTGTTAGAAAAAAACAATTTTCAATCATCACTGAGAAACAGAGAGCTAAGCGCAAAGGCCATATTTGACGAGGCTAAAAACAAAGACAAAATTGCCTTAGAGGCTGTAGACATATTCGGGAAATATCTTGGAAGAGCATTGGCAAATATAGCCGCCATAGTTGACCCTGAAATAATTGTTCTTTCAGGCGGGGTAGTCAAGGCAGGGAAAATTGTCAGTGATGCTGTTGAAAAGTATTTTAAGGAAAGCGCCTTTAAAACAGTCAGGCATACCCCTATTGTGCTTGCCAAATTGGAAAATGATGCAGGAATTTACGGAGCCGCCAGAGAAGCGTTGAAATTCAATTAAAAGATTTACAAATAAGGGCCATATTAAGGAGATCATTGCCTCAATATGGTTCTTTTTATGTGTAAATTGACAGTTTGGATTTCTGGCAACGACTTTGCTTGATAAATTCTGATAGGATTGCTATAATTTATCTTATGTATATTAATATGGCTTAGGCGTATTAGCTTGAGATTATGATAAGGAGATTTTTCTATGGAGCAGGAAAGAATTGACGCACTTTTAAAAATAGACGTGGATTACGAGGGAGCAATGAGGCGCTTTTGTTCAAATGACGAGATGTATGAAAAGTTTCTGCTTAAATTTTTATCGGACCCTAACTACAGTAAAATTCGTCCTGCATTTGAAAATGGAAAGTTTGATGATGCGCTTATAGCCGCGCATACACTTAAAGGGGTCTCAGCGAATTTGGGACTTAACAGCATATTTCGTATTTGTGCGGAAATAGTTGACAATATACGGGCAGATGAGCCTAAAAAGGCAATGGAGCTGCTTCCTGCGCTGGATATGGAATATGAAAGGGTTTGTTCGGTTATAGCCGATAAAAAATGATAACGAGTATGAACTGAAAATTTGGATTGGAGTTGACATAAATGCAGAGGCGCAACACCATACTGCTGGTAGACGACGTAGAGATGAACCGTGCCATACTCGGAGGCTTGTTTAAGGACGAATACCACATTTTGGAGGCTGAAAATGGAGAGCAGGCTCTATTGTTATTAAATGAATACCACAGCAGTATAGCAATTATGCTGTTGGATATAATAATGCCCGTTAAGGACGGATATCAGGTCCTTGAGGAAATCAGAGGCAATGGATTACTAGATGAGGTTCCGGTCATTATCATTACGGCTGATAATTCAGTTGAAAGTGAGTTAAAGGCCTTTGATTTAGGTGCATCCGATATAATAATTAAACCCTTTGAGGCCCATGTCGTAAGAAGGCGTGTACATAATACCATTGAACTTTCCCTTCATAAGCATAATCTGGAAAGCCTTGTAGCGGAACAGGCCAGAAAGCTGAAGGAGACTAATGAGGTACTTGTTGACGGTCTTTCTTCAATTATTGAATATAGGAGTGTTGAAACAGGCCAGCATATACGGCGTATAAGGCTCCTTACAAAGGCTCTGCTTAAGGAAGTAAATCTAAATTGTCCTGAATATGATTTAAACGACCATAAAATAGATGTCATAGCCGATGCTTCGGCTATGCATGACATTGGTAAAATTGCAATACCAGACAGTGTTTTGAATAAGCCCGGAAGGTTAACAAAGGACGAGTTTGAAATTATGAAAAAACATACTGTCAAGGGCTGCGAAATATTAGAAAGCCTTGACCGTATGAGTGACCAGGAATATTTGAAATATGCATATAACATATGCAGATACCACCATGAGAGATGGGACGGCAGAGGATATCCCGATGGTCTTATTGGTGATGCAATACCGATATGTGCACAGGTAACAGGTATAGCTGATGCATACGATGCGCTTACCTCAGACAGAGTTTATAAAAAGGCAATTTCACATGAACAGGCTGCTAACATGATTTTAAACGGAGAATGCGGGATGTTTTCTCCAAAGCTGCTTGAATGTTTTAAAAGCGTTCTAAGTCAGTTCGCTGTTCTTATACAAAAGTATTCCGATGACAGCGTAACAACAGTCAGCAGCGACAAAATTTCACTTCCGCCGCCTAAATTCCAGTCGAGTGTACTTCAGATGGAGCAAATGAAATATCATGCTGTTCTCAGATATATAAATTCAACTGCAATTGAGATTGACTTTGCTGACGGAGGATACCATATTGTTTATTCGGCTAATCCGGAGCTTCGTAATATTTATCGCGGAGACAGCCTTGAAAAAATATTTGATGAGTTCAATCATGAAATTGTCTGGCATGAAGACATAGAACTTCTGGAGAATATATGGAAAGATGAAATGCCTAAATTTTTCGCTGAGGGACTTCTTAAAAAGAGCTGGAAATATAGAATAAAGTCTAACAGTGAAAAGGGATATAAGTGGTATGAAATGACCGCGCTTAGAATAGATACGGAGCATCCTCATTTAAGAAAAATTCTTATGCTTTGGGATGAGCTTAATAAGGATACCTCTGAAATGTATTCTGTTAATGAAGATGACAGGAAAATTTTAGGAACAATAATGAATGGCATATGTAAATGCAGAAATGATAAGTATTTTACAGTAACATATGCCAGCGATACATTTATTGGATACACAAACGAACAGTTAGAGGCCAGATTTCAGAACAGGCTAATCAATCTAATACACGCGGATGACAGAGAACGCGTAAGAAAGCAGCTTATGAGCCAGCTTGGAGACGGGGCATGCTTTGAGATAGAATATAGGGTATTATGCCCGGACGGCACATATGCATGGATGCTGAGCAGGGGAGAAACTGTATTTGAAAATGGTGAAGAACAAATTTACTGCGCAATTGTTGATATAGAAAAATCCAAAAAGGTGGAAGAGGAACTTCGTCTCAGTCTTGAACGATATAAAATTGTTCTGGAGCAGACAAATGATATTATTTTTGAGTGGGACATTGCTCAGGACAAGGTTATTTATTCCGCTAAATGGATTGAGAAATTTGGATATACACCTATTCAGGATAAAGCCTCTAAGCTTATACCTACTATATCACATCTTTATCCGGAAGATATGCTTCGTTTTAAAGATTTTATAGATGAAATGAGCTCAGGCAAGAAGTATGGGGAGCTGGCCTTCAGGGTTGCAAATGCTGACGGCTGCTATCAGTGGTGCAAAATAAGAGCTACGGCGCAGTTTAATGGTGACGGACGCCCGTTCAGAGTAGTAGGAATAATCGTAGACATCAATGACGATATGATTGCTACACAGAAACTGGTAGATAAGACCGAAAGAGATTCACTGACAAATCTGTATAACAAAATTTCAGCTGTTAGAAGAGTAGAACAGTTCCTTAATAAAAGAAATGACGATGATAATGCCGCGATTTTCATAATTGACGTAGATGATTTCAAATTAGTTAATGACAGATACGGGCATATGTTTGGAGATAGTGTGTTAAGCCGTATTTCAGCGCAGATATCATCAATTTTCAGAGGAGAGGATGTAATCGCACGAATAGGCGGAGATGAGTTTCTGGTAATGGTCTGCTCCTCTGCCAATGATGATTATATAGAGACTGTGGCTTCAAGGATTATAAATTGTCTTAAGAACGCTTCTCTGGATATCCCTCTTGACTATAATATTTCATGCAGTGTAGGTGTATCGAGATGTCCGGAAGATGGAACGGATTTTCAGACTCTTTTTGAAAAGGCTGATATGGCTTTATACCAGGCAAAGTTTAATGGGAAAAATCAGTTCCATCAGTATAATGCCGCCACAGACGGTAAATATATCGGGTTAAATTCTGCGGTTCCGCTGAGGACAAGCATAGATTCTGACGAATATATCGCAAATGAGCTGAATCTAAACGACTTAGTACCGACAGTGTTTTATGTGCTTAAAAACACTCCTGATTTAAATATTGCTATCAATAATGTTCTTGAGCTTGTCGGAAGCAGGCTGAATGTGAGCAGAACATATATATTTGAAAATTCCGATGACGGAACATATGTGCAAAACACGTATGAATGGTGCAACGATGGAATTGAGTCACGCAAGGACAAGCTCGGATATATTTACTATGATGAATTAAAAGTTCCATATAAAAACCATTTTAATGAGAACGGAATTTTTTACTGCAATGATTTATCATCTTTAGATGAAGATTCATACGAAATGCTTAAGCCAAGAAAGGCATTGACAATGCTCCAGTGCGCTATGAAAATCAACGGCAAATTTGCTGGATGGGTTGGATTTGACGAGTGTGTGAAAAATACAATTTGGACTAAGGAGCAAATTGATGTACTTTTGCTTACGGCTGAAATATTGTCGTTGTTTGTTTGCAATAAAAATATAAACAGATAATAAAAATGCTGGAGATGTAATTATCTTCAGCATTTTTAAATATGTAGCTTACCATTTTCTGCATTGCTCAATGCGCTTTCCGTCATCGCCCTGATTTTCATCGAAGGCAAACTGATTGAGAAGGTCACAGGGGAATTCACTGCACTGGCCGCAGTGATTTATTTTTTTGCCTTCACAGCAGGATTTAACCGGACAGACATCTCCCCAAAACGGCTTATCAATATTGATACATCCTTTACAGCCTGCCTGTTCACTGTAGCTGCATTCAGAACACAATATTCCGCATCTTGATTCTATCATTATATCATCTCCTTTTTACTTTAATTATAAGGAGAAAAACATGACAGCTGTATGTCATCATTAATATTGTCTGAGAGAATTTTCAAGAGTGCTCTTTATTAATTCTCTCATATATGGCGGCTCAATTAACCGGGCGCAGTCGCCAAAGCTTAAAACCCACTGCAAAAGATAATATTCATTTGTGAACGGAAATTCAAATCTCAGCAGACCGTTTTCATCAGAGGTATAGCTGTCAATTCCGTATTCTTCTATAAGCCTGTATTCCGCACTCTTTTTAAAAAGAATAACAGCTTTAATTTCATCGGTGAAAAAACCGTCAAAATCGGTTTGACTGTCCGTTATTTCAGTAATTTCAAATAGCCTTCCCGTTTCTTTTAAGTTGTTCAGACGGTTAAGCTTACACAGGCGGAAGCTGGATGCAGACTCCAAGGATCCAAAGACGTACCAGCTGGACCATTTAAACACCAGTATATATGGCTCAAAGGTTATATGGGACTGTCCTTTGCGGTTAAAGTAGTCAAATTCTATAATCGTATGACTTTCTATGCACTTTTGAATCAGACTGATTTTTGGAGCAAGAGTTTCTTTATAATGTGACGACAGGTCAATTATAATATTGTTAGACGATAATATACTGTTATTTTCTCCAAAAAATTTTTCAATTACCAAGCTGTACTTTTTATCCTGAGAAACACTGTTAAGTGACAGAAGACCGGATAGTACAGCCTTAAGCTCATCATGAGTGAACAGTGTTTTATCAATTTTGTATCCGTCTGAAATTGAAATTCCGCCATTAACACCTTGCTGGGTGACAATGGGAATACCAGCCTTGCATATATCTTCAATATCCCTGTTGATGGTTCTTCTGGAGACCTCAAATTTTTCAGCGAGATAAGGCGCGGTTACCTTTTCGTTTTGCAGCAGTACAGTTATTATTCCTAAAAGTCGGTCTATTTTCACTTATATATTGCCCTCCATTATATTTTCTGTTTATTTTTTATAGGATGTAAAGCCGCAGTCGGTTGGATAATCCAAAATTATTTCGTCTCTGTGTTTATAAGCAATAACTGTATTAAAAATATCGCTTCCGCAGCCGAATGCATTAAAAAGTGAAAAATACAGCATAACAGGACTTGTTATGAAGCATGATATTATAAAGATTAAGATACTTAAAACCGCAAAAGGAAGCATTGTTCCGATACTGTAGCGTCTAAAGCTCAATGGTGCAGAGCAATGGCAGTACGCATCAGCCAAGCCAAAGGGCAGGTAAATATATATGTTTTTAAAATTGCTTTTTTTAAACATGCTCCATCCAATACCATGAAGGGCTTCATGCACAGGCGTAGACAGGAAAAGAAGCAAAAAGGACAGCACAAATACTCCTAATGACGGATTAGGATACATTTTTGTAGTTAATTTGTAAAGGGGTATAAATATGACTGCAAACGGCAGGCCAAAAATGATGGCTGAAACGTTAGAACTTATCCCATCCTGAATATTAGAAAATTCTTTGTAGCCATCATCTATATAAGCCTGTCTCATGTTCTTATAAATTTCAATTGGTTCGGCGGTATCGTTTTCGTTTTTAATTAAAGGCATATTAATCAGCCTCCTCTGTTATAAATAATAACAGATAAAGCCTTTTATAACAACTTAAAAACTATTGCAAAAATACGGTCTTGAATGTAAAATGTATACGTCGGATTAAGATAAAGGTGATATTATGCTTAGGGCAATTAATTACTGCGGTTTACGCATGGAATACGATTATACTAAAAAAAATATTAAAAATATCAATATCAGGATAACGCCGGAAGGTAACATTTCAGTTTCGGCGCCTGTTGGTGTGCCGTTAAAAAGGGTAGACTCATTTGTAGAGCAAAAAGCTGAGTGGATATTCAGGAAAATGGCCGATATTGAAAAAAGACGCGAGAGTATGCCTGACGGAGAGATTTACTCTGGTAAAAATGTATTTTTTTTAGGCAAGGAATACACCCTTGAGCTAGAGAAGGGCAGAAAATTTGAGGTTGAAAGAGCAGGGGATAGGATTATAGTTTACTCAAGAGAAGGTGATGATAATCTGAAACCTAAGTATATCAACTGGCTTATAGAGCAGGCAAAGCCGGTATTTGAGGAGTCTTTGACAAGAATGCTTCTGCTTGCTTCAGAGTTTAAAATTGAAAGGCCGGAAATTTATATCAGAAATATGACAAGCCGGTGGGGGAGCTGCAACAAAGAAAAAAAACGTATAGGATTAAATGTTCAGATGATTAAAGCGGATATCAGATGCATAGACCAGGTTGTGCTTCATGAGCTGGCACACTTTGTTTCATATGACCACAGCGATAGGTTTTACGCTGTTTTAAATAAGCTAATGCCAGACTGGAAGGAAAGAAAAGAAGAACTAGAAACGAATTATTTAGATGGAATTAAATAAAAGGCCTCTCCTTTTGGAGAGACCTTATTTTTAATTTATGCGGCTGTACCTGTCTGAGCCTGTTCTGCGGGAGCGGCTGTTTCAGGAGCTTCATCAGCTGTAGCCTCTGCGGGCTGTTCAGCCGGAACTTCAGCAGCAGCGGGTGCCTCTGCTTCAGGTTCTGCAACAGGGAGCTCTTCGTCCATAACAAGTAAATTGTTCATCATATCATTAAGAGATATTACAACTGCACCTTCAGGAACTTTTAATGTAGGTGCCTCTGTTGATGCAGAATATGTTGATTTGAAATTCATGCTCATCTTCATCATATCAGCAACGTTCATTGAGAATGTCATTGTTGAGTTGAAGTCCTTATCAGATGCTACAGACATATCCATTGTAGCTCCGTCAGCTGACACTTTCATTATGATTGTACAAGAATTAACCTTATCTCCGTCAGTACCCATAGTCATAGAGTATGTAAGTTCTGTACCGTCTTCATTAACTGCAAAGTTTGATTTATACTGGCCGTTTTCAAGCTTAAATGCTTTATCGCCCATCATTGCAGCTATCATATCATATGATTTAGCTATTTCAGCGTAGCTGTTTACATTGCTTACAGGCATAGATTTGAATAATTCAAGAAGGTATCCTTCAAAATCGCCTTTTTCAACAAGTGCAAGGAGAGTATTCATATCAAATCCTTCAACTCCGCTTGTTGCCATAAGAGAACCAAGATCCATGCTTATCCATGCGTTAGCGTCAACGCCAAATACTGTAAACATTGATGAGTTCATGTAGAAAATTTCTTTTTCAGCGTCATAGATAATCTTTGTATCGCTGCTTTCAAGAGCTTTTACCATTGTATCGAATACTTCTTTTTCAGAAGCTTCCATACCTTCTTTTTCAAGCATAGCTTTAATCTGGGCAAAGTCCATATTGAGCTTCATTGTCATTTCTTCGCCGGTTTTAGCTGCTACGCCTTCTGCTGTTCCGCTGAAAGGAAGGGCAATGGCTGTTTCTCCGTCATTAACTTCCACGTTGCCGTCAAACGTACATGTTGTTTTGTATGTATCGCCCATTGAGAGTGAATAGTCCATGTACTTCTTAATGATGTCAAATGTCTCGCCTTTTTCATCCATCATACGGCCAAAATCCACGATAACAACTGTTTTCGCTGTGTCGTCCCAAGCAAGAGTGTAGTCTAATGCGTCGGAAATGGCACGAACGGGAATAAGATCCTCGTCAAGAACATCAGCAGTAACGTCTACTGAGGTTTCACCAACCTTGAGAGTTGCTTTTCCGTCTGCAACAGTACAGTCTGCTCCAAGAAGAGCCTTTACGTCCGCAGCTTTAACATATGTTGTTCCATCTGCAAGAACTGCTGAAGCATCTGATACCTGTCCGTTTACCTGTATCTTGGCAGTGTCATAAGCAGGTGCTTCTTCAGCCGCAAATACGGGTGCGCATACTGAGAGTGACATGACTGCAGTCACTGAAAGCGCGCAAAGCTTTTTGTTTAATTTCATCTTTTATTTCCCCCTTAGGTAAGATATATTATATTTTAGGCGTTATCTTCGCCGTAAAATCACTTAAAATCCAAGGCTTTCATTAACAAGAACAACCTTTATCCTGTCAGGTATCATTGACATTCTCGTAATAAGAACCTGTCTGCAGATACATCCTTCGCCAATGCAGTTTCCGCATTTGCCTGTTTTTTTGCACGGAGTTACATTGTCTGAAAAACGCTGTATATTTATAGGAGCAGCAACATTTCTTGCACGTTCAATTGCGGCCTCTTCCGAATGCATTACTTTATTTATGCCTGCCACCACGATTACCTGTTTAGGTCCGTAACAAAGGGCTGCAAGACGGTTTCCAAGCCCATCAATGTTGACAAGCTCACCGTCGTCTGTCATGGCGTTTGTTCCCATAAGAAATGTATCGCATAACAGTGCCTGACGCTGTACCTCACGCATTTCCTCAGTTGAACCGGTCGCATCTCTGTCAAGAATTTTATATTTGCCGGATTCCTTAATAAGCTTTGTAAGGCCTGTATCTCTTATGGACATTGAGCCGCCCCATGATACACAATCGCCTTCAGGTATAAGGCTTAAGATAAGCTGGTTTGCCTCTTTGGCAGTCTGACAGAAATAACCTTTCATATTACGCTTTTGCAGTCCCTCAATAACACGCTCTGCAACAATTTCATTGCGCTTGTCAGCTATCATTTTGCCTGTTATGACTTTTTTGTAATCGTCAATATTTTGTCCCATTTTATACACTCCTTTTAAAGCTTTTTAATATTTTCTATTTTAGATGGCATAGAGCGCATAATCATATCCAAAAGAGCTATGGCGCTCATTGACTCCAGTACAACAATAGCTCTTGGAACTATAATGGGGTCATGCCTTCCCTTTATTTCTATTTCTGTATTTACGCCTTTTACTGTTACAGTATTCTGCTTTTTTGAGATTGAGGGAGTCGGTTTAAAGGCCGCACGGAAAATAATGTCGCTTCCATCAGAAATACCGCCTAAAATACCGCCGGAATTGTTGGAAAGCTTCGATATATGTCCATCACTGTCCGCGGTAAACTGGTCATTATTTTCAGATCCTTTAAGCCTGGCAGCATTAAAGCCTGCGCCAAACTCGATACCCTTTACAGCTCCTATTGAAAGCACAGCCATAGAAAGTACCGCGTCAAGCTTATCAAATACAGGCTCCCCAATACCAGCTGGAACACCCTTTATTACACACTCAGCAATACCTCCGGCGCTGTCGCCGTCAGACATAAGGCTGTCCAGATATTCAGACGCCTTTGCGGCAGCAGAGCTGTCGGGCATAAAAAGCGGATTGTTTAAGCGCTCGTCCAAATCAAATTTATTTCTGTCAATATCTATCGGACCAACTGAAACGGTATAAGCTGTTACAGTAATACCTAGCTCTGATAATACTTTTTTTGCTACAGCGCCTGCCGCCACACGGCAGAGGGTTTCACGGCCGGAAGAACGTCCGCCTCCGCGGTAATCACGAAAACCATATTTGCTGTCAAAGCCGTAGTCTGCGTGACCGGGTCTGAACTTATCCGCGATATTGCTGTAATCCGATGAATGGTGGTCAGAATTATATACTACTATAGATATAGGGGTACCGGTTGTTTTACCATTAAAAGTTCCGGACAAAATATTAGCCGTATCGCTTTCCTGCCTCTTTGTTCCATAAGGGTTTGAACCAGGTCTGCGCCTGTCCAGTTCCTTTTGAATGTCATTCTCATTAAGAGAAATACCGGCGGGACAGCCGTCTATAGTAACGCCTAGAGCCTGTCCGTGAGATTCACCCCAAGTGGTTATTCTAAAATTTGTTCCAAATGACGAGCCTGCCAAGGGCATACACTCCCAACATACTGATTTAATTTCTTAATTATATCATAAATTTATATTAAAATTAATTACAAAATTATTAAGGAATACGGGCTGTAAGTTAAAATTAAATAAAAACGGATTTATAAGGAAGGCAAGGAGTTTAGAACGCTATACATTTGAGGGTATTACTGGTATAATTTAAAAAAGCTTACTTGTAAACCTATTATAGTATTGGAGGGCGGCAGTATGATAACAATTTTTAACCGCAGGGAAGTACTGAGCACTTTTGATATGAAAAAACAATCAGAGGCAAGACAGCTTCTGGCACAAAACGGAATTGATTATGATATTAAAGTTATTAACAGAAAAAGCCCGTCTCCATTTTCTGCTGGGTCAAGGGCATATACAGGAACATTCGGCGAAAGACTGGAATTTGAATATGAATATACAATATATGTAAAAAAGTCGGATTATGATAAAGCTTCCTATATACTTGGAACCAACCGTATATTTTAGGCTGAAATGATTAAACTAAGGTGGGAATTTTAATTGATAGAAAGTACTCAAAATAAATTGATAAAAGAATTACGGGCTCTGGGAGATAAAAAACATCGTGATGAAAGCGGACTTTTTATTGCTGACGGTTTTAGATTCGTATCAGAAATACCTGAAAATACAAAAATAAATAAAATGGTTTTTTCAGAAAGCTTTTCTGCAAAAAATGATATAAGCTGTTTCAGGGAAAAGGCAGACTGCTATATAATAAGCGACAAGCTTTTTAATACAGTCAGCGATACAAAAAATCCTCAGGGCATACTGGCTGTGTGCGCCAAGCTGAAATATGAAATTAAAGATATTATTAGAAAAAATGGTTTTTATGTGATTGCAGAGGAAATGAATGACCCGGGAAATCTCGGCACTGTAATACGTACGGCACATGCCGCAGGTGCCAATGGGGTTATACTTTCTGCGGGCAGTGTTGACCTTTATAATCCGAAGGTTCTGCGCTCAACAATGGGATCGGTATTTAAAGTCCCGGTTATTCAGAACGCTGATTTAGAATGTATAACGTCATTTATGAAAAAAAACGGCATAAAAATTTATGCCGCTCATTTAAAAGGAAAGAAAAATTATTTTGATTTAGACCTGAAATCCGGCTGTGCATTTATGCTGGGCAATGAGGCAAGAGGACTTTCTGACAAAGCCGCGGCAATGTGCGACTGCCTGATTAGGATACCAATGCCGGGACAGGCTGAATCTCTTAACGCCTCCGTAGCGGCGGCCGTTTTAATCTATGAAGCAGTGCGCCAGAGAATCTCTTAACCGCACTGTATTTCTTCAGCTGTTTCTATTGAGGCGAGAGCTTTTTCGATATATGACGTTACCTCATCACACGGTATACCAAGAACTATGGCAAGCTCGCCATGCAGAAGCTCCTCGGCGCGTTTCATATAGCGCTGGTCTGTCTGGCCGGGCTTTTTGCCGCAAGAAATCTGTTTTTGTGTTTTTAAATAGACTGTTTTTATCAGCTGAAGCAGGTCTTCACATTCATGGGATAAGAATGAGGACTGATAGTATTCGTTCAGCTGCTTCTGATTATTTGTATCAAGTTCATTGCTTTTAATTTTGGGGATTTTAGTAATTAGCTCACGAGCTTTTTCTTTTGTTATAACGGGACGCATAAATACCTTTGTATCTACCGGTATAAAGATAAAACCTTTTCCATAGACAGGGGACAACTTATAAAATAGTCTTTCGCTTTGTCCGTCTGAAAGATTTTTAAGAGGTCCTACGTCTTCCACCCGGCAAACACCTTCGTTATTATAGATAATCAAATCGCCTTTTTGGAACATGCTCACACCTCCGAAGATTTTTATGTATACTGTATATATAATATCTTATCATAAAACTTGCTAAAATGTAAGTAAAACTTTTAACCTAAAGTCCCGGAAACCGCTTTTTTATATTTTCAAGACCATTTAAATTTCTCATATTTACTGTTTAGTATTGCCTTAAGCAAGAGTTTTGATACCATTTATTGCCTTGATTTTGGTTCTACAAATATTATTTTCAAAAAACGTGATTTTTAACAAAATTTCGTCTCAAAATTATAAAATATTAATTTATGATTATGCATTTCGCGCAAATATTCACCCAGTAAATATTGATGTCCACAATACAAAGACAAAAACGGCTTTTTTTAATTGAAAACAGCCTAAAGTTCGCCGTAGAAATACAAAATCCAAAATAATTGTGTTGACTAAAATATTTTTTATTCTTATAATGTACACGGAAAGAAACAAAACACGTTGCTCAAATAACAAAGGTTTTAAATAATATAAGGAGGATATATTATGGTTTCATTGGAAATGCTCTTTGACGCACAGAGGGTTTTGAAAGAGATAGCCGGTGTTACACCTGTTATCAAGGCTGACAAAATCGGTGAGAATATTTATCTCAAGTCAGAAAATTTTCAGCTTACGGGTTCTTTCAAATTAAGAGGCGCTTATTACAAAATATCAAGCCTTACACCTGAAGAAGCCTCAAAAGGAGTTATTGCATGCTCAGCCGGCAACCATGCCCAGGGCGTTGCGCTTTCTGCAACAAGAAAAGGAATTAAATCCGTAATATGCATGCCTGCAGGAGCACCTATCTCAAAGGTAGAGGCAACAAAAGGCTATGGCGGAGAGGTTGTATTGGTTCCCGGAGTTTACGATGACGCTGCAAAAAAAGCAGAAGAACTCATGGAAGAAAAGGGCTATACATTTGTTCATCCCTTTAATGATGAAAAGGTTATAGCAGGACAGGGAACAATTGGTCTTGAAATAGTTGAGCAGCTTCCTGATGTTGAGGCAGTTTATGTTCCAATTGGCGGCGGCGGACTTATAAGCGGCGTATCATACGCTATAAAAGCTTTAAAACCGGACTGCAGGGTTATCGGGGTGCAGGCAGCCGGAGCGCCAAGCATGTATGAATCACGCTTAAAGGGCGAGGTAACAGAGCTTGAGAAGGTTTCAACAATAGCTGATGGTATAGCGGTTAAGAAACCCGGAGACATCACATTTGAAATGTGCCAGAAATATGTAGATGAAATAGTTACTGTAACAGAAGAAGAAATTGCAACTGCAATTCTTACACTTATGGAAAAACAGAAGACGGTCGCAGAGGGTGCCGGCGCTACTGCGCTTGCCGCTGCTATGTTTGATAAGGCAGGCCTTAAGGGTAAAAAGAGCGTATGCATAGTTTCAGGTGGTAACATTGATGTTAATACTCTTTCAAGAGTTATTACACAGGGCCTTAACAAGACTGGAAGAATTGCAAATATCGAAACAAAGGTTATTGATAAGCCAGGACAGCTTATTTCATTGTTACAGCTTATTTCTAAGACAGGGGCAAACATTATAAGCATCAACCATGAAAGAGAGGATCTGAGATCTGAGGTAAATTCATGTGTTGTAACTATGGTTCTTGAAACAAGAAATCCTGAGCACGTAAATGAAATAATGGAACTTCTTAAATCGAACGGATATGAAATTCTTTAAGATATAAAAGGTAAAATGAATAAATAAAGAAAAGGAGGAAAGCCAAAACTTTTAGGTTTTCGGCTTATACAAAAATGTCAAAGAAAAAACTCGGACTTCTTCCTAAGCTTATTATTGCTATCGCACTTGGTGTTATAGTAGGTTTAGTAGCTCCCGAAAAACTCATCGCAATTTTTGCAACTTTTAACGGAATATTTAATCAGTTCTTAGGATTTGTTATTCCTCTTATTATCATCGGCTTTGTTGTACCGGGTATTGCCGACCTTGGTGACGGAGCAGGAAAGACACTTGCTATTACAGCTCTCGTAGCTTATTTGTCAACAATTATTGCAGGCAGCTTAGCTTTCCTTGTAGATTCAGTAACATTCCCCTCATTCCTTGAGGTAGGCTCAATAGTACTTGAAAATGCTCAGAATGCTGAGGAAACAATGGTAGGCGGATTATTCACAATTGAAATGCCTGCGATTATGGGCGTTATGAGCGCACTTATACTTTCATTCACACTTGGCCTTGGTATTGCAGTAACAAAGGCTGAAAAGCTTAAAGGAATTTTCAATGAGTTCCAGGGTATTATTTCAAAGGTAATTGCCAGCATAATCATTCCTCTTTTACCTTTCCATGTATTTGGTATTTTCTCAAATCTCGCATTCTCAGGAACAGTATTTGAGATTATGAGCGTATTTATTAAGGTATTTGGAGTAATTATACTTCTTCATATCGGAATACTTATTTTCCAGTATGTTATTGCTGGTGTTGTATCAAAGAAAAATCCGTTTGCACTGCTTAAAAACATGATTCCTGCTTATTTTACAGCTCTTGGAACACAGTCATCTGCTGCTACAATTCCTGTAACGCTTGAGCAGACTAAGAAAAACGGAGTTAGAGGCGAGGTTGCCGATTTCGTAATCCCTCTTTGTGCAACAATACATCTTTCAGGAAGTACAATCACACTTACAAGCTGTGCGATTGCGATTATGATGCTTAACGGTATGGAAGTTACATTTATGGGAATACTGCCTTTCGTTCTTATGCTTGGCGTAACAATGGTTGCGGCACCCGGCGTACCTGGAGGTGCGGTTATGGCTGCACTTGGCGTACTTGAGTCAATGCTTCATTTTAATCCTATAATGCTCAACCTTATGATTGCTCTTTATATAGCACAGGACAGCTTCGGTACTGCCTGCAACGTAACAGGCGACGGTGCTATCGCTGTATTCATTGACAAAGTGACAGGTAAAAATAAAAGTAAGGTAAAGGCTGAAGCTGAGGTTAACGCATAAAAAATATTTAAATTTGGGCCATGCAAAAGCATGGCCCTTTTTAACGCCAAACAGAAATTTGCAAGCGTAATTGACATTATTTGTACATTTTAACAAGCTGGTCTATTGTATAGAATTGAGTGCTGCCTGCGTCAGCTATGGCCTCATCGGACTTGATTAATATGTCAAATTCCTCACAGCTTATAAGCAGAGTGACGTCATCAGCAGCCGCCAGTGTCTCAAGCACATAGGCAGGAAGCTTGCCCTTGTTAAGCTGTTTCTCGGATACGGCTACAACATCGCCGCTATTGGCCGCTTTAAGCCTTTTAACGATGTTAAGTCTCTCAAGGGAAAAGCTTGAATTTGAGTTTTTTGGACTTACGGATGTGACCTCTGCTATACCGTCTAATATACCCATTTCCTTAAGCTTATCCAGGTCGCTGCCGGATATGCCGTTTATGGTTGAGCCAGTCGATATGGTAAGCGTACCGAAGGATTCCTCGTTACAGGAGCCTATTGCCGCATTTGACCCATTGGTTGTTGCTGTAATACTGGCGTTGTCCAGTATTTGTATGCTGCCGTTAAAAATAAAAGGATCTTCACCAAATTCATCGTCAGCATCGTCTCCAAGCCCTATGGCGGGGTTGTCGTTTTGGGACGTTGCCTTAACAACCGAGTTGTCCTTGATAATAATGGAGCTTCCCTCAGTCATATCTCCGTAATCACCGGAGCCTATGCCTGCGCCGTATTCTCCCTTGTTTAATGCATGGACAGTACCGCCGGAAATAACAACAGAGCCGGACATATCACCGTCATGACCGGAGCCAATACCTGCACCGTCATCACCGGAGGACGCCGTAACATCGCCGCTTTTAATAGTTATTTTCCCCTCAAAAGCATCTCCGTCGTCCGAGCCAATACCGGCGCCGTCTCCTGCTGTGGAAACCTCCAGTCTGCCGTTGCCTTTAATGGTAAGCTCTCCGTTGGACACGTTTATTCCGGCCTTTGATTCTGAGTCGATGTAAATTTGGTTTTCACCAGCCAATTCAAGCACAACTGTAGCATTTTTCGCGTCTATTCCAGATTTGTCCGTGGCGCTGATGTTTACGCCGTTAAGTATAATGTAGGTCTTTACGCCGTCCGAAACAATGATACAGTTTGTGGTTTCACCGCTGCTTGTAACCTCATAGGTATCACCGGTGGTTTCCTCGATTTTTAAATCTCCATCCGTTGATAAATTGTGGTAAATTACTTTCGCGAACGCCGTGTTAGTCATGCCAAGTGTCATAAACGACGCCGTTATTAAGGCAATAAGTTTTTTCATGTCATGCGCCTCCTTATTTAGAAATTTAAAGGGAATAGGTCTCAATAGAGTAGATTATATATATCAATTATAATTTAGGGGGGGGGTAAAATCAAGAAAAATTATGCAAAATGCCTAAATAATTAATTTGCAAACGGTAAAAATGTATATTTATAACAAAAACAAGCTCCGATTTAAAATTAATCGGAGCTTATTATTGTGTATTATATGTTTAATTAACAGCCGCAGGTATCTGGATGCCTTTTAAATCGTGTATTGGTTACTTGCGGGTATATTCTTTGCTCATTTTAACAACCAGACCGCTCAAGGCGAGAAGGGCAAGGGCATTTGGAATTACCATCAGACCGTTGAAGAAGTCTGAAAGCTCCCATACAAGCTCAAGCTTCAGAGTTGAACCTAAAATTATAAAGGCTATTACGATAAGAGAATATATTTTTCCGCATTTTTTTCCAAACAAATACTCAGCGTTTATTTTTCCGAAGAAATGCCATCCGAGGATAGTTGAGAAGGCAAAGAAGAGAAGGCATATCGCTATGAATATATCTCCCCAGCTGCCAAAGCTTGTGATAAATGCAGTCTGGGTAAGAGCGATACCGTCTTTTCCTGATGCCATAGCACCGGTAGTTAGTACTGAGAATACAGTTAAATTAAGAATAATGAAGGTATCGATAAAAACTCCCATCATAGCCGTAAGGCCCTGCTCGTGGGGGTCTTTGACAACTGCCCTAGCGTGGGCGTGAGGAGTAGAACCCATTCCGGCCTCATTTGAAAAAAGACCCCTTGCAACTCCATACCTTATTGCTTCCTTTACTCCTATACCGGCAGCGGCTCCAAGCACAGCCTTAGGCTGAAAAGCGGCCTTGATAATTGTAGCAAAAGCGGCGGGAACCTGAGTGACGTTCATGCCGATGAGTATTATGCTTCCTACAATATATACGCAGGCCATTATAGGAACTACCTTTTCAACGACTGAAGCAAGCCTTGATGTGCCGCCGATAAAAATAAATGCTGCGGCAACTGCGATAATAATACCGACAGCTATTGGAGGCACATTAATGTTTCTTGACTGGAATACCTGGGAAAATGCGCTTCCAATTGAATTAGATTGTACCATATTTCCCATAAAACCAAGAGCCAGTATTATAAACACAGCAAAAAGTGCTGCAAGAACTCTTCCGAATTTACCCTTAAATGCCTGCTTTATGTAATATACGGGACCGCCGTTTACCTCACCGTTTTCAACGACTTTGAATTTCTGAGCCAATGTAGCCTCGGCATAAATTGTTGCCATTCCGAAAAATGCACTCAGCCACATCCAGAATATAGCTCCCGGACCTCCGCCGATTAGAGCGGTCGCTGCGCCTGTCAGGTTTCCTGTGCCGACCTGAGCGGCTATTGCAGTTGCAAGAGCCTGAAAGGAGCTCATTTCACCGTTGTTTGATTTATGCCCCTTCAGACGGATATTACTGAATACCAGCTTAAAGGATTCGCCAAATTTACGCACCTGTATGAACCTTAGGCGTATTGTGTAATAAATTCCTGTACCGCAAAGTATGAGTATCAGGAAAAAATTCCACATAAATCCGTTGGCCGACTTTACTAATTCTAAAACTGTTTCCATTTTTTTCTTCCCCTTTATTTATATTTATTCGCATATTTACCTGCTGCGTAAAAACAGCCGGCAAGCATAAAAATAAGAGCTTCCGCTTTTTGGCGGCAGCTCTCTAAAGAGTAGAACATTTGCATTCTGTTATGCCCTGTCCTTTTGCCTGAGAGATAAGCGTAAAATCCGCTGTACACCTTCGGCGCTCCCAATGGGAGACTCTCCAGAGTGTCTTTTTTTGAAGAACAGAATAAATATAGCATATGTTTTATGAAAAGACAAGTGTTATTGACAAAAACACACATGGTTCTAAAAAAGTATGGCGTATTATACAAAATAATTACTGGCATTACATATCATAAGTATTATTTCTCCCAAATTTATAGGCGGTTTTAATTATGGCTTTCTCTTCTGTAGAAAGCTCTCTTTCAAGAGACTGGGTAAAATACTTGAAAAGAGATTTAGTGTTAATGCCTTTTTTCTGGACCTTGGGTTTAGTTATTTTAATATCCGCGGGTTTAAAGCGTTCTGTAACAATAATATCGGGCTTTACTATTTTGAATATCTCGGCAGTATATACGGCGTCATTTAAAGCGTTATGAAAATCAGATTCTATATGCAGGTTTAAAAGCTCAACTGCATTTTTAAGGCCAATTGCCTTTCCCGGCTCATAGTGAAGATAATTTGTTGCGAAGCCCTGTATATTCATATAACGGTCAGGCATTTTAGCCGCGGGAAGCTTATGGTAACGAATGTTTCTATAGAGAGATTTTATATCATCGCTTCCCCAGGAACATAAGATATCCTCCTTTGGGTCAACAAATTCACAAAATGCCTCAAACACCTCTGAGAATGTAAGGCCGTTATCTAGTTCCAGTTGTGATATGCCTGTGATTTTTTCCACGTATGGATGCAGGCGCTTATATATAACCGGCTTAATATAAAAATTAAAATGACCGGAATTTTCAAAGTCAGAGTTCAGCTTTACGGCGCCGATTTGTATTATTTCAAACGGGCATTCGGGATTGCTTTTTGCCGCAGAGCCTGATTTAAAATCAAAGGACTGATTAAATTCCAAATCAAATACTATATAATTCATAAAAGAAGTCCTCCAGAGGTGTAAAATAACAAAGACGTATAAATGCGTATATACCTATACAAGTATATCATCTTTTTGTTCAAGTACAATATTATTTTTTTAAAATAATTTAAACATGTCAGGCTTCTGTTTTTTTGTGAAATATTAAAGACTTAAATTTAGGTTGTATATTTGTTTGGTGAGTGGTAAAATTTTAATAATGGAGGTGATATTTATGCGACTTGATTTTACAGAAGATGACATTGCGCAGGAGTATAATAAGATTGAGCTGGAGGGCGAAGACGTAATACTTATCGGCAAATTTATAGAAACTGTTGAAAATGAGGAAAACACTTATACAATAACAGGTGACGCTGTTGTAGAGGGTGAGCTTTATCACGATTTTGTTACTATTTTCGGACTTGTTGACGAGCCGGAAGAAATGACCGCAAGGGCTGTTGCGCAGTCCGAATGGGACTGGTTTGATTATGTGTGTGACTAAGATAGTATAAAATGCTGAACAATATAAATGTACAGGGATATGTTCAACAAAAATTGACAGCAAAATCTGTATATATTTTCAGCTTAAATAAAGAAGGATTTAAAGAAGTTTTAAAGAACTATAAAAGTATAGAAAACAAAATAAAATACCACAACAAATAAAAGGGGGAATTACCATGATTCAGATTCTTGCAGGTGAAAAAGGACAGGGTAAAACTAAGAGACTCATAGAAATGGCAAATGAGGCTTCCAAAACTATCGACGGTAACGTAGTATTTATCGACGATGACAGCAGACATATGTATGATCTGCATTACGGTATAAGATTTGTTGAGACTTCAAAGTTTAAGATTTGTGATTACGAAGTATTTATAGGCTTTATTTATGGTATTCTTTCTCAGAATGGCGACATTCAAAAAATATTTGTTGACGGTTTAAACAATATAATTCAATCGCTCAACTCGGATGATGTTGAGAGCTTGTGTGCCGAGAAAAATCAGAGGAATCACCGAATTTCCCGATGAACGGAGCAGAAACGCAAAATAATTATAGAGAAAAACAAAGATCAATCCGGCGAGGATCAGCCCCATATAAGAGCGCATCAGTCCGTAAATATCCGCCGGAATCTGCATCAGCGTGAGAATCGGATCAAGGCACACATATGAAACAATCGTCAAAATCACTGTCACTGAAAAAATAAGCACAAACGATGAAACAATATATTCTTTTAGTTTTCTTAACGCTCTTCGGCCATAACAGATTGAAAAAAGCGCTCCGCTCCCCATACACATGCCGATCAGGATCGAATTTAAAAACGTCATAAGCGTATATGCGCTTCCGACAGCCGCCAGCGCTTCCGCGCCGACAAACCTCCCGACAATCCATGTATCTGCCAGATTGTAACATTGCTGCATGATGTTTCCAAGGATCATCGGCACGGCAAACAGCAGCATTACAGCCGTCACATTTCCTTTTGTCAGATTACGTTTTTTCATAGTTTTTTCATCCGATCAGTTCTTTCACAAATTCATCCGCCGGATTTTTCTTTACATTTTCCGGCGTATCGCACTGCGCGATCTTTCCCTGCTCCATCACAAGAACCCGGTCTCCCAATTTCATCGCTTCCCTGATATCATGCGTAATAAACACGACTGTCATTCCTAATTTTTTCTGTAATGCCAGAAGTTCATTTTGCATAGCCCGCTTTGTAATTTCATCCAGCGCCCCGAATGGCTCGTCCATCAGAAGAAGTTTCGGGCGGGACGCAAGCGCCCTTGCGATCCCGACTCTTTGCTGCTGACCTCCGGAGAGTTCTTCGGGATAACGGTCAAGCATCTCACGCTCCAAACCGACCAGACCGATCAATTCTTCCGCCAGTTTCCGGTTTTGCCGTTTATCCTTCTGTCCGCTTATAACAGGAACGTAAATAATGTTTTTTTCAACAGTCATATGAGGAAAAAGCCCTTTATTTTGTATCACGTAGCCGATCTTTCTTCGAAGCCGGATCAAATCTGCCTCTCCTACGTCTTC
>OHAS01000123.1_pt1 | contig 56957 bp, 53 predicted proteins | sample 1577131 | NCBI WGS metagenome assembly OHAS01 (sample SAMEA3541566, study PRJEB24748) | human gut metagenome | biome: human gut; feature: human-associated habitat; material: faeces | place: China | collected 2012 | reverse complement strand
CAAGAACGACAGCATCCTCTGTCAATCCTGGCATATCGCCATGCCAGTGACCAGTTTCAAGAGTTTCTCCAAACTCACCGACATGCGGATCTTTGAGTCCTTCAGGCGTCAAGGTCACAGGATACACCCCGATTTCCCGCTCTGGACTGTGTTCATACTCCGCGCCATAAGCAACAGACATAAGCTGCGCACCCAGACAGACACCAACGATGTAGCGATCCGCCTTCATCGCTTTTCGAATCAGTGTAATCTCAGCTTGCGGATCATAGTAAGGAAAGTTTGTGCGATCCTCATCTGGTGATTGCGGTCCTCCCATGACGATCAAAAAGTCAATCTCATCCACTGACTCTGGTAAGGTTTCATTCTCATAGACTTTAGTCGTGGTCACTTGATGGCCACGCTCCTGTGCCCATTTTAGATAAGCGCCCGGCACTTCAAAGGTTTCATGCAGTACAAAATGTACCTTCATCATTTCTTCTCCCATCTCTTTCGAATCACGTATGACAGACCAGCCGCAAGTACAAGCGGAATAGTCAAATTCCAAGTTTGGCCTGTAAATCCAAGGCTCAGGGCAATGGCTGTCAGAGGAGCTTCTAGGGTCGTCCCTAAAAAGACTGTCGCTCCTAGTAACATCCCTAGAGCAGGATCCAGATGAATCCCAAGGACTGTCAAAAGCAAGGTCACTAGGTAGCCAGAACCAATCCCAAGGGCAAATGATGGTGTCAAGGTACCCCCATAAGCACCATTGCGCAAGAGGAGATAAACCAGAAGCCCCTTCGCCAAACGACCAGCTAGAAGAGCCCCGACCTCTCGTGGGGCTCCTTCTTTTCCGACCGATGCGCCTGCTCCAACAATTGCCACCTGCATCCCTGCATGAAGGAGGTGGGGGAAGGGCGCTGGTTCCCTGTCTCCAGCTAAGTCAATTTGCTGACGAATAGACAGGATCTGATAACGCCTTTGCAGGACATACCAGAAGCCAGCTGCCAAGCACCCAGTCACACATAAGACCAAAAATCTACGGAGACCTCCAGCTTCTTGAAATTGTTGGAGCAAATCCGAACTAGCTTGGCCAAAGGCCAGCCCTTGCACCCCTTCTAGCAGATAATGGCAGGCAATCCCGACCAGACCTGTTCCTATTCCCAAGGATAAAGTAGCTAGAAGTAACCTCAGTCCGTAGGGCAGACTTTGGAGTCGTACTTTCATTGGATTAGAGTTCAGCAAGAATCGCTTTCAGCAATCCTTTGAAGTCGCCTTTGACGCGCTCTGTCACTTCCACTACTTCTTCGTGGTTGAGCTCTTCTTGGAAACCAGCCGCAAAGTTGGTAATACATGAAATACCAAGAACCTTCAAGCCAGAATGCGCTGCAACAATGACTTCAGGAACGGTTGACATTCCGACAGCATCTGCTCCAAGTGTCTTATACGCACGGATTTCAGCTGGAGTTTCATAGGTAGGACCTGTCACACCGATATAAACCCCATCATCCAACTTGATACCCAATTTGTCAGCTACTTTATGAGCTGTCTCACGGTATTCAGGTGTGTAAGCTTTCGACATATCTGGGAAACGTGGACCAAAGTCATCCAAGTTTTCACCGATCAATGGGTTTTGACCAGTCATGTTGATGTGGTCTGTGATAGCCATCAAAGTACCAGGACCAAAGCCGATACCACCAGCAGCGTTGGTGACAAGAACCCCTTTACAGCCCAAAACTTTCATGACACGAACTGGGAAAGTCACCACTTCAAGTGGGTTTCCTTCGTAGAAGTGGAAACGTCCTTGAAGGGCCAAAACCTTACGTCCAGCAAGATCACCGTAGACCAATTTACCAGCATGGCCGACAACCGTTGAACGACCCCAGTTTGGAATTTCAGAGTAGTCAACTACGACTGGATTTTCGATTTCTTCAGCCAGTTCTCCAAGACCTGATCCTAGGATCAAGCCAAACTCAGGTGCTTCCATTCCTTTGCCTTTCAAAAAAGCAGCTGTTTCATTGATTTTTGCTAATAATGTCATTGCATATCTCCTTTATGATTTCCTTAAAAATTGGCCAATTTTGTCAAATGTATTGGCATTGCGAATGGTCAACAGACGGTAATCTGGCATCTTGAGGACTTGTTTGTGGTAGGCAGTCTTTGTATAGGTCTCTTCTGAGTATTTGCCCCAGTAGATCCCAAGGTTGCCACGATGGATGATTTCATCACCGAGTGAAAAAGAGGAGACCAGCTCCCAGACAGCATCCTGATCAAGGCCTTCTGTGTAAAAAAGAACATCCTTGCGGGCCAGATCCTCCTGCCACCAGGCTGGTAGAGCAGCGAGATCTTGCGCATAGTCCTCAGCTGAAAAGAGAGAAAAAGACTGGATAAAGGGATAGTGATCACGAAAGAAATGTCCCAGCAAATCTACCAATTCTTCTTTAGAAGCAGCAGATTCAAAGAAGATATTGCCACTATTGATGTAGGTCTCTACCTCATCCAGCCCGATCGTTTGAAGCTCCTCTCGAAGCTCTGCCATCACGACCTTATTCTTCCCGCCAACATTGATCCCTCTTACGAGGAGAGCGAAGCGTGCCATCTTAGTTTAGTTTGTCTAAGAAGCTTTCACCGATCATGGCTTTTTCAACACCAAAGTTCTCAGCAATTGTCGCAGAGATATCAGAGAAATGTCCGACTGGAATCACACCATTGCCCTTGAAGGATGGGCTATAAGCCAAGAATGGGATGTATTCACGTGTATGGTCTGTACCAGCGTAGGTTGGGTCATTTCCGTGGTCTGCCGTGATCATCAAGAGATCATCTTCACGCATCGCTGCAATGATTTCTGGCAAGCGTTCATCAAATTCGTGCAAGCAATCGCGGTAGCCGTGAGCATTGCGACGGTGACCGTAAAGAGCATCAAAGTCTACTAAGTTAGTAAATGAGAACCCTTCTTGGAACTCAGGAAGTCCCATGGTCTTAATCAAGGTATCCATACCATGGCTATTTGATTTGTTGTGGCCCATATCGTGGTTGATACCAGCTCCGTTAAAGATATCGTTGATCTTACCAACAGCATAGGTATCGATACCCGCTTCGTTCAACTTGTCCAAAACAGTTGGCGCAAATGGTGAAACAGCCAAGTCACGACGGTTGGCTGTACGTGTGAAGTTGCCTGGTTCCCCAACATAAGGACGAGCAATGATACGGCCTAGAAGAGCTGGACGTTCCAAAGTGATGGAACGAGCGTATTCACAGATACGGTAGAGTTCATCCAAAGGAATGATGTCTTCGTGAGCTGCGATTTGAAGCACAGGGTCTGCTGACGTATAAATGATCAACTCACCCGTTTCCATTTGACGTGGTCCAAAGTCATCGATGACCGCTGTACCAGAATAAGGTTTGTTGGCTTCACGGATGACCTTACGTCCTGAGAATTCTTCAATTTTAGTCAAAATTTCTTCAGGGAAACCATTCCAGAAGGTATCAAAAGGTTCTGTAATGTTGAGCCCCATGATTTCCCAGTGACCAGTCATGGTGTCTTTCCCAAGAGAAACTTCTTGCAATTTTGTCGCATAACCAGTTGGGTTGCTTTCAGCTGGCACAGTCTTCAATGGTACTTCACGAGGAATATTTCCAAGACCGATTTTGGCCATGTTTGGTACATTTAAGCCAACGGTTTTAGAGATGTGGCCCAAAGTATCAGATGCTCCATCTGGAACACCTGCATTGACAAAGTTATTGGCATCTGGTGCAGCACCGATCCCAACTGAATCCAGCACAACTAAGTGCATGCGTTTAAATTTTGACATATACTGCCTCTTTCCTTTATTAAACTAGCTATATTATACCATATCCCTATAAGAAGAGAGCCGTTGATTGATCCGAGGCTGGGACAAAAGTCCTAGCCTCTCAATTATTTTTGGATTGTCGAGCAAGACGCAGTGGTTGAGTGGGCTCTACTACGCTGATTTCATCAGCTTTTACAGCCCTACTCAACTGTGCGGAGGTGGGACAACGAAATCGAATTCTAACGAATTACCGATTTCTGTCCCACTCTCTATTTTTCAATGATGACAGGGCCATCTGGTGTCCCTACAATCACTTTTGAAATCATATTCAAGAATAAACCGTGCTCTACAACCCCGACGGTGTGATCCAGTTCATTTGCCAGAGCTTCTGTATCCTCGATCACCTTGAGATCCAAGTCAATGATAAAGTTACCTTGGTCGGTGACAAAACGTTGATCATCCGCAAGACGGAAGGCAGGATGGTAGCCTTTTTGCTCAAAATGACGGAAAAGATTTTCAGCCCCGTATTGCACTACTTCCACTGGAAGTTTGAAAGCCCCAAGAGTTGCAACTTGTTTGGATTCATCCACGATCCAAATGCAGTCTTTAGAATTGGTTGCGACGATCTTTTCCATGAGGAGAGCACCACCGCCACCTTTGATACCGTTTAATTGAGGATCCACTTCATCTGCGCCATCCACTGTCACATCGACCACTTCGACATCGTCGATAGCCTTGAGCGGGATGCCTAAACTTTCAGCCTGATCATAGGTCACACTCGACGTTGTGACAGCTGTGATCTGCAAGCCTTCTTCTTTGATGCGACGACCCAATTCAGCCACAAAATAATAAGCAGTTGACCCTGTACCGAGACCGACAATCATGCCGTCTTTGACAAACTCAGCCGCTTTAATTCCTACCTGTTCCTTTAGGTTTACCATCATAGACCTCCTTTTATATTCTATTACAGTATAGCATATTCTGTAAGAGATTTCACTAATTATTTGAAAACCTTTCCAGTTTTAGTTCTAAAAACAAAACCTTGCCCGTCTGCTGACTTTACGATAGAATAGAGATGAATCTACAGGAAAAGAGAAATGACATGATTACTAAAGAATTTGATACCATCGCTGCCATCTCGACTCCTCTCGGTGAGGGGGCGATAGGGATCGTCCGCTTGAGCGGGACAGACAGCTTTGCCATTGCGCAAAAGATCTTTAAAGGAAAAGATTTGAGCAGCGTTGCTAGCCACACGCTCAACTACGGTCATATCGTAGATCCTGATAAGGACGAGATTCTCGACGAAGTCATGGTTGGAGCCATGCGCTCGCCGAAGACCTTCACCCGTGAGGACATCATCGAGATCAATACCCACGGAGGGATTGCAGTGACCAACGAAATCCTACAATTAGTCATCCGTGAAGGCGCTCGATTAGCTGAGCCTGGTGAGTTTACCAAGCGGGCCTTTCTGAACGGTCGGGTCGATTTAACCCAGGCCGAAGCCGTCATGGACATTATTCGCGCCAAGACCGACAAGGCTATGAACATCGCCGTTAAGCAACTAGATGGTTCCCTCTCCGACCTCATCAACAACACGCGTCAAGAGATCCTCAATACCCTGGCCCAGGTCGAAGTCAATATCGACTATCCTGAGTACGATGATGTCGAAGAAGCAACCACTGAGATCATCCGTGAAAAGACCAGTGAATTTGAAGCCCTCTTGACCAACCTCCTCAAGACTGCCCGTCGCGGTAAGATCTTGCGTGAAGGGATCTCTACTGCTATCATCGGTCGACCAAACGTCGGCAAGTCCAGCCTCCTCAATAATCTTCTTCGCGAAGAAAAAGCTATCGTGACCGATATCGAAGGAACAACCCGTGACGTTATCGAAGAATACGTCAACATCAACGGTGTTCCCCTCAAACTAGTCGATACGGCCGGAATCCGTGAGACCGAAGACATCGTTGAGCAAATTGGTGTCGAACGGTCGAAAAAAGCCCTCAAGGAAGCTGATTTGGTCCTCCTCGTCCTCAATGCTAGCGAACCCTTGACCGACCAAGATCGCCAACTCCTTGAAATCTCTCAAGATAGCAACCGCATCATTCTCCTCAATAAGGTCGATCTCCCAGAGAAGATCGAAATCGACCAACTGCCGGAAGATCATATCAAGATTTCCGTTCTGAAAAACCAAAACATCGATCAAATTGAAGACCGGATCAACGCCCTCTTCTTCGAAAATGCTGGGCTGGTTGAGCAAGATGCGACTTATCTTTCTAATGCTCGTCACATCTCTCTCATCGAGAAAGCTGTTGAAAGCCTGCAAGCGGTCAACGAAGGCTTGGCCCTCGGTATGCCGGTAGACCTGCTTCAAGTCGACCTCACCCGCACCTGGGAAATCCTCGGAGAAATCACAGGGGATGCTGCTCCAGATGAGCTCATCACCCAACTCTTCAGCCAGTTCTGTCTTGGAAAATAACAAAAAATGCGTATGTGTGCAAACATACGCATTTTTTTGTTTTATTTTGCTTGTTCTAATCGCTCGACGGTCTGATACGCTTGGTAGATCAGGAAGAGCCCAGTAGCATTCAAGACTGGAATCGCAATCGGCAACTCGGTCACGACTTGTGAGAAAGGTGAATTGCCAACAAAATGAAGTCCAAACCCAGCTACTAAGTATCCCCAGCCTGCTAGACGTAGATCCTTGCGTCCTCTGCTTGCTTGGACAATTAGGAAGAGCCCTAGCATAACAAGACCTGTGTAGACCCAGTGAGACATGGGCGCATTGGCCACACGACCAAGAATACCTGACACCGTGTAAGAGAAACCTCCCGGCAGATCCTGACGGATATAGGCAAAGTCCTCCACGATCTGGAAACCAAGACCAGAGGCAATCGCCAAGAGGAAAATCGACTTGATGCGACGGACGCTAAACAAATAGAGGACAAAGAAGATAGGGATCAACTTAAAGGGTTCCTCAAAGAGTGGCGCAGCGATGGCACTCTCGTACTGGTTCCAAAAGTCGCTATTTGGAGCGATCGCTTGAATCATGTCATGGAAATAGGTATTGGCAAAGCTAGACAACCAACCGGCAACAAAACCTCCACCTAGTAGAGAAAAGAGCACCGGTACCCATGACAACTTCCACTTCTTAGCAAAATGAAAGAGAGCCCAAACAGCAGGAAGTGCATAAACCAAAAGGATGAGGGTAGAAAGTCCCACAATCCCGTACTGACTACCAGACATCCAGCCTTCTGTCAGTGACTGGGTCTCATAGGCTAGGCCGATCGCTAGCAAGAGTAAATAGAGAAACAAAATCGATTTGCGTTTCATAAAAGACCTTTCTAAAGTGAAATGAAAAAGGCTGGAAGTCCAGTCTTTTCCGAGTACTATCATTGTAACAGGATCAGCTTAAAAAAACAATAAACTGAGCTCTCAAATCCAGTTCCTACTTCAATACAGCTAGGATCTGACGAATCATGTCTGGATCCCCGTCTGGCAATGTCACCGTTTCAGCGTGGTCTAAGATCCCTTGGGTAAATTGCGTCATAAACTCCTCACTATTGAGTTCATCCGCAGACTGTTGCCAGTGGCTCGGTACAGGATAGATTGTCACCGTCCCATCACCGTTGGATGCATAAGTGACATGACCTTCTGCGGAAATTGGTGTAAACAACTGACGAACATCTTTAGGATAGCCAACTCCTAGCCCACCAAAGTAAATTTTGGTACCAGCAATCTTTTCATTAATACTCAATTCTGTCGGTACAGACTTGATCACATAAGCCCAAACACGCGCAGCTTCGACCTGGGCATCGGTGTAGCCTGGATAATCATTCTGATCCGCCTTCTTCGAAGACTTAACCTCGCTATCCGGGCGAGTATTCCACTTCTTGGCCTTACTCGTCTTAGACGTACTACTGCTATCGTCTTTATCTACTTGCTCCCGATCTTTCGGCTGCTCTTTCTTGCGATAGTAGAAATTGTCATCATCGCCATATGCCGGTGACTGACCAGCCCAGATCCGGTCCTTGGACTTATCCGAAGCATCGTCTTTGCCCGCTTTCTGACCTTTTGGAAGGAGCAAGAGACCGTAGCCTCCAACACCCGACTTGGCACTAACCGTCATCTCAGCGATCTGGTCCTTCTGCTTAAAGCTCGATGCATCAAGCTCAACATCCTCGCTGACCAAACCCTTGTCATCAAAGACCAGCTCATTGCCACGACCATCGATCCAAGTCCCCTTGATACTCAAGTAGTCCTTAGCCTTGATGGCTTTTAAGTCCATACCAGACTGTTTCTTTTCTGAAGTGCTGGTCTGCTTGGTATCCGAACTCTTAGGCGACACCGTCCTCTGAGGACGACCACACGAAGCCAAGACCAAAGCAGAAAGCACAATTACCAAACCTTTTTTCATATCAATCTCCCTTCACATACCTACTATTTTAGAAAAATAAGAAAGGTGAGTCAAAGAAAAAGCGGAAATCTATAGAGCTGATCTGTAATATCAAATTTTTTTTACTAATGAATTTCACTACACGTTCCAGTGAAGGAAGCGACGACTTATTACGGAATATCCCTTATAATAGTCTAATTTCAATCCACGCTCCCGCGAGGGGAGCGACCACAGCGTTCTTTGCACTTGTTAAGCTAGGATTATTTCAATCCACGCTCCCGCGAAGGGAGCGACACAACGAGCATAAGGTTGGCGATATCTGGTTTGAATTTCAATCCACGCTCCCGCGAAGGGAGCGACGTGATGGCCTTGTTTCCTCCTTGCCTGCTCTTATTTCAATCCACGCTCCCGCGAAGGGAGCGACGTTCCCACTTTCAGCGGACGAAATCGCAATGTTATTTCAATCCACGCTCCCGCGAAGGGAGCGACCAGGCGTTTGGTGCTGACATTTTGACGTTTTAAAATTTCAATCCATGCTCCCGCGAGGGGAGCGACAAAGTCAACAGTTACTTTGAATCTTGCTTCAACAAATTTCAATCCACGCTCCCGCGAGGGGAGCGACCTCCTGCATTTCATGACTACGCTGAAGGCCCACAGATTTCAATCCACGCTCCCGCGAGGGGAGCGACTGAAACGTGAGGGCGAATGATGTCGCTAGTAGATATTTCAATCCACGCTCCCGCGAGGGGAGCGACGGAAGTCACAAAGAAGATGGTCGAAAATATGGAAATTTCAATCCACGCTCCCGCGAGGGGAGCGACTTTAAAACCGGAACCAGAGCGCCCAGCTAAATCAATTTCAATCCACGCTCCCGCGAGGGGAGCGACGAGCTGACAGCTTTAAAGGCTACCGCACCGACTGAATTTCAATCCACGCTCCCGCGAGGGGAGCGACTCCCTCTTTAAGATCGTCAAACTCTCCGTTATTGATTTCAATCCACGCTCCCGCGAGGGGAGCGACGCTTGCCATCAGCAAGTCAGCAGACAACGAAGCTAATTTCAATCCACGCTCCCGCGAGGGGAGCGACAATATCTAAGGCGGAATGACTTCTCCCAAGAATATATTTCAATCCACGCTCCCGCGAGGGGAGCGACGTCCACTTGCTTTACCAATCATCAAATACAGTAGATTTCAATCCACGCTCCCGCGAGGGGAGCGACTCTAGTCAAAAAATTATCAACGAGAGCAACTACATATTTCAATCCACGCTCCCGCGAGGGGAGCGACACCAAAAGATGGGGAAACAGGTGTAATTTTTATTGTATTTCAATCCACGCTCCCGCGAGGGGAGCGACCGTCTAGCTCGATCAATTTTTCTGTCTTGTCTATTATTTCAATCCACGCTCCCGCGAGGGGAGCGACAAGAACTCCGTCCCCAAATTTGTAGCTAGTCAATATTTCAATCCACGCTCCCGCGAGGGGAGCGACGCGCTGAACAAGTGATAGGCAAGGACGAGCTGATCTCATTTCAATCCACGCTCCCGCGAGGGGAGCGACAGCGTTTGTGTTGCGATCTGTTTGGATAGATTTAATTTCAATCCACGCTCCCGCGAGGGGAGCGACTATCTACAACCTTAAAATGCGAGTATCAAGGCTTATTTCAATCCACGCCCCCGTGAAGGGAGCGACCGACGGTTTTTCCCGTTCCAGTCGGGAGGACTAATTTCAATCCACGCCCCCGTGAAGGGAGCGACTTGCTTGTTTAGAGGATGGTTTTTAAAATAGTCGTTATTTCAATCCACGCCCCCGTGAAGGGAGCGACACGGGTGCTTGCTGTTTCACTGCCTACCATTTCAGATTTCAATCCACGCCCCCGTGAAGGGAGCGACTTGAGCCAGTCTTTTGGCCTTTGATCTAATTTCTATTTCAATCCACGCCCCCGTGAAGGGAGCGACAGGTCTTGCAGCAATAATGATCAAGTTATCTTCATATTTCAATCCACGCCCCCGTGAAGGGAGCGACTCAATGATATTTTCGAGTGTTCTCTTATCATAATATTTCAATCCACGCCCCCGTGAAGGGAGCGACACCAGTGGCAATATTTTCACTAGAAATGGGAGCAATTTCAATCCACGCCCCCGTGAAGGGAGCGACCCATCTTGACCTCGATGCCATTGTATTGAGCTTTATTTCAATCCACGCCCCCGTGAAGGGAGCGACCTTCTCTGCAGAACGTATTAAAGGTGGAAGACTTATTTCAATCCACGCCCCCGTGAAGGGAGCGACATTCAAAATAAAAATAATTAAGAGGTAACTACTATATTTCAATCCACGCCCCCGTGAAGGGAGCGACGGCTCACCTTTACGTTTTTGCCCGATAGCACCAAAATTTCAATCCACGCCCCCGTGAAGGGAGCGACATTTCAAACTTATCTGGGAATTGACCCAGCAACGGATTTCAATCCACGCCCCCGTGAAGGGAGCGACAACGTGTCGGACAACATTTTCTTTCAAGTCAAAATTTCAATCCACGCCCCCGTGAAGGGAGCGACATAGCTTCAACATAAAAGCCTGTACATTCAAATATTTCAATCCACGCCCCCGTGAAGGGAGCGACACGATACCGAAAGAATTAGTGGAAGAACTCTTTATTTCAATCCACGCCCCCGTGAAGGGAGCGACATTGTCACCAGCCAACACAAGGGCTTTGATAAAATTTCAATCCACGCCCCCGTGAAGGGAGCGACTTTCTGATGATCTATTGTGGGTAAAAGTCTACCAATTTCAATCCACGCCCCCGTGAAGGGAGCGACTTGGTTAGGACCATGTGTACCTATTGTAACTTTAATTTCAATCCACGCCCCCGTGAAGGGAGCGACTTTCTAACTCTTTAATTCGTCTTGCTTTTTTAAAATTTCAATCCACGCCCCCGTGAAGGGAGCGACAGACCAACTTTGACTTTGATGTATACAATCCTGAATTTCAATCCACGCCCCCGTGAAGGGAGCGACTGGTTCATTCGTAAAAGAGGAGGATTTGCCACATATTTCAATCCACGCCCCCGTGAAGGGAGCGACGAAGATAGTGACGGATATACCATGCGGACAATTATTTCAATCCACGCCCCCGTGAAGGGAGCGACCAATTCAAGGAGTTCTCCTTGAAAATTTGCAAAATTTCAATCCACGCCCCCGTGAAGGGAGCGACAGGATATAAATTGACATACCAATCACTAACGATATTTCAATCCACGCCCCCGTGAAGGGAGCGACGGAGGCTTACATGGTTCTAGAATTATTTGGAACTATTTCAATCCACGCCCCCGTGAAGGGAGCGACAATGACTGAACTCGGTCAGAAATTTACTGACCTTATTTCAATCCACGCCCCCGTGAAGGGAGCGACGTCAAACCAGCACGCATTACTTTTGATCCTCTTGATTTCAATCCACGCCCCCGTGAAGGGAGCGACAGATCCTAGCGGTTGGGGAGTTCAGGATAAAGTATTTCAATCCACGCCCCCGTGAAGGGAGCGACATTGGGTATAGTGAGGCAGGATCAATTTCATTCAAATTTCAATCCACGCCCCCGTGAAGGGAGCGACATATTGTACCGATTTCAGCATTTAGAGCATACGGATTTCAATCCACGCCCCCGTGAAGGGAGCGACTCAACATCATTCTCATACGTTGGATAGATACGCATATTTCAATCCACGCCCCCGTGAAGGGAGCGACATACGAATGACGGTAAAACGTACATTATCCCAATATTTCAATCCACGCCCCCGTGAAGGGAGCGACAAGAATTGGGCAAGGATAATAATAAAAAAATAGATATTTCAATCCACGCCCCCGTGAAGGGAGCGACTATCTTCGCCAAAAGCGAAATCTTCCGTGATTGTATTTCAATCCACGCCCCCGTGAAGGGAGCGACCAGACCATAAGTGTCAAACGATTGTTCGTTCTTATTATTTCAATCCACGCCCCCGTGAAGGGAGCGACGTGTAGAAGGCTCTATTTTGGATATCTATGGCGGTATTTCAATCCACGCCCCCGTGAAGGGAGCGACACCGCACTAGACGGCATTTCTTTAGCCATCTCACATTTCAATCCACGCCCCCGTGAAGGGAGCGACGCTTGTGGAAGAATACTATGAGGAGGAAGAAGATATTTCAATCCACGCCCCCGTGAAGGGAGCGACTTATTGTGGAGGTTTCTGCTTTATAAGCGATGAGATTTCAATCCACGCCCCCGTGAAGGGAGCGACTTGCCATTCGTTACTCCTTGATTTCGTACCCACTAGTCAATTTCAATCCACGCCCCCGTGAAGGGAGCGACAGCTCCCAGCGGGGTACGATCCCGCGAATAGGTAAATTTCAATCCACGCCCCCGTGAAGGGAGCGACCTGCAAAGGATAAAATACAGGGGCTTGAATGAATATTTCAATCCACGCCCCCGTGAAGGGAGCGACCTTGCCCTCTTTGGTATTTCGTACCATCGTCCGATTTCAATCCACGCCCCCGTGAAGGGAGCGACCGTTTTTGCTTGCGTTCTGCTCCGCCTGTGAGACATTTCAATCCACGCCCCCGTGAAGGGAGCGACTCTGACCTCGATTTCTTCGCCGTTAACTTCGATATTTCAATCCACGCCCCCGTGAAGGGAGCGACTCTTCACGATCCGGACAACTTTCCCAGTTACCGAATTTCAATCCACGCCCCCGTGAAGGGAGCGACATACGGTCAACTGATTCGAAGCTGGTTCTATCCACATTTCAATCCACGCCCCCGTGAAGGGAGCGACGGTAAAGCTGTTCTTAACCCCACCAAGTCTTTGTTATTTCAATCCACGCCCCCGTGAAGGGAGCGACTTGGTGTCTTGCGTGAAATTTGGAAAAAGCTAAAATTTCAATCCACGCCCCCGTGAAGGGAGCGACCCCCTGTACTATCAAAACCGCCCTGATTAGAAGCAATTTCAATCCACGCCCCCGTGAAGGGAGCGACTCTTTTGCAACAAAGGTTATATCATCACTATTGAATTTCAATCCACGCCCCCGTGAAGGGAGCGACTAAATGATCTACTAATTTCTCTATTGCTAAGCGTATTTCAATCCACGCCCCCGTGAAGGGAGCGACTGATCTTCCACCGACAAATTAATGTCCAGGGCTAATTTCAATCCACGCCCCCGTGAAGGGAGCGACCGAGAAAGAAAGACTGGCAAACAGATTTCCCGTAATTTCAATCCACGCCCCCGTGAAGGGAGCGACTTTACTTCACTTTGGAAAGAAAGTGGTTATACCAATTTCAATCCACGCCCCCGTGAAGGGAGCGACCCCACTTACTCTGATAGTATTTCAAATTCTTCTATTTCAATCCACGCCCCCGTGAAGGGAGCGACATAAACTCATCAAACTTGATCCATCGTTCGTTAAATTTCAATCCACGCCCCCGTGAAGGGAGCGACGGGATTGAGTACACCTTAACGGTATCTACACCAGTATTTCAATCCACGCCCCCGTGAAGGGAGCGACGCTATTGCAACGTTGAGCTTGATTCGTCATTCAGATTTCAATCCACGCCCCCGTGAAGGGAGCGACTGAGGGTCTATCTAATAAGATAGATACTCTCGAATTTCAATCCACGCCCCCGTGAAGGGAGCGACTCGTGAGTTAGGTTTTGACAGTACAAGCGAGTTTATTTCAATCCACGCCCCCGTGAAGGGAGCGACAGCGCATAGTTGCACCGTTTATGGCTAAAATTGATTAATACAAGGGAATTATTATTCCCTAAAATTCAATTTTGCCATTAATTTTTCTAATTTTTTGCGCGAAACCCCTGCTATTTTATGAGCAACTTCGATTCGCACTCCTCGTTTTAAAGTATTAATACTCCTATATCAGGATCATAACTTGTATCTCGTCCAATAGCCTCCACTCGATTTTGCCAATTTTTCCCAAGAAAATAAAATCGAATACTGTCAGAATCAGGGTCAATAATATCTAGTAACTTAGACTTTATTTCCACAAATTCTGCGGGAGCTACTGAACATTCAAATACTGAATTTTGAACACGTTGGCCGTAATCAACGCACAGTTTTGCAACATGGCGCAGACGCTTCCTTCCTTTTGCTGTTTCAGTATTGACATCATATGTCACCAGTACCATCATATATAAACTCCTATATCATAAATGGTGGATATGACTCTAATTCCCCACGAATAGCTTTTGCTAATAATTGGGCTTGAACATAAGGTAAGAGCATCATTTTCACCTTTTCTTTAGTATATGGATGTTCAACTTCTATATGTTTTCTTTTCTGCCAGAGTTCTAGAAATGTTGCACGTCCTTTTTCTGATAGAAAAACACTGCCGTTTTCTTTAAATTCAAAGTCTTTTTTCGATATTTGACCTTTATTTATCAGAGAAAAAACAAATCTATCTACAATAAAGGCACGAAACTCCTCTACTAAATCTAAAGCTAAACTAGCACGACCCGGTCTATCAGTATGAAAGAAACCAACATAACTATCTAGCCCAACTGCTTCCAACGCAGACTGACATTCGTAGGTTAATAAACTATACCCAAATGATAATAAAGCATTCACACAATCTAACGGAGGCCGTCTAGTACGACCGTTAAACTGGAACGTCTCTTTATCATTTAGGATAAAATCATTAAAAATTCTAAAATATTGGTTTGCAGCTTGTCCTTCAATTCCCAGAAGAGAATTTTTATCCTCAACTGACTGAACCTGTTCCAACGCCCAAGTCAACTCTGTGTTTACTTCTTCGAAGAGATGAGTATCGATTCGATCTCTATGATCTCGCTTAAAACGGAGAAGATATTTCCTGGAATTAGAAATTTTTGCAAGAATAAATCTTTGAGCATATTCTAATGACAGTTCAGCATCTGCTAAACGATATTGTTGCCTTCTAAGTAGAACATTCCCATTTGTTGCTCCAACAAATCGACCGCAAAAACGCCCCTGAGGAGTATGAAAAGATAAATTAATCTGATTTTCAGCGCACAACTCAATTAAAGATGGAGATGCTCCCAAGTAAGAAAAACATACAATACCATCAATAATTCTATACGGGAAACGACTGATGACTTTTCCTTCTTGTTTTATGACGATATTATCTCTTTCTCTAGTCAAATAAAAGTTATCTTGCGTTAAATATAATGTATTAAGAAGCTTTTTCATAAGCCATCCTCACTTTTTAGAGCATGGAAAATATAATTATCGATATTGCGATTCTTCTTGCTTAAGCGTGGCATGCAAATATCAACCAAAGAACACAATTGACAATTTTTAAAATACTCAGCTTTCGGAACTACTTTTTGCTCATAATACTCGTGCATTTGAGACGCTAAAGAAACCACTTCTTTTCGTAATTCAGGAGTAATTTCTATTCGTTTCTTTTGATTTACACGATGATAATAAAGATAGCTGTACTCGATTTTACACTCAAGAGTCTCTTCTAGACAAATAGCTTGTGCAACTAATTGAACTATATCGTAGATATCTTTTTTATCTTTTCCTCGCTTATATTCCACGATAATTGGTAGCCACTTGCCACTTCTCCCCTTAAGCTCAATTCCTCTTTCATCTTTATGAAACTCAACAACATCTAATATCCCATAGAGCCCTAGCTCTTTTGAGGATACATGCATTGCCCGTGAGATAATAACATCATTGCGTTTCTCTTTTATATAAGGATCGTCCGCTTTTTTGTGTAAAATCTGTCCATGTGCTGTCGCTTCATTATCAGACCATTGTTGTTCAATATGGATTAGACTCCATTGCCGTTTACAAAATTGGAAATGTTGGATGCCAGATAACATCAAATAGTCATTTTCCGCGTAGACCATGTTATAGTCCTTCTAGAATATCAACTTTCAATCCTTTATTTTCATATTCTGCTAACTTCTCTTGATTAAGATGAATACCATAATCTTCATAAGTATTCTTTTCTTGGTTTTCTTTGTCAAATTCAAACAAGTCAAAAACACGCGCACTAGAAATATTTCCTAACTTATTGGAATGAGTAAACCAGAAGACTTCCCTTACACGCATTGATCCTTCAGGACGTGCAGAAGAGGCATCATTTTCGAAAAGACTTACTAGCGCTTGCTTAATCACCTTTACGTCTTCCGCAGAAAATCCAGTTTTTTCAGCAAAATTTGGATTAATAGATCCCTTCAACAAATAAACTCCGTAATCAACAAAGTATTTCATTCCCATAGTGTCAGACGAACGTCCACTTTCATTTTTAGCTTCCATCCCATTTGTACTTCTTGTAATCTGTAAACTAGAGATTACGATTGGTTCCAATGATTTAGCCATATTTATAGAAACTGGTCCACGAACACCAATTGATTTTTTTAGATATGTAAAAACTTGACCAAATGAACGAACATCTAACCACAATTTATTAGCTTTTTCTTCAATATCTTCATCAGAATCTTTTGCATTAAATTGATTAGAAAAACGTTTTTCAAGTGAACGAAACTCATCTTCAATACGGTCTCCAGCTTGAACAAAAGTTGGATGACCAAAGTCTTGCATACGATTTCTAATTTTACGCTTAATCGCCACATCAGAAATTAAGCCATGTCCCTTAGCATCTGTTCTTGGCATATTACCCGATAATGGGTCTCCGTTAGCATTTGCTTCGCGTACCTCAATTGTTACCATAAAGTCAATTTTATTTTCTAACATAAGCTAGTTCTCACTTTCCTTTTTTTCTTTTTTAGTATAAAAATATTGTTTTTCACTATAATAACCAAAAATAAATTGATAATCTAGAGGATCATTTATATCTTTATTCGTCATTAACGGACTTAATAAAGCAATTATTTCTTGGCGCTCTTTCTCCAATTTATTATAGATTCCTCCAGATTTTAATTTGACTGTTTCTTCATAAGGTTTAATTTTATTTGCGAGGTTCATCATCAACTTAGCTGGCTGACTTGTATAGGCATTCCAATACCTTTCGGCATTTGTTATCCTATCTTGATTACCACCTTCTATTCGATATCTCTGAGCTTCCATTAACTCAAAAATAGCTAGTAATCGTCCAAATAGATAAGAACGATTAGTGTTTTCATGGTCTACCATTGGATTAAACTCCCTTCCATATTGTTTATGTAGAACTGCTAAACTTACTTGTTGCAATGAATCCCAACATTTAGGATAATTTTGCCGATGTTTAATATTAGCTTCTAGTTTTTTAACGATCGTATTTGGAATGGCTTTTCCATCAATCAATGCTGTCACTAATTGCTGATATTGATCACTTCGAAAACTATCATTGTCTAATTCTAGATAACGTCCTCTATCTACACCATAGGCTGCATTAATAATCTCGTTGAAATTCGGTGTTTTTTGTTTATAAATTCTTGATTTTGTTTTTGCTTCCCAAGAATAGGTATCCTGCCAATCCTCCAGATTTTTTAATAACTGAGAAACTTGAAGTTGACGGAAATATTTTAAAGCGATACGTCCATCATTTGTCTTATTGAGAATTCCTACACAATAAGTAGCATCATTTCCAAATAATTTTTGTCCCTTAATAAATGAAGATCCAATCTCTTGATTTACTGCGTTTGGTCTAATATATTGATGACTTTCTTCAATGTCATCTTCTTCATCTTCAAATAGGCTATCAAACTCCGGTTTCACAATATCTAATTGACTTCTATTTGCCAAATCATCACTAAACCAGTTAATAAGATACTGTGATGATCCTAACCAAGTACTACTGTTACTATTTTCAAGTAAATACTTAATCATCAAATGGATTTTTTCAGAAGTTTCGTAACCAACTCTTATAATATTATTCGACGATTCTTTCGTAGGAAATCTATCACCGATAAAAGCAATTTCACTATTCTGTGAAATAAGTTTAGCGTTTTTAAACACCCCCTTTGGACTTCGATGATTTTTAATAATCCTTTCTTCTTTCCCACTAATATTGCATATTCCTTTATCAACTGAATTATAATTTTGAACTAGATTAATAAAATCAAGGTGCAACTCTTTAAAATTTGAGACTGATATATTTTTAAAACCATCAAATTTTACAATTGTAAAGGATAATTTTATATCTTTTAAAGATATCTTTTTATTTTTTTCACCGAAAGTAACTGAACCCTCTTGAATTTTTCCATTTTTATCAATATATTCATCCTCAAGTTGATAATCTGTACCAAATGTACTTGTTAATACTAAGTCGACTGATTTCGGTTTCTCCACAAAATCTCTGATTATTTGTAAAAATTGTTTTACATTTTCATTTTCGGTTTGACTAATCCAATAATCCAGATTTTCTAAATATTTCTTTTGCTTTTCTTTCCTTAAGTTAGAGGACATCACATAGTACCAACTATCAACAATTGGATGTGGAGCTATTTTTGTACTTGTCCTATTACTAGATTCATAGGTTACAGGAAAAATAACATTTTCACCCACATCAATTTTTCTCGACTTATAAAAATTACCTTCCTTATCAAATAATATTTCAATATAGAAGTCATTATTTTTAATTATTTTATTATCATGATAAATAGGTAACAATACAGGATCATTTTCACCTGTTTGTTGATCTACTAATCCAATCTCCTCTGCTTTTTCATATGCTTTTAATAGAGAAGTAAAAAAATCCATTAGCTTTCTCCTTTCCCCATCTCTTCATATTCGTTATACTCATCATCAACTGATTTAATTTGACTAGGTATCTTAAAATCATAGCTGGACAATGTATTAACTATTTCACATTCCTTCTGTGACTTAAACTTAATAATGCCATCCTCCATAACTGTTTTTGCGAAATAAGATTTCAATGGTGTTTTTTTATCTGTTGGGTAGGCAAAGGAATGAAACATAATTCCTAAATCGATGGAGACTCCATCATAATAGGATTGGCAGTTCTCATATTCTTCTTGACTAATGTCATCCACCAAGGCAAAGCACTCCCTTGTTCCAAGGAAAACATCCCGTCTTCCACCTTTTCGAATAGACCGCTCCATAATCGCTTCGTGTTTATTTGCCTGTCTATCCTGTATCAAATCTTCACGATTCTCATTCCAAACAAAATGAAACTTTACAAGATACTCTACATCACTCAAGTAAGAAACATAGCTCAGGTCAGCACTGTAATCGTGTAACAAAGCACGAACACCGTGCAACTCTGTTTGTATTTGATTAACGACCTTAACTTCAGTTATAACATTTGTAAATGTAGGTTTATGATAAATCCCGTCAACTATTCCTTGTAAAGCCTGCCGAGTCGGAACCGAATACGACGATCTTTCACTCCCACCTTTAGTTGCTGGATTCGTAAATAATGCCCTATCGCCACGAATTCTAGCATAGAAATTTCTTGATCTATACAAGGTAAAAACCTCCTTCTGTTCTTTTATATTGCTATTTTTAATCTTGCTATAGAAAAAATACTTAACTTGTTTACATAATAAAGTTTAGCATCTCTATGGTAATTCCTTTCTTTTCATGATAATACCCATCTGATAACACTAGTACATTTCCATTGAGATACGATTTTGTTGCTTCTAAAATAGGATCATGCTCTCGCACATTTACAGTATAAGATTGCAATTCCTTTAAGAGCCTTTTTATAATCTGATATTCTCCTTCTGATGGATAATTAGACTCACACAGCTCTTCCAACCGGGATAACTTTTCTATTCCAGCTCCGTATGGAACTAAAACTCCTATTGTCTCATTATTGATCAAGTTCATTTTTTTTCCAGCTGTTTTAAAAGCTTGCTTCATTCTTCCTATAAAGTTAGGTCTTAATTGGAACTTATTTTTACTTAAATAATCAAAAACTGACTCTTCAGGCGATGATAAAGAATAATCCATTGAAGATTTATTATTTGTATAATAAGATTCAAAGAATTCACTATTTAAACGAGAGGTATCAATTGGAGAAGAATTCTTATCTAAAATGTCCTCTGTTGCTTTTTTCTTATTTTTTACCTCTTTAAGTCGTGAGATATCCTCTTCCTCATTCATAAGGTTCACTAATGTAACTTGTCCTTTTTGACGCTTCCCTTCACGGTTACAACGTCCACTAGCCTGAACAATTGAATCGATTCCAGCATAAGAACGAATGACTTGATTAAAATCAACATCCACTCCTGCTTCAATTAATTGCGTACTAATACAAATAATTGGTACTCCATTTTTTAAATGTTGCTTTATTTCTGATATCATATCAAATCTATGCTGAGCACACATATTTGTTGATAATTGATAGAGAGGACGATCTGTCAATCCTTCAAGCATCATATAGAATTTATCAACTGTTTTTTTGGTGTTAAAAATTGCAAGTATGGACTCACTATTTTCTAAAACAAAGTCAACTAATTCTGAAAGTCTTGTATTTTGATTCTCTTCTTTAAATTTTCTAAGCTCTGTTCTTGCAAACACTTCCATTTCATCATGGCTTAACTCAACTATATCAGGACATTCATTATTCTTCCCACCATAATCTAGACGATGAGTTATTGCGGTTGAATCATAGGCAGGCTGAGTTGCAGTACAAAGGATTATCGACGTGTTCATGACTTTATTTAAGAAGTTCATTGTTAAATTAAACAAAGTTGTGACTTCAATAGGTAAGGATTGGACTTCATCTAAGATTAAAACACTATTCGCTAAATTTGAAAAACGTCTAATATTAGATGATTTTGTCTTAAATAACGTTTGAAAAAATTGAACCATAGACGTGAGAATAATTTGACTATCCCAACTATCAATTAAATAATCTAACATCAATGTGTTTTTATCATCATTATCATCATTTTGATGAATTACATTTGAATGATGTTCTAATACCCCAGCATCACCTGTTATTTTTTTTATCTCAGAAGCATTCTGCTCTAAGACTGATAAAAAGGGAGTAATGTAAAAGAATCTTGATTTTTTCTGCTTTACAAGCTGATGGAAAGCATATCGCATACTGAGGTTTGTTTTACCTGCTCCAGTTGGTAAATCTAATCGATAGATTCCAGCTGAATCGTTTTCTCCTCTTTCCTTTACTCTCTCACTAATTTGTAAACGAATTTCATTTAGCCGTGTCGTAGGTTTGCCAAAACCTCTATACTTTTCTTCGATAGCATTTAAATAGGACTGATTTAATTCTTCCCTTTCTTCAGATTTTAAAGGTTGAACAATTACACCGTAAGCATTAATAGTGTCTAATATATCTGCATTTTTTAGTAAGGATAAATAAAGCCTAATAAAACAGCTTGAATAAAAATCTTTCTCACTTTCATCACTCCACTTTAGATTAGACCAAGCTTTTTGATAATTCTCAAATGACTTTTTAATTAAATCATCTAAGGAACTATACCCATAATAAGGTAATCGACTTTCTAATTTTTGTGCAAATGGGACAATATCTTCTTGATAATGACTTGGTTCAGTTCCCTCCATTATTCGGTACCGTAGCCTGTTGTATGTATATTGAGAGGCATTTATTGTTTCATCTTGGAGTAAAATATCATACATCCCATGATGTGATGATATAACGTAAGCACATATTTCTTGAAAAAACTCTCTATCTTTTTTCTCTACATTTAAACTTTTCAAACAGATTTGTATCTTTTGTAAAAGATACCTTGCTCCAGCCGAGGAGTGATCAACATGCTTATTAGGATGCAATAAGAGTTTATCTTGAAACTCTTGATTAGCTTTTCCTAAATCATGATACAAGCCCAATAAAAATAAAATGTCTCCTTGATCAATAACGTTCGCGTCTTCTCGTGCCTTAGTCGCAACATTAAAAGAATGATCTTGAAGGGATTGAACATTCCCATTATTATCCTTATGAGCTAAAATCATAACAAACCTCGCAAAATTCTAGATGTTATAATATTAACTACATTTTACTCCTTCCCTCCTAAAAAATCAATTCATTACATGGAGATATTCCATCTATTTTTAACTTGAAATTTACAAAGGAACTCGCATGCAAGAGCTCCTTTAGAAGGTGGATAAACTCCTTTTTTGTATAACATTCCTCATTTATTTTCTGTAGAGACTTTCCGCTGTGAAAAAAGCGCCTGAAACTCAATTGTTTCAGGCGCTCGGAATTCTTGAGACCTTAGGCTCAAGAATTAGTCATGGAACTTCGTAGAAGTTCGCTGACGTCCGTCCTCACCTAAGGAAAGTCTCGAAAGAGGAATTTCTATTCAATTAGAAAATCCCTCATCTTCATAAATTTATGTCCCCTGCCGGAATCGAACCAGCAACTACTCCTTAGGAGGGAGTTGTTATATCCATTGAACTAAGGGGACCGATAAAAAAAGAAGCGAGATCACTCCCGCCTCCTTGTTCGTCTTAACGACGGATTTCTTTAATACGAGCTGCTTTACCTTGCAATGCACGAAGGTAGTACAATTTCGCACGACGTACTTTACCGTAACGTACAACTTCAATCTTTTCTACACGTGGAGTGTGTACTGGGAATGTACGTTCAACACCGACACCGTTAGAGATTTTACGAACAGTGTACATTTCAGTGTGTCCTTGACCTTTACGAGCGATAACAACGCCTTCAAAGATCTGGATACGTTCACGAGATCCTTCGACAACTTTCGCGTGTACACGAACAGTGTCACCAGGACGGAATGCAGGGATATCAGTACGAAGTTGACCTTCAGTCAAGCTTTGGATTAATGGATTCATTTTATTCTCCTATCTTCGTCAATCTTGAGGGACCTCCCTCAGCGGATAAACTGTATTTTTGTGCTTCCATTACGCACAGAAACTATCATATCAGATAATTTCAGGTTTGTAAAGCTCTTTTCTCTACTTTTTCGCAACTTTTTGACCGGAATAAATGCTCCAATCTTTTGGTAGGCAATAGGCGATGGCACAAGCAATGACAAAGAATGGCAGATTGGCATAGCCAAAGACTTCTCCTCCGATCAAGATCGGAGCGAGCAAGGTCGTTGTCGCACTGCCAAAGACACTGGCATAACCAATAGCGGCCACGACTAAGACTGGTAAGCCCAGCATAGGAGCGAGAAAGACTCCAAGCGTAGCTCCGATCGCAAAGAGCGGTGTCACTTCTCCCCCTTGGTATCCAGCTGAGATGGTCACCACGGTAAAGAGGAGCTTCAAGATCCAGTCATAACTATGGGCACTCCCCTGATGAAAAGCTACATCAATCAGATTGGTTCCAAGTCCACTATAAGTGCCGACCTTGGTCAGCTGGAGGGTCAAGAGGACCAAGCTGAGTCCAGCCCCTATAAGGGCTATCCGGGTATAAGGATTAGGCAAGACTTGAGCGACTGTTTTCTTCAACCAGGAAAGGCTAACTGCAAAGAGTTTCCCAGCAAGGCCAAAAGCCAGGCCAAGAAAGGCAACTTTGATCAAGGTCTCTGGTGTCCAGCTCAGTGTTTCTCTTAGTGGCACAGCAAATTTCTCTAAGCCAAGGGCATGAGAGGTAAAGCTAGCCACGATTGAGGCGATAAGGGCAGGATAGAGGGCCATCAACTGCAACTCCCCAACCGTCAGGACCTCAAGAGCAAAGAAGGTTGCTGCGAGCGGCGTCTGAAAGAGCCCCGCAAAACCGGCTGCCATCCCAGTCATGAGAAAGATACGCGAAGCATCTGGGATCTTGATATGACGGGCAAAACGGTGCGAAAGGGTCGCTCCGATCTGGACCGCTACACCTTCCCGACCGACCGAACCACCAAAGAGATGGCTCATCCAGGTCGTCAGCATGATCAAAGGCACCAAGACCAAGGGGATTTTCTCCTCACGCGCGTGTCCAACATCAAAGATGAGGCCCATCCCTTTTGAAGCCTTGCCACCAAAACGTTTATAAAGATAAACGATGACAAGACCCGCTATGGCTAGAAAAAGAATCAAGGGCCAATGCTGACTTCGGAAATCTCCAATCAGAAGAAGACCTTGACCAAAAATCATGTCAATGGCACCAACCAAGAGACCAATGAAAAGCGCCATCCCTGTTAGGACCACATACTGTTGTGCTTTTTGCTTGATAGAGAGACTAGTCACGCGCCCTCACCTCCTCTTGGAAGTCTCTCGAGCGCTTCATCATATCTTGAAACTGAGCTTGAATAGTCGCACGATACTGCTCATCCATCACGAGAGAGCCGACTTTCTCAAGCACCTCTCTTTCCCTTCCTTGATCGAGCACAGGTAAGCCCTGCTGCTCCTTATATTTTACAATCTGACCGACACAGACCATCCGTCTTTCCAGCAAGGCTACAAGCTCTTGATCGATCTGGTCAATGTCCTTACGAATCTGATCTAAATCCATGTGTCTCCTCTTTTTTTGGATATAAATCGAGGCTGTAATCCATCGATCCAGCCTCTTAGTCATTAATTTGCTTTTGCTACAAGTTCTTCTGCAAAGGCTTCTAATTTTTCGATGTCTTCGTCTTCTGCAGACAAATCAACTTTGACACACTCAGAACCTTTTTCAGCACCAGTCGCAGCGAAGCAACGGTCGAAATCATCAACTGCTTTACAGAATTCATCGTAGAAGGTATCACCTGATCCTACCACACCGTAAAGTTTGCCTTTGAGATCAAGGCCAGCCAAATCTTCGTAGAAATCTTGGATCTCATCTGGAAGCTCCCCATCACCGTATGTATAAGTCGCTACCACTGCGATATCCGCATCAAGGAAGTCCTCTGCATCCACAGTTGTACACTCATCCACATCTACTTCGACACCAAGATCACGGAATTTGTCCGCTACGATATCAGCAATTTCTTCAGTATTTCCAGTCATACTAGCAAAAACAATCTTCGCTACAGTCATAATTTCCTCCCAAAAGCTATTTCCCGTATTATACCACTTTTTCAAGCATTTTGCACGAAACCTTTCCCGATAAGGTGAAAGAAGGGACACGTTTCAAGAAATTGGACCGATTCAACTTAATCACCCTCGTTTTCTTCTTGAATTGCTTTAATAGTTTTAATTTCTTCATCTAATTTCTTATCAAAATTAGCCTTATTTTTGAAGGGATACGAATAGGTGCGCCAAGTGTACCATTTGAGGCCTTCTTCACCCTTATAGTACCACTCAATTTTAGTAGGCAGAAACTCTTTGTTGTAGGTGATGCGAACCTTGGTGAATTGACGATTTTTCTTCAAATAAATCGCTTCAAATTCCGGGGGATATTCTTCTTTCATCAATTTATCATCCACAAATCTTTTCGGTGAGCTAGTAATTTGATAGTTGGATTTCTTAATTTCATCCATAGTAATTTTGCTGCTCAATAATACCGACGAGAGTTCTTCATTCACCGCAGAGTTGTAATATTGTTTACGATCCCAGTCCGCTTTATAACCACCATAAACTGTATCGTCCTTCACCGCCGTCTCATCATTATAGTAATATTCCTTTTTCTCAAGATCCACCCCAACCTCAAAATGCTCATCGGTAGAATCTCCCATTTTGATCATAACAAATTGCTTTTTCTTTAAAACATTCAATGCATATTGATAGTTACTACAACTACTTAGGAATACTGCAATAAGCATTACGACCAACACTACAACAATTTTTTTTGGAAATTCTAACAATCGTTTTCTTTTAATTAATTGTTTAACTTCTTTTATCATATCCATCCATTCTAACAAAATATTGAACTTCTGTAAAACCGCTTCCACAGCTCCTAATTAGTGATAAATGCTTGCTGGATGGGCCTTTCTTATGTTAAAATTGACAGAGAAAATGAGGTAATGTATGAACGTAATGAATGAAATTCTTGAAAAGATTCAAGCTTATGACACGATTATTATCCACCGTCATCAGAATCCGGATCCGGATGCGATTGGTAGCCAGGTGGGCTTGCGGGATCTCCTGCGTGCGCACTTCCCTCAAAAGCGGGTCTTGGCAACTGGCTATGATGAGCCGACCTTGACTTGGCTTGCTGAAATGGATGAGGTTAAGGACGAGGATTTTGAGGGAGCTTTGGTAATTGTCTGTGACACGGCCAATACTCCCCGCATCGATGACAAGCGCTATACGAATGGTGAGTTCCTGATCAAGATCGACCACCACCCAAATGACGATGCTTATGGGGATCTGCTTTGGGTCGATACTGAGTCTAGCTCTACCAGTGAGTTGATTGCACTTTTTGTAAAGGAATTGGATCTTGAACTTCCTGTAAGTGCTGCGCGTCTCCTCTATGCTGGGATTGTCGGCGATACAGGTCGCTTCCTTTATCCTGCTACTTCGACTCGAACTTTCGAGCTGGCTGCCTATCTTCGTAGCATTCCTTTTGATTTTACAGCCCTTGCTCGTCAGATGGATACGATCAATCTCAAAACCGCTAAGCTTCAAGGTTATGTCTATGACCATCTTGAGATCGATGAACATGGTGCTGCGCGTGTGACCTTGACACAAGAACTCTTAAAGAAATTCGATCTACGTGATTCAGAGACTGCTGCAATTGTTGGGGCACCTGGGCGCATTGATACCGTGTCTGTTTGGGCTATCTTTGTCGAGCAGGCCGACGGTCACTTCCGTGTCCGAATGCGTAGCAAACGAAAGGTGATCAACGAAATTGCCAAACGTCATAATGGTGGTGGCCATCCACTAGCCAGTGGAGCCAACTCCTACTCCCTCGAAGAAAACGACCAAATCTACAAAGAGCTACAAGAAGTGGCTCGCAAAAACGAAGGCTGAGAACGGATCCTCAGCCTTTTTATCTTGGTCATGGGGTTTTCATTTGATCTTTCTTATGGTAAAATAAAGCTAATAAAATTTTTAAGGAGACTTATTATGGAAAAAAATCGTTTGTTTATCATTATCTCTGCTGCGGTGGCGATTCTTAGCTCTTTCTTGCCATGGGCAAGCCTTAATGCTGGAAACTTTGGTTCATACAGTTGGAATGGCCTTCGCGGAGATGGATGGTTTGTTATTATCTTCGCAGTCGTTGCGATTGTCCTTGCTTGCTTGAACGATGTAAAAACTTCACTACCAAAAGGTTTTGCAATTGGTGTTATCGTATCAGGGTCTCTCTCAACTGTTGTAACATTGATCGATGTATTCGGTGTGAATAAGTACGCTGTTAATTTCAATGGCTATGGGGTTTCAATCGGCTTTGGTTTGATCCTTGCTTTGATCGCATCTATCGCTATTGTTGTAACTGGTCTCTTGGCGATGTCAGGTGGTAAAATCACTAAAGGAACATTCGAAGAACTTGCTGAATCTGGTAAAGGATTTGCCCAATCTGTTGGACGCGTGACAACTTCTACTGTAAAAACTGCTGTAAATGAAATCAAAAAAGAAACACACGAACACACTGAGGGACAAGCTGATCAACCAGTTGAAGCACCAAAAGATCCAAATCAATCCGAACAATAATAAGATTAGATTCACCTTGGCTTAGCCAGGGTGATTTTTTTGATCATTAATTTAAATAAAATTAGTGAAAATACTTGTCAAGATCCTGGAAATTTGGTAAACTAGCTTAGTAACAATCTATGGCTCGGAAAGAGACCATGGCAGAAAGGAAATATTGCAAAATGAAAAAAGATATCCATCCAGAATATCGCCCTGTTGTCTTCATGGACACTACTACTGGTTACAAGTTCCTCAGCGGTTCAACTAAGTACTCTAGCGAAACAGTTGAATTCGAAGGTGAAACTTACCCATTGATCCGTGTTGAAATTTCATCAGACTCACATCCATTCTACACTGGACGTCAAAAGTTCACTCAAGCAGATGGACGTGTGGATCGTTTCAACAAAAAATACGGTCTCAAATAAGAACCAACACAGAACCACTTCCCTTTCGGGAGTGGTTTTTTTGATCTCCGTTTCTTTTATTGTGAACGCACAAAATAAGAGGTTAGGATGTTGATCCCAACCTCTTTTTTCATCTTAATGGAATTGCATACCACCATCCACGATAATGGTTTGACCTGTGATGTAGTTTGAGTCAGGTCCAGCAAGGAAGCTGACAGCCGCTGCTACATCTTCTGGTTCAGAAAGACGTTTCAAAGTGATATCTTTAGCGAATGTTTGCATACCCCATTCGTCATCTTTACCTGCGTTCTTACCAACTTCATGGGCAATGTCAAACATCATTGGAGTCTTGACGATACCTGGTGCATACGCATTGACAGTGATGCCTGAATCCGCCAAGTCACGCGCCAAAGTCTGTGTGATACCACGAACTGCAAATTTAGTACCACCATAAACAGTCAAGTTAGGGTTACCTACAACACCTGCTTGTGAAGTTGCATTGATGATTTTTCCGCCATGGCCAAGCGCTTTGAATTGAGCTTGTGCAGCTTGAGCACCCCAAATCACGCCACCAACGTTAATAGCAAATGTACGTGTAAATTGTTCTTCTGTAATTGTATCAAGTGGTGTAGTTGGCGCAACACCTGCATTGTTCACGACAACATTCAAATCTCCAAAATGGTCAACAACTTTTTGGAAAGCTGCAGCTACTTCTGCTTGTTTGGATACATCAGCAACGACTGCAAAAGCATTTTCTGCGGACAACTCAGCAACTGCTTTTTCAGCTGTTTCAGCATTGTAGTCCAATACTCCAACCTTAAAGCCATCTTGCACCAAGCGTTTTGCGATTGCAAAACCGATTCCTTGACCTGCACCTGTGACAATAGCTACTTTAGACATATGATTCCTCCTTGGTATCAACGATACCAGCAAACGTTCCTATCAGAACAGCAAGAATTGACAACTAGTTTTGATGGGGTCTATTATAAATATCCGACAAAACTATGCTAACAGTATACTCTTTTGTGAAAAACATTTCAATCCCTAGCCTATTTTTTCAAAAAATAGTTTATTTATATGATATTTTTATTTAGTGATAAATGAACTGGAACGTGAAATAGAATATAGCTTTTAGCCAAAACGGATAATTGTTCTATACTGTAAACCCTACATAAAAAGCCTTCTTTCGAAGGCTTCTCTTAAACTATTCGTTTGATTGATCTCTTTAGTCATCAGACTCCGCAAATACTTGAGTGGCTTTGACTGCTTTCTTCCACCCCTTGTACAGCTCTTCCTTTCGGGATTCATTCATCTTGGGTTCAAAGATTTGGGCTGCTCCATGAAGAGATTTTAATTCTTCCAAGTCTTTCCAATATCCTACGGTCAGACCTGCTAGGAAGGCTGCTCCTAAAGCCGTTGTTTCCAGGTTTTTCGCGCGGGCAATCGCAATCCCAAGAATATCTGCCTGAAACTGCATTAAATAATCATTTTTCGCTGCCCCTCCATCTACTTTTAGGACTGGGATAGGGGTTTTGGCATCTACCTGCATGGTGTCGATGATATCGCGTACTTGATAGGCAATGGATTGAAGGGTTGCTTTGATAAAGTCTTCCTTGGTCGTTCCCCGGGTAAGTCCGAAGACAGAACCACGCGCCTCTTGATTCCAATATGGTGCTCCAAGACCCGTAAAGGCAGGGACCACATAGATTTCATCCTGGTTCTGGGACTTCAAAGCATAGGCCTCTGACTCAGGTGAATTGTCTATCATACGCAGACCGTCACGAAGCCACTGAATGGCACTTCCAGCGATAAAGATAGATCCTTCAAGGGCATAGTAGACCTTGCCATTAATCCCATAACCAATCGTCGTCAGCAAGTTATTCTCTGATAACTGCATCTCCTCACCTGTATTCATGATGATGAAAGATCCAGTTCCATAAGTATTTTTGACCATACCTGGTTCAAAGGCCAATTGGCCAAAGAGAGCAGCCTGCTGGTCTCCTGCCATCCCTGCAATCGGCACTTGTCCACCGTAGAAATGGAAAGGAGCTGTCTTGCCATAGATCTCAGAGTTTGAACGCACTTCAGGAAGCATGGCTTTAGGAATGTTGAGAATGTCTAAGATTTCTTCGTCCCATTTCAGTTCCTTGATATTGTAGAGCATGGTCCGGGCAGCATTAGAATAGTCTGTCACGTGGGCTGCTCCATCTGTCAGCTTCCAGACCAACCAAGTATCAATGGTCCCAAAGAGCAATTCTCCTTTTTCTGCACGCTCTTGTGCTCCTTCTACATGGTCCAAGATCCAACGAACTTTTGTTGCTGAAAAGTAGGCATCGATGACTAAACCTGTCTTTTGGTGGAAGGTTTCTACATAGCCTTGGTTTTTAAGTTCTTCAGCCAGTGGAGCCGTTTGCCGTGATTGCCAGACAATGGCATTGTATATAGGAAGGCCCGTGTTCTTATCCCAAACAACTGTCGTCTCCCGTTGATTGGTAATGCCGATCGCCTCTATTTGATTAGGCTTGATGCCACTTTCAATAAAGACCTCAGCAATCACCGACTGCACCGAGTTCCAAATTTCATTGGCATTGTGCTCCACCCAACCAGCCTGCGGAAAAATCTGAGTGAATTCCTTTTGACTAGAGCTGACATGCTCGCCTTTTTTGTTAAAAATGATAGCCCGCGAACTAGTTGTTCCCTGGTCAATCGCCATGATGAAAGTTTCTTGAGACATAAACTGCCCTCCTGAATTAGGTACTTAAAAATCTTGTTCTTTCATCAACTAGTATACTCTATTTCATCTAGGATTTGTATCCATTTTTTTAAGAAAATCCGGTCTAAAATTTTCCTTCTGCTTCTAACTCTATCAGATCAAATGAAAAGAGCCCTGAGGCTCTTCAAACTAGTATTCAAATGCTTATCAAGATCTGCTCTGATCTAACCGATTTAAGAACTCCATGGTCGGACTGTCTTGGTAAAGTTCTTTGAGAGGAATCTTCTGATAGACCGCTATTTCGTCCGCAGTCACACCGTAACGAATTAATAGATCATAAATACGATTTAAATCATGACGTAATTCATCCGTTATGAGGACATTATCGCTTGTTTCTTTTGTTTTCCAATAATAAGATGGCAGCACTTCCTTGGTTTCAATTAAAATAGTTTGCAACAAAGTCCCACCATGGCTGTCCTTCTTAGAGATATCAGCCCCAAGTTCCAACATTTTCTCAAAAACTTTGAAAGACCGGTCAGCCTTTTCTTTAGACGAATACATCTCATATTGGCCATTCCAGCGTTTGATCATGCGCCTACAGTCAAATACAGCTCGTCCACCCGCTGTTTGGAGGACCGGTTGACAAAATGGATTCAGCTCTGTCGGCTCTTCAATAAAGTTAAGATCTGCTCCTCTATCAATGAGTAAGTCTGCAATATCTAAATGTCCCGATTTGATAGCGACTTGAAGGAGCGACTGTCCCTGATCTCTTTTAGGTTTGTCACCCGAAACAGCATTGACTTCTTCAGGCTTTTTATCCAATATCTGACGGACTCCCTCTATATCTCCTCTTCGCAACAACTGAAAGGTTTTTTGCATGGTCTTTCCCCCTCTCATTATAGATAAAATAACACTATGTTGATACTTTGATCCTAACTCTAGCATCTTCGTTAAACTGATTATAGCATTTTATGGACTCTACATTGAAGTCCTAAAGGCTAAAGATGACAGACTCCCACCGAAAGAGATACAACTCTATTTCTCTGATTTTCGTGCAGCCACCAGCCAAGAGGCTACTAGGATTTCGAAACTAACCAGAAGGATAATCTGAGGAAGCGAGCTCTGAACCAGCATGAGAACAGCTAGACTATCGATCAGCATATGAGCGAGGATACAAGGGACAGCTCCTTTCGAGTACTCCCTAAGTGCTCCAAATAGGAAGGTATTCCCTAAGATCATCAGGTAAAAGATGAGGTAGTTGGACGAACCTGCTGTAATCCAAGGGAGTTGATAGATAGGAATATGCCAGAGGAACCAGACAATGGAAAGAACCATCATTTTAGGTATAAAGTGCTTACTAAAGGAAAGATGATCTTGTAAAAACCAACGCCAACCGACTTCTTCCAAACCGCCATATAATAAGGTCCAAGGGAAGTATAGGAAGAAGGCCAAGAAGGAGTTCCCAGTAAAGCGAACGTTCATAAGCAGGATGGAAATCCCATAATAGATGACGGGGATGAAGAAAGCTAGGATCCAAGATAGGGAACTTTCTTTTTGAAGAAAGACCTTTTTGAAAAATTCACCCAAGGAGTTGACTTCACTCAACACCAGAGAAAAGACAGCAGACACAATCATGGGAATCAAGTTCATTAGGATAAACAGTAGCGAGGCCCCCATACTACTCCTATCTGGGAAAAACCAAAGGATCACTTGCCCGACTAGAAAGGTAGCAAGGAGGGCAGTCAATGCATACCAGATAGCGACTGATTGTTTTGAAATAAATTTGCTCATTTTTCTTCCTTTACAGTTATATACTTCTTTCTTGCAATCATGATTGCTAAACTAATAATAAGAATTTTACTGACGATAGATAGCCATACCTCTTCATTCACTAGAATCTGAGACAAGGCATTGATACAGGCATGAGTCATGACACAAATCCATAAATTTTGCATTTTATGATACAAGGCCGATAAGATAAAGCAGTTAGTTAGCAGACCTACTAGAAACGGAAGCAACTGAATGACAGCTAAAGAACCATCAATGTAGAAGTATAACAGATGCCAACTAGACCAGGCTAAAAAGGTGATTAAAGTAGCTGAAAAATATGGTATTTTTTCCTGCAAAGTTGGCTGAAAGAAATAACGCCAGCCAATTTCTTCAACTCCACCAAAAAGAAGAGCCTTAAAAAAGAGTACTACTGGCAAGACCAACGATTGAGTGGTTATCTTACCACCAAAGACAAAGGGGAAAAAGTCGAGCAGCAAGAAAACGAGCACTAAACAATAATTAGCCAAACTGTCTTTGACTTGAAAAAAATCTTTTAGAATTTGTTTGAAACTAGATTGATGGTAACTAATACTAGCAAGACTACCCCAAAAAGCAGATGATAAGCCACCTAAAACAACAGCGATCATCCCGATTGGTGATGTAAAATCAACCCTCACTCCCCCTACTCTTAAAAACCACACCAGAAGGCTGACTCCTAATACTTGACCAAAGGTCCCTAACAAATACATAGATAGGGCTTGCTTTCTATTCATTCGCGATTCCTTTTTCTTTCAATTAATTACCAGTGCTATCTACCTTAAACCCATACCTACCTGCATTTCGTTTGAGTTTCTCAACCAGAGCTTCATTCCGCTTACTTTTTCCAAAAAAGAAGGGAATAGTCTTGCCATTTCTAAGCTCGATATAGAAAGCATAGCGAGCCTCGCCAACAGATCGTCCACGAAAAATTGCATAGGTGATTTGCTTGATCTCTTTCAGTGGGATCATTCGCCGACTGAAACACAGAGCGACATGGATATAGAAGATTCCATAGCTAATATGGAAAGAGGCAAAGAAGGGACCTCCACTACGTCTCACGATTGCCCTTCTTCTCAGGAAAAGGAGAACAGTGAAAAAGAGCAGGAAAACTAGCACATTTCGAATCGGAGCATACTCCATTATCTTTCTAAATTCTAACACGCTGTCTTTCATCCTCTATTTCATCTCAACCCATTTTTCATTGTCCATGATAAAGGGCTTAGCTAGACCTTCACCTGTGTAGTCTTGGTATTTGGTCTCCAAGTATTTGTAGACATCTTCCTTGGTCGCAAACTTGATGGCTTGATAGGGTTCTTCAAAGGTCAGCTTTTCGACAAAGAGATAGCCGTCCTTTGCAGGAACTAAAACGCCGACATGGCCGACAAAAAGGGTATTTCCATCCAGGTTATCATGAACGATAACAGAAAGCATGCGTGCATTTTCATTGAACTTGAAATGAGCAAAATATTCTTCCATCTTCTTGGCATGTACCCTGACATCCGTTGTCGCCTCTGTCGGAACCCGTGAATACAGAATGTTAAAGGCTTCCTTGTCTGCCTCATCGAAGATCTTCCCTTTGTCAATGGCATCATTGTCCACGAACAAGAGTTCACTATCCGCTTTCATCTTAGGAATCTCGATGCGTTTCTTCAGAAGAGTATAGCTATTGATCCGGCAGTTGGTCCCGACGAAATCGCCCTTTTTCTTGGTCCACAAGTCACTGATCTTCTCAACATTGTAGTCTGTTTTCTTGAAGGTGCTGAAGTCACCCGTCAAGCCGACCGAGCCGACAATGCTATCGTAATCTGTTACCAGACCCAAAAATTTATCTACACTGTCTTGATCCAAATAAGCAGACAAGAGAGCCCGCACTTCTTCGACACTAGCCTTGCTGTTGAGGTTGCTATAGCTTCCCTTGTAGCGCTCCTTATCTGAACTAGATTTCTGCACAGTGGAACTTGCCTGCTTTTCCTTGGATTGCTTTTGGTTGCTACCACAAGCCGCTAAAGCAAAGAGCGCCAAGGCACAGCTAGTAAGGAGCATGATTTTTTTAGATGGTTTCATAAACTGGTTCCTTCTCTATTGATTAAAATGTTTGTTCTATAAATTTTTCATATCGATAATCCTTTTCCTCTATTATAGTTTAAAACTAGCTTTGCTCCAACTATTTTTTACGAAATAAGAAAAGTTTATAAGCAACAAAAAGAGCTGGCAAACTGTCCAGCTCTTCAATATGTTACAAAAATCAAAATTAAAACGATTGTTTAATCCGACCAATCTATTTTGGCATGTTCTATTGCGTACTCAGCTTCTTCTTGAGTAAATCTTCTATATTCAACAAGCTTTTGTAATAACCTTTCTTTCGAAATGTTGCCACCGTTTGCAGAAGATTCTGCTTGTTTCACAGCTTCCTCTTTCCAATCGAAATGACCTTGTTCTATGGCATAATCAGCCTCTTCTTGAGTAAATAGATCAAGATTTACTAGTAGTTCAATTAATTTTTCTTTTGAATAATGAAACTCTTGATATGATTTTGCTTTTAAAAGTGCTTGCTCTTTCCAGTCTATATTAAGCTTATTTAAAGCGTACTGTGTAGCATCCTCTGAATACCTGTCATACTTAGTAAGATAAATTTTAATTTGCTGCTGCGATAAATGCTTTTTTGACCAAGATTTAGCTTCTTCATATGCATATGTATAATCTGGATCTAGTAAAGTTGGAGGAAAAAGTCTTTTCATAAACATATTCATTAATGATTCTAAATCATCCTTATTTTTTTTATCACTTGAAGAAGCGTATTTTTTATAATCATAATACTTTGTAGTAGAACTTGAAGTAGAGTAATTTTTTTCAGAATTAGTTACTATTTTTCCTGTATATGAACTTTTCCATTTATTATAACTTATTTGATACTCAATTGCCATCAAAGCTAGCATTCCAGCAAATAATCCAAAAATTGTAAAAACAAATATCAAAAATTTTTTCATAATGAATACCTTTACTTGTTTTTCTCCAATGGAATCTTTCATCCCTCTGGAACTGCTTTCATTAGTATTATATCATGAAATATTGTTCATTTTTATTTACTAGTGTAAAAGTTTCTATGCTAGTAAATAAACAAGTGACTGCATTTCAACTGCAATCACTTGTTCATTTGTGAGATAAAAAATAACAAAGTATTATATAAGATTATTTAATCTTATGTTTGTTCATCTTTTCTTCAAAGATAGCTGTCATAATCTTGCGGAGCTCTTCTCCTTCTTTTTCAGGAAGGTCCCCTTGACGTTTCGCCACGGCATAGAGTTCAGGGTATTGCTTGGCTACACGCTCAACTGTCTTGGTCGTCGCATGCCCTCTGACAAAGAAAGGAATACGTTTAATCCATTCTTGCGGTACAAGAGCAAGTAATTTCTTCGCTGCTTCCTTATCAGAAAGCTCAGCCGTGCTCAATCCTTGCTTGATTTGTTCTTGTTCTTTTTCTGTAAAGTCTTTTAATTCCATAATAAATCCCTCATTTGTTTATCTAAGGACATATTATACACCTATGTAGGGGAAAGTACAATTAAAGGAACTGAAAAATAGAACAAGGGTAAGTCAATACCTATTTGTACTTTTCTATCTCCGTTTTTAATAGACTGAGCATGCTAGCATGGTGCTCTTTGACACAATCATTGTCCCATTTTCGATCATATTTCTTGAGCAGGTCACTCATCACCTTCAATTTGGGACTTTGCTCTATTACACTTGGATCAGGTTATTTTTTTAAGAATCAGCATTCGAATTTACTTTAAATCGTATTTCCAATCTTCTCCATCTTGGTAGTAGAAAAATTCAGAAAGGTCTTCTTCAAGGAAAATACGAAGCATATCCTCCATATCTAAGGAGAGGTCTAGTTTTGGCAATTCTTTCAGGTCCTCCCACCAGACTTTCCCCTCTTCAGAGGATATTAATTCTCCGTCAAACTTTTCTGTCTTATAAAAGAGAACTACATAACGAATGCCGTCTTCTACCCAATCTTTCATTCCACAAATCTGGGGAGAAGCTATCCTTAAGCCAGTTTCTTCCTTCACTTCACGGATCACTGCTTCCGTAAATGACTCTCCCACTTCGACATGACCTCCAGGAAATGTAATGCCTGGCCAGTCCTCTTTTTTACGATCCATAACAAGAACTCTATCGCCATCTCTTACCATACAAAGATTCGTAAACTCGACGTTTTCATTCATATAGATACTTCCTAACTATGTGTATTTTTTCATTGAGGACAGAATAGACAATCTGTATCCTAGTCACCTTTTTGCTGAACTTGCGTATGGGCTAGCAGGTCCCCTAGATGCCTCTTATCTTTTCTAAACACTGTCATTGCCAGTAGCAAAACTGCGAGGAGAGTAGCTAAAAACGAGAGGATAATAGATAATAAATCAAACTCACTATAGACACCATGTATCGTGCCCATATGACCTATTTGCCAAGGTAAAAATTTAATGGTATTTCTGATCAAGCTAGCCTGAACTGTTTTTTTCTGGTAGACCAGCTCAAGTCCCGCTTTTGTCTTCCCCAAACTCCCATTTTTTGCATAATCCAAGAATGTGAACAGGAGCGTGATTGGCAAAATAGATGTTAAAAATACAAGCCACTGTGACTGAATTTCTGTAAACTCTGGGACACCATTAAAAAAAATGATGTAAATAAGCATAGAAATTATAAACAGAAGAACTAAATAAGCTAGAATGAAAAGATAATCGAATAGAAATTCTATCATTCTTTTTTTAACCGAAATAGGATTGATTGCTAACATCTTCATCACCGTCTCCCCCCTTCTCATCTCCTATTATAATATAAGGGTGCGAATAAAGATACTATTTATAAAAAGAAGCCCGCAATCTCTCGATTCCAGGCTTCTTTCTTACTAATCTTCCCTATAAATAACAAATCCATTTGGTTGGATGATCAATCGATCATCGGAAATGGTCCCATGGCTGATCAGATCTGCTTGTCTTCTTTCTAATACAAATTCTTTCTTAGAGTGGTTAAAGTAGGCTTTGAGAATGTGACCTTCATGCTGCCATTCTACTGCCACTACATCTGGCTCTACTTCTTTCAGACTCACTTTACCATGCTGGATAACGCCCGCTACTTCTTTTCTGAGCTGGATCAAGTCCTTCATAAAGGTCAGCATGTCATTGTCCGCTGACACGCGCTCCCAAGGCATGACACGGCGGCAATCTGGGTCCGGGCCACCGATGAGAGCTAGCTCCGTTCCATAATAAATACATGGCGTTCCCCGTTGCAGATAGAGGAAGGCGAGGGCAGACTTGACAGACTGAAGATCGCCTTTAGCCGTCGTCAAGATACGCTCTGTATCATGGGAGTCTAAGAGGTTGAACATCACCTCAGAGATCTGCTGCCTGTAGTACATAGACTGGCTATTGATCTCCCAAATAAAGCGTTGCGTCTCCTTATGTCCCCGCAGGAAATAATCCTTGATACTCTCAGAGAGAGGATAGTTCATCACCGCATGGAACTCATCGCCATTGAGCCAGGGTTGGGACGAATGCCAGATTTCCCCGAGGATATAGAGGTCTGGCTTCTTAGCCAAGACCGCCTTACGGAAATCTCGCCAGAATTGATGGTCGATTTCATTAGCCACATCCAGTCGCCAAGCATCAATATCAAACTCTTCAATCCAGTATGTCGCAACCTTCAAAAGATAGGCCTTCACCTCTGGATTAGCCGTATTGAGCTTGGGCATATAGCCCGCAAAGGCAAAAGCATGGTAAGACAAGTCGCGGCTATTCCATAGATTTTCTGAGGAGACCGGGAACTTTTTAATATGGAACCAGTCCTTATAAATTGAATCCTCCCCGTGTTTGACCACATCCTGCCATTGGGGTGAATCATAACCAATATGGTTGAAGACGGCATCCAGCATAATCTTCATTCCACGCGCATGAGCCTCTTTCACTAGCTGGCGGAAGGTCTCCTTATCACCAAAATGGCTATCGATTTTAAAGTAATCGATGGTGTCGTATTTGTGGTTGCTCGGTGATTCAAAAATCGGGCAAAGGTAGAGCCCTGTAATTCCTAACTCCTGCAAGTAGTCCAAGTGATCAATGATCCCCTGCAAATCTCCACCAAAGAAATCCAAGATTTGAGGAGCAATAGAGGCATACCAAGGACGGACGCCTTCTGGCGACAGAGCTGGATTGCCATTAGCAAAGCGCTCAGGAAAAATCTGATACCAAACTGTCTGCGCCACCCAGTCCGGAACAGCACACCCATCGATCTCATGGATAAAAGGAAGCTTAAAACCGTTCATGACGAAGTCCAGGTTCTCCTTGGTGTAGGCTGCCACACCCCGGTCTCCGTAAAAGATCTTCTCTCCCGCTGTGTCCTCTAATTCAAAGAGATACTGGATCCGGGCATGACCAACAGATACCGACACTTGCCAATAATCAAAGAGGTCGTCGGTCGTCACCTTTTCCATTTCTTTGGTTGCCTCATATAGATCCTCTATAAAAATAAAAGGATCCCCATAGTGCAAGACAATCCGTTTGACATCCTCTTTCTTGGTCCGAATGCGAATGTGGAGCTGGCCATCCTTATAAAGATAGGCATACTCCGATTCAGGCCGGTGATAAATCGCTGTTAATTCCATCTGTCTCGTCTCCTACTATACTCTCTTTTCATCATTCACTGTTTTATGCAAACGATTCCACAAACTATTTCTAGTATACTACTTTATAAAAACGTTTGCAAGATTCTGAGAGATAGTTTTAGACTACTAACTTTTTAAGATTGTAATACCACACAAAAAGCCCAGTATTTGGGCTTAAAGATCTTTGTGGAATCAATGACTTTACATTATAAGCATCACTTTATACTGTTTCCTACTAAAATATACTATAGATCTATATTTCTGTTAATAGTTTATTGAACAGTTGTTCGAGCTTACTAGTATCTCCATAAACTGTTCCATCCATATATAAGTGATAGATATCATCATCTAAACCAATTGAAATTTCACATTCATAGCCTTTCATCAAAGCTAAAGAACGGATAACTTCTCGTTGAGTACGACCGTTTCCTTCTCTAAATGGGTGAAAATAGTTTAGATTATCTAATATCTCAGCTAAACTTTTACAAATCTCAATTTTATTATTTGAGTTAAGTAGATAGTTTGAAATCAAAGTATTTAAATATTTTTCTGCCGTATCAAAAGACTGAACTGGCATAAAAGCATTTCCACTTTTAGAGATATTTACTTGACGGTATTGACCGGCCCAAGTATACATCCCTTCAAAAAGAAACTTATGAATCTTTAAAATATCTGAAACTGTATTTACTTCAATTGGATTAACAAACAGTTTTAAACTTTGGCTTGCTACTAAACGATATTCTAATTCTCGAGCTTTATTATCATTTTTCTCATTAAATTTATTTATGAGAACAGATGAATGGGGATAGGTGTATAAATTATCAGGGTCTATATAATCATACCCATCATATATTTTTCTGACCATTATCCAACTCCTAATGCAACTGCCTCTTCTCTCAGTCGCTCCACGTCTTCTACCGTGGGATGCCATCCTTCAATCATATTGGTGCTCAGAGCAAACCAGACGCTCTTAAAAACCTTTTTGTTGTCAAAAATCACACCCATAATCATCATTTTTTCTTTATCTACATCTAAGGTCATATTCTACCTCCGTCCTATTATTATAGCATATTTTCAATCATTTTAGTTCTCCTATTTAGAACTTACCCTACACAAAAAGCCCAGCGATTGGGCTTTCTCATCATCTAAATGACTGATACTCATTCCTTACTTGTATGCCGCTTTCCAAGACTGAGCGCTTGCTCTTCTGACATTTCAACTACTTTGGAAAAGTTAGTATTTCGTGGCATACTATCCTTAGAGTACCAATAAACATCTGCACTGCCATTTCTGGCCACATAAACTACTGGAGCCAGTTGACGAGTTGGTGCTGCAGGCTCGACAGGTTGAACGGGCTGTACAGGCACTGCTGGCTGACTCGGTTGAGGGGCTTGACTTGGTTGCGTCTCTACAGAAGGACTGGCTGGTTGTGGTTGACTACTTGATTCCGTCGGCACTAAAGATGGCTTGGCTGTCCCCTTCAGATAATCAATAGTCGCATTCTTGGAATAATTATCCAAGGTAACGGTAGTGATCCCATAAGCATCTACCGACTCTTTGGGGCTACTTAAATTGATTGGTAGAAGGTAGCCATCTCGATCAATTCCTACATATTGCAAGGTCACCTGCCGAGGAATCAATTCATCCCCCGTGTAGACAGGCGTCACCTTATAATCCAGCCAATAATTGGGGTGGGTAGCCAGCCAGCTATCGAGCCGTTTCTCGTAGTAAAGCATGCCTTCCACATTACTATCCGCTGTCCCTTTATAATTCCCCGTATTGGTCCAGGCAGTTAGCGGAACCAGATTTTTCCCTTCATTGGTCAGTCCACTAAATTGATAGCCAATTAGATGCCCTCTATGGAACAGCCAGCCCTTCTTCCCTTTGTTTCCATAAGCAATCTTATAATTGTGCCAGCCAACCGGATTATAGTTGAGACGTGGTTCTCTTTTCTTCTTTGGCTCATCCTTGTCCTGAAGCTGAATATGGGCTGAGGTCGCACGACCTAAATGATCAAAATCCCCCAGTACGAGCTGCTTACTGCCATTAAAAGGCAGAAGATGAAGACTCTGGTAATCAAGTCCAGTTTGCTGGGCTTGAACCCCTTGAACAACGGCCAAGGACATCAAAACCGAGACCATCGCAACAATGACATTTTTCAAAAACCGTTTTGTAACCATGATTGAAACTCCCAAATTTCTATCTAGTGATATTATAGCAGAAAAAAGCGGTTACAGAACAAATAACTTTTTAGAACCTATTTTATGCTATTTTTATGACTACCAGACTATCGGGGATTTCAACATATTATTTTTAATTCTATTCATCATTCCATTTGAATGTATGGTAAAATAACTAAAATAATGCTAAAAATCAACGTTAAAACGATAAATGCCACGCAAAGTAGCAAAAAAAATGAGAATGCAACCTCTACTTGCTTGTGCTGTAATCATCGTTTATTCTATACTAAAATCAGTCATATTGCTACTTTATGACAAATTACATCATAGAATATAGAGGAGGTCATACAACATGACATTTGCTGAAAAATTAAAATCCATACGTAAACAAGTAGGGATGTCACAAGAACTTTTAGCTGAAAAAATCGGTGTATCAAGACAAGCTGTAACAAAGTGGGAAACTGGTGCTGGTATTCCAGATATCGAAAATATGATATCCATCTCAAACCTATTTAACATCTCTATCGATGAGCTAATCTGTAATGAAAGAACTAGTCTTAAGACAAGCGAATATCTTTTTGAGAGTATCACAGAGTATGATATCGATAAGATCAAGAGCTATGATATGAAATTTGGAGGCGCAGAAAAGTTTGTATTGTCCGGATACAAGGGAGAAAAGATTAGAGTTCGTCTGGTATCCAATCTTCTTTCTACACTTCAAAATGATTTTAAAGTAAAAATTGATGATAGTAGAAAAAGAATTGACCTAGATGTAAAACGTTACAATGGCGTAACAGAGGCAACGGCTAAAGAAACGGTCAGTATCTTTGTGCAAATCCCAACTCGCTATATTAGTCACATTGAATGCGCGGTTCGTGCAGAGTCTGTAGAAATTCACTCCCTAGGATGTGACAATATCGAACTTGACGTTAAGACATCTCGTATTACCCTAGAAGATATTTCAGGTAAAGTAAAAATAAACTGTAATCTTGATATGGAAGTATTATGTCATTCATTAAACGGTGAAGTTGAAATTAACCAGATTTCAGCAACATCCAGAATTCGTATTCCTGAAAACAGCCTATTTACTGCTGTCACCAAAGGGATTGGAACAAACATTTATTATGAAAAAAATGGACAGAAAACAGAGCCATTCGATTCACCCGATTCAGATAATATAATTGAATTGAATGGTATTAAGAGTGAACTGGTTATCTATACAGCTGAAGAAAGAGGGTAACTAAATGAATGTAAATTATTTAAAAAGATACATCATCAGTTCTTATGTACTTGTTTGGGCACTCATTATTTTCGTAGCAGCTCCTGCAAGTTTAATATTTAAGGTTCCACCTGTTATCATGTGGATTGTACGAAATATTGTCGCTTGGTCTCCATCATATCTTCTTTTATTTGGATGGAAGTATTTCAGGACTGATGAGAAAAGAACAACTTTCCTTAAGCGGTGTTTCTCTGCTAAAGTGTCGTTACTCCCACTTCTCTCTTCATTTGGTCTTACATTTGGGCTCAGTATTCTATCACTCTTCCTCTACTCACTTATGACCCAAAAAACAATGTTCTCCTACATCAATCTAGGAACCGTATCATTGCCACTAAGTATATTCTTATCATTTACATCAGGTCCGACTGGTGAAGAATTAGGGTGGCGTGGTTATATGAGAGAAGAATTTAATAAAAAATATCATTTTTTAAAATCCTCTATTTACCAAGGCCTAGTCTGGTGTTTCTGGCATACACTTCTGTGGGTTGTAGATTCAAAATTTACGGACTGGCGGGCCATTCCTTATATTATTGCTAATATTGTTGTGATTACATCTATTACTATTTGTATGAATATTATTCTGGAAAAATATAATAATCTGATTTATTCTATTTTCATGCATTTTGGCTTTAATATCGTTTATGTATTTTTGGATGCTGATATCGGATTTTTTATCATTTTGACCTTGCTATACCTACTCATCACACCGATTGCAATTCATATACGAAATAAAACTGTGGAGAGATTATAGTGGGAAAATCCCTCCATTAACCGTACAAAATTTCGACTTCGAAGGTCCTCCTACAACTGTTTGTTTAACTTGTTTCAAACATGAATCAGAGTGATAGATTGTAAAATCATATAAAAAGAACACCAACAAAAATCATCTGTTGGTGTTCTCTTCATATTTAGATTTCGGAAAAAACTCTTGTCCATGTATCAGTGGCTACCCTTTATCTCTATTTTTCATGAACATTGTTTTATAAACAGCAGATTACAGTCTTAATCTATGTGGAGATACACACCTTTCCTAAATCAACTTATATTCATACCACTCTTCATCTACTTTCTGAAAACCCAAAGCCAAAAACATTCTTTGACTTTGAGTATTAAAAGGATAAATTTGAGCAGTTACCTTAACCATTTCTTTCTCTTTGGCCAACTGTATCATTTCAGAAATACATCGTCTTCCGATCTGTAAATTCTGATACTCTTTGCTGATCACTATAGAAAGCTCTGAATTATCTTGAAGTGTCACATCTCCAACTAACACTCCCTCATATTGGATATAATAACAAGAACCATGTGAAGTTAGGTAATCATACATTTTATGAAGTTTTGTTACATCGTAAATCTGATCAGTATTATCCACTTGTTTGCATACATCGCTATCTTGATACCAAAGAAGGGAGATGTCATCATTCCTATAATAAGGTATAAGCACTATCTGATCGTCTACTATTCTATTCATACTTACTCATTTCGTATTTCTATTTAGACGTTTCTTCCGATACTTCAATATTCCCCATCAACCAATTGGACATCTTTTTGCCCTTGTCTTTATAAGGGTTGGGAGGAAACAAGGTAAAAGGGGGAATGCTGGCATCTGGGAAGAATAGTTCTACGCTTATCGTTCGCTCGCGGTTATTGTTGACGTAGGCTGTAAAATAGATATGGTAATGTCCGCTCACATCACCACCATTATCATACTCTCCTCTAGCAGTATTTGGCAATAAGGTAACAGACTCTATGCCCTGCTTTTCCTGGGCTAACTGTGTAATGATCTCACTCTTAATAGCAGCCTCATGATTTCTGACGAAATTCCCATCATCACTATATCCAGGATGCTCACTAAGAGAATAGAAAACAAGGACCATCAGAAAGGGGAGAGAAATTAAAAAAATGATTAGCTTATTTGATTTTAACATGGAGGTTCCTCAATCTACTTATAAAAAATCTTGACCAAATCCTGCTTTGCACTGAGGATACGAGCAACATACACTGTATGCTTCTCCATATAATAAAATGCGAGATAGTTCTCTATTGGCATATAACGATAGGGTTTTCCATCATTTGTCATATCACCATACCCCCGGCTTGATACCAGAGGACATGCTTCTGGAAACAGTTCTAGGGTCTCAAGAGCACTTAATAGCAAATCGACTTTGCCATCTGCAGCTTGCTGGCTATAAAAATTCACAAGAATATAGTCGTGAATCTCTCGCAAGTCCTGCTTAGCTCGATCTGCAAGAAAGACCTGATAGCGTTTCAACTTAGTCAAGACCAAATTCCTTTCTCACATCGACTACAGAAGTGACTTTTCCTTGAGCAATTTCCTGGTGCCCAACTAAAATCTCCTTCTTTAAGTCCTCAAAAGCCACTTGATACTGCGTGTTCTGCAAATCACTTGAAACAAATTCTCTTGGATCCACAGTCCCGTTGGCAATTTTTCGAAGTGCTGCATTCAGGACATCCGACACAGAAATTTTTTCATCTGCAAGTACTTCTTTTGTTTTCTGGTAAAATATCGCATCTGCGCGAAAATTCACTGCTTTCGTGTTTGCCATTTCTACCTCTCCTTTGTACATACAATTTGTATATACATTCTACCATACGAAAGAGAAGGGATTCAAGTGAAAAATGGATTCTTCTTTCACCGAATATAAGGTGAGATAGATAAGAAAGCTGAGTTCATAACTGTTGATAAATAGTTTTGACAGAAAAAGGTGATAGATTGTACTGTCTATCACCTTGTGTTTGCTATTGATCATCTTGTAATTGTGCTTTGCTTTTCTAAATCATGACACATACTCATCAATAATATTCTAAAGGGTAGGAATTATGTCAATATTTTGTCACATGCTTCATTTTATCTATGACCTCTCTTTCTTTTCTCGAAAATGAAAAGGTCTTTTTCAATCAAATTTTTTTAAAGTAATCTTGTTCATGACGTTACGTAACGATGTATAATAGTATGAGGAGGGGAGTAATTATGGCTAAATATAGAGCAATTCCGGAAGGATTTATGACAGTTGGGGAACTTGCTAAGAAAATGGGCGTTACCATCCGTACTCTACAATATTATGATAAAGAGGGGCTACTTTCCCCATCGGCAGAAAGTGAGGGAGGTCGCAGGCTTTATACCGATAAAGATATAGTGCTACTCCATCAGATTCTATCTTTAAAATCACTAGGCTTTTCTCTCAAGGATATAAAGAGCCGTTTGATCTCTTTAAAAACACCTGATGATGTTGCTAAAGCTCTTACGGAGCAGGCAGATGTTCTTCGTAAAAATATAGAGCAACTTAAGGATTCTTTGATCGCAATAGAGCAGTTAAAGGTAGAAGTTTTACAAATACAAACGGTCAATTTTAAGAAATATGCAGACATTATTGTCAATCTACAGATGAAGAATGACTCCTACTCTCTCATTAAGCGCTTTGATGATGATACGCTCGACCAGATACGCAGTCGATTTGACAAGAAAAGCGGACAAGATTTTATGGATAGGTTGAACCACCTAAGTGATCAAATCGTGGAGCTTCAAAAAGAAAACGTGCCAGTTGAAAGCGAACAAAGCCAGCAGGTTGTGCAAGAATACTGGAGCTTGATTATGGAGTTTACAAATGGTGATATGAGCATGCTTCCGAAGTTGATGGAGGTTGGGAATATTGATACCGCCTCAAACGCTTGGGAAGAAAAGCAAAAAATCGTTAATGATTATTTAGGGCCTGCTTTACAAGTCTATTTTTCAAGGCTTGGAACCAATCCCCTTGAGGAGGTAGAACCATGAAAAACACGATAGAGGTTTCTGGATTAAAGAAAAGTTATGGTAGCAATATGGTTCTTAGTGGTCTCGATTTTCAAATCAAACAAGGAGAAATCTTTGCTCTTCTCGGAGTGAACGGAGCTGGTAAAACAACCACGCTTGAATGTATCGAAGGTCTGAGAAAATATGACGAAGGCACTATCGTTGTAAACGGGAAAACCGGAATTCAACTACAGTCCTCCTCTCTACCCGCCCACATCAAACCAATGGAAGCCATAAAGCTCTTTGCAAAATGGAATCATACATACATTGATGATGCTATGCTAAAGGCCCTTGGCATAAAAGAAATGAAGGAGTCGCAATACATAGAATTATCCACCGGTCAAAAAAGAAGATTACATCTTGCTCTTGCACTTATCAGTAATCCGGATATTATTTTTCTCGATGAACCGACAGCGGGACTTGATGTTGAAGGAAGACTATCCCTCCATGAACAAATCCGAAAGCTCAAATCACAGGGCAAGACAATTGTTTTGGCAAGCCACGATATGGCCGAAGTTGAAACCTTATGTGACCGCATTGCTATTTTGAATAGTGGAAAGATTGTCTTTTGTGGTACTCCTTCAGAACTGACAGACAGGTTGAGAAGAAAATATTTCATCCATTTAAAGACCCAGGACGGAGAGAAATCTTTTGAAACAGATACGATCGAGGACACTTTGATTTCATTATTGGAAGAATGCAAACAGAAACATATCCAAATACTGGATATTAAGGTGGATCGTGGCACACTGGAGCAGCATTTCATCGAAATGGCAAGGAGGGGATCGGAATGAAAGGATTCTTATATAGCCTAGCATTACAGTGGAAATTGGACATACGAAGTAAGTCTCTCCTGGTTACTTACTATATTGTACCGCTTATTTTCTTTCTTCTCATGGGTGGTATTTTTACTTCCGTTATACCTGATATGGAAAGCACACTCATACAGTCAATGATTGTCATGAGTGTTTCCATGGGAGCCTTTCTCGGCTTACCGCCTTCCTTGATTGAAACATACGGAAGCGACATAAAAAAGATTTATCAAGCAAATGGTGTGCCTATTCACTTAGGATTGGTGACCATGCTTCTCTCTGCCTTTGTTCATTTGATAATGACTTGCATGGTGATCCTACTACTTGCTCCAATTTTATTTAAAGCAAGTCTACCGAGTCAACTTCCCCTATTCTTTCTCGCGCTGGGCATCTACATTTTCGTATCGTTAAGTATCGGAAGTATACTGGGCCTTACTGTAAAAAATCAAGCAAAGCTTACCATGATAGCGCAACTTGTCTTTTTACCCTCAATTATGCTCTCAGGAATCATGTTTCCTAGCAACTTACTACCTGATTTTCTTCAAGCAATCGGGCGTCTTTTCCCCGCTTCGTGGGGATACCGCTTGATGCTAGATCATGGTTTTGGTCTTGAAAATCTTTGGTATCTGATTCTTGTATCCTGTATCTCAGTAATGACTTGTATCCTCCTCTTGAATCAGCAAAAATCTAACTAGGTGCCTGAATAAATCCATGGCAACATTAACTTTTAAGCAAAAAGCGACGAGATTGTTACTTATCTCGTCGCTTTAGTGTTTTTGGTTGTCTTTATCTAATCTCTGTTATGTTATTGAAACTTCTTGCTCCCATCGTCTGAGGACATCCTTTAAGGGCTCATCAAGATAGGTATAGGCCTTGTCCTTAATCCAATCAGGAATACCATATGCGACCTCTGCTATACTCCCGGTGATGGCAGCAAGAGTATCACTGTCCCCACCAAGAGAGATGGCATTTCTAATTGCATCTTCAAAATCTGTACTTTCAAGAAAAGCAATGATAGCTTGGGGTACTGTATCCTGACAAGTTTCATTAAAATGATAGTTAGGACGAATGTCATCGAGTGTTTGAGAAAGATTATATCCATACTCTTGCTCTATGTATTCCTTGATGCGTCTCTTGCACTCTGTAGGGTTATCGTTGATCGGTTTTCCATAGTCGCCACTGTAACCTCCAAAGTAATAACGACACAGAAAGATAGCATCAGACGTCGCCATTGCCCCTTTGACACCCTCTGGATGATTATGAGTCACCTCTGCAGAAATTCTCGCAAGATTTCTACTAGATGGCCAAGTACCTGTTCTTGCAAAGAAACCACAATCCATCACCCAAGCACAAGGAGAAACACGCATGGCAGAACCATTGCCAAAGCTATTATAAGGGGAACAATCATTGCTTTGAATCCATGTATTAAACCTAGGCCCGTACCCAGCATCGGGATACATTCTGCCATATTTCTTCATGGCATCAATAAAGTCATCCTTCTGACCACCATTTAGAATTGCTTCAGCAACCGCACAGGTCATCACCGTATCGTCCGTGAAAAAACAATCCTCACGAAATAATGGAAAGTCTTTCGTTTTAATATTACTCCATTCGTAAACAGAACCTACAATGTCTCCTACTATTGCTCCTAGCATAAGATTCCTCCTTACAGCATATCAAATTTTCAATGGGTCACTCTTTAAAAATGGTACCACCAAATCAATCCACTCTTGAGGCAGGTAAGCTGATAAATAGCCATGGTTATACCCCTTTGCTTCATACAGGATCGTGTTGCGATGTAGCTGCTGAAATAATTTCGCCGATGCTTTCACACAGTTTAATTCTTTTTCACCATAAATATACAGAACCTGGGCCTTGCTAGCAGAAATTGTGTCCTTCAACTTGTAACGCCCCATATAGGTTTTGTAAATGGTCACCAATGTTTTGATAGGCGTCCTTGGCAAATCCTCCAAATAATAAGCTTTTATCTCCTCTGGATAAGCCAGTTTAGGATAGAGTTTGTCCATCATGCTTAATTGAAGTTTGCAAGAGAATTTACTGAACATCAGTTTACCAAATAGAGCTACTAGAAAGATGCTGATTTTAGCTAACCTTGGTTGAGGAATACAGAGACTTCCGTCTATGATGGCCTTCTCAGCTATCTCGCTGTCTAATGACAAAAGCTCCATGGCAATTTGACCACCAAGTGAAACGCCACCGATCGCAAACACCTTCCCACCACAGTTTGCTTTGATATAGTCTAGAATCTCCAAAGCAGAATCTTCAGTAGAAACATAATCGAGTTGATATTCTTCACCGTGGCCATTCAAATTGGGTAGAATAACACGGTAGTCTTCTGACAAAATCCGTGCTTGACGAAGATAATTCCACCAAGAACTGCCACCGCCGTGTATCAGCAAGATAGAAGGCAAATTCTTATCACCAAATTCATGGAATTTCATGTTTCAACTCCTTACTGTAGGACTTTCACTAGCTACATCCTTGTTTAATCAGCTCGTACAAGCAAAGATACACATTCCACGTAAAACGAGTTAACACTAAGTATGTCAAGTAGTTGCGTTCGTATGTGGGAACATATCTATAAACCTTTTAACGATAGATTGTGGTTATCGTTAAAAGGTATCTGGGTGCCCCTCAGAAACTGACTCAGACGTGAAAAGTTTACGTTCTGACATAAGTCTCTCCTTCTATTTTATCAACCAAAAGAATGCTTCTTTTAATTTATTACTACCATCTTCTAAGATAATTCTTCCATGAGAAAAGATAATTTTATCCGCCCTCCAATTTTCAATTATATTATAACTTTTAATAGCTTTTCTCTTAAAAAGAAAAGATAAGCGTAAATCTCTGGGAGTTCGTGATTTAGGGTATTGATTATCTCCGACTCTAAATAAAAGTTTATAACAAAGGGGGAGGACATTTACTTCAATATTTTCTATTAAGTCCGTAAATATTAACGTCGAACTCTCTTTATGAAAAAAGACGATTTCTTCCATTGCTATACTTCCTTTAAAGGGAGTAAACAATATTTCCTCTGACCAAATAGGCTTACAGATAGAAGTAAATGCTATGAAATTTTCCTTTTCTTCCACTTTTAGTTTATCACTCACCCCTTTTGCCAACCAGATTTTTGCTTTGGGATAGTGATTATACCAGTCTAAAATATAGCTATAGTGATATTTATTAGGGGCCACAATATAAGCTATCTCACCTAGTTCCTTTATTTTATTATCTAATTCCCCATTAAAAGCTATTGGAGAGTGTATCCACAACTTATTATTGGACAACTTAACTACTGTCATTCTTGTTGTAAAAGGGATTTTAAAAACTTTAAAATTCATTTGTATTTCTGTTCCATCTACAATCCAAATATTTTTATCAAGTTGTTTCAATTCATTAATCGGAGAATATAATTTCAATAATCCTTTCATAGATACTCCCTTCTAAACAACTATTTAAATAACTGTTGAATAAATTTGAAATCTTTGAATTTCTTTACTGCATATAGAGATAATAAAGTTTTCCATTTCTAAAATTCTAAATATAACTTCTTCATTCAAAGAAATATTTAATCCTTTAATTATTGTAATATTTGGATTGAGAAAATTCTTCCCTGTAAGTTCCAAAATACCACAACCTTCATTTTTCCCAAAGGATTCAGCAACTACCCAATATTTGAGAAATTCATATAAAGGCTTAGAATCAAGCCTTTTCCAAACTCTAAAACGGTGGGGGTTATCCCTTTCTCGCCAGCAGTCCTACTACCTCCACATGATGCGTCTGCGGGAGTTCAAAGCTCCAGTGGAGCTTTGAAGCGTCTCGTCTTGAAATCTAAAAGCGAGACGTTTAGTTTCGTTTTACTAATAAACTCACACACTCGACATGATGCGTTTGTGGGACTCAAAAGGTTCAGTGAACCTTTTGAGGATTAACTGCGTTTTACCAACAAGCTCACACACTCCACATGATGCGTCTGCGGAAAAAGATCCACCGGCTGGACTTTCTTCAATTCGTAGCCTAGCTCTTGGTAGAGTTTAATATCACGCGCCATGGTGGCGACGTTACAGGAGATATAGGCGATGCGGTCAGCCCCTGTTTGGGCGCTGGCTTTGATGAAGCTTTCGGTCAAGCCCTTGCGTGGTGGGTCGACTAGGATGGCAGTTGGTTGGATGCCTTCCTTGAGCCAATTCTTCATGGCATTTTCAGCTGTGTCACAAACATAGTGGGCATTGGTGATGCAATTTAAACTAGCATTCTTCTGGCTATTCTCCACTGCTTCTGGGATGACCTCAACTCCATAAACTTCCTTGACATGCTTGGCAACGGATAAGCCAATGGTCCCAATACCTGAGTAGGCATCAATAACGACATCATCTTCTCTTAACTCCGCAAAGTCAATAGCTGTCTGATAGAGCTTTTCTGCCATTTCGGTATTGACCTGGTAAAAGGCTGGGCCAGAGATTTGGAAGCTATTGCCTAACATTTGATCTGTAATATAGTCTTGACCATAAAGCGTACGCCATTCTTTTCCAAAAATGGCATTGGTATTCTGGTCATTGATATTTTGCATAACGGATTTGATGGCTGGGAATTGCTTGATCAACTGCTCGATCAACTGGTCCACACGGAAAACTTTAGGACGAGTAGTGACCAAAATGACCATAATTTCTCCTGAATGGTGACCTCGGCGGACCACAAGATTGCGAATCAAGCCAGATTGTTCCTGCTCATCATAAGGCTTGAGGTCAAACCGACGAATCAAATCTCGAAGAGCCAAGACCACTTGGTCAATAACTGGATCTTGGATATAGAAGTCTTCAATCGGCATCAAATCATGAGAGTTCTTGCGAAAGAAACCTGTCTCCACCTGACCATTGACACGACGGACAGGGACCTGGGCCTTGTTGCGATACTGGACGGGATGATCCATCCCCAAAGTCAGGGGCACTTCGATATCAGAGATTCCTGCCATCTTGTAGAGGCTATCCTTGACCTGTTTGGCCTTGAATTTTAGCTGCTCTGGATAAGCTAGGTGCCCCAAGTCGGCAATACCGCTTCGCAAGTAAGCCAGGTCCAGCTCTTCATTGCGGTTCGGGGATTTTTCTACGTACTCCTCTACTTTTCCGTAGCCGATCTTCTTATTGACCTTGAGCACGCGCATGCGGATGATTTCTCCTGGCAGGGCATTCTCCACAAAAAAGACCAGGCCATCGACCTTAGCCACTCCTGCTCCTTCGTGGGTCAAATCGACAATCTCAACGGTTACAATTTCATTTTTCTTTAACATCATTTTCTATCTTTCTACAAATTAAAAGGGGTGGAGTCCAAAACTCCTATCCCCTTATTATATCATCTCAGTCCCATTTGGTACAATTTCTTTTTATAAGCGTCAAAATCGACGAGTAGGCCTTGGCCACCGTACATATCGTAGGCATCGACCCAATCCCCATTTTCTGGGATGGTCACTCGTTCAATTCCTTTTCCAGCACTTCCGACTAGCCCAAGTCCATTGGTCAATAGGAAAGAGAAAGGAACATTGGTAGACGTCATAGCAAAGACTTTCCCAAGTGCTTCAGATCCCGTAAAGAGTTTGGTTGGATCCTTGATCTGATGCATGATAGCGGACATGACCTCTTGTTGGCGACGGGTCCGACCAAAGTCTCCTTCATCATCCTTGCGGAAACGCGAGTAATTGAGAAGGGTCCGGCCATCCATCCGTTGTTTTCCAACCTTGATGGTTTGCTGCGGAACGACACCGTCTTTCATGTTCAAATCATCTGGTACTTCTACTTCACTGACCTTTTCGCCATCAACCGTTGAAAACTGCGCATTCATCTCGACCCCATTTGGGAAGAGGGTATCGATCGCTGTCGCAAAGGTCTTGAAATCGACCATGGCGTAATATTGGATGTCAATGTCAAAGTTGTCTTTGAGCATCTGACGCACCAATTCAGCTCCTTGGTTGTTATTTTGCTCCCCGATGGTGAAGGCCGTATTGAGCTTCTGGTCGTAGTAGCCATCATATTCAGGAATATTTTGCTGGCTGACACCATCGATATGGACCAGTGTATCCCGCATGAAGCTGACCATCTTGATCTTACCTTCTTTGTTATTGACATTAACCACCATGATGGAGTCTGTCCGGGTCTCATCTGACTTCTCACCGATCCGACCATCTGTCCCCAAAATCAGGATATTGACCCCATCTCGCGTCTTCTTGCCGTTAAATTTCTCAACGACAGCCGGTTTGGCATCTGGACCTGTCGGCTTGCTGTTCAGGCCTTTCACAAACATGAAGACCATGCCACCAATAATGAGCAAGAAAAAGAGAGCAAGCCACTTGAGAATCCGTTTGACGCGGATCTTTTTCCGTGGTTTCTTAGGTATATCGCTCGTCGCAGCAACTGCTTTTTTCTTTGTTTTTTTGCTACGTGATTGGTAAACAGGGAGATCCCCAATTGGTTCAGCAATCTCACCTTGCACTTCTTCTGTAGCGTCTACCTCAGGTTGAAGTGCTTCTGCTTCCTCATAAGCTCCTTGGCTCTTCTTAAGCAGGTAATTGTATTCTAGTTGTTCTCGTTCATTCAAATAATGAAAATTTGAGTATAAGTACTCTAATCGCTTTCGCTCATGGTGAGATAGAAAGTTGGATTCGTTACTCATCTTTTCTCCATTCCGTTATCTTTTAAGGTATAGACCTGATACTGACCCAAGACTTTTGTCTGAATGCCCAAACTGTCTAATTCTTGATAGGCAAATTTCAGAAGATCAGGCGCTTCATTCAGGAGGTCAATAATGAAAAAGTATTCTCCTAAAGCTGTTTTTAAGGGACGACTTTCAATCTTGGTTAAATTGATCCCCCGCCAAGCAAAAGTAGACAAGCCCTTATAGAGGGCTCCTGCTAAGTTACTTGGCAAGGTCAAGGCCAAGCTAACTTTTTGAAGGGCCGGACTTAAAGTTTTTGAGATCGCTGGCTCTGTTGCCCCTAAAATCCAAAAACGTGTATAATTGTCCTCGATTTCTTGGATGTCTTTGGCCTGGACTTCCAAGCCGTATTCACTGGCTGCTGCCAGAGGGGCAATCGCTGCAATTTCCAAGTCTGGATGCTCTGCCACATAGCGAGCCGCATAGGCTGTTGAAGCCGTCATTTCCATGGCTACATCCGGATAATGGGCTCTTAGGAAAGCCTTCCCTTGGGCCAAGGCCTGTGGATGCGAATAGACCGTTCGAATGGGGCGATCTTTTTTAGCCACCAAGAGCTGTTGCTTGATGGGATAGACTACTTCTGCAACGGCCTGAATCGTCCCTTGATGAAAGAGGTAATCAATGGTCTCATGGACACTGCCTTCAATCGAGTTTTCAACTGGGACGACTGCAAAATTAATTTCTTGATTCTCATAAGCCTTGATGACATCTGTGATCGTCCGATAGGCAATGCGTTCAGAAGTTGGAAAACTATGAGTGGCCACATCATGAGTAAAGGATCCCTTGGGACCAAGATAGCCTACAAGCATCGAATGATCTCCGCAATTTCTTCAGGTGTTTTGTCCTCGACATCCACAATATGGGTAGCAATATCCTCATACAAGGGCAAACGACCATCAAAAATCTTCTTGAATTCTTCTTTTGTGTTGTTTAAAAAGAGGGGACGTTGCATGGCTTTGTCATTTTGAATGCGGCTGTACAAGGTTTCAAAATCTACCCGCAGATAAATGTTGTGCGGATTTTTTTCCAAGAGCGCACGGTTATGAGGATTGACCACAATCCCGCCTCCAGGAGAAATAATAGCCGCTTCATTTTCCAATAAACGCTCCAGCATTTCAGCCTCGCGACGACGAAAGGCTGCTTCTCCTTCCACTGCGAAATAGTCATTGATTGACATACCGATCTCTTCAACAATTAATTCATCCATATCATGGAACTTTGGATCAAGAATCCGACCAACAGTCGTTTTCCCAGCTCCCATAAAACCAAGCAAAATTTTAGCCATGCAGTAAGGTCTCCAAATCTTCAAAAAAACTAGGGTAACTGGTGTTGATGGCCTCTGCCCGATCCAGCACCACATTTCCATCTTTCACCAATAAGGCAGCAATGGCAGCCATCATACCAATCCGGTGATCTCCAAAGGTCCCTAAGTCTGCCCCGTGCAGAGGAGTCGGTCCGGTGATGACCATACCGTCTTCCGTTGGCACGACAGTGGCTCCCATGGCATTGAGGCTATCTGCTACGACCTGGATGCGATCCGTTTCTTTCACACGAAGCTCTTCAGCATCCGCAATCACGGTCTGACCATTTGCTTGTGTCGCTAGTAAAGCAATAATTGGCAATTCATCAATCAAGCGTGGAATCAACTCCCCATCAATCCGAATCCCTTTTAAGGACGAAGTTTTAACAGTGAGGCTTGCAGAGACCGCTTTTTCATCGCGATCCTCCATGGTGAGATCTCCCCCCATTTCTTGAATCACATCGAGAATCCCTGTCCGAGTTTGGTTGATGCCCACATTTTCAATCTTGATCACACTATCTGGCAGAATGAGGCCTGCCACTAACCAAAAGGCTGCACTAGAAATATCTCCAGGAACGATGACTTCTTGACCTTGGAACTCTTGTCCACCTTGGATGCGGATGATTTTTCCATCCACCTGGATCTCTCCACCAAATTGGCGAATCATATCCTCCGTATGGTCACGCGTCTTTTCCTTCTCGATAATCGTCGATTCGCCCTCAGCCTGTAGAGCAGCAAAAATGAGAGCAGACTTGACTTGGGCCGATGCCACTGGCAAACGGTAATGAATGGCTTGGAGCTGATGGGTCCCTTTTTCATGTAAAGGTGGGCAATCGCGCTCTCCCTGACCAGCAATCTCTACCCCCATCTGACGCAGTGGGATCGCCACACGATCCATGGGCCGTTTGGAAAGACTATCGTCTCCGACCATGGTCACTGCAAAATCCTGACCTGCTAGGACACCTGAGATCAAACGAATAGACGTTCCTGAATTGCCCATATCAAGGGGAGATGTCGGGGCTTGAAGACCTTGAAAGCCTACCCCTTGAATCCGAATCACATCCCCATCATCTTGGATAGAAACTCCCAAGTCTCGAAACACCTGGATGGTAGAAAGCACATCTTCGCCTCGCAAGATATCATAGACCTTGGTTTCGCCCTTTGCAAGACTTCCAAAAATAATGGATCGGTGACTGATGGATTTGTCACCAGGGACACGAATGGTTCCCTTTAGACCCTTGCTATTGGTTCTTAATTTCATTGCCATCTCCAGAGTACTTTTCCACATATTCTATCATAAATAGGACATGAATTCAATTTTTGATCAAAAATTTGGAACAAAAAACGAATGTTTCCAAGCATTTTTTGAGCTTGTTTTCCTCTAGTGGCGAACGAAAATACCAGAGTCGAAATGACAACTCTGGTAGAAATTTCTACTTGTATAAATCTTGAATCGGCTCAAAGATGATCTTTTCAAGATCTGCAAGATAAATAGACAATTGCTGTTGTTTAGTGAAAAATTCATTCACAATCGGACTTGCTTGGATTTTTTTCATATAGTCCTTCATTTCTTGTTGCACAGCTTCTGTTGGAAGTTGACCGGATTGCATCAAGCCTTGCAGTTGATTTTGGAAAGCGACGTATTCGTCAAACAGCGTTTTCGCTTCTGGATTTGCTTCGATCGCTTGCTTGCTTTCTACGACAGCCTTGTATTCAGGAAGGTCTCGAAGGGTCCGAGAGAGTTC